>Ga0209262_10000526_pt1 | contig 17070 bp, 12 predicted proteins | sample Lowcelwee11metaG_FD_187171 | JGI IMG/M metagenome (GOLD analysis project Ga0209262, IMG submission 187171) | Freshwater pond sediment microbial communities from the University of Edinburgh, under environmental carbon perturbations - Low... | ecosystem: Environmental > Aquatic > Freshwater >...
GGCCGAGGAGCTGCCTGTCGCAGCGCTCAGCTTCACGATCAATCGAATGGGCCAAGGCAGCATTATTTATGGGTTCAAAGGAATTGCAGTGAAGCTCTTCGCAGAAAGTCCAGAACCCTAGCGCGGCCTCACCCGCGCGCCATCACTGAGCATTTCGTCCGGGTGGCTGACCACCTTGGCACCGGTGGCCAGTCCGGACAACACCTGTGTCGCCAGCCCCGCACGCTGGCCCGTCTCGATCGGGGTCAGGCGGGCGCGGCCGCCTTTCACCGCGAACACGGCCCAGCCGTCGCCGTGACGGAACAGTGCACTGGTTGGCAGTTGCAACACGTCCTGGCCTTCCCATAATACGAAACGCGCTTCCACCCGAAAGCCGTCGCCCAAGCGCTGCCAGGCTTCGCGCGGTGAAACGAAGTCGACGATGACATGCACCCGCTGTTCTTCCACGCCGAGCGCGGAAATCTTGGTAAAGCCGCTGGGTTCCACCACGCGCACGCCGCCCTGGACCGGCTGGTCGCCGCCCCAGCGATCCAGAATCACTTTCGATCCGGGGGCGATTTTTACCGCGTGGGTGGACAGCACGTCCACTTCGACTTCCAGGGTTTCGGGGTTGCCAATCTCGAGCAGCGGCTGGCCAGCGCTGACGGCGCCCTCGCTTTCGTGCTGCAGCTTAAGTACGCGCGCGGCGACCGGTGCGCGCACCTGCAAGGCTTCGCTTACCCCACTAGTTTGCAGTTGGGTGGTGTTGATGACGGCTGCGCGCGCCGATTCCAGTTCATGGCGCGCCACCTTGACGGCGTACGTCACGGCCTGCTGCGTAGCCTGGGCACGGGCTTCCGCGCTGCGTGCAGCGTCGAGCGCCTGCGCCGAGAGAAAATTCGACTGCCGCAGGGATTCGGCACGAGCGCGTTGCTGCTGCGCCAGCTGCGCATCGGCTGCCGCGGCACGGGCGTTTTCCTGTGCGACGGCGAGGGCGGCCTCGGCGGCGCTCACTTGCGCCTGCGCCTGCGCGCGCGTGCGCGGGTCGAGCGCGACGGAGCGGGCGGGTTCGATGATCGCCAGCACCTGCCCGGCCGCGACGGCGTCGCCCGCCTTGAGATCGATGCGGCGCACGTAGCCGGCCACCGGCGCCGACACCAAGTAACGCTCCCTGACCCGGGTCTTGCCTTCTTCTTCCACCGTCACCGTGAGCGGCGCGCGTGCCACCGTGGCGATATCCACCGGCAACGCGCGCGGCATGAAGCCCAGCACGAGTCCGGCCGCGACCAGCGCCGCAGTGGCCAGCATTCCGATTTTTGCGCGTAGTTGCATGGTGTGTTGTTAGCCTTATTCGCGTGTTTTGAGCACCGCCACCAGATCCAGCCGGCCGAGGCGAAACCACAGCAGCAGGCCGGACAGCAGCGCGGAAACGATGACGACGCTCGCGCCCATGGCGTAGTTTTCCGGGGTCAGGATCAGCGGCAGCCGGTAAAGCTCGCTCCTGAACGCCACCACTAGGATGCCGACCAGGCCGACGCCGACCAGGAAACCGACCGGGATCGCCGCCAGCGTCAGCAGCGCCAACTCTCCCAGCAGGATATAGGCGATCTCGCCGCGGGTGAAGCCCAGCACCCGCAGGCTGGCGAGCTCGCGCCCGCGTTCGGACAGGGCGATGCGCGCGCTGTTGTAGACCACGCCAAACCCGATGGCGCCGGCGAGCACGGTGGCGACCAGGTTGTAAAACAGGATGAACTCGCCAATGGTGGCGTAAAAGCTCTGGATCGCCGCGACGTTGGCCACCATGCCGAGCACGCGCGGGCGTTCGTGCAGACTGGCGTAGAGTGCGGCTTCGGTGCCTGGCTTCACCGCCAGATAGGCGCCGGACACCGTACCGCCCTCGCGCATCAGGGCATTCAGCGAATCCTGCTGCATGTAGGCTGACACCCCCAGATACTGTTTGGTGATGCCCAGCACCGGCACCTGCAGCACCGGGCGGCGGCCCTCCAGCACTTCCACCGTCAGCATGTCGCCCGGTTTGACGTGCAGGATCCGGTTGGCCAGGTGATCGGTCAGCACCACGCCGCCGGGCTTCAGCGCGACCGGTTTCAGTTGGGCATCGAGCGAGCGGTGCAACTGGCCTTGCGGCTGGATGCCGAACAGCGCCGCCCGGTAATGGTAGTGCCCGAAACGCAAGATCGCCGGCACGTCGCGAAAGCCTTCCACGAAGTCGACGCCCGGCAGCGCGGCCAGCTCGTGCAGCGCTCGGCCGGAGGTGGGCTCGATGAAGGTGAGCCCCAGGTCCTCGCGCGAGGCCTGGCGAAACTGCACATCGACCATGAAGTCGATCGCGCCCTTCTGGTAATTGCCCACCATCATCAGCCCGCAGGCACAGGCGATGCCGAGCACCGTCAGCAGCGACTTCAGCGGGCGCCGCTCGATGTGGCGCAGGATCATGCGCGTCGGCGCGGAAAACCAGCGCTGCAGGCCGATGCGCTCGATCAGCGTGGTGCGATAGGCCTCCGGCATGTCCGGACGCATGCCTTCGGCCGGCGGCAAGCGCACCGCGCGGGAGACGGACAGCAGCGTGCCGCTGACCGCCGCCAGGCTGCTGACCGTCAGCGCAATCAGGATGATGCCGGCGCTGAGGCGAAAATCGAGGTAGGGAAAACGGAACGTCGTTTCTGTGTAGACATGGGAAAGCCCTTGGCCGAACCAGGTTCCGAGCGCAATTCCGGCCGCCACGCCCAGCAGCACCATCAGCAACACCAGCTTGACGTAATGCACGCCGATCGCCAGATAGCTGTAGCCGAAGGCCTTGAGGGTGGCGATTTGCTCGCGCTGCAGCGCAATCAGCCGGCTCAGCACCACGTTGAGCAGAAATGCGGCGACGCCGAGAAAGATGGCGGGAAACACCGTCGCCATGGTCCGCAGCTGTTTCAATTCCTCGGTCAGAAAGCGGTTGGAGAACTGGTCACGGCGCCCATACGCACCGGTGCCGCCGTAGGGGGCGAGGATGGCATCCACCCGGTCGATCACATCCTGTTCGTGCGCATCACGCGCCAGCGTCAGGCTGACCTGGTTGAAGCCGCCCTCCATGTCGTAGGCAGCGGCGAGCGCGTTGCGCCCCATCCACAACACGCCGTAGCGCTTGAAATCGGGAAACATGGCGCCGGGCGCGATTTGGTAGACGTATTCCGTCGACGCCGCGACGCCCACCACGGTGAGCTGCTTGCGCTTGCCATTGATGATCGCGGCCAGCTTGTCGCCCGGCTGAAAGCGATGCGCGTCGGCGAAGGTGTCGGACAGCACCACCTCGTCCGTGCTCCACGGCTGCACCATGCGGCCACGCTTGATGTGCAGCGCGTTGAGCAGCGGCGCACCGACATCCGGCAGCGACAACAGCAGGCCGGTGATGGGGTCGCTGAACCCGACGACTTCGAGCTTTACCCCGGCTCGCACCCGCGTCTCCAGACGTTCCACCCCGGGCAGCGCGGCCAGCCGCTCGGCCACGGGATCGGGCGCACGCTTCAGGCTGGCGAAAACCTCAGCGAAACGGTATTCGCTGTAGAAACGATCGCGCGTGGTGCCCAGCGAATCGTAGGTGGAGAGCGACATCACCATGGTGGCGACGCCGCCCATGATCACTGCAGCGATCGCCAGCACCTGGCCGCGCAGGTGCCACAGATCCCGGAACAGTTTGCGGTCGAGGGCGCGCATGGTTTGGCTGGAAGGATTACCAGGACAGCTCGCGTGCTGCCTTCTTCGTGGGGTTGCTGTGTATCTCGGCGATCTGGCCGTCGGACAGGCGGATCACGCGGTCGGCCATGGCGGCGATGCCGGCGTTGTGGGTGATCAGCACGGTCAGCGTGCCGAGCTCGCGGTTCACCTTTTCCAGCACTTCGAGCACCACTACGCCGGTGGCGGAATCGAGCGCGCCGGTGGGTTCGTCGCACAGCAGCACCGCCGGGTTCTTGGCGACCGCGCGGGCGATCGCCACCCGCTGCTGCTCGCCGCCGGACAGCTGCGCGGGAAAATGGTCGAGGCGGTTGCCCAGCCCAACCAGTGCCAGCGCGTCTTCGGGGCGCATCGGCGCGGCCGAAATCTCGGTCACCGCCGCGACGTTCTCGCGCGCGGTGAGGCTGGGAATCAGGTTGTAGAACTGGAACACGAAGCCGACATGCTCGCGGCGAAAGCGGGTGAGTTCGGTTTCGGACGCACCGGTGAGCTTGTGGTCGAGATAGTAGACCTCGCCGCCGCTGGGGGCGTCGAGCCCGCCGAGAATGTTGAGCAGGGTGGACTTGCCGCTGCCCGAGGGACCGAGCAGCACCACCAGTTCGCCACGATTGAGGGTGAGGTCGATGCCGCGCAGCGCGTGCACCTCGACCTCGCCCATGCGGTAGATCTTGGTGAGGCCGCGGGCGACAAAAACAGCGGAGCTTGAAGGTTCCGGGGGCATGCGTTTCATGATGCCATGGCCGCAGCCGGGCGGCCAGCGTGCTTGCCGTGATGTGCGCTGGCCGCGGGTCGTGCGCCCAATTCCGGATGGCCATAAAAAAAGGGACGCCGCAGCGTCCCATTTAATTTCAAGCAGCGATTTCGGCAAGCCGCGATTACTTAACCTTGGGATCGAGTTCGCCCTTGTCGTAACGCTTCTGCATTTCTTCCAGGTTGAACACTTTCTTGATCTTGCTGGCCTGGCCGGCTGCGCCGAAGGCTTCGTAGCGCGCCTGGCAAATGTCGCTCATGCCCTTGGTGGCTTCCTTGAGGAATTTGCGCGGGTCGAAGTTGGACTTGTTCTCGGCCAGATGCTTGCGGATCGCGCCGGTGGACGCCATGCGCAGGTCGGTGTCGATGTTGACCTTGCGCACGCCGTTCTTGATGCCTTCGACGATTTCGCTGACCGGCACGCCGTAGGTCTGACCCATGTCGCCGCCGAAGCTGTTGATGATGGCGAGCCAGTCTTCCGGCACCGAGGACGAACCGTGCATCACCAGGTGGACGTTGGGGATGCGGGCGTGGATTTCCTTCACGCGGTCGATCCGCAGCACCTTGCCGGTGGGCTTCTGGGTGAACTTGTAGGCGCCGTGCGAGGTGCCGATGGCGATGGCCAGCGCATCGACTTTGGTCTTGGTGACGAAATCAGCGGCTTCGTCGGGATCGGTCAGAAGCTGGCTGTGATCCAGCTTGCCTTCGGCGCCGTGGCCGTCTTCTTCACCGGCCATGCCGGACTCCAGCGAGCCGAGGCAGCCCAGTTCGCCTTCGACGGAGACGCCGCAGGCATGTGCCAGTTCGGACACTTTGGCGGTGGTGGCGACGTTGTATTCGTAGGTGGACGGGGTCTTGCCGTCGGTACCGAGCGAACCGTCCATCATCACCGACGAGAAGCCGGACTGGATGGAGCGGAAGCAGATGCTGGGCGATGCGCCGTGGTCCTGGTGCATACAGACGGGAATGTGCGGATATTGCTCGATCGCGGCCAGGATCAGGTGGCGCAGGAAGGGCTCGCCGGCGTAGGAACGCGCACCGGCGGAACCCTGCAGGATCACCGGGGAATCCACGGCAGCGGCGGCCTGCATGATGGCCTGAACCTGTTCCATGTTGTTGACGTTGAATGCGGGCAAGCCATAGCCGTTTTCGGCGGCATGGTCGAGCAATTGACGAAGGGAAATCAGGGCCATTTACAGTCTCCTATTTAAAAAATATACAGCGGGCTATTTAAAATTCAGCGAAATCAGGTTTTTTTCGGACCGCCGACGCGGACGATTTTCATGGTGTTGGTGCCGCCCGACTGGCCGATGGGCTCGCCGATGGTGAGCAGGATCAGATCGCCTTCTCGCACCGCGCCACGCCGCCGCAGCTCGTCTTCGGCCTCGGCCAGCAGTTCATCGCGGTCCTTGCTGGAGGTTCTCAGATTGATCGGATACACGCCACGAAACAGAGTGACTTTTCTACGGGTTTCGACCTGCGATGTCAAGGCATAGATCGGCACCCGGGTGGACAGACGACTCATCCACAGACAGGTATTGCCCGATTCGGTGAGCGCGGCAATCGCCTTGATGTTGAGGTGCACCGAGGTGAACACCGCCGACATCGCAATCGCCTCGTCGGCGCGCAGAAAACTGTGATCGAGACGGGTTTTAGAATCGGCTTCCTTCTCGGCTTCCAGACAGACGCGATCCATCGCCTGGATCGCCTCGACCGGGTACTGACCCGCCGCAGTTTCAGCCGACAGCATCACCGCATCAGTGCCGTCCAGTACCGCGTTGGCGACGTCCGAGACTTCGGCGCGAGTGGGGATCGGGCTGGAGATCATCGACTCCATCATCTGGGTGGCGGTGATGACGACTTTGTTGCGTTCGATCGCCAGACGGATCATGCGTTTTTGCAGCGCAGGCACGGCGGCATCGCCGACCTCCACGCCTAGATCGCCGCGCGCCACCATGATGGCATCCGACGCTTCGAGGATTTCTTCCAGATGCTCGATCGCTTCGGTGCGCTCGATCTTGGCGACGAGCTGACTTTTGCCGCCGGCCGCGCGCAGCAGCTCGCGCGCCTGCCGCATGTCGGCACCCGAGCGCGGAAACGACACCGCCAGGTAATCCGCTTTCAGCGCGGCAGCGGTCTTGATGTCTTCGATGTCTTTTTCGGTCAGCGCGGCAGCCGACAGGCCGCCACCCTTGCGGTTGATGCCCTTGTTGTTGGACAGCGCGCCGCCCTGTACCACTTTGCAGATGATTTCCGTGCCCTTGACTTCCTCGACCCAGAATTCGATGCGACCGTCATCCAGCAGCAGGGTGACGCCGCGTTTCACGTCATTCGGCAGTTCCTTGTAGTCGAGGCCGACCCGGGTCTGGTCGCCCATCGTGCAGGCGGCGTCCAGAATGAAGGTGTCGCCCTTGGCCAGGGTGATCTTGTTGTCCTTGAACTTGCCGATGCGGATTTTCGGGCCTTGCAGATCGACCAGCACGCCGACCGCGCGGCCGCGTGCGCGCGCCAGCGAACGCACCAGCTCGGCACGGTCGATGTGATCCTGCGCGGTACCGTGCGAAAAGTTGAGGCGCACCACATCCATCCCGGCTTCCATCATCCGGTCCAGGGTTTTGGCATCGGAACAGGCGGGGCCGAGGGTGGCGACGATTTTGGTTCTACGGATCATATAGGTGAGCAGTGAGAAGTAAGCCGTAAGCGGGAAAAACAAAGCGGTGAGCGGAAACCGCTCACCGCTTACCGTTTACTGCTTAGCCCTGGGCCCGTTCCTCCAGGATCGCCACGGCGGGCAGGGTCTTGCCTTCGAGGTATTCGAGGAAGGCGCCGCCGGCGGTGGAAATGTAGCTGACCTTGTCGTAGATGTCATATTTCTGGATCGCGGCGATGGTGTCGCCGCCGCCGGCCAGGGTGAAGGCGTTGGTGTTGGCGATCGCCATGGCGATGGTCTTGGTGCCTTCGCCGAACTGGTCGAATTCGAACACGCCGACCGGACCGTTCCACACCACCGTGCCGGCGTTCATGATGATGTCGGCGAGCTGCTGTGCGCTCTTCGGGCCGATATCGAAAATCATGTCGTCGTCTGCCACGTCACCGGCATCCTTCAATACGGCGGGTTCGTTGGCGTCGAACTGCTTGCCGCACACCACGTCGACGGCAATCGGAATGGTCGCGCCACGCGCGGTCATTTTTTCGATCAGCGCCTGCGCGGTCGGGATGAGGTCGTGTTCGCACAGCGACTTGCCGACGTTCTTGCCCACTGCGGCGAGGAAGGTGTTGGCGATACCGCCGCCGACCACCAGTTGTTCGCATTTCTCGGCCAGGGCTTCGAGCACGGTCAATTTGGTGGAGACCTTGCTGCCGCCAACGATGGCGACCATCGGGCGCGCCGGGTTGGCCAGCGCCTTCTGCAGCGCGTCGAGCTCTTCGGTCAGCAGGATGCCCGCGGCCGCGGTCGGCGCAAACTTGGCGATACCGTGGGTGGACGCTTCGGCGCGGTGCGCGGTACCGAAGGCGTCCATCACGAAGACGTCGCACAGCGCAGCGTATTTTTTCGCGGTTTCGTCGACGTTCTTCTTCTCGCCCTTGTTGACGCGGCAGTTTTCCAGCACCACCAGTTCGCCATCGGCCACGTTGAAGCCGCCGTCGGTCCATTCGCGGATCAGGCGGATGTTCCTGCCGAGTTTCTGCGCGATCACGTCGACCACGGGCTTGAGCGAATCCTCTTCCTTGAATTCGCCTTCGGTCGGACGACCAAGGTGCGAGGTCACCATGACCTTGGCACCGGCCTTGAGGCAATGCTCGATGGTGCGCATCGACGCGGTGATGCGGGCGTCGGAGGTGACTTTGCCGTCCTTGACCGGAACGTTCATGTCGGCGCGAATGAAGACGCGCTTGCCTGCCAGATCGAGATCGGTGACGCGGATGAATGCCATGGTTTTGTTCTCCACAAAAGTAAGGTTTAAGGATTGGCGCGGCGTTCAGCCGCGCCAGGCCTTAAGGCTCACAAGTCAGACACAAGCGGCAAGATTCAAGACGCAAGGAAAATCCTCGAATCTTGCACCTTGCCCCTTGAATCTTTACTTGGCGACGTGCTCGACCAGACGCAGCATGTTGCAGGTGTAGCCGTACTCGTTGTCGTACCAAGACACGACCTTGACGAAGGTGTCGTCCAGCGCAATGCCGGCATCAACGTCAAACGTGGAGGGTGCGCTGTTGCCGACGAAGTCGGTGGAAACCACTTTCTCTTCGGTGTAACCCAGTACGCCCTTCATGGCGCCTGTGGAGGCGGCCTTCATGGCCGCGCAGATTTCAGCGTAGGTGGCAGGCTTGTTCAGCTCAACGGTCAGGTCGACCACCGACACGTCGGAGGTCGGCACGCGGAATGCCATACCCGTCAACTTGCCCTTGAGTGCAGGCAGCACCACGCCGACAGCCTTGGCCGCGCCAGTGGACGACGGGATGATGTTTTCCAGAATGCCACGACCGCCGCGCCAGTCTTTGGAAGACGGGCCGTCAACGGTTTTTTGCGTGGCGGTGGCCGCATGCACGGTGGTCATCAGGCCACGCTTGATGCCCCAGTTGTCGTTCAGCACCTTGGCCACCGGCGCCAGGCAGTTGGTGGTGCAGGACGCTGCAGACACGATCGCCTCGCCCGCGTAGGTGGTGTGGTTCACGCCGTACACGAACATCGGGGTGGAATCCTTGGCGGGAGCCGATTGAACCACCTTTTTCGCGCCGGCCTTGATGTGGGCTTCGCAGGACTCGGTGGTGAGGAAGAAGCCGGTGCAGTCGATCACGAGGTCGGCGCCCACTTCGTTCCACTTCAGGTTGGCGGGATCGCGCTCGGCGGTCAGACGGATGGTCTTGCCGTTCACGACCATGTTGCCACCGTTCACGGCGATGTCGCCGTTGAAGCGGCCATGCACGGAATCGTACTTGAGCATGTAAGCCAGATAGTCGGGGTCGAGCAGGTCGTTGATCGCGACGATCTCGATGCCGGGGAAGTCTTTTGCAACAGCGCGGAACACCATGCGGCCGATGCGGCCAAAACCGTTAATACCAACTTTGATTGCCATTTTGCAGTCTCCTGGGTTGAGAAATTTTTATCCGCGAGGGCGCGAAGATCCGCGAAGAAAAACCAGCCTTTCTTCGCGTCCTTTATGCCCTTTGGGTATTCGCGGACATGGGGCTTTTACAGCACGCTCTTGACCGCAGCCACAACGGCCTCGGTGGTAATGCCGAAGTGCTTGAACAGCGCCGGAGCGGGAGCCGACTCGCCAAAGGTGTCGATACCGACGACCGCACCTTCGAGACCCACGTACTTGCGCCAGAAATCGGTGACGCCGGCTTCGACCGCGACGCGCGGCAGGCCTTTCGGCAGCACGCCGGCCTTGTAGGCGGCGTCCTGGCGGTCGAAGGTGTTGGTCGACGGCATCGACACCACGCGCACCGGCACGCCTTCGGCAGCCAATGCATCAGCAGCTTTCATCGCCAGTTCGATCTCGGAACCGGTGGCGATGATGACGGCCTTGGCGCCGGCAGCATCCTTCAGCACATAGCCGCCCTTGGCGACGTTGGCCAGCGTAGCGGCATCACGCGCCATGAACGGCAGATTCTGGCGCGACAGAATGTGGCAGGTCGGGCCATCCCTGCGCTCGACCGAATGCGCCCAGCCGATCAACGTTTCGACGGTGTCGCACGGACGCCAGACGTCGATGTTCGGAATCATGCGCAGGGTCGCGGTCTGTTCGACCGGCTGGTGGGTCGGGCCGTCTTCGCCGAGACCGATCGAGTCGTGGGTGAACACATGGATCACGCGCTGCTTCATCAGCGCAGCCATGCGGATGGCGTTGCGCGAGTATTCCGAGAACATCAGGAAGGTGCCGCCGAACGGCAGCAAGCCGCCATGCAGCGCCATGCCGTTCATGATCGCGGCCATACCGAATTCACGCACGCCGTAGCTGATGTAATTGCCGGGCTTGCCGTGACGAACCGGGTGACAGCCTTCCCAGTTGGTCAGGTTGGAGCCGGTCAAATCGGCCGAGCCGCCGATAAATTCCGGCAGCGCGGACGCCAGCGCGTTGATCGCGATTTGCGATGCCTTGCGGGTGGCGACGGTTTCAGCTTTGGTGTTGATCGCAGCCAGTTTCTCGGCGACGTGCGACTTCCAGTTGGCGGGCAGTTCGCTCTTCATGCGGCGCTCGAATTCGGCGGCCTCTTTCGGGAAGACTGCTTTGTATTCGGCAAACTTGTTGTTCCACAGCGTTTCCAGCCCCTGACCCTTGGTCTTGGCGTCCCAGCCGGCGTAAATGTCGGCGGGGATTTCAAACGGGGGATGGTTCCAGCCCATGTGCTTGCGGGCAGCCTCCAACTCCTCGTGCCCCAGCGCGGCGCCGTGTACATCATGCGAGCCCTGCTTATTGGGAGCGCCCTTGCCGATGATGGTTTTGCAGCAGATCAGGGTGGGCCGATCGGTACTGGCCTTGGCTTTTTGAATCGCCTCTTCGAGGGCGACGACGTCATGGCCGTCGACATTCGGGATCACCTGCCAACCGTAAGCTTCGAAGCGCTTGGCGGTATCGTCGGTGTACCAGTTTTCAATGTGACCGTCGATGGAGATGCCGTTGTCGTCCCAGAAGGCGATCAGCTTGTTCAGCTTCCAGGTGCCGGCCAGCGCACAGGCTTCGTGCGAAATGCCTTCCATCATGCAGCCGTCGCCCATGAACGCATAGGTGTGGTGGTCGACGATGACGTGGTCGGGTTTGTTGAATTCGTTAGCGAGGAGCTTTTCCGCCATCGCCATGCCGACAGCATTGGTGATGCCCTGGCCGAGCGGGCCGGTGGTGGTTTCGACGCCGGGGGCGTAACCGTACTCGGGATGGCCCGGAGTCTTGGAGTGCAATTGACGGAACTGCTTGAGGTCGTCCATCGACAGGTCGTAGCCGGTCAGGTGCAACAAGGCGTAAATCAGCATCGAGCCGTGGCCATTGCTCAACACGAAGCGATCGCGATCTGCCCATTTTGGATTGGTCGGGTTGTGCCGCATATGATGGTTCCACAGCGTTTCGGCAATTTCCGCCATGCCCATCGGGGCGCCGGGGTGACCGGACTTGGCTTTTTCGACAGCATCCATCGCAAGTGCGCGGATGGCATTGGAAAGGTCGTTACGGGTAGGCATTACGTTCCCTTATGGCTAATGAAAACTGGCTGCGACAATCGCCCCGAAACCGCCCGAAGCAGTTTGCGCAGGATCATGCAAAAACGCTGATTATCCGTCAGCAGGGTGGGGCTAGGCAAGCCACCCGTCCATGCCGGGAAATGCCCTGCATGCCGGGGATGCCGACAAACCATGCGAATGGCGCATCAGCCATGATGGGGCAAATGTTTTTATTCGGCAGTTAAAGAAGTTTATGGGCGATGGTGATGGGTGGATTTTTTTGGGGGGGACCATCCTGGGACTGCTTGGCCTAAATGCAGGCATAAAAAAACGGGAGCCGAAGCTCCCGTTTTAATAGTCTGCGTGCAATTACTTGGGAGTAATTTTCGCACCCAGCAGTTCAACGCGGCGGTTCGCTGCACGACCTTCCTTGGTGGAATTGGTGGCGATCGGCTTGGTCTCACCATAACCACGCGCTGTGAGGCGCTCGGGAGCAACGCCCCCCTTGATCATTGCGTTACGCACAGCATCCACACGGCGCTGCGACAGACCCATGTTGTATTCCTCGGTGCCGATGCTATCGGTGTGGCCGAGCAACTCGAACGTCTCATCCGGCAAGCTCTGGACGTGGGCAATAGCCTTGTCGATCTTCTCTTTGGCATTGGGCTTCAGAACAGCCGAGTCGAAGGCGAAGTTCACATCGCCCAGGATCACCATCGGGGTGGCAGCAGGTGCTGGCGCGGGAACGGGCGCGGGAGCAGGCTCAGCCACTACAGGCGGGCAGCCATCAGGCGTTCTTGCGTAAACCGTGGGGCACTTGTCGACAGAATCCAGTACGCCATCACCATCAGTATCGATTTCACAACCCAGAGCGTTCACTTTCATGCCGGTCGGGGTATTGGGGCACTTGTCCGTCCAGTCCTCAACCGTGTCCTTGTCCGCATCTTCGATCGCACAAGTCTTGTCCAGCAATTGACGGCCGGGGCAGCCGATCGTGCGGACCAGATCTTTTCCTGTGGTGGAGGGCACTTGAACCGCATCCGGAGCATGAATGGTTTCAGGTTTCCATTCGCCTGCACCAACGTTGGAAGGGTCATAAAAATAACCATCGGCGGCCTGTGCATTGACTGCACCAACAGAGATCAGGGCGGCGCTGAGCAAGCTGAGAACGAGGGGGGTACGCATAGTGATTTAGACTCCTGTCATTGGAAATAAGCTTCGATAATTCGTCGCGTGTCGCACTAGTCTATTTGCCATCAGCGGCGCGTTTGACATCGCGACTATAACGCCATGCTTGCGGATGTTTCAAGCAATTGGCGCGAATGTAACCGGATTTGATGCACACAGATAGCCTCATGGGGAACTATTTGCACAGTTTGTTACATTATCGCCACACTGGCTGGACATTTCGCCCCCCCTGCTCTACCGGCGCCAGGCCGATGTGACCCGGCAAGCTTCCGCACCGGGCACGAACTTCATGCCGTATCAGCGCAAGTGGTCGGGTGTCTCGAGCGGGCCGCGCTGGGTCTGCTCACTGTGCTGTTCAGGCTGATACCAGCCGAGTTTTTCGCGCAGTTTGACGACGTTGCCGACAATGATGAGGGTAGGCGCTTTCAAGCCGGCGGCGGCGGCGAGTTCGGGCAGCGTGGTGAGCGTCCCGGTGACAACGCGCTGGGTCGGCAAGGTGCCATGCTGAATAATGGCCGCAGGGGTATCCGCTGTCAGCCCATGCTTGATCAGCGCGTCGCACAGCAGCGGCAGGCCTTTCAGCCCCATGTAGATGACGATGGTCTGATCGTGGCGGGCGATGCCTTCCCAGTTCATATTGAAGGTGTTTTCCTTCAGATGGCCGGTAACGAAGGCGACCGATTGTGCGTAATCGCGATGGGTGAGTGGAATACCGGCATAGGACGCCACGCCAGCGGCAGCGGTGATGCCGGGGACCACCTGGAACGGCACGCCGTGCTCGACCAGGGTTTCGATTTCCTCGCCGCCACGGCCGAAGATGAAAGGATCGCCGCCCTTGAGGCGCAGCGTGCGCTTGCCTTCCTTGGCCAGGCGCACCAGCATCAGGTTGATTTCCTCCTGCGGCACCGCATGATCGTCGCGCTCCTTGCCGACGTAGATGCGCTCGGCGTCGCGCCGGCACATGTCGAGGATGGGCTGCGAGACCAGGCGGTCGTGCACGATGACGTCGGCCTGCTGCATCAGTCGCAGCGCGCGGAAGGTGAGCAGATCCGGATTTCCGGGGCCGGCACCGACCAGATAGACCTCGCCCCGGCTGATGTCGTGCGTCGCGGCATCCGCGATCATGGCGTCGAGCTGTTTTTCCGCTTCTGCTTCGCGTCCGGAAAACACCATTTCGGCCACCGGCGACAGGAAGACTTTTTCCCAGAACGCGCGACGTTGCTCGGGTTTGACGGCGGCACGCACGCGATCCTTGCAGCGCGAGGCGAGCGCGCCAAGACGACCGTAGGCGGCCGGGATCAGCGTTTCCAGACGCGCACGCAGCATGCGCGCGAGCACCGGCGATTCGCCGCCGCTGGAGACCGCCACCATGATGGGCGAGCGGTCGATGATCGAGGGCAGGATGAAGCTGCACAACGCGGGCTTGTCGGCGACATTGACCGGAATGTGGCGCGCGCGCGCGGCATCGGCGATGGACTTGGCCACGGCCGCATCTTCTTCGACCACGATCACCGCATCCTTGCCGTCGAGCAGCGCCGAGGCAAAGCTGTCAGCCACACGGGCGACCTGCTCGGCATGCGGCAAACGTGCCCAGGCTTCGTGTAATTGCGGCGCAGCAACATCGACACGGGCGCCGGCGCGCAACAGCAGTTCGGCCTTGCGCGCGGCGGTTTCGGAACCGCCCACCACCAGACAGTGGCGGCCGCGCAGGTCGAGAAAAATAGGCAGGTAGTTCATGGCTTACTCGGCAGGCGTGGCATCGGGGGCATCTTCTGCCGAATAGGGCGGGATGAAGATGAAGCGCATATCGCCCGGATTCATTTCGACGAAGTCGAGCGTGACGCCTTGCAGATACGGCGTGCTGGATGCGGCAATCAAAATCTCGATGCCGTTGACGACGAGATGCTCGTCGGCTTCGCGTTCCGTATCGAAGCCCATGCCGTAGTTCACGCCGCCGTCGTCTTCCTGGTAAGCGGCGACACGCAGGATCAACTCGAACACGTCGGGGTTGTTGTTGGCGGCACGAATCTGCGTGGCGGCGGCGTCGGTGATCTTGATCATGCTTGTGTCCTTACGAAAATTAAGAGGCGGTACGCGCCTTGTGCGTGCGAACCTGGTTCAAAAATGGCGCGATCCAGCCCAGCGGCCCCGTACCCCGGCGATGCACATAGCCAGCCAGCAGGTTGTATTGCTGATAGCCGTCATGTTGGCCATCGATGCCATGACCGCGCGCCACCCGGTAAGCGTATATGGAGTCGGCCGGCAGGTTTTCCAAGCTGGAATAGTGAAATTCGTGCGCCGGAATCGACGCGGACTCCTGCCAGCGATCGTCGCCAGTCGGCTGCAGGCGCGCATAGCCGCGGCCGACCGGACGCTCGTGCATGATCGTGTCGCCCGGCACCACGCCGACCATCTGCTTCGTCTGGCCCTGCCAGCTGAGACTTTTCGACAGATACATCAGCCCGCCGCATTCGGCGTAAGTCGGCAGCCCGGCTTCGATGGCGCTGCGAATCCGGGTACGCAGCGGCGCATTGGCTTCGAGTTCAGCCATGAACATTTCGGGAAAACCGCCGCCGATGATGAGGCCGTCGACTTCCGGCAAGGCCTGCGCGTGCAACATGTCGATGTCGACCAGCTCCACATTGGCGGCACGCAGGCTGTCGAGATCCTCGCTGTAATAAAAACCAAAAGCCTGATCGTGCGCGATGCCGATGCGCACCCGCCCGGCTGGAGCCGCCGCGTCGATTGAAAGCGGTGCGCTGAAATTCGGTGCGCCGTCGGCTATCGCCAGCAAGCGATCCAGATCGACCTGCGCGGCCACGCGTTCGCCCACATGCCTGATCCGTACATGCGCGGCATCCTGTTCGTTGGCGGGCACCAGCCCCAGATGGCGTTCGGCAATCTGCAGGCTGGCATCGTGCTGCACCGCGCCGATCACTTCGACGTCGGTGTAGTGCTCGATCACCGCACGTAGTTTCGATTCATGGCGGCTGCCGCCGAGATTATTGAGGATGACGCCAGCGATGCGGATATCCGGATCGAAAGCCTGGTAGCCCAGAATCAGCGGCGCCACGCCACGCGTCATGCCGCGCGCGTCGATCACCAGCACCACCGGCGCGCCCAGCAGCTTGGCCAGTGCGGCATTGCTGTTGCTGCCGTCGAGATCGAGCCCGTCGTACAGCCCCTTGTTGCCTTCGATCAGGCTGATGCTCGCACCGGCCGCGGCACGGCCGAACTGCTGCTCGATTTCATCGCGCTGCATCATGTGGAAATCGAGGTTGTAGCAGGGACGCTGCGCCGCCATCCCCAACCACAGCGGGTCGATGTAGTCGGGGCCCTTCTTGAACGGCTGTACGGCATGGCCGCGCGCATGCAGCGCAGCACACAGGCCGAGCGTGATCGTGGTCTTGCCCGACGATTTGTGGGCGGCGGAAATAAAGACGCGGGGCATAGAAGCCCCGCGTCCGGATGAGTCATTCAAGGTGGCTTGCTGGTTCATGCCGGCCAATCTCCTGCCAGATTTTCATCCGGCAGGGTCATGCTTTCAGTGTTCCAGCTTGGCGACGGTGGCGTCGTCCAGGCTGGCCGGCAACAGGCGCAGCACTTTGACCGCGAAGACAGTCACCAGCAGTGCGATTGCCACACCCCCCAAGCCGAGGAAGAACTCGGGCACGCTGGGCGAATAGCTATGCACTTCGCCGTCGAAGAAGCTGCTATTTTCCGTCAGTCCCGGGAACATGTCGAGCGGGAAGGCTTGCGCACCGATGATGGTGACGTACATCTGTGCCATGCCGCCCAGGATGACAAGCGCACAGGCGATCATGATCCAGCTGCGCTGCTTGCCCAGGCCCGTCAACAGAATCACCAACGGCAATACGCAGCCGATGACAATCTGCCCAACCCAGAACAGTGTGGTGAAGATGCCGCCATCGCGCAGGATGAAGGCCTCGACGCTTTCCATCTTGGCGAAATACAGGTTGGTCAGGTGATACACCACGACGAAGTACAGGACTGCCGCCACGAATACGGCCAGCAGGCTTTTCAGGCGCATCATCACTGCATCACCCAGGGGGCGACCTGTCCAGCCATAGGCTGCAGCCAGCACCATCAAATAAATGGCCAAGCCGTAAGCAAACGACATGATGATGAACATCGGCGCCAGCATGGCCGTGCCATACAGTTCACGTGCGATCAGAAAGCCGAACAGCGAACCGGTACCGGTCGTCAGGATCAGACGCCAGATGAAGGCCGCCGTACCC
>Ga0209262_10000527_pt1 | contig 17061 bp, 12 predicted proteins | sample Lowcelwee11metaG_FD_187171 | JGI IMG/M metagenome (GOLD analysis project Ga0209262, IMG submission 187171) | Freshwater pond sediment microbial communities from the University of Edinburgh, under environmental carbon perturbations - Low... | ecosystem: Environmental > Aquatic > Freshwater >...
GAACCTGCACATCCGGCACGAAACCCTCTACACCTACGAGGACCCGGTGAGCTACAGCATCCAGGCGCTGAAACTCACCCCCCGTGCGGACCCGGGCCAGCGCATCGTGACCTGGCGCGTGACTGCGCCCGGCGATCGGCTCGACCAGATCGATCCCTACGGGAACGTGACGCACGTCGTGACGCTCGAGACGCCGCATCGCGAGCTGCGCATCGTCGTCGAGGGCATCGCCGAGATCGGCGACGGCGTGGGTCCCGCGGTGCCGGAGAGCGATTCGCTGTCGCCGCTCGCATACCTCGCGCCAACGGCCTTGACGCGCCCGAATTTCGCGCTGCACGACCTCGCCGTGCATCATCTCGGGCGTCATCCGCCCTCGGCATGCGCGCTGATGGATCTCGTGGCCGGCATCCGCGCTGCCGTCAACTACGTGCCCGGGGTCACGGACGTCAAGCACACCGCCGCCGAGGCCTTGGATCTCGGCCTGGGCGTGTGTCAGGATCAGGCCCACGTGCTCGTGGCCTGCTGCCGATCGGTGGGCGTGCCGGCGCGTTACGTGAGCGGCTACTTCCAGGGCGGCCATGTCGGCGAGGTCGCGAGCCACGCCTGGGCGGACGTCTGGCTGGGCACCGAACTGGGCTGGACCAGCCTGGACGTGACCCACGCCGAGGTGGCCGGGGCCCGGCATTGCCGCCTCGCCGTCGGCCGCGACTACCTCGACGCGGCCCCGGTGCGCGGCGTGCGTCGCGGCGGCGGGCACGAATCGATGGCGGTAACGGTGACGGTGACGAGCGGCCAGGTGCAACAACAGTGACCTATTGCGTTTCGATGCTGCTCGATTCCGGGCTGGTCTTCCTCGCCGACTCGCGCACCAGCGCCGGCGTGGACCAGATCAACACCTTCCGCAAGACGACGGTGTTCGAGCGGCCGGGCGACCGCGTCATCGTGATGCTTTCGGCCGGCAACCTCGCGATCTCGCAGGGGGTGCTGAACCTGCTCGCCGAGAAACTCGCGACTCACGACGCGCACACGATGAGCCTGCACAACAGCCCGAACATGTTCGAGGCGGCGCGCTGCGTCGGCGAGGCGCTGCGCGAGATGCACACGCGGGACGGCGACGCGCTCAAATCGCAGGGCGTGGACTTCAACGCGACCTTCATCGTCGGCGGCCAGATCATGGGCGAGCCGCCGCGCCTGTTCCAGGTCTACGCGGCGGGCAACTTCATTGAGGCGACGCCGGACACGACCTACTTCCAGATCGGCGAGTCGAAGTACGGCAAGCCGATCATCGACCGCGTCACGCGTCGCAGCATGGCGCTCTCCGAGGCCGCAAAGTGCGCGCTGATTTCGATGGACTCGACGATCCGCTCGAACCTCACGGTCGGGCTGCCACTCGACCTCGTGATCGTGCGCCGCGACGAGTACCGCGTGTCGAGCCACGTCGACATCGACGCCGACAACCGCTACTTCCAGATGATCCGCGGCGCCTGGGGCGACGCGCTGCGGGAGGCCTTCAGCGAGCTCCCGAACCCGGATTGGCTGGTGCGCTAGCGGACCGTCGCGCCCCCGGCATGCCCCGGGACGACCGTGCGCACACCGTTCGATGGGGGCCTGTCGTTGACATAACGTGTCACCGATGCAGAGCAGCTTCCGGCCGCGGAGCCGCCACGGGCATTGCGGCTTCCCGCTCCAATATGTGACGCACCGCAGGGTCAGCGGATGTGACTTAAATACACTCCCTCCAAGCCGACCGCCGGTCGACAGCAGTCGCCGGTCCGGCACGCATGGAGGAAACGCCGTGGCCGTGATGCCCAGCTCTGTCGACGCGCCGCCGCGCGCCACGGGAGCGTCTGTGCCGGCCCAGGCGGGCAGCAGCCCGCAACGCGTCGACGTCGTCGCCGTGACGCGCAGCGACGACCTTCTCGAGCAGATCGGGCATCTGCTCGATGGCGACTCCGCTGTGCGCCCGGTCGACAGCGTCGAGGCGGCCGCCGGGCAGTTTGCGGCCAATCGAGCTCACCTCGTCCTGCTCGACGCACGCGACTGCGCCGAGGTCGGGACGGATGTCGAGCGACTGCTGACGTGCAACGACGCCTGCGTCGTCGTGGTCTTTGCGCCGGCCGAGCAAACCAGCGGCATCGCGGGCGCGATCAAGGGATCGGCGGCCTTTGCGGTGCTGCCGATTCCAATCGAGGTCGGCCAGACGGCCGCCGTGCTCGAGGGGGCCCGTGAGGAAGCCCTGTCCCGCCTCGCGATCGTGGCACCGCACTGCCCCAACCCGACTCCCGACCCACCCGCGCTGCCGCTGGCTGCACGACCGGAGCCACGGTCCGAGGCGGTCCATTCGCCAGAGGCCAGCAGCATCCCGCCGACGAACCGAGGCGATCCAATCGTGGCCGTCGACGTGGTCAAGCGGCGTCCCCCACCTGCATTGCTGGTCGGCGGAGGCGTCATCGTGCTGCTCGCGCTCACGATCGGGTGGTACGCCGCGAGCCGTCCCGAGCCGACTTCCGGCTCAGCTCCGCAAGCCGTCGCGACCGACGCCGCCCGTGACGCCCCGAACCCTGCCGTCCCGCAGCAGGCTGCGATGCCACCGCCGGTGGAGGGCTCGGTGGACGAGCTGCTGGATCAGGCCCGGGCTGCTTTCCGCGATCGCCGGTACACGGATCCTGCAACGGACAGCGCGCTCACCTACTTCCGGTCCGTGCTTGCCCAGGATCCGCAGAATGGCGAAGCGATCGAGGGAATCGCGCGCATCGCCGCAGTGCTCGAGGAACGCCTGCAATCCGCATTCTCGGAGCACCGCAGCGATGACGCAGCTGCAATCCTCGGGCACCTGAGGCTGGCAAAGCCCGATGGTGCCGGGCTCGCGACGCTCGAGGCCGAGCTCGTCGAGTCGCAGCTCGCCGCTGCCGTGGAAAGCGGAGCGCTCGAACGCGCGAACCACCTGCTGCGCGATGCCGAGGCCGCCCGCACGCTGCCGGTCGATCGCGCTGAGTACTGGCGTGAAAAAATCGGTGGCCGGCAACTCGATGCGCGAGCGCGACAACTCGTTCAACTCGTCAACGCGCGCATCGAAGATGGGCGCCTGGTCGAACCGGAGAACGACAGCGCGAAATTTTACCTGGCGCAGTTGCGGGCGCTGAATGCCGACCCGGTGCGCAGCGCGGCGCCGACTCGACGCCTCGGGCAGGCGTACCTGCAGCGCGCGCAGGACGCGACTGCGCAGCGTCAGCCGGCCGCGGCCGAACGCTGGCTGGCCGAGGCGCGCGCGCTCGGCGTCCGTGACGCTACCATTGCTGCGGCAACTGCAGCATCCGCGCAGCCGTCGCCCGCGCCGCCGGCAGCGATGCCGGAGAGCGATCGGCTTGCACGACTGGTCCAGACCCGCCTCGCCGAGGGAAAACTGCTCGAGCCGCGCGACGACAGCGCCCTGCACCACATCGAGGAACTGCGCGCGATCGACCCGTCCGGCGCTGCCACCGCCATGCAGGCCCGCGCGGTGTCCGACCAGCTGATCGAACGGGCCCGCTCGGCACTCGACACGCGGGCCTACGATGCCGCGCAGAGTTACCTGGCTGGGGCGCGCTCGCTCGGCCTCAGGCCGGGCGACGTCGGCACGCTGGAGACAGCCCTCGCAACCGCGCGTCGCACGGGCGCGAGCGCCACGGCGCAGGTGCGGAACGCCGAAATGAAGCGCACGCGTTACGTGGCGCCGGTCTATCCGCGGGCAGCCCTCGAAGACAACGTCAGCGGCGAAGTGAAAGTGCGCATCACCGTCGACGCCGAGGGCAAGGTCACGGACACCGTGATCCTGCAGTCGACGCCGGCGGGCGTGTTCGACGGCGCAGCGCTGGCCGCGGTCCGCCGCTGGCGCTTCAAGCCCGCGGAAGTCGACGGCCGGCCCGTCGAGTCCAGCTCGGTCCAGTCGTTGCTGTTCCGGCCGGGCGACGGAACGTAGCACCTGCAGATGACGACTCAACGAACGACAGGAGAGCCCGCCCCCATGCGCGACCTGATTGCACGGTTCAAGGACCAGGCCGTCGCCGCCGGATTCATCGCGATGCTGGTGGCGTTCATCGCCACGGTCCTGCTGCCGGGCTACCGGCTGGCTGACGAGCTCAAGGAGAATACCGCCGCGCTGAAGCTCGTCAGCGAGCAGCGTGGTCAGCCGGAAGCGATCCAGCGGTCGCTCGGTGCGATCCGCGATCGACTCGGGGCCGGCACGTACGTCGGTCAGTCACTCAGCGACCTGGCCGGCCAGGTAGCCGACTACGACAATGCGCTTGCAGCACTGCAGCCCGCTGCCGCAGGAGGGTTCCCTCAACTGTCGGTCGCGTCGCAGAAGTGGTCACAGTACCGTGCGCAGCTCGATCCCGTCACGGGATTCTCGGGTCTGCCCTACCACGATTCGGACACGGCCGGCACGCAGATGAATGCGTCCGGTCGCCAGCTGTTGGACGACACGCGCGCGGCGCTTGCCGAGAGCCGCAACGCGACGCCGCAGCTTGCTGCGGCCATGACCGAGGTGGGTAGCGGTCTCGAACGCGAAGTTGCGGCCGGGGCGGCGACATTGCGCCAGTTGATGATGTCCGGTGTCGTCTTTGCCGGACTGCTCCTCGCAATGCTCGGGTATTTCCACTGGCGCAAGGCTCGCGAGGAACGCGTCGCGCGCGAGGCGCAGGAACAGACCCGCGACATCCTGGGCACGGTGAAGGACGGCCTGTTCCTGATCGACACGGACTTCCGGATCGGGCGGGCGCACTCCGCGGCCCTTGCAACGTTGTTCCGGCGCGACTCGTTCGAGGGCCTGGCCTTCGAGGACCTGCTGTACGGACTGGTTCCGGACGCCACGCTGGCCACCGCGACGAAGTACGTCAAGCTGCTGTGGGGCGAGCGGGTGAACGAGAACCTGATCAAGAGCATCAACCCGCTCGCGGAAGTCGAAGTGACGCTGGATCACGGGCCGGCGGGGCGCGACACGCGCTACCTCGAGTTCGAATTCCACCGCGTCAAGCGCGACGGGGGCGTCCGGCAGATACTCGTCTCGGTCAACGACGTCACGTCGCGTGTCCTGCTCGCCCGCGACCTCAAGGATTCGCAGGCTAGCGCGGCAGCGCAACTCGACATGCTGCTCGGCATCATGCAGGTCGATCCGGAGCAACTCCAGGCGTTCCTCGCGAACAGCCAGGCCGCGCTGCAGCTGGTCAACACCATACTCCGAGTACCGGCGCGCTCCGACGGCGAGTTCCGCAACAAGATCGAACTGCTCTTTCGCGAGATGCACAAGGTCAAGGGCGAGGCGTCGGCCCTCGGGTTCGAGAGCGTCGAGAGCCGCGCGCATGCATTCGAGGATCTGTTGCAGGGCCTGCGGGATCGCCCCGAGCTCTCGGGCAACGACTTCCTGCCGCTGGTCGTCCGCCTCGATGACCTGCTCGGTCACCTCAAGTCGCTGCGCGGGTTGATCGGCAAGCTGGCCGGCTTGCGCGACGCGGCATTGCTCAATGCCACGCAGATGGTTCCGGTGGCAGTCGCTTCGTCGACACCGGCGGACCGGGGCGCGCGCAGCCTCGCCGCCAACCTCGAGGCGCTTGCCGGCCGCGTCGCATCGGAGCGGGGCCGCAAGGTGCGACTGGTGGCGAAGGGGCTCGAGCAGGTGCCCGATGACTATCTCAAGGCGGTTCAGGACGTCGCGATCCAGCTGGTGCGCAATGCGGTCGTGCACGGCATCGAGGACGCCTCGATCCGACGCGACCTCGGCAAGGACGAGACCGGCGTGCTGAGCCTGGCATTCAGGCGGTACGAAACCACGTTCGAGCTTCAGTTCGAGGACGACGGCGCCGGCATCGTCGCGGACCAGGTCAAGGAAACCGCCGTGCGCCGCGGGATCATCGGCGCCGAGCAGGCGCAGTCACTCGACGTCAGACAGAGCCTGGGGCTGATCTTCAAGGCCGGATTCTCGACGCACGACGGTGAGGACCGGGACGCGGGTCGTGGCGTCGGGCTCGATGTCGTTCGCAGGGTGGTCAAGGACCTCGGTGGCAAAGTGGCGGTCGCTACGGCGCCCGGCAAGTTCACGCGGTTCCGCATCGTGCTGCCGGCCACTGCGGCCCGGCAGGACGCGGTCGCCTGACCCACAGGAGGCTGCACCATGCACGACTTCGCCCCGTCCGCGTTGCGGCCGATCAGGCTCCTGATCGTCGACGACTCGAACATCATGCGTCGCCGCATCGAGCGCTCGCAGCACATTCCACACCTGCAGGTCGTCGGATCCGCGTCCGACGGGCAGCAGGCCATCGAGGTGTTCCGCGCGACCGATCCGGACGTGGTGACGATGGACATCACGATGCCGCACATGGACGGCATCGAGTGCGTCGAGAAGCTGGTGCAGCTCAAGCCTGACGTGCTGATCCTGATCGTCTCCGCGCTGGCGGACAAAGCGACCGCAGTGGAGGCCATGGAAAAGGGTGCGAACGGCTTCCTGAACAAGCCGTTCTCGGACCGGCAATTGAACGAGGCCCTCGAGGAGTTGCTGGGCCTGGCGACCGCGACATGATCGACGAGCGCGAAATCCGCACGTTCGTCTACGGCACGACCCAGTACTTCGAGGTGGCTGCCCAGCAGGCGGCGTCGCTGGGATCGCCGTATCTCGCAACGCAGGGTGCGCCCGAGGTGCACGAGTACACCGGCGTCATCAGCGTTTCGGGGCGCCGCCAGGGGATCGTCTACTTCACCGCACCGCGGGGCATGCTGACCGTGCTGTTGATGAAGATGAACGAGAGCAACGTGTCGCACGAGAACCTCTGCGACCTGGTTGGCGAAGTCGCCAACACGATCTCGGGCAACGCGCGCCGTGATTTCGGCAACCAGTTCGCGATCTCGGTTCCGACCGTCGTCTCGGGCGCCTCCGCCTCCGTGCAGCCCCCGCCCGATTGCCGCCCGGTGGTGATTCCGATCCACTGGCGCAGTCACTCGGCAAAGCTGGTGGTCTGTCTCAAGTGATCGGTGGGCGTGCGTTCGCCCAACCGCAACATGACCTTGCCCGTGCGTCCCGGCGCCAGCGAGGCCGCGATCGCCGCCTGGACCTGCTCGAGCGGATAGGTCTCGCGCACCTCGGTGCGGAACAGGCCTTCGACGGTCAACCGCCGCACCGCGCGCAGCATGCCGAGCAGCCTGAGCGGCGACTGCTGCGCCATCCACACCGGCAGCAGGAAGCCGGAAACCTGCGCCGCAGGCATCATCAGATCGCGCCCGGGGATCTGCAGCGGGCTGTTGCCGAGCGTGCCGTAGATCACGAGCCGGCCGCCGAGCCCGAGGCAACGCACGACGAGGCCGGCGAGTTCGCCGCCGACGCAGTCGAGCGCGTGCGGCACGCCGCGATCGCCGGTGATCCGCGCGACTTCCGCGACCGGGTCCTGGCGGTCCGTTTCCACGACGGCATCGGCACCGAGCGCCGCGAGCTCCGCGCTGTTCGCACCGGAACGCACGACGCAGATCGTCCGAAAGCCATCGCGGCGACCGAGGCGCACGACGCTCTTGCCGAGGGCCGAGCCGGCCGCAGTGACCAGCACCCACTCGCCGCGCCGGACCCGCAGCACCTCGCGGACCAGCACGTACGCGGTGATCGGATTGACGAAGAACATCGCGGCCTGCTCGTCGGGCACCGACTCCGGCACGACCACCGCGCGTTTCGCGTCGGCCAGCGTGTACTCCTGCCAGGTGCCGTTGGGCGGGCCGCCGGCGATCGCGACGCGCTGGCCACGCAGCCGCCGAGCGAGAAATCCAGACCCGCAGGCATCGACGATCCCAACGCCCTCGCCGCCGAGCGCATAAGGCGGCGTCGGGCACGGGTTCGTGCGCGGCGGGTCGTAGTAGACCCGGTTGTCGCCGTCCGGCCGCCGCTGGTTCCAGATGACGCGCTCGAGGGCCGCGTGATACGTGCCGTGGACGAAATTCAGGTCCGACGGGTTGACCGGACTCAGCAACATGCGCACCCGCACCTGGCCCGGGCCCGGCTCGGGCACTGGCACGTCGACGATGCGAATGTCGCCGGTCTGTGGCGCGAACGCGCCGAGGCGTGCTGATTTCATGATTCCCCCGGGCAAATGTAGCATCCCCGGCACGATCCACGCCGATCCGTGCCTCGGGAGTCCGCCGATGAGTTACCAGACGCTGCTGTACACCGTCGAGGATGCGATTGCGACGATCACGCTGAATCGCCCCGACGCACTGAATACGATCGTGCCGCCGATGCCCGACGAGATCGAGGATGCCGTCAATGCAGCCGTCCGCGACGAGCGGGTCAAGGTCATGATCCTGCGCGGCGCCGGACGATCGTTCTGTGGCGGCTTCGATTTCGGCGCCGGCTTCCACCGGTGGGACGAGCACATCACCACCGACTATGCGCTCTGCGGCGACCTCGTGATCGCCAGCGAGGATGCACGGATCGGCACACCCTACTCGCGCATGTGGGGTGCCTGGCTGAGCGGCATGTGGCTCTACCGGCTCGGGCGGACGAAAGCCAAGGAGTTCGCGCTGACGGGCAAGCCGCTCTCGGGACGGGCCGCGGCCGACTGCGGGCTGATCAACTCCGCCGTGCCGTTCGCAGACTACAGCCAGGCTCCGCCGGACCAGCAACCGGACCCGAAGAACGTGATCCGGTGACGATCGACGCAGATACATCGGTAGAAAACCGGAGAGCCAACCCGGGTCGCGCCAGTATCATGCGCGGGTCTTTGTCTAGCTCCGGCACGCTGCAATGCCCCTGATCAGACTGCTCGCCCTCACCTGCCTGCTCCTCGCCTCGCACCTGGCTGGTGCCGCCCCGGACCCGAAATCCGACGAGTTCTGGTATGGGACGGCCGCCGACGGCACGCCGACCGTCCGCCTGTACTACTTCTTCTCGCCCACGTGCCCACACTGCCAAGCGGCCGCTCCCTTCATCGACGAGCTCGCGGCCCGCTCGCCGTGGCTCGAGGTACAGAAATTCGTCGTCAAGGACAACCGCGCCAACGCCCGCTTCTATTACGAAACGGCGCTCGCACTCGGCACGCAGGCGCTGTCGGTCCCCGGTTTCGTCTTCTGTCGGCAGGTGCTGATCGGTTACGACTCGGCGGAGAGCACCGGTGCCGAGATCGCCGCGGCCCTGGAGAAGTGTCACGAGCAGCGGCTGGCGAATCCCAGCCCGGCCCAATCGACGGCGGGCGCGGACGCCGCCGGGGAGCCCGCCACGGCAGCCGGCGAGCCGGCTGGCACGACCGTGCACCTGCCCTTCATCGGCGCGGTCGACGCGAAGGCGTTTTCGCTGCCGGTGCTGACGCTGGTGCTCGCCGGCATGGACGCCTTCAATCCCTGCGCGTTCTTCGTGCTGCTGTTCCTGCTCAGCCTGCTGGTGCACGCGAAGAGCCGCACCCGCATGGCCATCGTCGGCGGCACGTTCGTGCTGTTCTCGGGACTGGTCTATTTCGTCTTCATGGCGGCGTGGCTCAACGTCTTCCTGATTGCGGGCGAGTTGCGCGTCATCACGGTCATCGCGGGCCTGGTCGCCTTGCTGGTCGCGGTGCTCAACATCAAGGACTACTTCTGGTTCAAGGCGGGCCCGAGCCTGACGATTCCGGAATCTGCGAAGCCCGGGCTCTTCAAGCGGATGCGCGAGATCGTCGCGTCCGGCAGCATCGGGCCCATGCTCGCGAGCACCGTGCTGCTCGCGATCGTCGCCAACTCGTACGAGCTGCTCTGCACCGCGGGCTTCCCGATGGTCTACACGCGCGTGCTGACGCTCGCCGAGCTCGAGACCTGGCAGTATTACGCGTGGCTTGCGGTCTACAACGTGATCTACGTGATCCCGCTGCTGGCGATCGTGATCGTGTTCGTCCGCACGATGGGCGCCCGCAAGCTGAGCGAAGCCGAGGGGCGCATCCTGAAGCTGATCTCCGGCTTCATGATGCTGGGTTTCGGCCTGCTGCTGCTGATCGCGCCGCAGCTGCTGACCAATCCCCTCGCATCGATCCTGGTGCTGCTGGCCGCCGTGGGCGTCGCATTCGCGGTCGCCAAGGTCGCAGCGCCGCGAGCCGCCTGACGGCCGCCCCGCCGGGACGGATTCCACGGTATAAGGTGCCGATGCCAAGCCGCGTCCCCGGAAACGTCGCCGCCGCCGTGGAGCGGATCCGCCGCAGGCTGGGTCCGGCCGCCTGCCTCGAAGCGCCGCAGGACGTCGCGCCGTTCGTCGTCGACTTCCGCGGGCTGTACCGGGGCGCCACGCCGCTGGTCGCCTGCCCGGCCTCGACGGCCGATGTCGCCGCAGTGCTGGCCACCTGCAATGAGCTCGGTGTCGCGGTCGTGCCGCACGGCGGCAACACGAGCTACTGCGGCGGCGCCACTCCCGGCGAGTTCGGCGACGAGATCGTGCTGTCGCTGCGACGGATGAATCGCGTGCGTGAAGTGGACCCCGACAATTTCTCGATCTCGGTGGAAGCCGGCTGCCTGCTCGCCGACGTCCAGGCCGCGGCCGAGGCCGTCGACCGGTTCTTCCCGTTGTCGCTCGGCTCGGAGGGCAGCTGCCAGATCGGTGGCAACCTGTCGACGAACGCGGGCGGGCTGAACGCCGTGCGTTACGGCGTGACGCGCGAGCTGGCGCTCGGCCTCGAGGTCGTGCTCGCCGACGGTCGCGTCATCGACGGGCTCACGTGCCTGCGCAAGGACAACACCGGTTACGACCTGCGCGACCTGTTCATCGGTGCCGAGGGCACGCTTGGCGTGATCACGGCGGCGAGCTTGAAGCTCTTCCCGCGGCCTCGCACGGTCGAGACCGCATTCCTCGCCGTGCCGGACATCGGCGCCGCGGTGCAGCTGCTCGCGCGCCTGCGCGCCGCGACCGGCGACGGCGTGACCAGTTTCGAGTTCCTGCCGCGCATCGCGGTCGAGCTCACTGCGCATCACGTGCCGGGGGTCACCGATCCACTCCAGCGACCCTACGAGAGCTACGTGCTGTGCGAGATTTCCACGGCGCGCGAGGACCCCGCGCTGCGCGGCCTGCTCGAGGAATCGCTCGAACAGGCGATGACGGACGACATCGTGCTCGATGCGGTGCTGGCCCAGTCGCTCGCCCAGCGCGCGGCGCTCTGGAAGCTTCGCGAGTCGGTTCCGGAGGCGCAGCGAGCCGAAGGTGCCAGCATCAAGCACGACGTCTCGGTGCCGATCGCGGCGCTGCCCCGCTTCATGGCGGAAGCCTCGGCCGCCGTGCTCGCGCTGGTTCCGAACGGCCGGATGGTGGCCTATGGCCACGTCGGCGACGGCAACCTGCACTTCAACGTCAGCGTGCCGCTCGGCGGCGACGCCGAGTTGTTCATGGCTCACGCGCCGTCGATCCACGCGGCCGTGCACGCGATCGTCAAGCAATACCGAGGCAGCATCAGCGCCGAGCACGGCATCGGCCGCCTCAAGCGCGCAGACCTCGCACGTTTCAAGGGCGCCGTGGACCTCGACGTGATGCGGGCCATCAAGCACGCACTCGATCCGCACGGCATCCTGAATCCGGGCAAAGTGCTGCCCGCCGCCGGCGAATTCGCCGGTGAAAATGCCCCTTGACGAGATCCGCATGGCCCAGACGACTCCCGGCAACCCCACGGCCCGTCCCGCCTGCATCGGCGGGCTCTACGAGATCTGCATCGGCGTGCCCGATCTCGCGGAATCGATCGCGTACTACGAGCGCTTTGGCTGCCGCGCAGGCCGGTTTGGCACGCTCGAGGCTGCGGCCGCGCGGGCGCTCTACGGCATCGACTCGACGCTGCGTTCGGTGCGCCTGTATCACCAGAACGCCGATCATGGCCTCGTCCGACTCATGCAGTGGGAGCGTCCCGTCAACGACGGACTCGGCCTCGACGACAACCTGCGCTGCGCCGGCAGCCGCTGGGGCGTACGGCTCACGGACAGTGTCCTGAATGTCGCCAATCACGCAGTGACGGCGCGCGACCACGGCCTGCCGATCCGGGTCATCGAGCCGATCCTGGCAGTCATCGGCGAGGTCACGGGCGAGCGCGCACCTCGGCCGTTCGCCGACCCGATCGTCGGCGTGCGCGAAATGGTCGTGATCCAGCCGCTGTACCGCCAGGTGTTCTTCGAGCGCTTCGGCTACGAGAGTCCCCACTACGGCTGCATCTGCCCGCAATCGATGTTCCGCACCAGCCAGCACACGCATGCGGGCATGATGATCGCGAACGACGACCACCAGGTGCTGCGCTTCTACGACGAGGTACTCGGCCTGCAGCGCTGGTTCGACGGCGAGCGACCGTACGCGCTGGCGACCGGCTCGCGCCAGATCTTCGGGCTTGAGCCGGACGAAACGCACTGGATGGTGGACTTCGACGATCCGCGCTCGGGTCACTCTCTCGACGCACGCCGCTCGGGCAAGCTCAAGGTCGTCCGCTTCAACGCGTCGAGCCGCCTCGCCGACAAACTCGACCGCTCGCGGCCGGGCTGCCTCGGGCTTTCGCTCTATACGTGGCGCACCAGCGACCTCGAGGGGTTGTGGAAGCTCGTGCAGGCGGGTGGCGCAACCCGGGTGACGGACGTCCTGGCCGATGAGTTCGGCACGCGGGCCTTCTCGTTCGTCGCCCCCGACGGCTACTCGTGGACCCTGCTGCAGGACTGAACAGGCACGTGTCGAGTCGCTGGCCAAGAACGGCTCGGAGATCCGCTATCGCGTCTACGGCAGCGGCGAGCCCGCCATCGTGTTCATTCACGGCTGGTCCTGCGACTCCGGTTACTGGGACGCCCAGCTCAACGAATTCGCGGCGCACCACACCGTGGTCACGGTGGACCTCGCCGGGCACGGCGAGTCCGCTGCGAATCAGCGCAAGGACTGGTCGATCGCGAACTTCGGCGCCGACGTCGCGGCCGCCGTCAAGGAATCGGGCCACCAGCGCGTCGTGCTGGTCGGCAGTTCGATGGGCGGTCCCGTCGCACTCGAGGCTGCGCGGCGACTGTCGGGACAGGTCGTCGGCATCGTCGGCGAACATTTCTTCACCGAACGGACGGACCCGGTCCTGAAGAAGTGGATCGTGGACGACATGTCCGCCGCGCCGCCCGAGGCGGCCATCCCCGCGATCATTGCGCTGATGGCGATGGATTACGGCCCGTCGCTCGCGGAGCTCGACCTGCCGATCATCGCGGTCAATTCGACCGGGTCGCCGACCGACGAGGCGGGCGTCCGCGCGGTCGAGCCGCGATTCAAGGTGGTGAACCTGCAGGCCGTGGGGCATTTCCCGATGCTGGAGGACCCGCAGACGTTCAATCGGGTCCTCGAGCGCATCGTCGCGGAGTGGGTTGCGCTCGAGCCGCAGCGAAATCCCTTGTCGGCGGCGCCCGGGAATCGTTAGATTGCAGGCTTGGGGGATCGGGTTGGCGTCGATCAACAAACATATGCAGGGAACCTGACATGCCCATGTCGAAGAAACTCGCAGCCGAATTTATCGGCACGTTCTGGCTCGTGCTCGGTGGTTGCGGCAGCGCCGTTCTGGCTGCGGCCTTTCCGGAGGTCGGCATCGGCCTCGCCGGCGTATCGCTCGCGTTCGGCCTGACCGTGCTGACGATGGCCTACGCAATCGGCCACATTTCCGGCTGCCACCTCAATCCGGCGGTGACGATCGGCCTCTGGGCCGGTGGTCGGCATCCGCTCGGCGAGGTCGGCCCCTACATCATCGCGCAGGTGCTGGGCGGCATCGCGGGCGCCTTCGTGCTCTACCTGATCGCCTCCGGCCAGCCCGGCTTCGACCTGTCGGGGGGGCTGGCTTCGAATGGCTTCGGCGAGCATTCGCCCGGCGGCTACTCGATGGCGTCCGGCTTTCTGACCGAGATCGTCATGACCATGATGTTCCTCGTGATCATCCTGGGCGCGACGGATCGGCGCGCCCCGGCGGGCTTCGCCCCGATCGCGATCGGCCTCGGCCTGACGCTGATTCACCTGATCAGCATCCCGGTCACCAACACCTCCGTGAACCCGGCGCGCAGCACCGGTCCGGCCGTGTTCGTCGGCGACTGGGCGCTTGGCCAGTTGTGGCTCTTCTGGGTGGCGCCGATCATCGGCGCGCTGGTGGCGGGTTACCTGTACCGCTGGCTCGGTAACGAGAAGTGAGCTGAGCGTCCGGCCGTCGGCCGTGCGCAACGCGCGCACGGCCGACGGCATTCCCGCTATCCGACGACCCACCGGAGTCACGCGCGTGACCGCCATCGTTAAATCCAAGCCTTTCATCGCCTTTGCGATCATCGCAGCGTTGGTTGGCGTGTACGCCCTGCTCGGCTTCCAGGTCGCGCCCGGCATCGTGCGTGACCAGGCCGCGGGATTCGTTCGAGAGAACTATGGTCGCGAACTGCAGGTCGGCGAGGTGCGCGTGCACCCGTTCAAGCTGCAACTCGAGGTGCGAGACCTGGCGCTGCCCGACACCGATGCACGGACGATGCTGGGCTTCGCGCGCCTGTTCGTGGATTTCGAGCTGTCGTCGCTGTGGGAGCGGGCATTCGTCTTCAAGGACGTGACGCTCGAGGCTCCCGTCGCGCGCGCCGTCGTGCGTCCCGATGGCTCGCTGAATCTCGGCGACCTCGCCCTGCCCGAGGATCCCGAAGAAGCAGACGCGCCGCTGCCGAGCGTCTGGATCCAGTCGCTCGCCGTCGAGCGCGGCACAGTCACGTTCGTCGACACTGCGCGCACGACGCCGTTCGAGCGCACTTTCGACCCGGTGGGCTTCGGGCTTCAGGACTTCCGCACGACGCCGGAGGGCGGCGACTTTCGTTTCACGGCGCGCAGCGAGGCCGACGAGGCGTTCGACTGGCAGGGCCGCTTCGCGCTCGAGCCGCGGATCGCCTCGCAGGGTCAATTCCAGATCGCGGGACTGCGAGCACCCGGCGTCGCGGAGTTCCTCGGCGACACGCTGCCCTTCCAGCTCACCGACGGCTCGATCGACCTCGCGGGCTCCTATCAGGTCTCGCTCGGTGAACAGCTGGAACTGGGCCTGCAGCTACCGCAGATCGAGCTGGCAGAACTCGGCTTGCGCGCGCGTGGCGCGGATGCGGACTGGATCCGGATTCCGGCCCTGACGTTGTCCGACACCGCCGTCGCGATGCCGGCTCAGTCGGTCACGCTCGGGAAGGTCGCGATCGCAGATCTGCAGGCACAGGCGTGGATCTCGCCCGACGGTACCGTGAACCTGCAGCAACTTTTTGCGACGACGGCGCCTGCTGCTGAACCAGCGCCACCCGCGGCCACGGAACCGGCGACGGGGGAGCGCCCGTGGACCGTCGCAGTGGGTAGCGTCGAAGTGACGGACGCGTCGATCGATTTCGAGGACCGCATGGCGGAGCCCGCGAAGAAGTTCGCGCTGGCACCCGTGAACTTGCGTGTGGAAGACGCGAGTCTCGACCTGGCCCGCCCGCTGCCGGTCACGCTCGATGCGCTGATCAACGGTCACGCCCGCTTCGAGGCCGTCGGGACGCTGACCCCCGAACCGCTCGCAGCCGACCTCGAGGTCAAGCTGGCGAAGGCGCGCATGCAGATCCTGCAGCCCTACGTGCTGCCGGTCGCGGACTTGACGATCAACGGCGGCGAACTCGGCGTCGCGGGCAAGGTCCGGCTCGATCCGCCGGGCGGCGAGCGTCCCGAATTGGCATTCAGCGGCGACGTGACGATCGACGGCTTCCGATCCGTGGACAACTCGCTCAACGAGGACCTCGTCAATTTCGAACGCCTGCACCTGCAGGCGCTGTCCTACACGATGGCGCCCGATGCGCTCAGCATCGACCGCGTGCAGCTGCGACAGCCCTATGCTCGCGTGATCATCAGCCAGGAGCAGGTCCTCAACATCGCCGCCGTGCTCGATCCGCAGGGGACCGCCGCGGCACTTGCCGAGCGACGGACAGCTGCTGCCGCGGATGCCGCGCGCACCCCGGCCGAGCGCCGCGCGCTCGAGCGCGAGCAGAAGGTGGCCGACAAGGCTGCGGCCAAGGCACGCAAGTCGGGCACGGCGCCCGCAGCACCTCCGCCGTCGGCGCCGGCTGCCGAGACGCTGCCCATCCGCATTCGCGAGGTACGCATCGAGCGCGGCCGGATGAATTTTTCGGATTTCTTCGTCGAGCCGGATTTCGCGGCCGACGTGCAGGACCTCTCGGGCACGATCACGGGGTTGTCGTCGGCGCCGGACTCGAAGGCTGCCGTCGCGCTCGAAGGCAAGCTCGAGGAGTTCTCGCCGGTCTCGATCGAAGGCGACATACAACCATTCGACTTCGGGCGCCACACCGACCTTCGCATGCGCTTCGAGAACATCGCGCTGCCGATCTTCAATCCGTACTCGGGACCGGTGGCTGGCTACAACATCGCCAAGGGCAAGCTGACCACGGTGCTGCATTACCGGATCGAGAATCGCCAGCTCGACGCCCAGCACAACATCCGCATCGACCAACTCGAGTGGGGCGAAGCGACTGAGTCCCAGGGCGAGGCCACTTTGCCGGTCAAGTTCGCGACGTCGCTGCTCAAGGACCGCAACGGCGTCATCAACCTCGACGTCCCCGTGGGCGGCACGCTCGACGATCCGACGTTCCGAGTCGGTCCGATCGTCTGGCAGATCATCAAGAACATCATCGTCAAGGCCGTCACGGCGCCGTTCGCGCTGCTCGGCTCGCTGTTCGAAGGCGCCGAGGAAGCGCAGTTCGTGGACTTCGCGCCCGGCGAGGCAAGTCTCGACCCGACGACAGCGGGACGCCTCGCCGCGCTCGCGAAGAGCCTTGCCGAGAAGCCGCAGTTGAAACTCGACGTACCGATCGGCGTCGTTGCGGAACTCGATGGGCCTGCGTTGGCCGAACGAGCCTTCCTGGCCGCGCTCGGGACGGAACCGGCGTTCGAGACGCTCGAACCAAAGCAGCAGATCGAAGTCCTGTCGGCCCTGGTGCGCAAGCAGACCGGCGCTGAGCCGGCGATCCCGGAACCGCCCCCGCCACCCGAGGGAGTTTCCCGTGCGGAAGCCAAGGCGCTGCGCCAGAAGGCGGCGATCGAATTCCTGACCGCCACCGCTCGAGCTG
>Ga0209262_10000528_pt1 | contig 17047 bp, 19 predicted proteins | sample Lowcelwee11metaG_FD_187171 | JGI IMG/M metagenome (GOLD analysis project Ga0209262, IMG submission 187171) | Freshwater pond sediment microbial communities from the University of Edinburgh, under environmental carbon perturbations - Low... | ecosystem: Environmental > Aquatic > Freshwater >...
AGAATCGAATCTAAAAACATCAGGGCTTTTAAGATTGGTGCTCCGTTTTTTTAATCCCACTTGTACAAATATTGTGTCCAAATATTTTAATATACTTGGTTCACAATTAATGTTGGGAACAATTATAACCGCCCCGATAAAGTCATCTAAACTTGCCCAATTTTTATATCTTCCACTTTCGATTTTTTCAGCTAACGAATCTAATTTTTTTATTCGTGATGAGTATGCATAATTATTTTTAGAAGAATAATTAATTAAGGTTTGATCTAAAATCTCTTTTATTTTTTCATAATAGGGTAGATAAAAATTATATTTTAAGCAAATTTCTTTTGAAATGATCATGTTATAATACAATTACTCCTAATAATAAATCCTTTAAAATGTTTTCTCTTTCTTTCCTCGCCAGAGTTCTATTTGAAGCAGCTCTGATATATTCGTAATAATTTTTAATTCTCAAATCTGATGTTTCAATCACTTCGTAATCTATAAAAGATATCAATCTTTTTTTTAGATCTTCAATTGGTGGTAATTTTTCTTCATGTTTTAATTGATCTATGGTGCCTACAAGCGTATAAAAATCTGCTTGGTTTTTAAATCTTGATCTTGGAATTTGCATTTCTGTATCGCAATCAATGATTTCTTTTATAACTCTTATAGCATTTTTAAATCTTTTACAAACTAGCTCTTTTTGATCCCATACATCATCTCGTTTACTAAATTCTTCATCCAGTTCATCGGTATTATAACCTTTGGGTTCTGCTTCAATTCTCAATAGAATTTGAGAGACAAATTCAACATCCTTCATTTGTGACATGCTTTTTTTTGCAATTTGTGGAAAATTTTCTGGTAAAATTTTTAGCATATATTCAGTCAAATCTTCGCACTCTGTAATAAATTGTCCAGAATATTTCGCATGCCTTAATTCTTGTGAAGTCAATTTAGCTACATTCTTATTTATTCTGTCGAAAATATTATTTATAATAGTTTCATCTCTTGTTGGTAGATATTCAACTGAAAAAGTATAGCTCCAAAATTTTGTTTTAGCATCAGAACTTAAATCATTAAAAAAAGAACCCCGATACTCCGATATGATAGCTTCATCTGAAACAGAAAATTTATTTGAAATGAATTCAAAAATTGTCGTCAATCGCTGTTTCCCGTCAACAACATTATATTTTGTCACACCGTCATTATCTATTTCTTCGTACAAAAAAATTGTAGGTGCTGGATATTCAAGTAATAATGTGTCGATAAAGTAGTCTTTAAAGGATTGTGTCCACACACTTCTCCTTTGGTATGGTGGTTCTAGATTCAACAAACCTCTTTTATAAAGATCATTAAACCATGCAATTGTCTGGAAATTTTGCCTTCTGTTCATCAATTCTTGCTCCTGTTTTAATAATTAATTTAAAATATCAAATTGCTAAATAATAATTAATTCCTGACAACAAATCAAGCTAATAAAGTACTTTTTTTATTTGACATTTTATTAAATAATTATTAGCTTCAATTTGGGTTGAGTAAGTGTAATGTTAAGATTGGAGTAGTGAATGGATAGTGCAGAAGAATTGAGGCCTTTTTTGAGCATGCCTGTTGGTGAATTTATTTTAGATGAACTTGAATATCGTGGCTGGGATCGTATGCATCTTGCCTCAATTACGCAGATTCCTTTTAATGAGATCGATCTTGTTATAAACGGTCAGCAGAAGATCACTTATAAAATTGCCAAGAAGCTCGGTAAAGTATTCGGGCAGTCGGCTGAGTATTGGATGAATCTGGATAGAGTTTAATCGAACAGTTATACCTTGGAGGTAGTTATGAAATACTTTAGAAAAATGACGGGCGAATTGTGTTATCTGTCCCCGATAAATATGGATGATGTGCTGATCTATACGAAATGGATGAATGATCTTGATGTTACAAAGAATCTCGGTAATTACAGGTATAATTTTTCGATCTCAGGCGAGAAAGAAGCGCTTGAGAAGCTGGCGAAGGATCATAATTATGCTATTATAGATCTGATTAAGGATGAAGTTATAGGTAATTGCGGATTTTTCAAACTGGATCATCTTGAAAGGAACGCTGAATGCGGCATTTTTATAGGGAACAAAGAGTACTGGAACAAAGGTTACGGGACTGAGGCGCTGACCCTTCTTCTTTCTTACGGTTTCGATTACCTCAATCTTAGGAATGTTATGCTGAAAGTTTTTTCATTCAACGAAAGAGCTATAGCTTCATATAAAAAGATCGGCTTTAAAGTGATCGGTATAAGAAGAAAGACCGCGACCTTGAACGGCGTCGAATATGATGATGTTTATATGGATATTCTTGATGAAGAGTTTAGAAAGTCGAGGAAATAAAGTATTGCAGTCTGATTCAAAATTTATTAAATTGATGATATGAAAAAAGAAGAAGAAATAATGCAGATACTCAAGAAACTAATGCCGGAATTGGCAAAAGAGTATTATGTAAAAAAATTAGGTGTATTCGGCTCATTTTCTGATGGCACACACAGGGAAGATAGTGATATTGATATCCTCGTTGATTTTAAAAAGCCTGTCGGATGGAAATTTTTTACTCTTGAATTATATCTCGAAAAAGTTCTTGGCAGGAAAGTTGATCTTGTCACAAGAAATGCTTTAAAAAAGCAGATACGGGATGGCATTTTAAGCCAGGTTAAGTATATCTGAAATGAAAAAAGAAAACCGAACAAATAAAATGTATTTCGATGATATTGTCCTGTCTATTGAAAAAATTGAAGAATATGTAAAAGATATGACCATCAGAGATTTTGTAAAAGATTCTAAAACAGTTGATGCAGTTGTAAGAAATTTCGAAGTGATAGGAGAAGCCTCAAAAAATATCTCTCAGGAAATAAAAGAAAAATATCCTGATATTCCATGGGCTGAGATGTATTTGATGAGAAATAAAGTCACACATGAATATTTTGGATTGGATTACAAGATCATTTGGAATGTAATAAAAAATCATCTGCCCGAAAATAAAGCTCAGATTGCAGAAATCGCTAAAATAGAAAAATAATAATGCAATTTTATATAATAAAAAAGGTCTCATTTCTGAGGCCTTTTTCGTTGAAAATTTTACTTATCAATTTTGTTCAATTCTTCCATTAAAGCTTTTCTGTTTGGATATATCGATCTGAGCTGTTCAATAACCTCATTAACTTTTAACTGTCCGCCGAGGTTTATCATTTTCTTAAAATATCTGCAGGCATTCTGATACTGCGGTCTTGCAGGATTATCGGAAAGATATTCATAGATCGCATCTGCATAAAGCTGTATGAGTTCATTGCTGTTATCCGGAATTAAATATTTTTCATAGCTGTTTATCGTATTCAGATCGGGCTTTTTCGAAAGCAGTTTCACCAGCCTGTCGAACCATTTTTCTCTAATATATATATTTGCAAGCTGCCGGTCCGCGAGTACTGACCTTTGTTTAATTATTTGCGTGATGATATCTTCAATAAGGTCTTGCCATTTATCAGGCTCGGTATATTCTTTCAGTATCGCGTAATAGTCCCTTTCATGAAGAAAATCGTCAACAAAGAGCATCCGCGAATACTCTATAATTTTAATTTTGTCGTCTTCATCAATAGCAGTCTGGAGCAGTATATCATACCATACTTTTACAAGTCCCGGCTTGTTATTTCTGTTTAATTCGATACCGTCAAGGGAAAGCTTTTTTGCTTTTTCGAAGTCCTTTTCCTGTATAGCTGCCAGAATTGCTTCCTTCCTGAGCTTATAATTGGATAGATTGTTTTTTAAAAACTCTTCTGCATCATTACCTTCTCCGAACTTTATAAGCGCTTTATACTTTAGAAACTGTGCGGATTCTTCTTCATATTCCGGCTTGCCGGGTGAATCAAGCAGATCGATCAGCTTATTAAACTCCTTTTTGTTTTTAATGAGCTTTAAAGCCAATTTCAACATTCCCTGATGCCAGTCCCAGCCTTCGAATTTTCCTGAATTGTATTTTTTGAAACTGTATTCAAGAATATACTTTCTGACTTCTTCAGGCATATCAGTTTCCGCTTCTTTTTCAAGTATTCCGAATGCGTAACCAATACAATTACCGAGAGTACCGTTGCTGTCGTCAGCATAATCAAGCGCGGGAATAAAGACATTAAGTACGGACATACTTATATCGGTTGATTTCTTAAATTCGTTTTTCGCAAAAAATCCGTCTGCTTCTTTTAGAAGATCATAGATTACTCCCCCCATCCTGCGCATATTATATGGAGTAATAAACCTGTTTCTCCCGCCGGACGACAGCAGCATCTCTCTTAAAAGCTTTGTGCATCCTTCCACAGTATAATTAATCAATTTAGCTTCCTTCTGTTTATTTCTTTGAAACGGTTTTATTTGAACGCCGGTTTCTTTGTATTGTCAACCGTATAAGTTACATTATGGCCTTCTTCCCAGATGCCGTTCCTGAGGTAATAGGCTTCGACTTTAAAACCTCCGTTATCCGTGAGGTAAGTTTCTGATTTGACTGCTGTGATGCCTGAGGTGCTTCCGGTGAGTTCATCAATCGCGATTATCCTGTTTCCTTCTATCTTCATTGTGCCTACTGTGTAAAATCCTGCTGTTGTAAAATAGTGTGCCACAATCTCTTTTTTCGCTTTATCCCAGTAGATTATTGTCTCTCCGCCGTATTCGCCTTCGTTGACGGAATGGATGGTTCTTACTGCCTGTCCGTTCAGGATGGTTTCCCATTCGGAAATGTCGGTGTCCGCATTGCTGCTGAATTTTCCGAGGTAGGTTTTACCCGTGAAAGGTTCAAAGTATTTAAGTTCTTCGATCAATTTCGCCATAAGGTCCTCCAGTTTTATCAAAATATAAGTAAATTCTTTGAATAAAAAAAGGTCTCATTTCTGAGGCCTTTTTCGTTGAGGAGTGAGTGATTGGAGTGAGTTAGAATCCGTAGTGGCTTTTTATTTTGTTCATGTTCTGTCTGAATTTGAAGGAGATGTTTATTGCTTCTACTGCTTTTTTATCTTCTACTGTCATTTGTGTGTTTTTATTGTTTGTCATTTTAAGCTCCTTTTTTAAGCGTTTTTAATTTTACACAGGTAATATAATATTAAATGTAAGGGCTTCAAACGAATGTCCGACGAATGGCTGAATTGAGGGTGTGAGAGGTATGAATCAAAGCTAAAGAGTATTATACATCTTTAGATTTCTTTTCGAGCAAATATGCCTGATACCAATAAAAGAAGGCTTCCGGATTTGATTTTTTTAATTTGTTTAATTTATTGATTACCGGATTTTCAATACTCCAATCTAAAACCTGCAAAGGGTTTTTGTAGCGTACAATCTGTGTTTCTTCATACATAAGCAATTTGGCTAAATAGGCGGTGCGGGAAGCATGCACTACAGCCTTCTCAATATGATAAAGCTCGGAAAATATGTATGTTTTGAGCTGAGAAATGCCTTTTTGCAGAATGTCGAAATTGCCTTTTCCTGCCTGTCCTCTGGTTGATATGCATAAAGCTGTTTGAGTAATATCATCAAGTACTGAGCCTGTACTGCCTGACAATTCCCTGTATTTCATTTCAGTTTCAGCAATTTTTCCGAAAGTTTTTGAAATTCTTGATATTTCCTGAGCTTCTTCAAAGAGATTGCCTATGTCGTAAAGTTGTTTAATGATTTCCATTCCCATGCTGTTTGAATTCTTTACATAAGGAATACCGGTAGTATTTGGAGCAAAAGCAGTGAGTTTGTCACCGAGAATATCTTCAAAACTCGGAATTCTTACTTGAAGTGGTGGTCCTTCCTGCTTGACGAATGGCGAATCAACGGCTTTTTCTAAAATTTTTTCGTATTTGTCCGATTCAATAAGTATATCCAAAAGAATATTGTCTTCTTCGATATGGCTGTAAGAAACCGGATTATATAAGAATTTGTAGTGTAGTTTCTCGTTGCTTGATGAAGCTTTTCTCTCATGCAGTTTTGCTTTGGTAAAATTTTTGTCGGAAAGAAACTTTTCAAAAATATCTTCAAATTGTATCTTGGAAGGAACTATGATGTCAATATCTATAGAGAACCTTCTTGGAATTCCCTGCAGTATCATTACAGCTGTCCCGCCTTTAAATACAAAGGTTAATTCCGACTCAGACAATCCTTCCAATAGAAGTAAAGCTCTGATAACTTTCTCGATTAAGATTTTATCCGCATTCCTGTTTTTTACCGAGACCTGATTTATCCAGTCAATATTTAATATTTCTTTTGAAATCATATTCTAATTATCGGCACTTTTCATTTATTATTGCCGTTTATTTGATTTATTAATTCTCTAATTTTATTATCCTTGCCTCTTCTTTTTGCATAGCGAAGTAATTTGTCTGAATTAATAGTATATTTTTCAACAGCATTTCCGAATATATTTAACATTTCACTGCCTTGAAGGAAAAAGAAAATATCTGTGTCGGCCACAAGATCAACCAGTATTTTTTCTAATGAAGGTACCGGAATATCGATAACGGATATTAACGGGGATTCACTTACCAGCGGTTTGACAATTATTGAATTTCCTGCACTCAAAACAAATTCCTCCATAAAATCTTGCGATGGATTATTGAAAGTGTTGATATTGAATTCTTTTATCGAATTATAAACTGATGAAACAGCTTCTCTTTCTACTTCAATTATAAGAAATTCGGCATTGAATATATGTTGTGAAAATTCTTTAATTGCAGAAATGTTCCAAAGGCAGTATGAAACCAGAGGAAAATTCTTCTTTATTTCTGATGATATTTGTTTTTGTTTTCCTAAAATTTGGTGAATAAACTTTTTTTCTGAACCCAATTCGTAAATTCCGCGGGCTGTTCTGACCAGTATGCCTTGACTTATCAGACTATAAATCCGCCAGTTTACGGTTGATCGCTTAATTCCATGTTCAATTTCTCTAAAATAACTAAATATTTCCTCATTCGTAAATGATTTACGGTTTTTGAAATGTTGTACGAAGTTGTTTTTCTCAATTTTTATATTCATGAATGATATATATCAAATTATCGGCAATTTGTCAAGTTAATTGCCGTTTATTTGATTTGATCAATCCATAATGTTGGAATAAAAAAAGGTCTCATTTCTGAGGCCTTTTTCGTTGAGGAGTGAGCAACCTATCCCGGCAGGTTATCCAGCTTCAGCTCATAATACACTCTGCATCCGACATATTTGTAACCCATAAGCTTACTTATCCTTTTTGAGCCGTAATTGTCGGGCGAGGTTTCGGTGATGATCTCTCTGATTTTGCCTTTGAAATCTTTTGTGATCCTGTAAAAATTCGCCGCTTTAAGCCACTTTGATATTCCGCGGTTCCTGTATTCCTTATATGTGCCTGTCATGTACTGGTACGGATATCTCGGATCGTTCTTGTTTACCGCGATGTTGGTCATGCCGATGATCTTATTTTCTTTGTTGAATGCGAGATATGTATATGACACAACGTTCCTTTTGATGCTTGCCTCCTGATTTTTCTTAAGGTCATCCGGAGTGATGCTGCATGAGTAGTAATGAGGCTTGGGCATGTCTTTCATCAGCCTGTCGAACAGCTTTGTATATCCTTCGATCAGGTCGTTGGGGATTTTATCGTAGAATTCAATTCTGATATCTTTGTTCAGATCAGGAGTTTCCTTCATCCATTTTTTTATAAGTTCTTTATTGACGTCCTTAGGTGTGAGCGCCATTTGAATAGTGTGCTCTCCTATCCTGCCTTTAAGCGCTTCTCCTATCTTTGCGAAAGTGCTGTTATCGGTCAGGAAAAGTATTTTCCCGTAGCTTTTTTTATAGTATTTTTTTATCTGCTTTGATATGAGCGGAACGATCTCTTTGACTTCATCTGTGAATACGGAATTATAAAATGCCTGAAGGTATTTATCTCTTGACGGATGATCCTGCTTTCTCAGGTTTATATAGCCGTAAAATTCTTCATTCTTTTTTATTATTGCGGTCGAGATCAGGTCTTTATCCTCCTTGAAGAAAGAAGTGAGTTTATTTTTCAGATCATCGGCGTCAACGAACGGGGTCTTCTGCCCGGGCGATTCGTTCTGCTGGATGCGCATGTCAAAGTAATTTTTCCAGAAGTCAGCGGTCATTTTCTTTACATTCTTTTTATTAATTTCGATTATGCTGAACTTTTTCATCCTGATCTCCGTTGATTATTTACTGTAATATCTGTCATTCCTGTTGTTTTTACTATTAAAAAAGGGACTTTTTACGGTCCCTTTCGTTGAGGAGTGAGTCAATGGGGAGTTCTTTAGAATCCGTAGTGTGATCTGATTTTGTTCATGTTCTGTCTGAAGTTGAAAGCTACATTTATTTTTGCTATCGCTTTTTCATCTTCTACTGTCATTTGGGTGTTATTATTTGTTTTCATTTTAAGCTCCTTTTTTAAGCTGTTTTAAATTTACACAGGTAATATAATATTATATGTAAGGGCTTCAAATGAATGTCCGATGAAATGCTGATTTATGGGTGTGGGCGGGATTATTTCAAGTTGAAAAATGATTTGTACTTCGGTTTTTACGGACCTGTCATAAATTTTGAGAGAACCTCACCGGTTCTTTTATCGATATTGATAATTCCATTCATTCCCAGCGAATTTTTATTTGTATTAATCTTCCATTCGCTTCCTTCATCATTTATCGAAATTTTACTATCATCCCATTTCCATTTTTCTTCAAGGCAGACTCTCTTTGCGATAGCCAACGCTTTTTCTTTTGTGATATAAACGCCTTTACGGATAGTGATCTTAACAAGCGCTGATCTTAGATTCAGAGCAGGTACATTTTTTATTAATTTAGAACAATTTTCGATATCCGGCTTTCTTTCAAGCCAAAATGAGTTTTCATATTTACTGTTCCAATAATCATCGGCATAAGCTCCGTACCACTGCGATTCTTTTTGATAATCGGTTGAATAACAGCAGATAATATTATAAAATCCTTCTTTCAGGCCGTAGAATCGGCTCAGATCAAAACCGTCTTCATAAAAATCAGTACTTTCACCGGATTTTAAAGTGAAGAACGCTTTACTTGATAGCGGGTTTACAACTTTATCAATCGGCTGTAATATTTTTACGGGCGCATTATTTTCATTTAAGATTTCATAGCAGAGGTAGGGATACCTGAATTTATGAAGAGAACCGTCCTGATCATGGACCAGCAGAATATCGGCTCCGGTGTTATTTGTAATCCTGATATTGACGATAACAGGCTGACCTGCTTCATATTCATTTTGAGCAATAAGCTCAAGTTTGAATTTGTCGTTTAGATTTTCTCCGGAAAGTTGAAAAAAAACAATAATAAAAATGATAGAAATCACCCGGAAAATACTTTTAAATAACATAGTCAATCTGCCTCCTCCGATGTTCATTTGTTAACTTCTGTTTTCAATATAATCAATTTTTTGAGGTTTTATAAATAAAAAAGACCTCATTTCTGAGGCCTTTTTCGTTGAGGAGTGAGTTGATGAGGAGAATTGTCTTAGAATCCGAAGTGGCTTCTTATTTTGTTCATGTTCTGTCTGAACCTGTAGGAGATGTTTATTGCTTCAACTGCTTTTTTATCTTCTACTGTCATTTGAGTGTTTTTATTGTTTGTCATTTTAAGCTCCTTTTTTAAGCGTTTTAAATTTACACAGGTAATATATAATTAAATGTAAGGGCATCAAATGAATGTCCGACGAACGGTAGATTTAGCGGTATAAGAGGTGAATAAACCTCTTTGAGAGTTTTTAAGGCCTTAAATACTCTCCGCTTTCATTCCTTTAGCAAGCAGATATCCGGTTGCTCTTTCTTTGAGTTTGTATCTCGAAACGATGCGTCTGAATTCTTTTCCGTGATCTGAATGTACCAGATGAGCGATTTCATGAATTATCACAAGATCTGTCACCCAGACCGGACATTCTTTCAATTTATTATTTAGAATTATATTTTTATCTCTGACGAAACACTTTCCCCAGGTAGTTCTCAGACTGTCGGAATAACCTATGATAAAATCAGGAGCTTCCGGAACAAATTTATCTTTAAGCATTTTTGATCTTTCGGTCAGATCATCGTCACCTGAAAATATCTTAGCTTTACGGCTAAGCTTTTTAACAGATTTTTTAATAAAATCATCAAGAAATCCTGCGTCGGCATAAAAAGGAGCCAGAACCTTTATTGTCCTGTCGTTAATAAGCCTTGCCTGAATTGTTCGTTTTCTCGCTCTGGATCTTACGATAAGTATTTCAAACCCTTCGATTTCCAATTAATACTGACTCTTTTTTATCTTTGTCTGCCAGTTCGGATCGCTTCTCTCGCCGGGATAATCAGAATGAATTAATTTAAAATCTCCCAGTCCGTGAGTATCGGCAAAAATAAAAGTATAATTTCCGCTAAAATAATTCCATATTTCATGATCGGCAAGTTCAGTTCCGTAAGTTTCCACATCCCTTTTGCTCGGATTACCTAATTTTAGAAAAATGCGGCCTCTGTCGGTTTTCCATCCCTCTGCTTTCTTTGTTGAGAATTCGTTATTGACCTGCGAAATAAGAGCTTTAAAATTTTTTCTTGAGTTTTCCTGATTCAGTTCCTTTTCTGTCCAGTATTTCTTTAGAAATTCTCTCTTTCCCGACAGAATTAATCCCGAATATTTATCCTGTTCGATTTTATCGAGAGTAATATAAACCTGATCATATTCTGTTAAAATATCATCATCTTTCATTATATCAAGCTCTATAGAATCCCTCTGAGAATTCGTGATATCTTCGGGCAGTCTGAATTTTTCTTTTGTAAAATCGATTTTTCTGTAAATATAAAAATTATTCTTCCCTTCTATTGTTTTTCCCGATGTATTGTTTGTTATCAGGAGCGAAAGATTATATGCGCCTGTTTTTAAACTCGGTACCGATATCCTGTCTGCTAAAACCATGGACAAACCCGGTGCTTTTTTCTTTTCGATGTTTCCCTTTTTAATTTCCTGTCCTTCGGGAGTTGAAATTGACCAGCTGTACTCGATGTCATCTCCTTTATTAAGACCGTAGATTTCTGAATAATAGTATATAAAAGGCCTCATTGTTCCGTAAACCTTGCTCGGATTAGGTAAAATTATGACTCCCTGTTTAAAGAATTCAGATTTATCATCAGGCTTATCGGTAATTATTCTTGAAGCCAGCTGAATTGTCGACATTGAGAATTTATCCTCAAAACCGGCGATCATGAACATCTTTGAATCCTGAGGAACTTCGAGCAGATCGATCTGCTTTCCGGATACGATATCTTCGACTTCAACAACCAGCTTGTAGTATCCGGCCGGCAGCAGCATTTTTGATACTACAGGAATTTCAGCTCCGGAATATTTATCTTCCTCTTTACTTATTGAATATTTTTGTTTCCACTTATCTTCGGCTATCAGTTTTTCTTTATCATACACATAAACCTTTATCGCAAAGACGCTTGTCATTTCGCTGCCGAATTCAAGATAATATATCGGAATGGATATATATATCTCAGCTCTTGTTTTAGCAGGATCGTCAGTTTTAAAACAGGAATAATCCACATAAAAGAACTCTTTTGCAAAAGATGAAACAATGAATCCCAGCATGAAAACTAAATATATTTTTTTCATTTTAATATTCTCCTTCCTTCTATAAATCTGTCTTTATAATAATCAGCCGTAAGTAAATTTATTTCGGGCCCCTTTGTAGTAGATGCGTGAACGAATTTTTTGTTGTACAGATAAACGCCGACATGAGAAACACCTTTCCCGTTGGTATTAAAAAAAACGAGATCGCCGTATTTAAGATCATTGATTTTTCTGACAGGGGTTCCCTCAAGAAACTGAGAGTCTGATGATCTTGACAGTTTAATTCCGTAGATCTCCTTAAAAGCAAGCTGAACAAAACCGCTGCAGTCAAAAGCGTCAGGCCCGGTTGCTCCTATTCTGTATTTTGCTTTTTTATATTTTTCATAGAATTTTTCAAAATTCTCGGTGATTTTATAACCTTGTTTCCTGAGCAGTCTGTCTCTCTCTGCCATTTCACCGGCTGCTGTACATGACATTAAAAGCATAACAGCTATTATTGAAAATATGATAAATATTCTCTTTTTCATTATTATAATTATCCCTTTCTTTTCAGATGTTTAAGCAGATTTTCGGTAGAACAGTCGTGTTCGGCTTTTATATTATCGTTTTTTAGTTCTTTCAGAATTTTTCCCGCAAGCTCCTTTCCAAGTTCAACGCCCCACTGATCGAAGCTGAAGATATTCCAGATCACTCCCTGCACAAATATTTTATGTTCGTAAATAGCTATAAGTTTGCCTAGCGCGGAAGGAGTGAGCTTATCATATATAATTGAATTTGTAGGATTATCGCCCCGGAAAATTTTATGAGGGTAAATTTTTCTGGCTTCAACGGGTTGTATATCAGCTTCTTCGAGCTGTGCGATTACCTGTTCTTTTGTTTTTCCTATCATCAGAGCTTCTGTCTGCGCAAGGAAATTCGAGAGCAGCTTTTCGTGATGATCGCCGATCTTGTTAAGCGGTATTCTCGCGCATAAAAAATCCGCGGGGATCAGATGAGTTCCCTGATGAATGAGCTGATAAAACGAATGCTGTCCGTTGGTTCCCGGTTCACCCATCAGTATCTGACCTGTTTTATAATTTACTTCAGATCCGTCCCTGGAAACAGATTTTCCATTGCTTTCCATGCTCAGCTGCTGTAAAAAAGCCGGAAATCTGTGAAGATACTGATCATAAGGAAGCACCATTTCGCACTCGCTTCCGAAAAAATCCGAGTACCATATGCCTAATAAGCCCATAATAACCGGAATATTTTTTTTGAACGGAGCAGTTCTGAAATGGATATCCGCTTCTTCAGCGCCTTTTAAAAGCTCCTCAAATCTTTCATACCCGATAGAGATTGCTATAGATAGCCCTATAGCGGACCATAACGAGTATCTGCCGCCTACAAAATCCCAGAATTCGAAAATATTCTCTTTATCAATACCGAATTCCACGACTTTTCCGACATTTGTTGATAAAGCGGCGAAGTGTTTTTTTACAGCTTTCTGATCTTTCGCTTTTTTTAAAAACCAGTCTCTCGCCGTAAAAGCGTTCGTCATGGTCTCCTGGGTCGTAAATGTTTTTGATGCGATCAAAAATAAGGTCGTTTCGGGATTGAGTTTTTTTAATGTTTCCGCAATATGCGTACCGTCAACATTTGAAACAAAGTGAAGTTCAGGAGCGCTGTCTGAATAAAACTTCAATGCTTCGCATACCATGGCCGGCCCCAGATCGGAACCTCCAATGCCTATATTAACGACATCGGTTATTTTCTTTCCTGAATAACCTTTCCATTCGCCGTTTCTGACGGAATCCGAGAATGTTTTCATTTTCTTTCTTACATTCCCGATATCGGCCTGAATATCTTTGCCGTCAATTTTTCTTGATTTGTTTTTAAAATCTCTTAATGCCGTATGAAGAACAGCTCTGTTTTCGGTTTCATTTATTTTATCTCCTTCAAACATCGAGGCTATAGCTTTTTCAAGCCCCATTTCATCAGTAAGCTCAATAAGAAGATCAATTGTAGTGTCATTGATTTTATTTTTTGAATAATCAAACAGAATGTCTTTGAACTGGATCGAAAATTTTCTAAATCTTTTATCATCTTCAAAAAGCTCTTTAAGGTGAACTTTTTTTATGTCTTTATAATGTCGGAGCAGTTTTTCCCATGCATTTGTTTTGGTAGGATGAATTTTCTTTATCATTTTATCCCCCCTTGTTGTTAAGGAGTGAATTTAAACAAATTTAGTTCTATCTTCAAGTAGTGTTTTATAAAAAATGCCTTTTTTTCAATTTTATGTTTATATTACTATTGGATTTTGATTGTTGCTCCTAACCTAAATTGAGGTGTGTTATGAATATATTCCAGCGTCTCTCGGTAAAAACCGTTCTCGAGGAATTTAAAAGAACATGCGTCCGCTTTCCTCTGCCGGTTGTTTTTTCCGTTCTTACATCTGTACTTCTGATCATCGAAATAGAGAATTTTAGCATGTTTGAGAATTCACCTCTTCTTGAAAAAAGTATTTTTGTTTCGATCCTCGGTTTTTTCTTCACTCTCGTTTCTACTTTGCATGTAGAAAAATGTGAAAACAGGAACAGAATAAAATATATCGTTCAGCTGATCGTGCTTTCGCTTCTCGCTTTTTTATTTATGACTCTGCCTTCAAAATTCCGGGAATGCGATTATATTACTTTTTCCACATTTCTCGCGTCTTCATTTTTCGCTCTTATGTTCGTTTATACCAGAAATAATGATGAAGAGTCTTATTTCGGGATTTATAATATTAACCTCTTCATGCGCGGATTTACAAGTTTCGTGTTTTCCGTGATACTTTTTGCCGGATTAGCTTCGGCCACATTCGCAATTCAGGAACTTTTCTTCAAAGATAATCTGCATGAGGAGATTTACGACGACATCTGGGCGGTTATAATATCATTTTTTGCGCCTGTTCATTTTATGTCAGGTCTTCCTGATAATAAAACATCGCTAACAGAGAATTTTATGTTTCCCAAACCTCTTAAGTTACTACTCCAGTACATTCTTGTTCCTCTTGTGTCATTGTACCTGCTGATATTATATTCATATATAATAAAGATCGTTCTAACACAGATCTGGCCGGCCGGTATTGTTTCCTATCTTATTATTTCTTATTCGCTTGTAGGTATAGTTACGGTCATTCTGCTTTCGCCTTTAAAGAATTCCGATCAGTTCAAATGGATAAATACTTTCTCAAGATATTTCTTTATAGCTTTACTTCCGCTGATAGTTGTACTTTTTATGGCTATTTTAAAAAGAATATCGCAGTACGGGATAACTGAAAAAAGATATTTTATTTTCGCGCTTTCTTTGTGGCTGGCAGGAATTACATTATATATGGTTTTTAGTAAAAGAAAAACCCTGAAATTATTACCCGTAACGCTTTCTATTGTCTCTGTTATGTCTCTTTACGGACCGTGGAGCTGTTTTTCGGTTTCCAGATCGAGCCAGCTTTCAATTCTTGAAGGTCTCCTTTTAAAAAATGATATTCTGGTTAACGGAGAAATTAAAAAGGCTGATAGATCAATCCCGTTTGAAGACCGGAAAAGCATTTCTTCCATAATTTCTTATTTTTATGACAATCACGGAATTGAAGAAATCGATTTTCTGAAAATAACTTATCAGGAACTGGCCTCAAAATACAAGGATGATCCGACTGAAGCCAATGAATATAATTTTTATCGGGATACCGGTCTGGCTGTTTCAAGAAAAATGCTTGTAAAAGAAGGGCTCGGGTTTGATTTCATAGACACATGGCAGAATGAAAACTCGTTAAATAATATTGTTTTCTCCACAGATTATAATTATAAGCCTGAGCTTGAGGATATTTCAGACTACGAATCATTCATTTACTGCTATGATAATTTTATCAGGGACAGTTTATTCGACGCCGGTAATAATCTGTATCTTAAATACGATGAAAAGAATTTTATTGTGAATTTCAAAAATACCGAAAACAGGATCCTGTATTCAATTGATCTGCAGACAGAAACATCAGACCTGCTGAAGGATAAATCAAATATGGACGGCAGCAATAACTTTGATCCTTCGGATTTGACGGTCATAAAAGAAAATGATTCTTTGAAATATAAGATCGTAATAAGAAATTTCACGGTAAAAAAAGAGGCTGATAAACAGGATTATAAACTCCAGAATATATATTTCCGGCTTTATTATACTATTATAAAATAATTAATTGCTTGATTTTACACCGATTTTCTCCGATAATTGAGAGCATAATAAAAAGGAGCGGCTCGAATGCCCCGGAATCACGATAGTTTCGAACGGCATTATTTTGAAGACACAAAATTCGATCTTTTAATGACAAAGAGAGTTTCCGAGATACTTCTTATCTGTAACGATTATGACGCGTTTATGCTGGAAGAGGACGGCAGGATAGAAGAGCGGGTATTTAATGAATATTCATCGCTTCATTTAAGGTTCCCGCCCCATTTCAACAGAGCCGATTCAGTTGAAAAAGCACTTGAAATGATGAAGAAAAAACATTTTGACCTTGTCATTACTTTACATAACAGCGGTTCGTGGGATGCGTTTAAGATAAATACGGAGCTGAAAAAGATCTATCCAAATAAACCGATGGTCGTTCTCGCCCCGTTCTCCCGAAAAATTCTGACAACATACGATATTGAGAGCAACGATTCCTCATCCGACTACATTTTTTCATGGCTCGGAGACGCTGATATACTTGTCGCAATAATAAAACTGATCGAAGACAAACTGAATTCCGAGCACGATGTAAAGACCGTCGGCGTTCAGACAATAATTTTAGTTGAAAACTCGATAAGATATTATTCCACATATCTGCCCGTTTTGTATGAAACCCTGTTCGCGCAGACGCTTCATGTGATGAGCGAAGATCTCAATGATCATCAGAAGAACCTGCGGATGAGAGGCAGGCCCAAGATCCTTCTGGCTACTGATTATGAACAGGCTCTGAAGTTATACAATAAATTCAAAGATAATCTGCTCGGTGTTATAACTGATGTTGAATATAACAGAAATTCAGTTCCGGATAATCAGGCGGGTATCAGGTTTTGCGAAGAAATAAGAAAGAAATCGCCTGAGCTGCCTGTTCTTGTTCAGTCTTCAATTGAAAAAAACAGGATCGCCGCCGAAAAACTCAACGCGGGATTTATTAATAAGCAGTCCGATACTCTTTTGTATGAGATCGAGACTTATATAAAAAAATACTTCGGCTTCGGCGAATTTGAATTTACAGATCCTAAGACTAAAAAACCAGTAATAAAAGCGGAAAATCTTATCGAACTTCAGAACGCGATTGAAAAAGTGCCTGCCGCGATCCTGAAATATCACGCCGGAAAAAATGATTTTTCAAAATGGCTGAATGCCAGAACACTTTTTGCCGTCTCGTCAATATTCAAAGCTAAGACAGTTAAGGATTTCGATTCGGTAAATGAAATG
>Ga0209262_10000529_pt1 | contig 17043 bp, 17 predicted proteins | sample Lowcelwee11metaG_FD_187171 | JGI IMG/M metagenome (GOLD analysis project Ga0209262, IMG submission 187171) | Freshwater pond sediment microbial communities from the University of Edinburgh, under environmental carbon perturbations - Low... | ecosystem: Environmental > Aquatic > Freshwater >...
GGCGGCCTGGGCGATCACGCGGCCCGTGGTGGTCGAACCCGTGAAGGCGATCTTGGCGATGCGCTTGCTGGTGGCCAGCGGCATGCCGGCTTCGCGGCCGTAACCGTTGACGATGTTCAACACGCCCGGGGGCAGCAGGTCGGCGATCAGCTCGGCCAGGATCAGGATGGAGATCGGGGTGGACTCCGCGGGCTTGAGCACCACGCAGTTGCCGGCGCCGATGGCGGGGGCCAGTTTCCACGCGGCCATCAGGATCGGGAAGTTCCACGGAATGATCTGGCCGACCACGCCCAGCGGTTCCTGGATGTGGTACGCCACGGTGTTCTCGTCAATGTTCGACAGCGCGCCCTCTTGCGCACGCACGCAGCCAGCGAAATAGCGGAAGTGGTCCACCGTCAGCGGGATGTCGGCGTTCAGCGTTTCGCGGATCGCCTTGCCGTTGTCCACCGTCTCGGCGTAGGCCAGCAGTTCCAGGTTCTGCTCGATGCGGTCGGCGATCTTCAGCAGGATGTTGCCGCGCGTGGCCGCGTCGGTCTTGCCCCAGGCATCGGCGGCAGCGTGGGCCGCGTCGAGCGCGAGTTCGATGTCTTCGGCGGTGGAGCGCGCGGCCTGCGTGTAGACCTGACCGCTCACGGGCGTGATCACGTCAAAGTACTGGCCCTTGCACGGCACGACCCATTTGCCGCCGATGAAGTTGTCGTAACGCGGTTTGTAGGCGATCTTGGCGCCGGCGGCGCCTGGGGCTGCGTAAATCATGTTTGTCGTCCTCTGGGATGGTGGATGAAAGGTGAATCGCCCGTGGGCTGCCTTCATCACCACAACTTCCGTGCCACGCCAGAAGACCGACTCAAATTGAGACGATTGCTCACTTTTTTGACAACACAGAGTGAAGGGATGCGCCATTCAGGCCCACACCGCAGCGCACTGTGCCAGCTTGGTACGGCACACCCGTTCATATGAACGCCGGTGCCAACGCTGGATGCGGAGTTACCCCGCCAGACCGATCACCAGCGACGAAACGCCCATCGAAGCCCAGGCCATCTGCCCCTTGCGCGCCGCGAACGGGTGATCCGCAAAACCCACCCACTGACCGCCACCGTCCAGCGCGAGCACGACTTCGTCACGCACCTGCCCCCGCGCCAGGCGCTCGATGCGACCGTGCAGCACACACTGGCCAGGCGTGTCTTCCACCTCACCCCGGCCGACCCGCACCGCCGTGGCCTTGCAAAGCACCAGCACCTCCAGCCCCGCGCGCAGGCCCAGCAGGTCGGCGCTCTCACGCGTCACGCTCGACGTGAGCAGCGCCTGCCCCGGCGTGCGCAGCCGCACCAGCACCGTGGGATCGCCCTGCCCCAGCGGCTCCACCGCTTCGACACGGCAAGGCAACTGGTTGCGCATGCTGGTGCGCAAACCCGGCCGCTAGCCCCGCGCCACCGCCAAACCGCGACAGCACCGCGTCGCGCGCCTGGGCCAGCTCGTCGGCCAGTTGCAGCAGCTGCAGCCCCAGCGCCGTGATGCGCGCGCCGCCACCACCCGCTCCGCCCACCGTGCGCTCCACCAACGGCACGCCGCTCAGGTTGGTGAGCGTGTCGATGGCTTGCCACGCGGCCTTGTAGCTGATGCCCGTGTCGCGCGCCGCCTGCGAGATGGAACCCGTCTCGCCGACGCGACGCAAAACATCCAGGCGCTTGTCGCTGATGGCGTGGCCGAGGGCCTCCGAGAGGGCGGCGTGGAGCGGGGGCGGTGTCATAGGCGGATTGTTCCATGGGACTTCGGGACCATGGACTGGGCGCTGATTCCTGGCTGCGGGCTGCGCAGTTGTCTGTCGAGTCGGCCAAAGTCAGCTGTCAGCGAATCTGTGAACTGACGCTACCGGCCAATACCTGCCCTCCACGAACGGCAGCCGACGGGAAGGCTGTCGCCGTATACATTCAGGATCCTTGAAGATCGGTGTTTGAGATTTCCATACCTAGGACCTGCCCCATGATCCTCGTCGGCCAATATGACAGCCCCGTCACTCGCCGCGTCGCCATCGCGCTGCATCACTACGACATACCCTTCGCCCGCGACACGAGGTCCATCTTTGGCGATGCGGCGGCGGTCGGGAGGATCAGCCCGCTGACCCGCATCCCGGCCCTCGTCCTCGACGATGGCGAAGTGCTGATCGACAGCGCCGCCATCCTGGATCATCTCGACGAGCAGGCGGGCGACGCGGCGCTCATCCCCGGCTCCGGCCCCCAGCGCCGGCGCGTTCTCCAGATGACGGCACTGGCTCAAGGCACCCTCGAAAAGGTTGCGGCTGTGGTGTACGAGAGGCACTTCCATTCCCCCGAACAACGCAGCTCCGTCTGGCTTGATCGCTGCCTTGGCCAGGCACGCGCTGGTCTCGACGAACTGACCAACCGCCTTGCCAAGCCTTATGCCTGCGGGGTGGCGCTCACCCATGCCGATGTCATGATCACAACGCTGATCTGGTACATGCAGGATCGGATGAATGAAGTGCTGTCACCCTCCGCCCACACCGCCCTGATCTCACTGGCCGAACACTGTGAAGCGCTGCCCGCCTTCCGCGCCGCCGCCCTCAGCGATTCCGAGAAGATGCCACAAAGTTAGTCTTGGACATGCCTGTCCATTGCTCAAATATCCAATGGAAGGCCAGGCGCACTCGGCGTTGAGCGACGGTTTCGTGGCGTCGAATTCGTGTCCGGCAGGGGCCGCTTCGGGTCGAGACCACCCTGTCCCCACCACACAGCGAGCCCCCCCCCAAAGGCCCCTGCCGAAACAGGCCCGCCACCCGGATCAGCAGAAAACACCCGCTACACTCGCTATTCCATATCGGGATAACGAGTCCCCGCTGTCTTTTTCTGCACCAATCCGAGGTAGCTATGCACATGCCTGTTCGCCGATTGGCAGCCCTGCTCTTCGCCACGCTCGCGCACAGTGCTGCCTGGTCCGCCGAAGCCCAGGTGGCCGTGGCGGCCAACTTCGCCGAGCCGATCAAGGCCATCGCCGCCGTGCTGGAGAAGACCACGGGCCACACGCTGAAGATCACGCTGGGCTCCACCGGCAAGCTCTACGCGCAGATCAGGAACGGCGCACCGTTCGACCTGCTGCTGGCTGCCGACGCCAAGACGCCTGAGGCGCTGGAGAAAGAGGGTTTGACGCAGCCGGGCAGCCGCTTCACCTACGCCACCGGCAAGCTGGTGTTGTGGTCGGCCAGCGCCACCACGGTGGATGCCCGGGGCGACGTGCTCCGAAGCCCCGGCCTGGGCAAGGTGGCCCACGCGGCGCCCAAGCTGGCGCCCTACGGCGCGGCGGCGGTGCAGGCGATCGACCGGCTGGGCCTGAGCGCCGCGCTCGCGCCGAAGCTGGTGCAGGGCGAGAGCATCGGCCAGACCTACAGCTTCGTGCACACCGGCAACGCCACGGTGGGCTTTGTGGCGCTGTCGCAGGTGCTGGAGGGTGGGCGGCTCAAGGGCGGTTCGATGTGGGTGGTGCCGCAGGCGCTTTACGATCCGATCCGGCAGGACGCCGTGCTGCTGAAACGCGGTGCGGGCAACGAGGCGGCGCAGGCGCTGATGGCGCTGCTCAAGAGCCCGAACATCAAGGACCTGATTCGCTCGTATGGCTATGACATCTGACACCGCGCGCATCCCATGCTGCTGACCCCCGCCGATCTCCAGGCCCTCGGGCTGACCTTGAAAGTCGCCACGCTGACCACGGCCATCTTGCTGCTGCTGGGCGTGCCGCTGGCCTGGTGGCTGGCGCGCACGCGCTCGTGGCTCAAGACGCCGCTGGCCACGGTGGTGGCGCTGCCCATCGTGCTGCCGCCGTCGGTGCTGGGCTTCTATTTGCTGGTGGCCATGGGGCCGAACGGCCCGGTCGGCCAATGGACCCAGGCGCTCGGCCTGGGTCTGCTGCCCTTCAGCTTCACCGGCCTGGTGGTGGCCTCGGTGTTCTATTCGCTGCCCTTCATGGTGCAGCCGGTGCACAACGCGATGGAGTCCATGGGCAACCGCCCGCTGGAGGTGGCGGCCAGCCTGCGGGCATCAAAGCTGGACACGTTTTTCAGCGTCGTGCTGCCGCTGTGCCGCCCCGGGCTGGTCACCGGCGTCATCATGAGCTTTGCCCACACGGTGGGCGAGTTCGGCGTGGTGCTCATGGTGGGCGGCAACATCCCGGGCGAAACGCGCGTGGCGTCGGTGCAGATCTACGATCACGTGGAGGCGCTGGAATACGGCGACGCCCACCGCCTCGCTGCCGTGCTGCTGGTGTTCAGCTTCACCGTGCTGCTGGCCTTGCAGCTCTACAACGCGCGCCGTTTGCGAACGACCCGCGCATGAGCACACGCCTCCTTCAATTGCAGGCCCGGCTGGAGCGCCCCGGCTTCACGCTGGCGGTGGACCTGGCCCTGCCACCCCGGGGCGTGACGGCCCTGTTTGGCCCCTCGGGCAGCGGCAAGACCAGTTGCCTGCGCGTGCTCGCCGGGCTCGAACCCACCGCCCAGGCCAGCGTGGTGGTGGATGGCCAGGTCTGGCAGGACAGCGCCGCCGGGGTTTTCTTGCCGGTGCACCGGCGCGCACTGGGTTATGTCTTCCAGGAAGCCAGCCTGTTCGAGCACCTGACGGTGCAGCAGAACCTGCGCTTTGGCTTCGACCGCACACCGGCCGGGCAGCGTCGCCATGGCTGGGACCATGGCCTGGAGCTGCTGGGCATCGCCCACCTGCTGGCGCGTCGGCCCCACGAACTCTCGGGCGGCGAGCGCCAGCGCGTGGCGATCGCCCGCGCCCTGGCCACCAGCCCGCGCCTGCTGCTGATGGACGAGCCGCTGGCCGCGCTGGACGCGGCGCGCAAGGCCGAGATCCTGCCCTGGATGGAGCAGCTGCATCAGCGGCTGGACATCCCGGTGGTGTACGTGACGCATTCGGCCGACGAAGTGGCCCGGCTGGCCGACCACGTGGTGCTGCTGGAGCAAGGCAGTGCCGTGGCGCAAGGCCCGGTCGTCGAACTCATGACCCGGCTCGATCTGCCGCTGGCGCACGGCGACAACGCCGCCGCGCTGATTGAGGCGGTCACCTGCGGTCTGCAAAGCGACAGCGGTCTGTGTGAACTGCGCTTTGATGGCGGCACGCTGCTGTTGCCCCAAACCCGCAGCACACCGCTGCCGGACCGCACGCCGGTGCGCGTGCGCATCCAGGCGCGCGACGTGAGCCTGTCGCTGGTGATGCCCGAGCAGACCAGCGTGCTCAACATCCTGCCGGCCACCGTGATCGACCTCGCCGACGACGGCCCGGGTCAGGTGCTGGTGGGGCTGCAGGTGGCCGGAGCTGGCGGCGGCACCCGCCTGCTCTCGCGCATCAGCCGCCTCTCGTGTGAACGGCTGGGCATCGCGCCCGGCCTGCCCGTGTTCGCCCAGATCAAGGGCGTGGCGATGGTGCGGTGATCACTTGCTCGCGTTCGGAAAGAAAAGCTGCTCGCCGCCGATCTTGTACCCGGCAATAGCCGCCTGACCGGCTTGGCCGGTGACCCAGTCAACGAACTTCTGGCCTTCGGCGGTTTTCACCTGCGGGTGCTTGGCGGCGCTCACCAGCATGACGCCGTACTGGTTGAAGAGGCGCTTGTCGCCCTCGACCAGCACCGTCAGGTCGGCGCGGTTCTTGAAGTTCAGCCAGGTGCCCCGGTCGGCCAGCACGTAGGCGCCGCTGCTGGACCCGATGTTGAGCGCCGGACCCATGCCGCAACCACATTCCTTGTAGCCGCTGCCCTTGTTGGCGTCGGTGTCGGTCATCTTCCAGAAGCGCAGCTCGGCCGCGTGCGTGCCGCTCTTGTCGCCGCGCGAGATGAAGGGCGCGTTGGCCGTGGCGACCTTCTTGAGCGCGGCCACGATGTCGCTGCCCTTGGTGCCGGCCGGATCGGCCTTGGGGCCGATCAGCACGAAGTCGTTGTACATGACTTCCTGGCGCTTGGCGGCAAAGCCGTCGGCCACGAATTTTTCTTCAGCCACCTTGTCGTGCACGAACAGCACGTCGGCGTCGCCACGGCGTGCCATGTCGATCGCCTGGCCGGTGCCCAGGGCCACGACCTTCACGTCGATGCCGCTGGCTCGTCTGAACTCGGGCAGCAGGTAGCTGAACAGGCCCGACTGCTCGGTGGATGTGGTGGACGCCACGACGATGCTGCTTTGCGCCAGCGCAGCGGTCACGCCCATCAGGCTGGCCGACACGATGAGGGCCTTCAGGCCCGAAGCGGCCCAACCCAGGGCACCGCCGGGCCGGCTTTGCCGGACGGCCAGTGCCGTCCCCTTGAGGGGGTCGCGCGCAGCGCGGCGGGGGTGTTCTGATCTCATGTGGTTTCTCCTTTGACAAAAGCGCTGGCCTGCGGCGAACGTTGTTCGAGCAGGTCCTGGTTGAAGAAGTCGTGCACCGGCAGGTCGGCCAGCACACACCCCTGTTCGAGGTAGATCACGCGGCTGGCCAGGCGCTTGACCTGGCCGAGGTTGTGGCTGGCCAGCACCAGCGTGGGCGGCCGACGACCGGGCGCGGGCGCTTCGTCGCCGAAGTCGGCGATCAGCGCCTCCACATCGCGCTTGGCGTGCGGGTCCAGGCTGGCAGTGGGTTCATCGAGCAGCCACACATCGGGCTGCAGCGCCCAGGCACGCGCCAGCGCCACACGCTGCTGCTGCCCGCCCGACAAAGCGCGGCCATTGCGATCGGCCAGGTGCACGAGGTCGACACGCACGAGCGCCTGCTGCGCACGACCGCGCGTCTGCGCCCAGGGCACGCCGCTGAGCCACAGGCCGAGCTGCAGGTTGCGCCGCACCGACATGCGCAACATGTGCGGCCGCTGGAACAGCATGGCGATGCGCGAGGCCCGCGGCACCCGCCGCTCTCCCGATGCGATCGGCAGCAGGCCGTGCAGCGTGCGCAAGAGCGTGCTCTTGCCGCAACCGTTGGGCCCCACCAGGGCCACGCGTTCACCGGCCTCGATGGTGAGCGTGATGTTGCGCAGCGCTTCCACCTGCGCCGCGGGGCCCAGGCTCACGTTCACGCCCTGCAACGCCAGCACGGCGTCCTGTCGCACCGTGGCACCGGCCGCGCTGCCTTCGGTGGGGCGTTCGATCCTCATGTCGTGGCCATCCGCAGGTCGCCGCCGTCCAGGTGCTCGCGCCAGCGGCGCAGCAGCGCCACCAGGCTGTTGAGCAGCAGCACCACGGCCAGCAGCACGATGCCCAACCCCAGAGCCAGCGGCAGGTCGCCCTTGCTGGTCTCCAGCGCGATGGCGGTGGTCATGACGCGGGTGAAACCTTCGATGTTGCCGCCCACGATCATCACCGCGCCCACTTCCGACACCGCGCGGCCAAAGGCGGTGATCAGCACGGTGAGCAAGGCGTAGCGTTCGTCCCAGGCCATGAGCAGGCTGCGCAGGCCGGTGCCGGCACCCAGCGAACTCAGCTGTTCGCCGTGATCACGGTCGGTGTCTTCCACCACCTGGCGCGTCAGCGCCGTGACCAGCGGCAGCACCAGGATGGCCTGTGCCAGCACCATGGCCTGAAAACTGAACAGCCAGCCCAGAAAACCCAGCGGCCCCGAGCGCGAGAGCAACAGGTAAATCACCAGGCCCACCACCACCGAAGGAATGGCGAGAAAGGTGTTGAGCAGCGTCAGCACCACCGAACGGCCCGGAAAACGCGACACGGCCAGCCAGGCCCCGAGCAGCAGCCCCACGCCACAGGCCAGCAGACAGGCCGTGGCACTCACCGCGAGCGAGCGCGAAACAATGGCCCACAGCCCGGCATCACCCGAGAGAATCAGTTGCAGCGCGGTTCCTGCGCTATCGGAAAAGGTGTTCATATGGTGCGCAAGAGCTTACGGGGACGCTGCGGGTTTGAGAGTACGTAGTGACGCGGTATGAACCGGCGTGCATAGGCACAAGGCCTGCGGCGACGGCGCTTGAGGCACACTCGCGGCCATGAGAAAGGTCGAGCTTTCGTATTCACTCACGGCCCACGGCACGGGCCGCACGCCCCACCATGCGCTGCTGCGCAACACCATGATGGACGTGCTGCACGCCGTCCGGGAACGGGGTTCCATCTCGGGCGCGGCGCGCTTCCTGGGCCTGTCGTACCGCCACGTCTGGGGCCAGCTCAAAGCCTGGGAGGCCGAGCTGGGCCAGGAACTGCTGGTGTGGGAACGTGGCCAGTCGGCCCTGCTCAGCCCGTTCGGCGAGCGCCTGTTGATGGCGGAGCGACTGGCGCAGGCGCGCCTGGGGCCGCAGATGGAAAGCCTGCGCGCCGAGCTGGAGCGCGCCTTTGCGCTGGCGTTCGAGCCTGAAACCAGCGAGGCGGGCGCCGAGGTGCTGACGCTGTACGCCAGCCACGACCACGCCCTGAACGAACTGCAGGACGTCGCCGCCAGCCCGGTGGCCGGTGCGACGGGCCTGCACCTGGACATCCGCTTCTGCGGCAGCGTGGATGCCATCCGCGCCTTGAACGAAGGGCGCTGCGTGATGGCGGGTTTTCATACCCAGCCGTTCGCCGACGCGGCCAGCCTGAGCGCACGCACCTACCGCCCGCTGCTCAAGCCGGGCACGCACAAGATCATCGGCTTCGCCCGCCGCTCCCAGGGCTTGATGGTGGCGCCAGGCAACCCGCTGCGCCTGTGGGACATGCGCGATGTGGCCCGGCTGCAGGCGCGCTTCATCAACCGCGCCAAGGGCACCGGCACCCGCCTGCTGCTGGAGGAGCTGCTGGCGCAGGCCGGCATGGACCCGCATGACCTGCGGGGCTTTGACCGCGTGGAAAGCTCACACGCCGCCGTGGCGCAGGCGATCGCCAGTGGCGATGGAGATGCGGGCCTCGGCACCGAATACGCGGCCCGCAGCCAGGGCCTGGGCTTCGTGCCGCTGACGGAAGAGCGCTACCTGCTGGTGTGTTTGAAGTCGGCGCTGGAGCTGCCCGCGGTGAAGCGCCTGCTCACCTTGTTGGGCAGTCAGGCCTGGCAGGCGCGGCTGGACCGACTGCCTGGGTACACGAGCGATCACAGCGGCGAAGTGGCCGCCATGAAGCGGCTGCTGCCCTGGTGGCGGTAGACCCCCAGTTCAGAAGGCTTCTTTCTCCGCTTCCAGATACGCCAGGCTGGTGTACTTGCCGATGTTGCTGTCGAAGCCGTCCATGGTTTTGGCGCGGCTGGCGACGCGGGGGTCTTTCATCACCAGGTCCTTGGCACCGTCGAGCGGTATGCCAGCCTTGACCGCTTGTACGCAGGGCTCCCAGATGCCTTTCATGAAGCTGCCATAGGTGTCGAGCAAATCCTTGCTGCCGCGCCCGTGGCCGGGCACCCAGAGCTGGTTGCCCGCGGCCTTCTTGATCGCGTCGTAGTACTTGAAGGTGCCGGGGTAGGAACCGTCGTCGATGTTGGCGATGCGGTTCGCCATGGCGATATCGCCCACGTAGGTCAGCTTGTCCTGCACGACTTCGAAGCACAGATCGGACGGGGTGTGGGCGCGGCCGTAGTGGTGCAGTTTGATCTGCACATCGCCATAGTCGAACACCTGGCCATGTTCGACCACCTTGTTGGGAGCCACCACCTTGGTGCCCAGCGTCGCCTGGTTGGTCCAACGCTCCATCAGGCTGCGCCAGAGATTGCCTTCGTGGCCGGCGATCTGGTCGCGCGTGTGGGCCAGCGCGTGAATCGGCAGGTCGGCACCATAGGCTTCGGCAAAGGCCTGGTTGCCCAGCCAGTGATCGCCGTGATAGTGGCTGTTGAAGACCGCGATCACCGGCTTGGGCGTCACGGTCTTGATCATGCGGATCGCCATCTGGCCAATCTGCACCGAAGCGCCGGTGTCCAGCACCACCACGCCCTTCTGGGTGATGGCAAAGATGATGCTGGCCATCAGCCCCTGGTTTTCCTGCGTCGGAAAGCCCTCCTTGGCGTACACCATCCAGACGTGCGGCGACAGCTGCTCGGGTTTCACGTCGGGCACCGGCGGCCCTTCGATGAATTCGTGCACCTGCTGGGCAAAGAGCCTCACTTCAGGAACCAGGGCCAGTCCGGCCACCCCAAGACCCGCGCCCCCCATCATGCGAAGCCATGCGCGTCGGCTGCGTTCGATCGTCGGGGCGTTGAGGGCTTGGTCGGCCTGTGCCTGTGTGAACCGTGGGTTCATGAAGCGTCTCCTGTCTTTTGAATCATCAAATAAGCATGTACTTATTTTCAATCATAAGACCGAAACAGCCTGGCAGGCAAATGGACAGGCGACAGGATCAGGTCGGCAAACGCAGTGCAATCTCGGCCACAAGCTGGCGCGCGAGCTGCAGCTTGGAGGCCTTGGGCAGATCGGTGGTGCCTTGTGCGTCCACCAGCAACAGGGCGTTGTCGTCCTGGCCGAAGGTGTCAGGACCGATGTTGCCCACCAGCAGCGGCACGCCCTTGCGCTCGCGTTTGGCCTGGGCGTGCGCCATCAGGTCGTGGCTCTCGGCCGCGAAACCCACGCAGAACAGTTGGCGGTTTTGGGCCCGGGCGCCCGAGGCGATGCCCGCCAGGATGTCCGGGTTTTCGACGAAGGACAAGGTGGGCGCCCGACCACTGCCGTCCTTCTTGATCTTTTCGTCAGCGGACTCCGCCGGGCGCCAGTCGGCCACGGCGGCGGCCGAAATGAACACAGTCGCCGTCTGGCTCAGCACGTTGAGCGTCTTCTGCATGTTCATGGCCGACTTCACATTGATGCGCCCCACGCCACGCGGTGTGGGCAGGCTCACCGGGCCGGCCACCAGGGTCACGTGAGCACCCGCTTCGTGTGCTGCACGCGCAATGGCAAAGCCCATCTTGCCGCTGGAGAGGTTGGTCAGGCCGCGCACCGGGTCGATGGCCTCGTACGTGGGCCCGGCGCTCACCAGCACCTGTTGACCCGCCAGCACCTTGGGTGTGAAGAAACGCACCAGCTCGTACAGCAGTTCATCGGATTCCAGCATGCGGCCGTCGCCGGTTTCACCGCAGGCCTGATCACCCACGCCCACATCCAGCACGGTGGAGCCATCGGTGCGCAGCTGGGCCACGTTGCGCTGCGTGGCCGGGTGCGCCCACATCTCGCGGTTCATGGCCGGCGCCAGGATCAACGGCACCCTTTCCAGCGGACGCGCCAGACACATCAGGCTCAGCAGGTCATCGGCCCGGCCATGCAGCAGCTTGGCCATGAAGTCGGCGCTGGCTGGCGCCACCAGGATCGCATCGGCCTCGCGGCTGAGGTTGATGTGCGGCATGTTGTTGTCCGAGCCACCGGACGTGCGCTGGTCCCATTGCGAGGTGAACACCGGGCGACCCGACAGAGCCTGCATCGTGACCGGCGTGATGAACTGCTCGGCCGCCTCGGTCATGACCACCTGCACCGTGGCGCCCTCCTTGATCAGGGTGCGACAGAGCTCGGCCGCCTTGTAGCAGGCGATGCCACCAGAGAGCCCGAGGACGATGTGTTTTCCAGCGAGGTCGTTCATGGTGTCAATGTATCAGTTTGTATGTCTGATTGAACAGGGGCGCTGGCACAATGCAGCATATTGGCCAGTTGCTGGCTTGCATGTGAACAGTCCCTCGACCACCTCCAACCATAGACGAACCAACACCGCCATGCGTATCGCTCCAGCCCTCCGTATCTGTATCCTCTGCGGCACTCTCGTGACACAGGTTGCCTGTGGCGGATCGGGCGACGCTGACATCATTCCGACCGGGGCAGCATTGCCCAACCTGGCGTTTGTCGACAACGACGGATACCTCCCCTTGGACAAACTCAAGGCCGATGGCAGCTTTTACGAAGGCAACGAGCCCGACTTTGGTGCGACAAATCCGGCCTACGCGGCCAATCGCAAGACCGAATCGAAGTGGGCCATTGACAGTTCGGCCAGCGTGCCGGCTGGGAATACCCTGAGCTACAGCTTCAAGGTGGAGGGCGTGAACGCCGGGGTCACCGAAGTGGCGAACCTGACCCGAAACCTCAAAATCCAGCCGGGAACCGGATTGATCACCCAGAGCTGCACCGGCTATCCCGATTGTTTTGACAACCATACCGCTCAAGACCTGGATTTCAAAATCACGGTAACGGCCAGCGTCGAAGGCAGTGGGGGCGCACTCACCCGCAACTTCGTGCTGCGCGTGCGGGCCAACAACTGAGCCCTCCCAGACGGTCATTCGGCCCGGTGCCATCGGGTCGAGGGCCGGATTGGTCCGTGGGGTGCCCTCTATAATCGGCATTTCCACCTCCTGCGAGCGACCGGCTCGCCCGAGACATGACCAAATTTGTGTTCGTCACCGGCGGTGTGGTGTCCTCCCTGGGCAAGGGCATCGCTTCTGCATCTCTGGCCGCGATCCTTGAATCGCGCGGCCTCAACGTCACCCTCATCAAGCTCGACCCGTACATCAACGTGGATCCGGGCACCATGTCGCCCTTCCAGCACGGCGAGGTCTTCGTCACCGACGACGGCGCGGAAACCGACCTTGACCTCGGTCACTATGAGCGTTTCATCGAAACGCGCATGAAGAAGACCAACAACTTCACCACTGGCAAGATCTACCAGTCGGTGCTGGAGAAAGAACGCCGTGGCGACTACCTCGGCAAGACGGTGCAGGTGATCCCGCACGTCACCAACGAAATCCAGGAATTCATCAAGCGCGGCGCCGGCATTGGCACGCCCGACGCGGTGGACGTGGCCATCGTTGAAATCGGCGGCACGGTGGGCGACATCGAGTCCCTGCCCTTCCTGGAAGCGGTGCGCCAGATGAGCCTGCGCATGGGGCCCAACAACACGGCCTTCGTGCACCTGACCTACCTGCCGTGGATTGCGGCCGCTGGTGAGCTGAAGACCAAACCTACCCAGCACACGGTACAGAAGCTTCGCGAGATCGGCATCCAGGCCGATGCCCTGCTCTGCCGCGCCGACCGCCGCATCCCGGAAGAAGAACGCGCCAAGATTTCGCTGTTCACCAACGTGCCCGAGTGGGGCGTGATCAGCATGTGGGACGTGGACACGATCTACAAGGTGCCGCGCATGCTGCACGAGCAGGGCCTGGACGGCCTGATCTGCGACAAGCTGCGCCTGAACACGCCCCCCACCAGCCTCAAGCGCTGGGACAGCCTGGTGTACGAGACTGAGCACCCGCAAGGCGAAGTCAAGATCGCCATGGTGGGCAAGTACGTCGACCTGTCCGACAGCTACAAGTCGGTCAACGAGGCGCTGCGGCACGCTGGCATGCGCAACCACGTCAAGGTGAGCATCGACCACGTCGATTCCGAAACCATGGAAGGCGCGGATGCTGCAGACAAGCTGGCTCAGTACGACGCCATCCTGGTGCCCGGCGGCTTCGGCCAGCGCGGCGTCGAGGGCAAGATCAACACCGCCCGCTTCGCCCGCGAGCACAAGGTGCCTTACCTGGGCATCTGCCTGGGCATGCAGGTGGCCACCATCGAGTACGCCCGCCATGTGGCAGGCCTCGCAGGTGCCAACAGCACCGAGTTCGATCCGGCCACCCCGCACCCGGTGATCGCCCTGATCACCGAATGGAAAGACGCCGATGGCAGCATCCAGACGCGCAGCGCCAGTTCCGATCTGGGCGGCACCATGCGCCTGGGGGCCCAAAGCTCCGACGTGCAGGCCGGCACCCTGGCCCACAGCATTTACGGCGATGTGGTGACCGAGCGCCACCGCCACCGCTACGAGGCCAACGTCAACTACCTGGAACAGCTGCGTGCGGCTGGCTTGGTGATTTCGGCGCTGACACAGCGCGAACAACTGACCGAAATCGTCGAACTGCCCAAGGCCGTGCACCCCTGGTTCATCGGCGTGCAGTTCCACCCCGAGTTCAAGTCCACGCCCTGGAATGGTCACCCGCTGTTCAACGCCTTCGTGAAAGCGGCGGTGGCACACCAGAAAGCGGCGAAAGCCTGACCGGAGCCAACATGAAACTGTGCGGATTCGACGTCGGCCTCGACCAGCGCTTCTTCCTGATCGCTGGCACCTGCTCGATCGAAGGACTGCAGATGTCGATCGACGTCGCCGGTCAGCTCAAGGAGGCCTGCACCGCGCTCGGCATCCCGTTGATTTACAAAGGCTCGTTCGACAAGGCCAACCGCTCCTCGGGCACCAGCCAGCGGGGCGTGGGCATTGAAGCCGGCCTGAAGATCCTGGACGAGGTGCGCAGCCAGCTGGGTCTGCCCGTGCTCACCGATGTGCACGATGCCTCGCACGTGGCCGAAGTGGCCAGCGTGGTGGACGTGCTGCAAACGCCGGCCTTCCTGTGCCGCCAGACCGATTTCATCCGCGCCGTGGCGCAGAGCGGCAAGCCGGTGAACATCAAGAAGGGCCAGTTCCTTGCCCCCTGGGACATGAAGAACGTGATCGACAAGGCCCGCGCCGCCGCGAAGGAAGCCGGCCTGTCCGAAGACCGCTTCCTGGCCTGCGAACGCGGTGTGAGCTTTGGCTACAACAACCTCGTGGCCGACATGACCAGCCTGGCCGAAATGCGCAACTCCGGCGCGCCGGTGGTGTTCGACGTGACCCACTCGGTGCAGAAGCCCGGCGGCCTGGGTGCGGTCAGCGGCGGGGCGCGCGACATGGTGCCGGTGCTGGCCCGTGCCGGCGTGGCTGCTGGCGTGTCTGGCTTGTTCATGGAAACCCATCCCAAGCCGGCCGAAGCCTGGTCGGACGGCCCGAACGCTGTGCCGCTCAAGCACATGAAAGCCCTGCTGGAAACGCTGGTCGAGCTCGATTACGTAACCAAAAAAACTCCACTCCTGGAGGCCAATTTCCAATGAGTGCGTACATCATTGTCGACATGCAGATCAGCGACATGGACCAGTACAAGCAGTACATGGCCGAGGCCCCTGCTGCCGTGAAAGCCGCGGGTGGTGAGTACCTGGTGCGCGGCGGACGCTTCGAGGTCATGGAAGGCAACTGGCAGCCCGCGCGCATCGCCATGCTGCGCTTCCCCAGCTTCGAACAGGCCAAGGCCTTCTATGACGGCGAGATGTACCGCCAGGCTCGGGCCAAGCGGGCCGGTGCCACCGAGTTTTTCAACATGGTCCTGGTCGAGGGCGTCGCCGCTCCGGTCTTCTGAACACCCCATCGAATTTCATATCTGAAAGGAAATCATGAGCGCAATCGTTGATATCGTCGGCCGCGAAGTCTTGGACAGCCGTGGCAACCCCACCGTCGAATGTGATGTGCTGCTGGAAAGCGGCGTGATGGGCCGTGCGGCCGTGCCGTCCGGCGCTTCCACCGGCAGCCGCGAAGCCATCGAGCTGCGCGACGGCGACAAGAGCCGTTACCTTGGCAAGGGCGTGCTCAAGGCCGTTGAACACATCAACACCGAAATCTCCGAGTCCGTGCTGGGTCTCGACGCCTCCGAGCAGGCATTCCTGGACAAGACCCTGATCGACCTCGACGGCACCGAGAACAAAGGCCGCCTGGGCGCCAACGCCCTGCTCGCCGTGTCCATGGCCGTGGCCCGTGCCGCCGCTGAAGAAGCTGGCCTGCCGCTGTACCGCTACTTCGGCGGCATGAGCGCGGTGCAGATGCCCGTGCCCATGATGAACGTCATCAACGGCGGCGAACACGCCAACAACAACCTCGATCTGCAAGAGCTGATGATCATCCCCGTGGGTGCACCGAGCTTCCGCGAAGCCCTGCGCTACGGCGCCGAGGTGTTCCACGCCCTGAAGAAAATCCTGCACGACCGCGGCATCAGCACGGCAGTGGGCGACGAAGGCGGTTTTGCCCCCAACGTGGCCAACCACGAAGCCGCGATCCAGATGATCCTGGAAGCCATCGACAAGGCCGGTTTTGTGGCCGGCGAGCAGATCGCCCTGGGCCTGGACTGCGCTGCTTCCGAGTTCTACAAGGACGGCAAGTACGAACTGGCCGGCGAAGGCCTGAGCCTCACCGCCCAGGAATGGACCGACATGATGGCCAACTGGGTGGACAAGTACCCCATCATCAGTATTGAAGACGGCATGGCCGAAGGCGACTGGGACGGCTGGAAGCTGCTGACCGACCGCCTGGGCAAGAAGGTGCAGATCGTCGGCGACGACCTGTTCGTCACCAACACCAAAATCCTGAAAGAAGGCATCGACAAAGGCATCGCCAACTCGATCCTGATCAAGATCAACCAGATCGGCACGCTGACCGAGACCTTTGCCGCCATCGAGATGGCCAAGCGCGCCGGCTACACCGCCGTGATCTCGCACCGCTCGGGCGAGACCGAAGACAGCACCATCGCCGACATCGCCGTGGGCACCAACGCCGGCCAGATCAAGACCGGCTCGCTCTCGCGCTCGGACCGCATGGCCAAGTACAACCAGCTGCTGCGCATCGAAGAAGACCTGGGCGAAGTGGCCGTGTACCCGGGCCGCGCCGCGTTTTACAACCTGAAATGATGTTTGAGATCGTCCTGCGCCGCTAGACTCCTGCCACCATGGGCTCACGCTTCATCCCCGCCCTCCTGATCACGCTGCTGCTCGTGCTGCACGCGCAGCTGTGGTTTGGCCGGGGCAGCGTGCCCACGGTGTCGGGCATGAAGCAGGAGTTGGCCAAGCTGGAGCACAGCAACCGCGAGGCCACGCTGCGCAACGACCAGCTCGCCAGCGAGGTGCGCGACCTGCAAGAGGGTCTGGACATGGTGGAAGAGCTGGCCCGGCAAAACCTGGGCATGGTCAAGCCCAACGAGGTCTTTGTCCAGATCGCGCAGACCCGGCCCTGAGCCCGGGTCACTCTGTTACCCGGCGCACACCACCGCCACCATGCGTCTCTGAACGCCTCCGTCCGTGGCCACGACGATCACGCTGCTTGGCGGTGAATCCACCGGCAAGTCCGACCTGGCACAGGCCCTGTGCCGGCACCTCAACGAAGCGCTCCACATCCCCTCCGTGCTCGTCCCCGAGCAACTCCGGCATTGGTGCGAGAGCATGGGTCGCGCACCACGCGCGGACGAACAGCCGGCACGCGCGGCCGAGCAGACACAGCTCATTGCGCAGGCCGCCGGCCAGCATGGCGTGGAACTC
>Ga0209262_10000531_pt1 | contig 17008 bp, 16 predicted proteins | sample Lowcelwee11metaG_FD_187171 | JGI IMG/M metagenome (GOLD analysis project Ga0209262, IMG submission 187171) | Freshwater pond sediment microbial communities from the University of Edinburgh, under environmental carbon perturbations - Low... | ecosystem: Environmental > Aquatic > Freshwater >...
GTGCTGTCCGGCAACGACTCGGCGCGGCTGCAAAAATCGCTGGTCAAGACGCAGCAGATCGCGGTGAACGCGAGCGCAGGGTACGACGCCGTCGCCCGTGGCCCCGGCATGTTCATGATCGACGCGACGCCTGCGCCCGGCCAGTCCGTGGCCGCACTGGAAAAGGCTATCCGGAGAGAAATCCAGCGCATTCAACGCGAAGGCATCAGCGAAGCCGAGCTCGCGCGGGTCAAGGCGCAAGTCATTGCGGGCGAGGTGTACCAGCGCGATTCGCTGTTTTATCAGGCAATGCAGCTGGGCGAATACGCCATTGCCGGACTGCCGCCCGAGGCGCTGGCGCGCCGGGTCGACAAGTTGCGTGCGGTGACCGCCCAGGAGGTGCAGGCGGCTGCGCAGCAATGGCTGCAGGACGACCAATTGAGCGTGGCCGAACTGGTTCCGCAAGCCCTGAAACCCCAGGCAAGCCGCGCGGCGGTGCCGGGAGTGCGTCATGTCAATTAAGCGTTTCGTGTGCGCGCTGCTGTTGAGCCTGCCGCTCGCGGCACAGGCCGCACTCACCATCCAGAACTGGCAAACCCCGCAGGGCGCGCGGGTGTATTTCGTCGAAAGCCATGAACTGCCGATGCTGGATATTTCGGTGGATTTTCCCGGCGGTAGCGCGCGCGATCCGGCTGGCAAGCAAGGTCTCGCACAACTGACCCACGGCCTGCTCGATCAGGGTGCAGGCGGGTTGTCCGACACCGAGATTGCGCACCGGTTGGCCGATGTCGGCGCCGTGTTGGGCGGCGCGTTCGACCGCGACCGCGCCGGCGTCACCTTGCGCACGTTGTCGTCCAGCGCGGAAAAGACCGCCGCACTGGAGTTGCTGGTGCGGGTGCTGCAGCAGCCCGATTTTCCACAGGCGGTCATCAAGCGCGAGAAGCAGCGTCTGATTTCAGCTATTCATGAAGCCGAAGCCGACCCCGGAACGGTGGCTGAGAAAGCATTTTATCGCGCGTTGTATGGCATGCATCCGTATGCGCACGATGAATCGGGTGATCCCGCTGCGATCGCAAAACTGACGCGTGCCGACCTGCAGGCGTTTTATCGCACGTATTACAGCGCGCCCAATGCGGTGATTGCGCTGATGGGCGACATCAGCCGCGCCGAAGCCGAAGTCATCGCGACGCGGCTGGCGGCTGGCTTGTCGAAGACGGCGCGGGTGGCCGAACTGCCACAGCCCGCTTCGACTCCGGTTTCCGACACGCGCATCGCCCATCCGTCCACACAAAGCCATGTGCTGGTGGGCGCGGTGGGGATGGCGCGCGATGATCCCGATTTCTTCCCGCTGTTTGTCGGCAACTATGTGCTGGGCGGCGGCGGCTTTGATTCGCGGCTGATGAAAGAAGTGCGCGACAAACGCGGCTATGCCTACAGCGCCTACAGCTATTTTTTGCCGATGCAGGAGGCCGGGCCGTTTCAGCTCGGCTTGCAGACCAAGCTCGAGCAGACGGACGCCGCGCTCAAGGTGGCCAAGGACACGCTGCGGCAGTTCATCGCCGACGGCCCCAGCGAGGCTGAACTGACGCAAGCCAAGGCCAACCTCACCGGCGGCTTTCCGTTGCGCATCGACAGCAACCGGAAAATCCTCGACTACCTGTCGGTGATCGGCTTCTATAACCTGCCGCTGGATTATCTGGATACTTGGGTCGACAAGGTCAATGCGGTGGACGTGGCGGCGGTGAAGCAGGCGTTTGCCCGCCGACTGGACGCCGACAAGTTGGTAATCGTAGTGGTGGGGGCCGAGGGTGCTCGCTAAGCGCGCCGCGCCGCAGCGTCCGCATGGCGTAGCCAACCGGGTGCGCATCATCGGCGGGCAATACCGTCGGCGCCTGCTGGATTTTCCGGGCACCGAGGGCTTGCGCCCAACGCCGGATCGCGTGCGCGAAACGCTGTTCAACTGGCTGGGGCAGGATCTGCCGGGCTGGGTCTGCCTGGATCTGTTTGCCGGTAGCGGCGCGCTCGGATTCGAGGCGGCTTCGCGCGGTGCGGCACGTGTCATCATGATCGAGCGCGATGCCAAGGCAAGCCGCGCGCTGGAACACAATCGTGCCGCGCTTGGCATCAATCAAACCGACATTTTGCGTGTCGACGCACTGGCTTGGCTGGCGAACAACCATGAGACCTTTGATCTGATCTTTATCGATCCGCCGTTCGATAGCGGGCTAGCCGCGAGCGTGCTCGCCGATCTGGTGCGCCACCTCAAACCCGGCGGCTACGCTTATGTCGAGCAGGGCGCGGCAGTGGCCGCGCCGCCCGGGCTTGTCATCCACCGCAGCGGGCGCGCGGGGCGCTCGCATTTCGCGCTTTTGATCAAGGAGTAAACCATGCTGACTGCTGTCTATCCCGGCACTTTCGATCCCATCACGCGCGGCCATGAAGATCTGGTGCGGCGCGCGGTGCGGCTGTTCGATCACGTCATCGTCGCGGTGGCCGAATCGCGCAACAAGCAGCCGTTTTTCAGCATCGACGAGCGGGTGGCGATGGCGCGCGAAGTCTTGGCCGACGTACCGAGGGTGCGGGTGGAAGGTTTTTCCGGCCTGTTGATCGATTTTGTCGCGGAACAGGGTGCGATTGCGGTGTTGCGGGGGTTGCGTGCGGCGTCGGACTTCGAATACGAATTCCAGCTGGCGGGGATGAACCGCAACCTCAGGCCCGACATCGAAACCCTGTTTCTGACGCCATCGGATCAATACATGTTCATCTCCGCCAGCATGATCCGCGAGATCGCGCAGCTGGGCGGCGAGGTCGCGCCGTTCGTCCACCCGTTGGTGGCAAAGCGATTAAGTGAGAAAATTAGCAAAAGCTGATATGACCCGGAGACAGCCATGTCTATGATGATTACGGACGAATGCATCAACTGCGACGTCTGCCTGCCCGAATGCCCCAACGACGCCATTTCCCAGGGCGATGAGATTTACATCATCGATCCCAACAAATGCACCGAATGCGTCGGCCACTTCGATACGCCGCAGTGTGTGGAAGTGTGCCCGGTCGACTGCATCCCGCTGAACCCCGATTACCTTGAAACCAAGGACCAGTTGCAGGAAAAATTCCTGCAACTGACTGCCGGCAAGTAGCCTTAGGCCGATTTGGCCAGCGTCGTCCTGTCCAGGTCGTCGGACAGGGCCTGGACGATGCGCGTATTGATCCGTGCCAGATTATCCAGCTGGTCGCTCACCGTTCCGATCGTTGCTTCAAGCTCGGCAATCCGCTCGTCCAGCGTTTCCGTCGCGGCGTGAATGCGGCTGACGCTTTCCAGGCGACGCTTCAACTGGGTTTTGTGTTCGCGCATCTGGATTTCCATCGGCGAGATCAGCGCCTTCAGCCAGGACTCGGTTTCGCTGTTGGCGAGTTCGAACACCTGCACCACCTTGCTGGCCAGCGTGTCGAAAAACCGCGCAGTCAACTGGCGCTGACCCACGGTCAGCATTTTGTACACGGTGTTGAAGCGTTCATCGAAAATACGCTCCAGCCGCGCCATTTCCTTGCGGTATTTATGCAGGCTGAAATCCGGTGGGTTGATCGCCGTCAGCCCGTGTTCGTCGCTGAATTTGCGGTACATCGCCGTCATCATGGCGCGGATTTCCTGGATGATCTCCGCCGAGGTGTTCAGGTTGCCGTCGACGTTGCGGAAGAAACGCTCCATCGCATCACGCAGACCGACGCTGAAATGGCTTTTTTCCATCGCCTTGCGGACCTGGCTCACTTCATCGCGCAGCGCCGCCATGCCCAGCCGCTGGCGCAGGATGTCGACTTGGGCGGCAAACACATTGCGTAGCGCATTGAACTGGTCGAGGCCACGTTCGAACTGCTGCTTGTCCTCGTTGGCCTTGGCCATCATGTGCTGGATCACGTCGCGGTTTTTGCCGCGCAGTCCCTCCAGTTCATCGACCTGATCCTGAATCGTGGCAAGCCGGGTTTCCAGCAGTTCGGTGGTCTTGACCACCACGTCTTCCACCGCGGCCAGCGACGACTCGCCGACCAGCGCCTGCTTGTGGGGGATCAATTCCTGCGACAGCGCCGCTTCCAGTTCGGGCAGACGGCTTTTGGCCAGCAGGGCGGGATCGTTGCGCACCTTGGCGACCAGGGCTTTCTGCGCCGATACCGGATAAACCTGATGGAGGGGCAGGTCGAGCAGCGCGGCGCTGCTGGCCGCCTGCTTGGTGATTTCGGCATCGATTTCAGTCTGCGTCTTGAGTTCGTCCCACAGGCCGTCGATCTTGTTCAGCACCACCAGCCGTGCCCGGTTGGCACCCTGCACCGGCGCGATGTGATGGTGCCAGATTTCAATGTCCGATTTGGTGACGCCGGTGTCGGCGGCCAGCAGGAACAGTACCGCGTGGGCGTTGGGCAGCATGCTGAGGGTCAGTTCCGGCTCGGTGCCGATGGCGTTGAGGCCCGGGGTGTCGAGAATGACCAGCCCCTGTTTCAGCAGCGGATGCGGAAAATTGATCAGCGCGTGGCGCCAGCGCGGAATCGCGATGCTGCCGTCGCGCGACAGATTGCGTGCGGTTTCCTCGTCGTCCGGATTGATCAGGCCGTAGGCTTCAGCGGTGGCGGCGTCGACCGGCATGGTGTCGGCCAGCCGCATCAGCGTCGCACTCATTTCATCGGCGGAATCGAGGTTGAGCGGAAATTCGATCCAGGCCTCGGGGTCGTGCTTGAAGTCGGCAATGCACCCCTCGCGCGTCTTGGTGTCGATCGGCAGCAGACGCAGCGAAGGCGCATGCATGGGATTGAAAAACAGCTCGGTGGGGCACATGGTGGTGCGCCCGGCGGATGACGGCAGCACGCGCTGGCGGTAGTCCGAAAAGAATATCGCGTTGATGAGTTCGGATTTACCGCGCGAGAATTCGGCAACGAAGGCCACGTTCAGCGTGTCTTCCTGCAGGCGGCCGAGCAGCTGGTTCAGCCGCAATTCGGATTCGTCATCGCTCAAATCCTGCGTGTTGAGCCAGTCGCGCAGCGCCTCGACGCGGACGTACACGGCGTCGCGCCAGTTGCTGTAATGCTCGAATTCGTCAACCAGGGTGGAGGGTTTCATGGGCCGATCTTGGATAAGGCACAGCTATTTAACGACATGTTAATGACAAACTTGATTCTTGGGGCTGCCCGGTTTCAGCGCTGGCAGGCCGGGCAGTAAAAACTCGCACGCTGGCCTTGCACGATGCGGCGAATCGGCGTGCCGCAGGTTTTGCAGGGCAGACCTGCGCGGTCGTACACCCGCGTCTGCAGCTGGAAATAGCCCAGTTCGCCGCTGCTGTGGACGTAGTCGCGCAGCGAGCTGCCGCCCGCGGCAATGGCCGCCGTCAACACCTGCTTGATGGCAGCCACCAGCCGCGCGCAGGCTGGCCGGCTGAGTCGCCGCGCGGCGGTGGCGGGCCGGATGCCGGCGTGGAACAGCGACTCGGAAGCGTAAATGTTGCCGACGCCGACCACCACCTGCGCATCCATGATGACCTGCTTGATGGCGGCGCTGCGGCGCTGGCATTGCGCGTGCAGATAGGCCGCGTTGAAATCCGGGGTGAGCGGCTCCGGCCCCAGATGCGCCAATAGTGGATGCCGCGCCACGTCGTCCGTCCACAACACGGCGCCAAAGCGGCGCGGGTCGCGCAGTCGCAGGGTGGTGCCATCGTCGAACAGCCAGTCGACATGATCGTGCAGCGCAGCCGGTTCGTCGGGCTCGGCAAAGCGCAGACTGCCCGACATGCCCAGATGCACGATCTGGGTGATCGCCCCAAAATCGAACAGCAGGTACTTGCCGCGTCGGGCGATTCCATCGAGCCGCCGCCCAGCCAGACTGGCTTCCAGATCGCCCGGTACCGGCCAGCGCAGGCGCGGATTGCGCACCACGATGTGTTCGAGGGTGCGCCCTTGCAGGCGTGGCAACAGTCCCTGGCGGGTGGTTTCGACTTCGGGCAATTCGGGCATGGCGTGGTATGCAGGAGGGGCGATAAAGGCGCTATCCGTAAAATGCGCGGCAGATCAGAATGTTTTGCTCCCGCAAGCGGGAACCGAACCGATACACTGCCATCCTACTGAACGCATTCTAACCAACGCACTTCAACCTGGTTTTTCCGGTGCCTCCGATATTTTGAATTCACGACTTTCTTTGCTGCTGGTGATGATGCTCAGCGGCACGGCCTCGGCTGCCGATCCCTTTGAGGTGTTCCCGCGCGTGCTGCCGTCGCCGGCGGCCGACGTACGTCCGGCCGCGGTATGCGAGCTCGCTGCGCTGTCGGGCCCGATCACGCTGGCACATGCGGTGGAGCGTGCCTTGTGCGCCAACCCCGCCACCCGCAGCGCCTGGCTGGCGTCGCGGCTGCGCGCGGCCGAGCTGGGGCAGGCGGACAGCGCCTATCTGCCCGAGGTGTCGGTCAACGGCAGTTTGGCGCGCGAAGGCGACAGCGTGCTGCCGAACGATTACACCACCTGGCAGATCGGCATCGAGGCGCAATATCTGCTGTACGACTTCGGCGGCCGCGCTGCCCGCCGCGATGCAGCCGAATCCCTGCTGGCCGCCGCGCTCGCCAGCCATGAAGCCAGTGTGCGCGTGTTGTATCTGCAAACGGTCACCGCGTATTTCAATTTGCTGACGGCGCAGGCGGCGATTACCGCTGCGCGCGAGGTCGAGGCATCGGCGCTTGCGGCATTCAAGGCCGCCGATGCGCGGGTGGGCGCGGGCACCTCGATTCCGGTCGACCGCCTGCAGGCCAAAACGCAATATACCCAGCGCCAGATCGAGCGCATCCGCGCCGAGGGCACGGCTGCACGCCTGCAGGGTGAACTGGCCGCGCTGATGGGCGACGCCAGTCAAAACCATTTCAGCGTGGTCGATAACGAATGGGCATTCAGCCAGTCGCTGGACATCAATAACGCGGTGGACGCGCTGATCGAAGCGGCACGCAGCCGGCGGCCGGAACTGCGCGCGGCCGAGGCGACGCTGCAGGCACGCGAGGCCGGCGTGCAGAGCGCCAGGTCCGATGGCCTGCCGCGGCTGTCGGCTTTCGTGGATGCGCGGCGGCAGGAATTTGATTCGCTGGCGGTCGACAGTTCCAGCCTCGGCCTCAGTCTGACCATCCCGCTGTTCACCGGTTACCGCAACACCTATGAGATCGCTGCCGCGCAAACCCAGGCGGCGCTGGCGGCGGTGGATCGCGACAGCGTCCGCAATCAGGTGGCGCTCGATGTGTGGCAGGCGTATCACCGCCTGCAAACCGAAACCGCAGCGGACAGCCGCAGCACTGATCTGGTGGAAAGTGCGGCGGCCGCCGAGAAACTGGCTCTCGGGCGCTATCAGGCCGGGCTGGGTATTCTGCTCGACGTGCTGAGTGCGCAGGCCAGCCTGGCGCAGGCGCGCTACACCCAGTTGCTGACGCAGCTGGGTCTGCGGGTGGCGCGTGCCGAACTGGCGCAGGCGATAGGCGAATTGAGCTGGGACTGGATGGAACCCGCAGAGCGGGAAGGGACGAAATGAAAAAGCTGGGGATGATTGTGTTGCTGCTGCTTGCAGCAGCGGCAGGATGGTGGTGGAGCAACAAGGACAAGCCGACCGAGCCACAATTTCGCACGGAGGCCGTGGCGCGCGGTGATATCAGCGCTCAAGTGTCGGCCAACGGCACCCTCAACCCGGTCACCCTGGTCAACGTAGGTACCCAGGTCTCGGGCACAGTCAAGCGCATCGAGGCGGATTTCAACCAGCAGGTGAAGGCCGGGCAGGTGCTGGCCCAACTCGACCCGGCACTGTTTCAGGCGGCGCTGGCGCAAAGCACGGCCAATCTCGCCAATGCGCAGGCGCAACTGAACCTGGCGCAGGCCAATGCCGCCCGCATGCAGGCCTTGTTCAAGCAGGAATACGTGTCGCGGCTGGAACTCGATCAGGCCGTGGCCGCGCAGGCGCAGTCGGCGGCACAGCTGCGGCTGGCGCGCGCGCAGCAGATGCGCGACGAAATCAACCTCGGCTTTACCACCATCCGCTCGCCGGTCGACGGCACCGTGATCAACCGTCAGGTCGATGTCGGCCAGACCGTGGCGGCAAGTTTCCAGACACCGACGCTGTTCCAGATTGGCAAGGATCTGACGCGGATGCAGATCGATTCCACCGTGTCTGAAGCCGATATCGGTCAGGTCAAGCTCGGACAGACGGTCAAGTTCCGCGTCGATGCGTTTCCCGACAATGAATACAGCGGGGTGGTGCGGCAGGTGCGGCTGAACGCCAAGACCGAGCAGAACGTCGTCACTTACAACGTGGTGGTCGACGTCGCCAACGCCGATCTGGCGCTGATGCCCGGGATGACCGCCAATCTGCGGGTACAGGTGGAAACCCGCCCCGACGTATTGCGGGTGCCGACCACGGCCTTGCGTTTCCGCCCGACGGACAGCGCAACCGAGAGCGCCAGCAAGCCGCGCGGTTCGGCGGTGTACGTGCTGGTCGACAGCAAGCCGGTACGGGTGGCAGTGAAGACAGGCATCAGCGACAAAGCCTTCACCCAGATCGTCGACGGCAAGCTGAAAGCAGGTGATGCGGTGATCGTGGCCGATCTCGGCGCGAAAAAGGACAACGGTGGCAGCATGCCGCGCGGGCGCCTGTTCTGATGGCGAAACCGCTGATCGAGGTGGTCGACCTCGAAAAGGATTATTCAACTGGCGCCGGTGTGTTTCAGGCCCTGCGTGGGGTGAGCCTGACGATTGCCGAGGGCGAATTCGTCGCCATCATGGGCGCGTCGGGCTCGGGCAAGAGCACCTTCATGAATCTGCTCGGCTGCCTCGATCGCCCCAGCCGTGGCAGCTATCACCTCAACGGTCAGGATGTCAGCCGCCTGTCGTCGGATCAACTGGCCGCGTTGCGCAACCGTGAAATAGGCTTTGTGTTCCAGGGCTTCAACCTGCTGCCCAAACTGAGCGCGCTCGACAACGTTGCGCTGCCGCTGATGTACGCGGGCATGGCGCGCGAGGCGCGGCGGCAGCGGGCGCAGGCGGTGCTGGACCGGGTGGGGCTGGGCGAACGCTCGCACCACACGCCGTTGCAGCTGTCGGGCGGGCAGCAGCAGCGGGTGGCGATCGCGCGTGCGCTGGCCACCCGTCCACGCATCATTTTTGCCGACGAACCGACCGGCAATCTCGACAGCGAAACCAGTCGCCAGGTGATGGAGTTTTTCAGCCAGCTCAATCGCGAAGAAGGCATCACCCTGGTGTTGGTCACCCATGAAGCCGACATCGCGGCTTATGCGCGGCGGCGCATCCGGTTTCAGGATGGCCGCGTGGTGGAAGACGTGGCGCAGACAGAGGTCGCGGCATGATCTTCAGTAGCTTGCTCGAAACTGCCTGGCACGCGCTCGCCACCCATCGCATGCGCAGTTTTCTGACCATGCTCGGCATGGTCATCGGCGTAGCGGCCGTCATTCTGATGATGGCGATCGGCGAAGGCGCGCAGGCCATGGTGCGCGACGCGATCAAATCGATGGGCAGCAATCTGTTCATCATCATGTCGGGCGCCAGCACCTCGGGTGGCGCACGGGTGCCCAGCGGCAGCGCGCCCACCCTCACTTTCGACGATGCGGATGCGATCGGCGAACTGAAAGACGTGCTGGCGGCCGCGCCGGTATCGTCCGGCACTGCACAACTGATTTACAACGGTATCAACTGGAGCACCTCGGTGTTCGGCACCACGCCCGACTACGTGACGGTGCGCGACTGGCCGATGGAGTCGGGTGGCTTCTTCAGCGAGGCCGACGTGCGCAGCGGCGCGCGGGTGGCGGTGATCGGGCAGGTGGTGGCGCGCGAGTTGTTTGGCGACGAAGACCCCCTTGGCAAAATCATCCGTATCAAGCAGGCGCCGTTCGAGGTCATCGGCGTGCTGGCGGCCAAGGGGCAAAGCCTGGATGGACGCGACCAGGACGATATCGTGATGGTGCCGATCAGCAGCGCGCAGCAAAAAATCCACAGCAATGCCATTCGCAACCGTGCCCGTTTCATCATGGCGCAAGCGGTGTCGGAAAAAAGCATGGACGTCGCCGAAGCGGCCATCAACGACACCTTGCGCAGTCGCCACCGCATCGGCGTGGGGCAGGAAGATGATTTCAGCGTGCGCAACCTCACCGCCATCGCCCAAACTGCGGCGGCCACCACCCGCATCATGAGCATCCTGCTCGGCACCATCGCCGCCATTTCGCTGGTGGTGGGCGGCATCGGCATCATGAACATCATGCTGGTGTCGGTGACCGAGCGCACCCGTGAAATCGGCATCCGCATGGCCATCGGTGCGCGCCGCCGCGACGTGCTGTGGCAGTTCCTGATCGAGGCGCTGACGCTGTCGCTGATCGGCTGCAGCATCGGCCTGCTGCTCGGCGTCGGTGGGGCGCTACTGGTGGGCAGCCTGGCAGGGCTGCCGGTTGCGGTGACGCCCGTCTCGGTGCTGTTGGCGGTCGGGGTATCTTTCCTGATCGGCGTGTTCTTTGGCTTTTATCCGGCGCGCCGTGCAGCCGGCCTCGATCCGATCGAGGCGCTGCGTTCGCAATAATTGCGGGGTGAATGAACCTTGCTTACAGGCAGGCCTCGAAGGCTTAGAATCGTGACAAGCCATTCCCTCAACAAGGTAACCCGCATGACGCAGTTCAAACTTCTTCCTCTTTATGCCGCCCTGCTGCTGGTCGCCGCGTGCAGCCAGCCCGGCGTCAAAGCGTCGCAGCCGGAAGCGGTGGCGTCGCAGCAGGCTGCTGCGGACGCGGCAGCGGAGGAGGCCGCCCAGGCTGCCAAAGCCAAGGCGGAGGCTGCGTATCCCAAGCAGCCGCTGACGCCGGACATCCTGTTCAAATTCCTGGTGGCCGAAGTGGCCGGGCAGCGCGGCGCGCTCGGCGTCGCCCAGCCGGCGTACATGGATCTGGCACGGCAGACGCGTGACCCGCGCGTTGCCCGTCGTGCCGCCGAGATTTCGATGTTTGCACGCAACCAGGAAAATGCGCTGGAGGCCACTCGTTTGTGGGTGGCAACCGATCAGGATTCGGAGCGCGCACAGCAGACCTTGGCGCTGCTGCTGTTGAATGAAGGCAAGCTCGACGAGGCCGAACCCGTTTTGCGAACCTTGTTGCAGAAAGACCCCGCCGGCGGCTTCATGCAGTTGTCTGCCCTGATCGGGAAAATGCGTGATCATGACGCTGCACTGGCGCTGGTCGAACGTCTGGCCGTTGATTATCCGGGCGTGCCGGAAGCGCGCTTTGCGGTCGCTCAGGCCGCTGCGCATGCCGGGCGCATGGAGGCTGCGGTCGCCGCACTGAAGCAGGCGGAAAGCCTGCGCCCTGGCTGGGAGCCGGCGGCACTGTTGCACGCGCAGATCCTGGCGAAAACTTCTCCGGCCGATGCGCTGGCTTTCATGCGCGAGTTTTTGGCCGCCCATCCGGACGCTCGAGAAGTGCGGCTGGCCTATGCGCGTACGCTGGTCAGCGCCAATCAGATCGCCGAGGCGCGGGTTGAATTTACCCGCCTCAGCCGCGACTTTCCCGACAATGCCGAGGTCAGCCTGGCGGCGGGTTTGCTGGCGCTGCAAATGGACGATGTCGATGCGGCGCGCGAGTTGCTGACGCAAACGCTGGCAAACGATCCGGGCGACACGGGAATTGTTTATTACTACCTGGGACAGGTGGCCGAGCGGTCGAAGCAGCCCGAACTGGCGATCACGCACTACAACGAGGTCAGGGCGGGTAATTATCTGGTGCCGGCACGCGTGCGTCAGGCCGCATTGATGGCGAAGGCGGGCAAACTGGATGAAGCACGCGCGCTGCTCGCCTTCACGCATGGTGAAAACGACGCGCAGAATGTGCGCCTGATCCAGGCGCAGGCCGAGTTGCTGGTTGACGGAAAAATGTCCGCAGCGGCATTCGACACGCTCAGCGCAGGCCTCAAGCGCTTCCCCGATTCGGCCGACTTGCTGTACGACCGCGCCATGGTGGCCGAGAGAATGGGCAAGCTGGACGTGCTGGAAGCGGATCTGCGGCGCGTGATCGTGCTGCGCCCCGACAGCGCCCATGCCTACAATGCCCTGGGCTACACGCTGGCTGATCGCACCGACCGTCTGGCCGAAGCCATTGTCCTGCTGGACAAGGCGCTGAGCCTGGCGCCGGAAGATCCTTACATTCTGGACAGCGTGGGCTGGGCGCAATTCCGCTCGGGCAATCTGGCGCGTGCGCAGGAATATCTGGAGCACGCCTACAGGCTGCGCCCCGACCCGGAAATTGCGGCGCACCTGGGCGAAGTGCTATGGGCGCGCGGGCAGCGCGACGCGGCCGGCAAGCTGTGGCAGACCAGCCTGCAAACCCATCCGCAGAATGAAGTCCTGCTGGAAACCCTGCACCGGCTGAATCCCTGATGGCGCGGCGGCCTGCGCTGCTGCATTGGGCCGCGTCGCTATGGCTGGCGCTGGTGCTGGGCGGGTGTGCCGCCATTCCGCCGGCGCCGTCTGTGCCGCTCGATCACGCGCTATCCGCCAACTGGACGTTGCAGGGGCGCATCGGCATTCAGGCCGGTGAGCAGAGTCTGTCGGGAAATATCCACTGGCAACACCGTGCGGATACCGATGATGTGCTGATGACGTCGCCGCTGGGGCAGGGCGTGGCGCGCATCGAGCGCAACGCCGGGGGGGTCACCCTCGAGGTGCCGAATCAGCCTGTGCGGCACGCGACCGATGCCGAGTCCCTGACGCGCGAGACCTTGGGCTATGCGCTTCCGCTTTCGGGCATGGCCTGGTGGGTGCAGGCGCGCCCGGATCCCGATCGTGCATTCGAGGCGACGCGTGACGCAGCCGGACGCCTTGCGCAGCTCAAGCAGGATGGCTGGGTGATCGATTATCTGCAATACGCCGAAGACATGCCTGCGCGCCCGCGCAAACTGGTGGTGGCGCGCGAGGGGCTGGAAATTCGTCTGGTGGCGGATAGCTGGCAAGCCGAATGAGCCACGCCTACCCCGCGCCCGCCAAACTCAATCTGTTCCTGCATGTCGTGGGCCGCCGCGCCGACGGCTACCATCTGCTGCAAAGCGTGTTCCGGCTGATCGACCGCGCCGACACCGTGCACCTGGAATTGCGCGACGATGGTCGCGTGGTGCGCGAAGGCGATCTGCCCGGCGTGGCCGAGGACGACGATTTGACGGTGCGCGCCGCGCGGCTGCTGCAAACCCATGCCCCGGAAGGCGCCGGGGTGAGTATCCGGCTGGAAAAGATCCTGCCGCTGGGCGGCGGCCTCGGTGGCGGCAGTTCGGATGCGGCTACGGTACTGCTGGCGCTCAATCGCCTGTGGCAGCTCGATCTGTCGCGTGACACCCTGCAACATCTGGCGCTGCAACTGGGCGCCGACGTGCCGGTTTTCGTGTTCGGCCAGACCGCTTTCGCCGAGGGGGTGGGTGACATCCTGCATCCGGTGCATGCGCCGGCGGCGTGGTACGTGGTGCTGATGCCGCCGGTGCAGGTGCCCACCGCGGCGATTTTTGCGGCGCCGGAATTGACACGCAACACCGCAGCCCTCAAAATAGCGCCCTTTTCCGCAGGCATGGGTCGAAATGATCTGCAGCCCGTGGTTGTCAGCCGCTACCCCGAAGTCGCCCGGCATCTCGAATGGCTGGCGCAATTTGGTGAAGCGCGGATGACCGGTTCGGGCGCCTGTGTGTTTGCATCGTTCGGCTCTGAAGGCGCGGCGTGGCATGTGCTGCGTCAATTGCCCGAAACAATGCAGGGATTCGTGGCGCAGGGTCTCGACAAGCATCCGCTGTTTGATTTTTGCGCCTGACAAGTACCAGTTAAGTAGTGCCCATTGGGGAGTCGCCAAGTGGTAAGGCATCGGATTTTGATTCCGACATCCGTAGGTTCGATCCCTACCTCCCCAGCCAGATTAAGCGAACAGCCGCCGGTGGCGGCTGTTTTTGTTGTGGTGTCTGAGCCCAATCGCCGGAGACGCGCGTGTCCATAGACAACTTGATGGTGTTCAGCGGGAATGCCAACCCGCGTTTGGCCGGTGAAGTGGTGCGTCATCTCAATATCCACCTCGGTCGTGCAACGGTATCGCGCTTTTCCGACGGCGAGGTGATGGTCGAGATTCTGGAAAACGTGCGTGGCAAGGACGTGTTCATCCTGCAATCGACTTGCCAGCCGACCAACGACACGCTGATGGAGGTGATGGTGATGGTGGATGCGCTGAAGCGTGCATCAGCTGGCCGCATTACCGCTGCGATCCCGTATTACGGCTATGCGCGCCAGGATCGCCGCACCCGTTCGGCGCGGGTGGCGATCACCGCCAAGGTGGTGGCCAACATGTTGCAGGGCGTGGGGGTGGATCGGGTGCTGACGATGGACCTGCACTCGGATCAGATCCAGGGATTTTTCGACATCCCGGTCGACAACATTTATTCCAGTCCGATCCTGCTGGGCGACATCTGGAAGCGCAACCATCCGAACCTGATGGTGGTGTCGCCCGATGTCGGCGGCGTGGTGCGGGCGCGGGCGATTGCCAAGCGCCTGGAGTGCGAACTGGCGATTATCGACAAGCGTCGCCCCAAGCCCAATGTGGCGAAGGTGATGAACATCATCGGCGACGTGAAAGGCCGTACCTGCATCATCATGGACGACATGGTCGATACCGCCAATACGCTGTGCGAAGCAGCCGGCGCGCTGAAAGAGCATGGTGCGGAAAAGGTGATGGCGTATTGCACCCACGCCGTGTTGTCGGGCAGTGCCGCCGAGCGCGTGACGAATTCCGCGCTCGACGAACTGGTGGTGACCGACACCATTCCGCTGCGCGACGATGCGCTGGCGTGCAAGAAAATCCGGCAGTTGTCGGTGGCTGAACTGCTGGCGGAAACCATCCGCCGCATCAGCAATGAGGATTCTGTCAGTTCGCTATTCATAGAGTAAGCAGCATTGAATAGCGGCTGGTGAATGCCCCTGGTCGCGGGGGATTTTTTGTGAAAACTGGAGAAATATTATGGAAATCGAAGTTATTGCTGCCAAGCGTGAATTGCAAGGTACGGGTGCGAGCCGCCGTCTGCGTCACACGGGCAAGGTTCCCGGCATCGTTTACGGCGGCACTGCTGCCCCCGTGCAGATCGAGCTGGATCACAATGCGCTGTACCACGCGCTGCGCAAAGAGGCGTTCCACGCTTCGGTGCTGACGCTGAATATCGATGGCGCCAAAGAATCGGTGCTGCTGCGCGATTCGCAGTGGCACCCCTACAAGCAGCAAGTGCTGCATATCGACTTCCAGCGCGTCGACAAGGATCACAAAATCCACGTCAAGGTGCCGCTGCACTTCCTCAACGCCGACGTGGCCCCGGGCGTCAAGACCGGCGGCGGCAAGCCGCACCACATCGTCAACGAGATCGACGTGCAGTGTCTGCCCGGCAGCCTGCCCGAGTTCATTGAAGTCGACATGGGCCATCTCGAAGTCGGCCATTCCATCCACGTGAATGAGCTGACGCTGCCCGCAGGCGTCGAACTGGTTGCTCACGTCAAGCAGGAAAACCCTGCGGTGGCGTCGATCAACGCGCCCAAGGGTGGTGCGGCCGAAGAAGCGCCTGCCGCGCCCGCTGCCCCCGCTGCCCCCGCGGCTTAAGCGGGTCGCGCAATCCTGGCGGGGTTTGCCCTGCCGGATTGCGTGTCGTGTGCAGCATGACAGCAGCCAGCCTGGCTCCGCGCCTGATTGTCGGCCTCGGTAACCCGGGGCGCGACTACGAAGAAACCCGGCATAACGCCGGGTTTTGGTTTTGCGCGCGCCTTGCGCAGGCGTGGGGTACATCGCTTGCGATGGAAGCGCGTTTTCACGGCATCGTCGGCAAGAGCGCGCGCAACGTGTGGATGCTGTTGCCGCAAACTTTCATGAATCGCTCGGGGCAGGCGGTCGGTGCGCTTGCGCGTTTTCATCGCATCGAGCCCGCCGAGATTCTGGTGGTGCACGACGAACTCGACATCCCGCCCGGCCAATTGCGCCTCAAATTCGGCGGCGGCATGGGCGGTCATAACGGCCTGAAGGACATCACCTCGCATCTGGGTACGCAGGATTACTGGCGGCTGCGTATCGGCATCGGTCATCCTGGCGATCGCAACGAAGTCGTGAATTATGTGTTGAAGCCGCCGCGCCGCGAAGAGCAGGTTGAGATCGACATGGCCATCGAGCGTGCGCTCGATCTTGTGCCCCTGATTGAAAAAGCCGACTGGAATGCAGCCATTCAGCGCGCCAATACCAAACCCGCCCCACCCTAAATTCAGGAAAAACCATGAGTCTGAAATGCGGCATCGTTGGCTTGCCCAACGTCGGAAAATCCACCCTGTTCAATGCCTTGACCCAGGCGGGCATCGCGGCCGAGAACTACCCGTTCTGCACCATCGAGCCGAATACCGGTGTGGTCGAAGTGCCGGATCCGCGTTTGAAGCGGTTGGCAGAGATCATCAAACCGCAGAAAATCGTCCCGGCCATCGTCGAATTCGTCGACATTGCCGGGCTGGTGGCGGGGGCCTCCAAAGGCGAGGGTCTGGGCAACCAGTTTCTTGCCACCATCCGCGAAACCGACGCGATCTGCCATGTGGTGCGCTGCTTCCATGACGAAAACGTGATCCACGTCGCGGGCAAGGTCGACCCGCTGTCGGATATCGAGACCATCGCCACGGAATTGGCGCTCGCCGATCTGGCGAGTTGCGAAAAGGCCCTGATTCGTTACGAAAAAGCGGCACGCGGTGGCGATAAAGAGGCGAAAGTGGTCGCCGAAGCCTTGAAGCCGGTGCTGGCCACGCTCAACGAAGGCCGCCCCGCGCGCGCGGCCGGGCTCGATGTCGAGGGTTTGTTGGCGATCAAGCCGCTGTGCCTGATGACGGTTAAGCCCACGCTATATGTAGCCAACGTTAGCGAAGACGGCTTCCATGACAACCCCATGCTCGATGCGCTGAAGGCATTCGCCGAAAAAGAAGGCGCGCCGGTGGTGCCGGTGTGCGCCG
>Ga0209262_10000532_pt1 | contig 16995 bp, 14 predicted proteins | sample Lowcelwee11metaG_FD_187171 | JGI IMG/M metagenome (GOLD analysis project Ga0209262, IMG submission 187171) | Freshwater pond sediment microbial communities from the University of Edinburgh, under environmental carbon perturbations - Low... | ecosystem: Environmental > Aquatic > Freshwater >...
CGCGACACACGTCGATGGCGCCGAGTTCGTTGCCGCCGACGCGGCGGTAGATGATCTCGTCGATGCCCGCCTCGCCGTCGAACTGCCAGCCGCCATCGCGCTTCACGATCGGGATCGGCATCGGCCAGTCGTCCTGGCCAGTGACCAGGATTTTACGGTCGGCGCCGTCATCGGTCAGCGCATGCTTCGACTCGTAAGCCGCGAGGAATGCGGCGCGATCGCTCGCATCCTGCACCGCATCGCCGGAATTCAGCAGCTCGTCGCTGCCAGGCCCGAGCAGTGCCTGCAGGCCGGCCACATCGTTCTTCTGTAGAGCGGTAACGAGCGCGCTCACGGCTTCTTCGGGCGTCTTGAACGCGCCGTCGGTTGCAGGCTGCTTCGCGCAGCCGGTCGCGATCACCAGTCCGAGGCACAGGGCAGCGACGCGCAGTCGCGACGCACGCGGGGTGTATGTCGTATTCATCTGTGTTGCTCCGTGCGCTCAGCGCTGCTTCTTCTTGCCGCCACCGCCGCTGGCACCCTTGCTGCGTGCCCCCTGCGGCAGGCTCTGCTTGCCACGCTGGCTCGCAGCGCGGTCCTTGCTACCGCCCTGCGCGCCGGACACCGCCGTGCCGCGATTGCCGCCCGATGGCGCGGGGCGCGATGTTGGCATCGGCTTTGCAGCTGGCGGTCGATCAGCGGGCTGCGGCCGCGCCGCGGGCTTCTTGTCCGCCACCGGCTTGGCGTATCCACGGTCGCCTGCAGCCTTGTTTGGCTTCGGCAGGTCCTTCGTGCTCGGCGTGGGGCGCGACACGTCCCGCGTCTGTGGCTTCACGCGATCGGGCGTGGCGCCGGCATAGCTGCCCTGCACCTTCGGCGGTGCCTTGGCCCTCGGTACGTCGCGGGTGCCGGGTCGCGCTTGGGCCGGCTTGGAGTAGCCGGGCTGCGCGTTCGCGATCCGATCCTTGGCGGCCTGCTTGTTGCCAGGCTTCGCGCCCGCGTAGCCGCCTTGGCCTTTCCAGTTGGCGGCGGTCGCATTGGGCGACGGTCGCTTCACGTCGGCCGGCATCGCGCGCGGCTGTCGCTTGCTCAGTTCATTGAGCTCGGGCCGGTTCGGGCGTGCCGCAGAGATCGGGCTGGATGCCTTGTTAGCGCCCTGGTAGCCGGTGGTCCGTGGCCGCTTGTTGTCGTAGCGATCCCAGTAACCGTTGCCGCCGCCCGGGCGGTTGCCACCCGTGTTGATGACGATGTTGCCGGTGTTCTGGAACCCGCTGTTGTAGTTCGGCGGACGGTTGTAGCCGTTGCTGGGGTAATACCCGCCGCCGTACGACGGCCGGTAAGGGTAGGGCGGGTAGTAAGGCATGCCGCCGTAACCGTAGTTCGGATAGTAGTAGTCGTACTTGTTATTGTGATTGTCGTCGTCGTCGAACAGCTCGTTGACGAGGATGCCTGCGCCGAATGCAAGCACGCCGGTCGTGATCATCGCGCCGGTCGAGTGGCCGCTCTTTTCTTCGGTGACTGCTGTCGTCGTGGCAGGTGCCGTCGCGGCCGGCACCGGAGCATAGGCGGTCACCGGGTCGTATTGCGGCACGTAAACGACCTCGGGCTGCGCCGGCTTGAGGACGACCACTTCCTGTCCCTCCTGCTGCTGCGTCTCGACCGTCATCTGCTCGGTCGACTGCAGGTTGCCGACGTCCTTTGCCTGCCTGCGCAGCCGCTGCACGGCATCGAGCACGCCGGGCTGGTCGGCGACGAAGGCTTCGCCGAGCTCGGTCGTCCAGCCGAGCTCGAGGCACATCATGTCGACGGTTTCGGGGAACTGGACCAGCGCGCGGACCGGCGGCGTGAAACCTGCGGCCGCGGCCGCGTCATCGAGCGCGCCACCCTTGAGCGCCGTGTTCTGCAGCAGCCAGTTGCCCGCGTCGAGCACCTCCTGCGGGTTGGTGGACGCGATCAGCAATTGCGACAGCACCGGATCCGGGTAGAGCGCGATCGGTGCCAGAAGCTCTTCCATCGCCTCGGGTGACCAGGTCCGGGTCACCTGGTCTGCCGCGACGGGCGCAGCCGGCGGTGCGGCTGGTGGCGTCGCATCGACGGGTGCGGGTGCGGCCGGAGCCGGAGCTTGAGCCGTAGTCGGCTCTTTCGAGCCGCACGCAGACATGGAGGTCAGGGCGCCGAGGACGACGCAAAATGCGAGCGAACGTAGATCCGCAGCGGGGCGCTGCATGTGAGAACTCCCCCCCGCGGCGAGCGCGGGACAGCATCCATACCGAGATGCCTACGACCTCGTCCCGCAAAAACGCGAGTGCCGAAATCGCGACACACTTCCCACGCCCCGCGGCGAATTTAGCACGGCGCGGAACCCCGGGCGACGAGACTTAAGCCGCCAGCGGCGCCCGCTGCGCGGCAGGAACCAGCCAGCCGCCGCAAGGCGAGCCTGCACCACAATGGGCCACATTCGGCCATTGCGCACAATGTTGGTGCAATAATCTGGCATGATCGACCGGGATCGGTCTGCATTTCCGCCTAGTTGCGCCATCCAGGTGCGCTGGCATACTACGTGCATTAGTTTGGGTCCCAATACCTGCCTCCAGGGTCGTCGCGGCGAGCGACCCGAGGCTTCCGCCTTCGCTGCATCCGCTCAAGGAGTTCCCATGACCACCGCTGCCGACGTGCTGAAGTTGATCGAGGAGAAAGAGGTCAAGTACGTGGACCTCCGCTTCACGGACACCAAGGGCAAGGAACAGCACGTGACCGTCCCGACGCGCGTCGTCGACGACGCCTTCTTCGAGGACGGCAAGGGCTTCGACGGCTCGTCGATCGCCGGCTGGAAGGGCATCCAGGAGTCGGACATGATCCTGATGCCGGACCCGTCGACCGTGATCCTCGATCCGTTCTTCGAGGAGACGACGCTCAACCTGCGCTGCGACATCGTCGAGCCCTCGACGATGCAGGGTTACGAGCGCGACCCGCGCTCGCTCGCCAAGCGCGCCGAGGCCTATCTCAAGTCGACCGGCATCGCCGACGCGTCGATCTGGGGCCCCGAGAACGAATTCTTCATCTTCGACAGCCTCCGCCACGGCAGCTCGATGAACGGCTGCTTCTACGAGGTCGATTCGCTGCAGGGCGCCTGGAACTCCGGCCGTGCGATCGAAGGCGGCAACCTCGGCCACCGCCCGGGCATCAAGGGCGGCTATTTCCCGGTGCCGCCGGTGGATGCCTACCAGGATCTGCGCACGGCCATGTGCCTCGCGATGGAGGAAATGGGCCTCAAGGTCGAGGTGCATCACTCGGAGGTCGCCACCGCTGGTCAGGCCGAGATCAACGTGTCGGCCAACACGCTGACCAAGAAGGCCGACGAGGTGCAGATCCTCAAGTACGCGATCCACAACGTCGCGGCGAGCTACGGCAAGACGGCCACCTTCATGCCGAAGCCGCTCGTCGGCGACAACGGCAACGGCATGCACGTCAACCAGTCGCTGTCGAAGGACGGCAAGAACATCTTCGCCGGCGACAAGTACGGCGGCTTGTCCGAGATCGCGATCTACTACATCGGCGGCATCATCAAGCACGCCAAGGCGCTGAACGCGATCTCGAACGCCAGCACCAACAGCTACAAGCGTCTGGTGCCGGGCTTCGAGGCACCGGTGATGCTCGCGTACTCCGCGCGCAATCGCTCGGCCTCGATCCGCATCCCGCACGTGATCAACCCGAAGGGACGCCGCATCGAGGTGCGTTTCCCGGACTCCACGGCGAACCCGTATCTGTGCTTCGCGTCCATGCTGATGGCGGGGCTCGATGGCATCCGCAACAAGATCCACCCGGGCGACCCGGCGGACAAGGACCTCTACGACCTCGAGCCCGAGGAGGCGAAGAACATCCCGACCGTCTGCCACTCGCTCGACATGGCGCTCGACGCGCTCGACCAGGACCGTGCATTCCTCAAGGAGGGCGGCGTGTTCACCGACGACGTGATCGACGCCTACATCGGCCTCAAGATGCAGGAGGTCACGCGGCTGCGCATGTCGACGCATCCGGTCGAGCTCGAGCTCTACTACAGCGTCTGACGGTTCACGGGAGACGCGGGGTGCCGGCCAGCCGCAGGGCGCGCGCCGGCACGCCCTTCCCGAAACCCTTGACGCACTTCGCGGATCGGCGCGAGTGACTTTGTCAGCGATCAGGACAGGGGCTATGCTCTGGCGTCATGAACATCCGGCTACCGTTGCTGCTGGGGTGCCTCTTGGCGCTGTCGAGCCAGGCGCAGGAGTCGAGGCGCGAGCTGTGGACTTGGACGGATGCCAATGGCGTCACCCACTTTTCGGATCGTCCGGTCCCCGGAGCGCGCCAAGTCGCCGTCACGACGAGCACGCCGCAGCCGCGAGTGGCAGCACCCCAACCAGCGAGTGCTGCGACCTCCAGCTCGCCGCCGGAGGCCGCCGCGATCTCATACCGCTCGCTCGAGATCTGGCAGCCGACGAACGGCGAATCGTTTTTCGGCGCCGATGCCGCAGTGAACGTGCGCGTTCGGTCGGAACCCGAGCTGTCGCAGGGACACACGCTTCTGCTCTACCTCGACGGCAAGCTGGTCGAGGGGGCGACGAATTCGGACTCATACACGATCACCGACCTCCAGCGAGGCGTGCACTCGCTTGCGGCCGTGATCACCGACGAGCGGGGCAACGAGAAGATTCGCAGCGAGCCACGCGTCTTCCACGTCCGGCAGCCAACGGTCATTCCGCCGGCCGCCGTCGGCCCGAACTTGCGGCCGCCGGTCACGCCCACGCCGACAGTGCCCGGCAACCGCGCCCCACGCGGCGGCTGACCGCCACCCGTCCGCAGTCGCGCCTCACGGAGGCGTGAGGTGGCTGCGGATCCCAGAGGTGCCTTTCGTCCCGCGAGCGCGGAACTCGCCCAGCTGCTCGACGGCCTGGCCACCTGCGTGCTGTGGCTCGATGCCGAAGGCGCGATCGTGCACCTCAACGAGCCGGCCGAGGACCTGCTCGCGGTCAGCCGCAACCATGCGGCCGGTCGATCGGTCCGTGAGGTGCTGAAGGGGAACGCCGAACTCGAGGCGGTGATCGCTCGTGCGCGAGCCGCGGGCGCGCAGTATTCGCGGCGCGAGCTCCCGTTCGAGAGCGGCCCGGCCGTGCCACCGCGCTTCGTCGACCTGACGGTCACGCCGTTCGAGCCGCCGGGCTTCCCGGGTGGCGTCGTCGTCGAGATCGCCGACGTCACGCAGCACCAGCGCATTCTGCGCGAGAACGCGTTGCTGACCCAGCTCGGCGGCAGTCGCGCGATGGTCCGGCAGCTTGCGCACGAGATCAAGAATCCACTCGGTGGCCTGCGCGGCGCGGCGCAACTGCTCGAGCGGCAGCTCAGGGACCCAGGCCTGCACGAATACACGACGGTGATCATTGCCGAAGCCGATCGGCTCGCGGCGCTCGTCGATGCTCTGCTCGGCCCTGGCCAGCCGCCGCGCAAGGAGCCCGTCAACATCCACGAGCTCGTGCAGCACGTCGGTCACCTGCTGGCCGCGGAGGCACCCGCAGGCGTCTCGATCGAGCGCGATTACGATCCGAGCCTGCCGCGCCTGCGGCTCGACCGCAACCAGATCATCCAGGCGCTGCTCAATCTTGGGCGCAATGCGATCCAGGCCGTGGGCGAGCGGGGACGCATCGTGCTGCGCACGCGCGCGCTCACGAACGCCAGCATCGGCAGTCGCCGCTATCGAGTCGTCGCCAGCATCCAGGTCGAGGACGACGGGCCGGGCGTGCCGGCGGAGCTGAAGGACACGGTCTTCTACCCGCTCGTGACTGGACGGCAGGGCGGCACGGGACTCGGGCTCGCCGTCGCGCAGGACCTGATCAGCCGCCACGACGGGTTGGTCGAGTTCGACAGCCGGCCCGGACGCACCGTGTTCACTCTCTTACTTCCTTTCGACAACCATGAACTCGGCAAAACCGCTTAACGTCTGGGTCGTCGACGACGACGCGTCGATCCGCTGGGTGCTCGAGCGCGCACTCAAGCAGGCCGGGATGGAGACGAAGTCGTTCGAGCACGCCGATGCCGCGCTTGGCGCGCTGCGCCAGGGCGCACCGGACGTGCTCGTGACAGATATCCGGATGCCGGGCCGCAGCGGCCTCGAGATGCTCGACGAAATCCGCACCAAGCGGCCGCGCCTGCCGGTCATCGTCATGACCGCGCATTCCGACCTCGACAGCGCCGTGGCCGCCTACCAGGGCGGCGCCTTCGAATACCTGCCGAAGCCGTTCGACATCGACCAGGCGGTCGAACTCGTGCGGCGCGCGGCGACGCAGGGCCTGCGCTCGGAGACGACGGCCGCCGAATCGCGGCGCATTCCCGAGATGCTCGGCCACGCACCGTCGATGCAGGAAGTGTTCCGCGCCATCGGGCGACTGTCGCGCTCGAGCATGACGGTACTGATCACCGGCGAATCGGGCACGGGCAAGGAGCTCGTCGCGCGCGCGCTGCATCGCCACAGCCCGCGGGCGACGAAGCCATTCATCGCACTGAATACCTCTGCGTTCACCGCAGACCTGCTCGAGTCGGAGCTGTTCGGCCACGAGAAAGGCGCGTTCACGGGCGCGGGAGAGCTGCGCCGCGGTCGTTTCGAGCAGGCCGACGCCGGCACGCTGTTCCTCGACGAGATCGGCGACATGTCGCCGGCGCTGCAGACGCGGTTGCTGCGCGTGCTCGCCGAGGGCGAGTTCTATCGAGTCGGCGGGCAGCTGCCGGTCAAGATCGACGTGCGCGTCATCGCTGCGACGCACCAGAACCTCGAGGACCGCGTGCGGCAGGGGCTGTTCCGCGAGGACCTGCTGCATCGCCTGAACGTGATCCGGATCGAGGTGCCGCCGCTGCGCAACCGCCGCGAGGACATCCCGGAGTTGCTGCGTCACTATCTCGACGTCGCGGCCATCGAGCTCGGCGTGGCGCCGAAAGTGCTGACGAGCGAGGCCGAGGCTGCGCTGGTCGGTTTCGAGTGGCCCGGCAACGTCCGCCAGCTCGTGAACGCGTGCCGCCGGCTCACGGTGATCGCGGCCGGTCGCGAGATCACCCGCAGCGACATTCCGGCCGATCTCGGCGGGGCCGGAGCCGGCGGGACGGTCGCGCTGGACTGGTCCCAGGCGCTCGCGAGCTGGGCCCAGGCGCGCTTCGCCGCTGGCGGCGCGCCGCTGCTCGAGGACGCCATGCCGGAATTCGAGCGCACCGTGATCCGCGAGGCCCTGAAGGCGACCCACGGCGGTCGCCAGGAAGCCGCGAAGCTGCTTGGCTGGGGCCGCAATACGCTGACGCGCAAGCTCAAGGAGCTGGGGATGGAAGACGCTTGAAAATAGGGGACATTCACCTATTTTCACGATTCGCGCTCGCGAGCTGTGAAAATAGGTGAATGTCCCCTATTTTCACGGGTTCCACGCTGATTCGCACCGAGGGGTTGACCCGGCGTTATCGCATGGGGCGCGAGACCATCGAGGCCCTGCGCGGCGTCAGCGTCGAGGTCCGCCACGGCGAGTACGCGGCGATCATGGGGCCTTCCGGCTCGGGCAAGTCGACACTGATGAACATCGTCGGCTGCCTCGACACGCCGGATGAGGGCCGCTACTGGCTGAACGGCGTGCTGGTCTCCGCGATGCGCGACAGCCAGCTCGCGCACGTCCGCAACCGCGAGATCGGCTTCATCTTCCAGACCTTCGCGCTGCTGCCGCGTGCGACGGCGCTGCAGAACGTCGAGTTGCCGCTCGTGTACGCGAAACTGCCGCGTCGCGAACGCCTCAAGCGCGCGGCGGAGGCCCTCGACCGTGTCGGGCTGGCCGGCCGTGCGAGGCATCGCCCCGGCGAACTCTCCGGCGGCCAGCGCCAGCGCGTGGCGATCGCGCGGGCGCTCGTCACGAATCCGAGCCTGCTGCTCGCGGACGAACCGACGGGTAACCTCGACACCGCGACCGGCGAAGAGATCCTCCGGCTGTTCGAGGATCTGCACGGTGCCGGCAATACCGTCATCATCGTCACCCATGACGCGGCCATCGCGAGTCGTGCGCGGCGCGTATTGCGTGTCCTCGACGGCAGGATCGTCGGCGACACCCTCGAGAACGAGCATCTGTCCTCATGAAACGACGATTGTTGGCTGCCTCATTGTCGATGCTGGTCCTGAGCGCCTGCGGCTCCGGAGGCGAGGTTCCCCAGGCGAGCCAGTACGAGACCGCGCAGGCCGAGAACCGTTCGCTCGTGTTGACGGTCGAAGCCAGTGGCGTGATCGAGCCCGTGCGCACCGTCGAGATCAAGTCGAAGGCCTCTGGCGAGATCCTCGAGCTCGGGGCCGATACCGGCGATACGGTGCAGCGTGGCGCGCTGCTGGTCCGCATCGATCCGCGGACGCCCCGCAATCGCTTCGACCAGGCCGTGGCGCAAAGGAAGGCGGCCCAGGCCAAGTTCGTCAACGCGCGCGGCCAGCTCGAACGTGGCGAGAAACTGCTCGGCAACGCCTGGATCAACCAGGCCGACTACGACCAGCTCGTGCTGAACGTGGCGACGGCTGAGTCCGAAGTCGTCGCGGCCAAGGTCGCGGTCGAGAACGCGCGCATTGCGCTCGACGACACCGAGGTCCGCGCGCCCAGCGACGGCACGATCCTGAGCAAGCGCGTCGAGCGGGGCCAGGTCATCTCGTCACCGACGATGGACGTCGGTGGCGGGACGCTGCTGATGACGATGGCGGAGCTCGGCGAGGTCCGGGTGCGCGCCCGGGTCGACGAGACCGACATCGGCAAGCTCGAGCCGGGCATGGAGGCGGGCATCAGCGTGGCTTCGTACCCTGGCAAGCGCTTCTCCGGCACCATCGAGAAGATCGAGCCGCAGGCGATCGTCGAACAGAACGTCACGCTGTTCCCGGTGCTGATCTCGCTGCCGAACGAGGAACGGCTGCTGCGGCCCGGCATGAACGTCGAGGCCGACTTCGACGTCGCACGACGCGAGGACGTGTTGACCGTGCCCGTCACGGCGCTGCGGACCGAGCGCGACATCGACACGACGGCCGCGATCATCGGCGTCGACGCGGCGTCGATCCGCGCGAGTGTCGCGCCGGCCGGTGCGCCCGCCGGTCCGGGCAGTGTCGGGACCGCGAGCGAGAACGCGGCTGGCCTGGGTGGCGCGTTTTGGGTGGTCGTCGATCGCAGCGGCACCATGACGCCGGTGCCGATCGTGACCGGCATGACCGACCTCGATCGCGTCGAGGTGACGCAGGGACTCGCCGCCGGCGACGTCGTGCTCGTGCTGCCGAGTTCGAGCCTGATCGAGACCCAGGAGCGGCTGCAGAACTTCATGCGCAGCCGAGGCGGGATTCCGGGCATCACGCAGCGGCCGCAGGAGCAGCAGGCGACGCCGCAGCCGGGCGGCACGCCGCCGCGGGGCCGGTGAGATGCTCGAGGTCCTCCGCGTCGCGCTGACGTCGATCCTTGGCAACCTGTTTCGCGCTGCGCTGACGATGCTCGGCGTGATCATCGGCGTCGCGGCGGTGATCACGATGCTGGCGCTCGGCACGGGTGCGCAACGCGCGGTCGACGAGCAACTCACGGCGCTCGGCGCGGACGTGATCACCGTGACGACCGGCATGCGGTTTGCGCAGGGCGTCGCCCGTGAACAGCAGGTGCTGACGACCGACGATGCGGACGCGGTGCGCGACGGCGCACGCAACGTCACGGCCGTCGCCCCCGAGCAGAGTTCCCGCCAGCAGGTGAAGCTCGGCGGTCGCAACCTGAACCTGAGCGTCATCGGCACCTCGCCCGAGCACACGGCCGTGAACGGCTATTCGATCCAGGCCGGCCGGATGTTCACCGCCATCGACGACAGCAGCCGGCGGCGAGTCGCCGTGCTCGGTGGCGAGGTTCCGGAACTGCTGGAGACGACGGCCGACGCGCTGCTCGGCAGCACGATCATGATCAAGGCAATGCCCTTCGAAGTGGTCGGCATCTACGCGAAGAAGGGTGCGGTCGGTTTCGGCAATCCCGACGACGACGTGTTCATTCCGATCAGCACGTCGCGCTACCGCGTCACCGGCCACGACAAGGTCCAGACGCTGGCCGTGCAGGCCACCCCGGGTGCTCAGCTCACGCAGGCGATGGTCGAGATCGAGCGCGTGATCCGGCGCGAGCACGGCCTGAGGCCGGGCATGGACAACGATTTCTCGATCATCGATCGCAAGCAGTTCCTGGCCACGCAACAGCAGACCTCGCAGATCCTGAGTTTCCTGCTGGCCGGCATCGCGGGCGTCAGCCTGGTCGTCGGCGGCATCGGCATCATGAACATCATGCTGGTGACCGTCACCGAGCGGACGCGCGAGATCGGCATCCGCAAGGCGCTGGGCGCCACGCGGCTCAACATCCTCACGCAGTTCCTGGTCGAGAGCGTGCTGCTGTGCCTGCTGGGGGGGCTGCTCGGCATGCTGCTCGGCACGGGCGCCGCGCAGGCGCTGGCCCGGTTCGCCGGGTGGCAGACCTACGTCACGATGGAGGCGCTCACGCTGGCCTTCGGCTTCAGCGTCGCGGTGGGTCTCGTGTTCGGCCTTTGGCCGGCGCGCCGCGCGGCCTCGCTCGATCCGATCACCGCGCTGCGCTACGAGTAGGCTTCCCCCGCTTACTCCACCGTGATGACGACCTTGCCGCGCGCGCGGCCCTGCTCGAGGTAGCGGATCGCTTCGGCGACCTCGGCGAGCGGGTAGAGCCGGTCGATCACCGGTGTCACCGCGCCGGACTGCAGCAGCGACGCCAACGCCTGCGTGTCCGCGTACGTGAACTGCGCCAGCATCATGCTCATGTGCTGGCTCACGAACGGCGAGACGAGAAGCGCCTGCAGCGGCTTCGCGAGCGGGCCGATCCAGTTGCCGGCATCCGGCCCGCCGCCTCCGATCAGCACGTAGCGACCGTCTGGCACGAGCACGCCCCGGTTCTCGAGCGCCGAGCGGTTGCCCACGGCGTCGAGGATGACGTCGTAACGCACATCACCCGCCGTGTAATCCTGAATCTTGTAGTCGATGACGTGATCGGCACCCAGCGACCGGACCAGTTCGTGGTTGCGGGCACTCGACACGCCCGTGACTTCTGCGCCCATGGACTTTGCGATCTGCACGGCGAACGTGCCGACGCCGCCCGAGGCACCGTTCACCAGCACCCGATCACCGGCCGCGACACGCCCGGCGTCGCGCAGGCCCTGCAGCGCCGTCGTGCCGGCGATGCCGACGCCCGCCGCCTGCTCGAAACTGACGTTGTCGGGCTTAGGGGCTACGGCGCGATCGTGTCGCACGACGAGGTACTGCGCGAGCGCGCCCGAGCGGCCGCCAAACACCGCATCGCCCGGCTTGAAGCGCGTGACCTTCGCGCCGACGGCCGCGACCGTACCCGCGAAGTCCACGCCCAGTCGCAGGTCCTGCGGTCGGCGCAGCCCCGAGCCGAGGCGCATCAGGTAGGGCGTGCCGCGCATCTCGTGCCAGTCGAGCGGGTTGATGCCCGCGGCGTGCACCTTGACCAGGATCTCCTCGTCCCCTGGCACCGGAATGTCGACCTGCGCGAGTTGCAGGACGTCGGCCGTGCCGTAGTCGCAGCGGATGACGGCCGTCATCGGGCGCCGCGGCGTCAGCGCGAGCTGCCTCTCGCAGTCGTTGTCGGAGCGCACGTAGCCGATGGCGAGAGCCGCCACCGCAGCGACCGCAATAGCGAGCACTGCCCACCCCAGCACGCGTGCTATGCGCATCTTCGATCTCCGACAGTCAATGGAGCACCGGGAAGGCCGGGACCGTCCCGGGTCTTCCGGCCATGTCTAGCAGGCGCAGGCCTGCACCGTCTTGCGCGGCGCGTCGAGCGAGTCGATCAATTCGCCGACGGACGGCATGCCGTTCGTTGCGAGGTACTCCGCAATGCCGGCGTTGATCTTGCGGCACGCGAACGGATCGTAGAACAGCGACGTGCCGACGCCGACGGTCGTGGCGCCGGCGATGATGAACTCGAGCGCGTCCTCTGCGGTGCAGACGCCGCCCTGGCCGATGATCGGCACGCCGTGCGGCCGCGCAACCTCGGCCACCTGCATCACCTTGAGCAACGCGATCGGCTTGATCGCCGGCCCCGACAGACCGCCCTGGATGTTGCCGATCACCGGGCGGCGGGTCTTCACGTCGATCGCCATGCCCATGATGGTGTTGATCACCGCGAGCCCGTCGCTGCCCGCCTCGATGCAGCGACGGGCGTTCTCGCGGATGTCGGTCTGGTTGGGCGACAGCTTGGTGATCAGCGGTTTCTTCGTGACGCGCCTGCAGGCTTCGACCACGCGCGCCGACATGTCCGGATAGTTGCCGAACTGCACCCCGCCTTCCTTGATGTTCGGGCACGAGATGTTGATCTCGATCGCGTCGATCGGGGAGTCGTCGAAGCGCCGCGTGACTTCGACGTAGTCGTCGATCGTCGAGCCGCAGACGTTGGCGAAGAAGCGCGTCTCGGCGAAGTCGAGCGTCGGCAGGATCCGGTCGACGACCTGGTCGACGCCGGGGTTCTGCAGCCCGATCGCGTTCAGCATGCCCATCGGCGTCTCGTAGACCCGGTGCGCCGGATTGCCGAGGCGCGGCTCGCGCGTCGTGCCCTTGAGCACGATCGCGCCGACGTCCGTGTTCGAGAAACCCTCGACCCGCGTGTACTCCTCGCCGAAACCGACGCAGCCCGACAGCAGCACGATCGGCGAGGCAAGCCGCAGCCCGCAGAAATCGACGGCCAGTGATGGTGCCGGAGGCATGGGACCCAATTGTAAGGGGCCGCGACCGGGTTCGGACGGCCGCCGACGGCCGGCGCTCGGCCTGCGACAACTACCTACTTGACGGGCGCCATGGCAGGCCTATGCTGCATTGCAGCAAATGCTGCAGTGCAACACGACCTCAAGGAGCCGCCCATGTTCACCCAGATCCAGGATTTCATGACCGAGCAGAAGAACGCGCTGGCCGAGCAGGCCCAGAAGTTCCGCGAGGATCCGGTCGAGTCCGCCCGCGGGGTGGCCGCTGGTTCGGCGGAAAGCCTCAAGTCCCTGAAGGATCCCGTCCGCGTGATCGCGCGCTCGGGCGTGAAGCTGACCGCCATCTCGCAGAACGCGCTGCAGGGCCTGATCGAGCTGCAGTCCGAGATCGTCACTTCGGCGCTGACGGATGCGGCCAATCGCCTCGAACGTGCCGCGCGTGCCGACAACGTCATCGACCTGATGCAGGAGCAGGCCGAGGCGCTGCGCGCGACCCGCGACCGCATGGTCGACGAAGCGGCCCGGGCCTTCGCGATCTTCAAGGATGCCGGCCGCGACGTCAGCAAAGTGGCCACACAGACTTACGCGAAAGTCGTGGAGACCGACGACGAAGAGGCGCCGGTCGCGAAGACTGCGCCCGTCCGCAGGGCCAAGCGCGCCGTTCGCAAGACGACTGCCCGCGCCCGGAGAGCCGCCTGAACTTCGAGCGGGCTGGCATCGGCCAGCCCGCCCCAATGATCTCCCCCTGATTGCGCCCTCCTCGGAGGGCGCCTTTTTGTCCAGGGCCGCCGGATCCCCGCGAGTCCCCGCCTGAGCTACCCTGTGGGCCCGCGCCGACTGGTGACCTGCTTGTTCCGCTGGTTCGAAAATCGCGTCACGCCCTATCCTGAGTTCGCGCCCGAGGCGCCGCCGAAGAACTTCTTCGCGTTCCTCTGGGCCTGCTCCGAAGGGCTGCGCCCGTACATCCTGGCCATGACGCTGTGCACTGCGGTAATCGGCGCATTCGAGGCGCTGCTGTTCGCGATGCTCGGCCGGGTCGTGGACTGGCTGGCCGCCGTTGAGCCCGCCCGCCTGTGGACCGAGCAGCGCGGCAGCCTGCTGCTGCTCGCGGCGATCCTGGCCGCGAGTCCGCTCGTGGTGGCGCTGCAGACGCTGCTGAAGCACCAGACGCTCGCGGCCAACTTCCCGATGCGCCTGCGCTGGAATTTCCACCGCCTGCTGCTGCGGCAGAGCATGGGCTTCTACCAGGACGAGTTCGCCGGCCGCATCGCGACCAAGGTGATGCAGACCGCACTCGCCGTGCGCGACACGTGGCTCACCGTGGCCGACATCCTGGTCTTCATCACGATCTACTTCGTGACGATGGTCGCCGTCGTGGGCAGTTTCGACGCTTGGCTGCTGCTGCCTTTCCTGGGCTGGCTCGCGCTGTATGCCGCCGCGCTCGTGTTCTTCGTGCCGCGACTGGGCAAGGTCGCCGCGGCACAGGCGGACGCCCGTTCGTTGATGACCGGGCGCGTCACCGACGCCTACACCAACATCGCCACGGTGAAGCTGTTCTCGCACGCCAATCGCGAGGCGAGCTACGCGCGCGCGGCGATGCAGGAGTTCATGCAGACGGCCTACGCGCAGATGCGCCTCGTGAGCGGCTTCGAGATCACCAACCACCTGCTCAGCATGGCGCTGCTCGCAAGCACGGCTGGCGCCGCGTTGTGGCTGTGGACACAGGGGCAGGTCAGCGTCGGCGCCGTTGCCGCGGCCACTGCGATGGCGCTGCGGTTGAACGGCATCTCGCACTGGATCATGTGGGAGCTGGCGTCGCTGTTCGAGCACGTCGGCACGGTCCAGGACGGCATCAACACGCTGGCGCGCCGCCACACCGTGGTGGACCGCGCAGGCGCCGAGCCACTGCAGGTGCCGCGCGGCGAGATCCGCTTCGAGCACGTGCGATTCGCCTATGGCGGCGAGCGCAGCGTGATCGAGGACTTCACGTTGACGATCCGGCCGGGCGAGAAGATCGGCCTCGTCGGGCGCTCCGGCGCCGGCAAGAGCACGATCGTCAACCTGCTGCTGCGCTTCTACGACGTCGAGGGCGGGCGGATCCTGATCGACGGCCAGGACATCGCCGGGGTCACGCAGACCAGTCTCCGGGCGCAGGTCGGCATGGTCACTCAGGACACTTCGCTGCTGCACCGCTCGGTGCGCGACAACATCGTCTACGGCCGTCCGGACGCCACCGACGAACGGATGGTCGCGGCCGCCCGGCGCGCCGAAGCGCACGAGTTCATCCTCGGCCTGTCGGACCCGAAGGGCCGTCGCGGCTACGACGCCCACGTGGGTGAGCGTGGCGTGAAGCTCTCGGGCGGGCAGCGGCAGCGCGTCGCGATTGCGCGGGTCATGCTCAAGGACGCGCCGATCCTGCTGCTCGACGAGGCGACGAGCGCGCTCGACAGCGAGGTCGAGGCCGCGATCCAGCAGAGTCTCTACCGGCTGATGGAAGGCAAGACCGTCGTCGCGATTGCCCACCGCCTCTCGACGATCGCGGCGATGGATCGGCTGGTCGTCATGGACAGGGGGCGCATCGTCGAGGAAGGCGACCACGCGTCGTTGCTGGCGCAGGGCGGGCTCTACGCGCGGCTCTGGGCGCACCAGAGCGGCGGGTTCCTCGGCGAGGAAGTCGACGAGGACGAGGCTGCGGGCGCCGCAACGGCCGGCCACCGGGCCGCCGCCGGCTAGGTCACCCTCAGCCCGCGATGAATTTCTCGAGCTGCTCGATCGTTTCCTGCTGCTCTTCGATGACGCCGCGCACCAGGTCGCCGATCGAGATCATGCCGATCATCGCGCCGCTCTCGTCCACCACCGGCAGATGACGGATCCGGCGCTCGGTCATCAGCTCCATGCAGCGGCGCACGGCGTCCTCCGGGCCGACGGTGATCACTGGCGCACTCATGATCTGCCAGACGGGGGTCTCGGCGGATGAACGCCCGAGCAGGATCACCTTGCGGGCGTAGTCGCGCTCGGAGATCACGCCCGCCAGCTGGCCTTCGCGCAGCACGGGTAGCGCGCCCACGTGCCGGTCGGCCATGATCTGGATGGCCTCGAGCACGGGCTCGTCGGAGTCCACCGACCAGATATCGCGCCCCTTTCGGGCGAGCAGGTGCTTGACGCGCAACATGATTGGACCCCCGTGTCTCATTTTATGCTACTCCACGTCGTGCTTTTCCAGCCCGAGATTCCGCCCAACACCGGGAACGTCATCCGGTTGTGCGCAAACACCGGCGCAACGCTGCACTTGGTGAGTCCGCTCGGCTTCCGGCTCGACGCCAAAGCCGTGCGCCGGGCGGGGCTCGATTACCGCGAGCTCGCGGACCTGCGCGAGCACGCTAGCCTGCAGGGGTGCCTCGAAAGTCTCGGCCAGCCGCGCTGGTTCGCCTTCACGACCCGCGGCGGCGCGCAGCACGACGCAGTGAATTACCGGGACGGCGATGCGCTCGTCTTCGGGCCGGAGACTCGCGGCCTGCCGGCCGAAGTGCTGGACGCATGCCCGTCGGACCGCCGCCTGCGCATTCCGATGCGGCCCGGGTCGCGCAGCCTGAACCTCTCGAACGCCGTGGCCGTCGCGGTTTACGAGGCGTGGCGGCAGCAAGGCTGGGAAGGTTCTGGGCGGTAGGCCTACCGCCCACAGCCTCTACTGCTAAGCAGTCTCCGACTTCACCGAGCGTCCCATCAGCGCAATGACCGCATCCCTGGCCGGCGCGCCCTCGTAGAGCACGCGATAGATCTGCTCGCTGATCGGCATCTCGACGCCGACTCTTTTCGCCACGTCGCGCACCGCGCGGGCCGCCAGCACGCCTTCGACGACCTGGCCGATCTCGGCCTGAGCCTGCTCGGGCGTCTTGCCCGAGGCCAGCGCCAGCCCGAAGCGACGATTGCGCGACTGGTCGTCCGTGCAGGTCAGCACCAGGTCGCCCAGGCCCGCGAGGCCCATGAACGTCTCCTTGTCGGCGCCGAGTGCGACGCCCAGCCGCGTCAGCTCCACGAGTCCGCGCGTGATCAGCGCAACGCGCGTATTCGCGCCGAAGCCGAGCCCGTCCGAAATGCCGGCGCCGATCGCGAGCACGTTCTTGGTGGCACCGCCGACCTCGACGCCGACCATGTCGCCCGACGCATAGACGCGGAAGTTGTCGCTGGAGAGGCTGCGGGCCAGGCTCATCGCGTAGGCCTCGTCGCGCGAGG
>Ga0209262_10000533_pt1 | contig 16975 bp, 14 predicted proteins | sample Lowcelwee11metaG_FD_187171 | JGI IMG/M metagenome (GOLD analysis project Ga0209262, IMG submission 187171) | Freshwater pond sediment microbial communities from the University of Edinburgh, under environmental carbon perturbations - Low... | ecosystem: Environmental > Aquatic > Freshwater >...
GTATGACAGGACTTCTTGATGCAGTTGTGAAAAATTCACCGGTAACTATAATTATATCGGATAATTCAACAACCGGAATGACCGGAGGTCAGGATTCTCACGCTGTTGACAGACTGGTTTCCATCTGCGAAGGACTCGGCGTTCACAAAGATCATATAATAAGAGTAGTGCCTCTTAAAAAAAATCATGATGAAATGGTTCGTATAATTCGTCAGGAGATCAATTATAACGGCATTTCGGTAATAATTCCCACAAGAGAATGTATGCAGACACTAAAAAGAAAAACAAAAGCGAACAAATAAAGGATTTGTATATGAAAAAAGATATTATTTTAAGCGGTGTCGGAGGCCAGGGGATCTTATCTATCGCGACTGTTATCGGTTACGCGGCCGTTGACTCGGGATTATTCATGAAGCAGGCTGAAGTGCACGGTATGAGCCAGAGGGGAGGGGATGTTCAGTCTCATTTAAGGATATCGAGCAGAGAGATCCATTCCGACCTTATCCCGTTCGGAGGCGCGGATATTATCCTTTCCATCGAGCCCATGGAATCTTTAAGGTACCTGCCTTATCTTTCAAAAGAAGGCTGGCTGATCACAAACAGCACTCCGTTCGACAATATAACCAATTATCCGGACATCAATATCGTCAAAGACGAGATCAAAAAAAGAAAGAATCACATTCTTATCGATGCCGATGATATAGCAAAAAAACTGGGATCTCCGATGTCAATGAATATGGTTATGGTGGGAGCGGTTTCCGATTTTCTGGAAATTGATTTCGGTAAGCTTGAAAAAGGAATTAGAATCATATTTTCAAGCAAAGGCGATGAAGTACTGAACAAAAATATAGCTGCTCTTAATGCCGGAAAAGAATTTGCGAAAGAATTCAGAAGCAGATAATGACTTTTTATAAACTTCACGGAGCAGGCAACGACTTCATCTTTTTCCCGGAAATGAAGAACATTCCGGCGGAAAAAGTCCGTCAGCTATGCGACAGAAATTACGGGATCGGCGCGGACGGTGTCATATTGATCAATAAATTGCACAGCTTCTGTGATTTTAAAATGAGATATTTTAATTCGGACGGAAGTAAAGCTGATTTCTGCGCAAACGGAGGAAGATGCGCAGTTCTTTTGGCAAAAAAGCTGGATTATTTCAAAGGAAATAAATGCAGATTCAAAGCCGGGGACGGAGAACATGCCGCCGAAATTTTGAATACAGGCATGATCAGGATGCAGATGACAAAACCTGCCTCATTCGTGAAAGATTTAATATTTGAGGGATTTAAAAACTCTTTTTATTTTCTGAATACTGGTGTTGAACATACTGTAGGATATTTTGATGATATTGATATTATTGATATCAATTCAATCGGAAAAAAAATCAGGCATGATCAAATTTTTCAAAACGGAACAAATGTAGATTTTGTTCAGAAGACCGGAAAATATATTTTAAAGATCCGCACTTATGAAAGAGGAGTGGAAGGCGAGACTAAGGCTTGCGGAACGGGAATTACCGCGGCAGGCATTCTCGACATGTTTTTAACAGATGATTTTTCGGAAAGAAAAGTAATTACGGCAAACGGAGCGGAAATGTTCGTTACTTTAAAGGATAACAGGCTCTTTATAACAGGACCTGCTGTTCTTGTTTTTGAAGGAAATATTTTATAAAATATTCTTTTGTTTTCACTTGATAAAACACCTTCAGTCGTTTATCTTTCGACATTATTTTGTATGTATGAAATAGAATTAGAATTAAGAATACGGGAATAGAAATGAATAGTATTTTTAAAGTAATAATTTTTATAGCTCTGGCAGTTTCGGTTTGTGCACAGGAAACTGATTCTTTGGCGGTAAACAGCCAAATGGCGGATTCAGTTCAGGTAAACGATACCGCGGTTCAGGCAGTTCTCACTGACGAGGAAAAACTCTGTAAGGAAGTCGCTGAAGATATTATGGATATTTACGACAACTGGAACCCGGAAAGAGATTATAATATCCTTTATCCCAGAGTAAAAGGTTTTGTTGATGATTTTTTTAATGAATATCCTGATTTTAACTATGATATTATTGAAAAAGATAAACTCGGAGAAAATCTAAACGACTACGAAAGAAGATCTCTGGTCGCATATAAAGGATTGAAAGACGATAAAATATTCGCTGAAATTGCGAGATTTATTACAACAAAAGATTTTTATTGGGGTTATATAAATGAAGATCTCAATAACGGTATTGCTAAAGCTGCAAATAAAATCAAAGAATATACAGTATCAAGAAAAAATATTCTTTTAGCTGATCAGAAAGAATATGTTGAATCCCTTCTTCAAGATTCCAGAAAGTATGACAGACAGCTCGATTCAATAAAAGCGATACCGGACGAGAAAGTGGTTGACGACCTGTTGGAAGATGAAACATATAATAATGAAATGATGGCTATTGAATTTAAAATTGATTCATTAAAGAGTAAAGCCGAAGCTAAAGCCCTGCTTGAGCAGCTTATTAGAGACAAAGATATTAAAATAATGAATTATATCAGGAATAAAAAAGCGGAATTGATCGTAAACAAAAGAAACGATAAAATAGCCGCAAAAGATCTTTGGATAGAAGAAAAAAGACAAACCATATTCGATCTCTATGAGCTTGAAAAAGCCCGTCTAAGCGATATTGTTTACAGTTTTACTTCACCTCTTGTCGAAGAAAGAAAAATTGTTTCATTCGATGTTACTGCTGACTTGATTAAGCTTATTCATGAATCAAAACCAAAAACAAATGAAATATCAGAGCAACAGTTATTAACGAATAAAAGAGCTGAAGAACAATTAAAACAACAGATAAAATATAAATTCTACAACCAGCTTGTCGGAGTTTTCGGATCGGCTGTAATTTATAATGAAGTACCTGTATTCAGAACATTCAGAACGAATGTCCTGATAGGCACATTTTTATTTATGATTCTTTTCTTCTATATTTTCATCAAAGTTAAAAAGAACAGGGAAAAATTATTTATAAGAAGAATACCTGGTCTTGATGCAATTGACGATGCTGTTGGAAGAGCTACCGAAATGGGAAAACCTGTTGTTTATGACAGCGGTATCGGATATTATACACAAATAGATACGATCGCAAGTATGCTGATTTTAAGGAGCGTATCAAAAAAAGTCGCTGAATTCAAAGCCGAAATATATGTTCCTACATGTGATCCTATTGTAATGCAAATCTCAGAAGAAATGGTTGCTTCGGGATTTCTCGACGCAGGCTATCCGGAAGATCATAAAAAAGATAATATATTCTTCCTGGCTGCAGATCAGTTCGCATTTGCGGCAGGTATAGCTGGAATATTATCGAGAAAGAAACCGGCTACCGCATTTCATTTCGGATACTATGCTGCTGAATCACTTTTGATATCTGAAGCAGGTTTTGCTGCAGGAGCCATACAGGTAGCAGGAACTACCGCCGTTGCGCAGCTTCCTTTCTTTATTACAGCCTGCGATTATACTTTGATAGGAGAGGAACTTTACGCCGCTGCAGCTTATATTTCAAGAGACGCACAGATAATGACGAATCTCAAATTGTCCGACTTTGCGAAAGTTGTTATAGGAATTTTGTTTATTTTAGGTACGATTATATTAACTATAAATTCAGAATGGACATTTTTACAGGATCTGTTAATTACAAGATAAATTAATTTTAAGGGATTTATACTATGAAGAAAGAAATACCGATTTTAATAGGATTTTTTGCCACAATAGGCTGGTATTTGGAATTCTTTTTTGCAGGAACATTTTTTGAAAACTGGAAAATGTTTTTTATGACCGGTTTCAGAAGCGTTGCGATTGTCGGTCTCTTAGTTGGTATAGTAAGTGTTTTAAGAGTTAATTATTCAAAGATAAAATACAATAATGACAGATGGTTTGCCGTATATCAGTTGAGCATAATCGCTCTGATGGTGATATTCGCATCTTTGAGAGGAACTTCACCGGGAACACCTTTCGATGTAATGTTCTATTATGGATTCTCGCCTCTTGATGCAACAGTGTTTTCGCTTCTGGCTTTCTATGTGGCATCCGCTTCATACAGATCATTTAAAATTAAATCTATTGAATCAGCATTCCTTCTAGTAGCAGCAATACTTATCATGCTCAGCAAAATGCCCCTGGGAGAAGCTATGTGGGATAAAATACCTGTAATTGGAGAATGGATAATGGACGGGCCTACAAGCGCGGGTAAAAGAGCTATTCTTTTCGGAGCTTTCTTAGGCGGTCTGACAATGATGATAAGGATCGCTTTCGGTTTAGAAAAATCGCATTTATCAGATTAAATTATTAAGCAGGATAAATTATGGAAAAATTCGTACTTATTTTAAAAAAACTTGACAGAAGATGGATCTTTCTTCTTATATTTCTGGCATGTATAATTCCTTTCTGGATCCCTACATTATTTCAACAGAAATTTTCTACTTCTAAAGAAACTCAGAGAGTTTATGATATTATAAACAGCCTTGATGAGGGCGATCCGGTGTTTCTTGACTGGGCATTTGATCCCACGCTTCAGGCTGAACTTTTACCTATGGTCGAACAGACAATAAAACAATGTTTTGATAAAAAGCTGAGAGTGTTTATTTATTATCCCTATCTTACCGGTATCGGGTTAGGCGAAAATCTGCTGGTAAACATAAAAAAAGAAGAAAAATATAAGAACATGGAAAGCGGAGTGGATTATATTCATCTGGGTTATCTTCCGATAGGTATAGATATGATGATATTCTCAATGTATTCAGATTTTAAATCGACATTTGGAAAAGAAGGAAGAATTTTCAAAGGAATTAAAACATTCGCAGATATTAAATATATGATGTCATATGCCGGTTCAGCTCATCCTGAATCATATCTTCTGCTCCAGAGACGATTCGGTTTCAGAATGGGGGCCGGAGTAACAGCCGTTATCGGGCCTGATTTTGTACCTTATCTGCAGACAGGACAATTAGACGGTATGTTATTCGGTCTGAAAGGCGCTGCCGAGTATGAAAACCTGAGGATAAATCAAGGTGCTGATAAAATTAAAAATTCAAGAGCTAATGCGGGAATGGCGTCTTTGACTTTATCTCACCTGGTAATGTTTTTATTTATCGGTTTAGGAAACTTCGTTTATTTTTATGAAAGAAAATACAAAAAAAGCAACTAGAGGGACGATGATATGGATATAATCAATACAGTAATTGACTCGACGATTTTAAACCATACTTTTCAGATATGGATGTCGGTCTTATTCACACTAATGATGCTGTCTTTTCTGTTCAGAGACAATCCTCTATATAAGTTGGGAGAAAATACATTTCTGGGCATATCTTTAGGCTATGGATGGGTACAGCTCTGGAATATTACTGTAGTTCCATTCCTTGTAAGACCTATCAAAGACGCTTATCTCGATTTTCAGCCTTACGACCTGACTTTTATTTTCTGGCTGCTTATGGGATGCACGATGTTTTTCAGATTTTCCAGAAATAAAGCATGGGTGGCAAATTATTATTTCGCTTTCGTTTTTGCTTATGCCGCCGGATATGAAATCCCAGTTCTGGTTCAAGCATTGTTCATTCAGGGTTCCAATATGATGAAACCTCTATTTGAACAGCCTTCGTTTTTCGAAATATCCAAATGGTTTGTTATTATTTTCGGTACTTTTACAGCTTTAATGTATTTCTTCTTCTCAAAACCGCACAAAGGACTGCTTGGAAAAACCGCAAAGATAGGTATTTTAATTCTTATGATCAACTTCGGAGCCTCATTCGGAGCCACTGTAATGGGCCGTATAGCTTTATTTATCGGAAGAGCGCAGGTTCTAGCCACGAATTATGAGGCGTCAATAGTTCTCGTAATTCTTATCAGTATTTTTCTTTTTGTGTATTTCAAATTCTTCCACAAAGAAGCCCAGCTTGATGATGAGATGATGCATTAGCAATTTATAAAGGGCAGAATTTCTGCCCTTTTTTTACTTAGGAAAAAGGAATGGAAAAATTAGTAAAGGTTTTGAAAAAGCTGGATAGAAGATGGATTTTCCTGCTTATTTTTTTATCATGTATAATTCCTTTCTTTATCACAGATCTTTTTGATTCCGATTTTTCGATCTCAAAAGAAACAATGAGAGTATACAGCATAATCGACGGATTTAATGAGGGAGATGCTGTTTTCATCGACTTCGCGTTCGATCCTACGCTTCAGGCGGAGCTGCTGCCTATGGTTGAACAGGTTGTAAAACATTGTTTTGATAAAAAAGTAAGAGTATTTATTTACTATCCATATCTTACAAGTATTGGCCTTGGTCAAAATCTGCTTTCAGATATACTGAAAGAAGAAAGATACAGCCGCATGGAGAATGGAGTTGATTTCATTCATCTCGGTTATATTCCTATTGATGTGGATATGATGGTCTTTTCGACATATTCGGATTTCAAATCCACATTCGGAAATGAAGGAAAAATCTTTAAAGGAATAAAAACTATGGCCGATATTAAGTATATAATGACTTTTTCAGGATCTGATCATTCGGAAAGTTATATTCTTCTTCAGAGAAGATTCGGATACAGGCTCGGTGCAGGCGTGACTGCAGTTATAGGTCCGGATTTTGTGCCTTATCTGCAGACCGGTCAGCTTGACGGATTACTTTTCGGTTTAAGAGGAGCGGCGGAATACGAAAAATTAAGACAGAAACACGGAGCAGATAAAATCCACAATCAGAAAGCTAATCTTGGAATGGCTTCACTGTCCATGTCGCATTTAGTTATGTTCTTATTTATAGGATTAGGAAATTTTATTTATTTTTATGAAAGAAAACACAAAAGCAAAACTTAGAATTTTATTCGTCTTTTTTCGAACAGATGTAATCAGCTATCTCATCCTCGGATAATTCAGCCTTTGTTCCGAATTTATTGTCAAATAAAATGTATAACTGATCATCAACAAGATGCCGGTCAACTGCGACATAGAACGGAATACCGAGTTCGTTATACTGAATAATTCTCATTTCGAGGGTTCCTTTTTCGTCCTGTATTGTTTCAAAGGCATTTGAAAAAGAATTATAAATTTTTTCTGAGGCTGCTAATACATTCTTGTCTATATTACTTAAAGGAAAGACCGCGCATGTGATCGGCGCGAGCTGCGGTGAAAGTTTTAAAGAAGTTACAATTGAGGTTCTTACTCTTTCCTGATGATAATTGTTTAACAGAACCGCGAGGATGAATTTATTAACATCTATTAATATTTCTATTATGTGAGGAAATCCGTCCGTATTCCTGAAATCGTCATGCACAAAGCATTTCTGTTTTTTATCGTCGGGGAATCTCTTGTCATAATTTTCAAATTCAAAATCTATTTTATTTGAGACCGTAGCTATTTCTTCTACACCGAAATGATAAATATTCTTGATGCTGTATCTTTCAAAAAAATAGTGTTCGGCTTCAGGATGATCTTCAAGTTTCTGGTATTCTACTTCAAGATCATCGGTATTCAGGCCTACTTTATTGAAGAACTCAATAATGAAATCCATCCATGAAATCAGCATATCGTTTGAAGTTGACGGAATCGTTGTATATTCTAGGCTGAGTTTTTTATTGTCGGAACTCCGGAATTTAAAGATTTCGCTGTTAAAATCATGGCTGGTTGATGATGTAACTCTTGAGAATCCGAAAGGAACGGTCTTTTTTTCAATATCGAACATCTCGATTATGCATTCAGTGCCGCTTTTATTCTCGTTCTCTTCAATATACCTGATATTGCTCAGTTTTTTTGATGTGCTTGTTTCCCAGGAAGAGATCAGATTCAATATCATTCTTTCGCCTAAATTTCCGAATTTCCATACATTTTTTTCATTGCTGAATTCATTCTTTGCAGGCTGAATAAATCCTTTCTGATATAAAAATGCCGTTGTCAGTTCAAGCGGGTCGCTCTCTTCTCTTTCAGATACCTTTTTTTCAAGGTACTGCATGCCCTTGCTGCCGAATTTATTTTTTGCCACAGCTTCAGCCCTCCCTTATCATCGCGGGTTGAATGATTATCGGTTTATTGAAGTGATATCCTGTATATTTTTTATACATCTGTCTGAACTCATTGTACTCGTTGACAGTAATGTAATTCAATTTATCAATATCTGCAAATCTCATATTTATGAATTTTTGGAGAATTTCGTATAATTTTTCTGATACCGGCAGTAAATTGTCATTCACGACAACATTGTTATCGCTGATAAATAAACCATTTTCAATATAGAGATAACTGAATTTCATTTTTTTTTCATTTTTAAAACTAAATGAGATCCCGAGACACCATGCCAGCTGAAAATAAAAGTACACGGCCGCAGTTAAGAGACACTGCTGTTTTTCGTTTATAGAATCGAGGAATTTTTTTACCAGAGTAAAGATAAGGTTATAATCTCTTTTATCGTAGATGTCCGAATTTGTTAATGTGCCTAACACGCTTAAAGATGTTACTGTTTTATTGTAATCGGTTTTTATTCCGTCAAAAGGATTTATCAGGTTGCATTCGATGATCTTGTATTTGCCGGCTTTTAATTCAAGCTGAAGACCGACCAAGTTTATAGGCTGAAGCAGAGGTTTTATAATATTTTTTTTTGAATTGCAGCCGTGATTGGTAAAACTGATTATTCCTGTGTCCGGAGTCAATGCTGTAATTAACGCGGAATTTTCCTTGTTCTGAAAGTTCCCGAGTATAAAACCTGTTGTAGAAATGTACTCTTTCATAATTACTTTTTAATTCTGATTATTGAACCGGGCACAACTGATTTATGATGTTTGATCAGAACGATCTGATTCGGGTTCGTACGATCAACGGTATTTCCGATTACATCTTTGATGTCGGTTAATGTAACAGTAAGCGTTCTTTTTTCCGGAATGACTATTTCGATCTCGTCGCCGGTATGGAATGCGCTTTTAACCTCGACGACAAGGTATTTTCTGTCAATTATCTCTTTCACTATACCCGCGACATCATGAGTGCTGTCCGCTTTTCCTGATCTGTAATTCTGATCCGCCTTAACATTTATGTCATTGAAACGGAATGTAGTATATCCCCTGTTAGACACCTTTAAAAGCTCATCCATCCATTCTGGATCATATTTATAGTCTTTCTTATTTTTATAGTACAGATCGATCGCTTCCCTGTAAATTTTAACGACTGTGGAAAGATATCCCTGAGTTTTCATTCTGCCTTCGATTTTAACAGAATTTATTCCCGAATCAGCTATTTCAGGAATATTTTCGATCAGGCACAGGTCTTTTGAATTGAAAAAATAAGTTCCCTTTTTTGATTCTTCCTCTATGTAAAATCCTTCCGGTATCTGTTCGGAGGCTATATCGTATTTAAATCTGCAGGTCTGATTGCATTCTCCTTTATTGGGATCCCTGTTCTTCGTGTGAAAACTGAGCATACATCTGCCTGAATAAGCCATGCACATCGCTCCGTGAACGAATATTTCGAGTTCAGCTTTCGTATTTGCTTTGATCTCTTTTATTTCTGAAAGCGATAATTCACGGGGCAGAATTATTCTTTTTGCCCCCAGATTGTATAAAAAATTCACAGTCTGATAATTCATCGCGGAAAACTGGGTTGAAATATGAACCGGAAGATCAGGGAAATTTTTAATAGAAAGATCCATTATTCCCAGATCGGAGATTATTACGGCATCCGCTTTAATATCATTTAGAAAAGCAAGGTGATCCAGCACGCCTTTCATGTCATGATTATGCGCTATGATATTTACGGTAACATACATTTTGACTTTATTGTCAATGCAATACTGTTTAGCTTCTATCATCTCAGAATCAGAAAAATTTCCGGCGAAAGCTCTCATACCGAACTGTTTTCCAGATAAATACACAGCATCGGCTCCGTATAGAACGGCAGTCTTCAGCTTATCAAAATTTCCCGCAGGGGCCAGTAATTCAATTCTTTTTTTCATATATTTTTGCTTCTTTGTACACCATAGTGGGCTCGAACCACTGACCTACGGATTAGAAATCCGTTGCTCTATCCAACTGAGCTAATGGTGCATTTCCAAAATCAGACCAAATATAACGATTTGACTATATTTTGTCAACCGATTTTCGGGTTATATTATTATCAGTCCGGCATCGAACAGATCGTCCCAGATCTCGTTATTTACGAAATCGTTAAATCTTAGTCCCGAGGTTTTAGGGAAAGTAACCATCGTATCTGAAACTTTTATACCATCACCGGTGAATATACTGCTTGAGCTGATCAGGCCGCACAGCCATTTTCCAAGTTCTGTTGGGAGTTCATACTCGACCGGTCCTTCAATGCCGTTTATCGTGATGATCCCGTTTTTAATGCCGCAACCGTATCCAAGCCATAAGATCTTTTTGTCAGGATTGAGTTCAAAATGGTTATCAATCAGTATCTTTCTGACGAATTTCTTGTTTACCCGCGGTTTAGGCACATCAGTTTCAAACCATGACCGGATATCATTATCCGCATTTATTCCGAGCATGAAATTATAAACGGCTTTTTTAAGCCCGTCTCCCATATCATCAATGTTTTCATCTGACTTATCAGTGTAATTCACATCGTTGTTCGCAAAAGGATTCAGTTTTTTATCAGATACAGAAATATTGAATTTACCGTAGTTTTTGAATACTCCGCTGTGAACTGTGAGCGCGAATCTGTGCCAGAATGAAGAATCAAGCAGTTTCTCTTTGAACATCTGCCTCAGAACCTCTATTGAATCTATCAGATCAGCTCGGGTCTCTCCGGGAAATCCGTAGATCATATACGCATGAACAAGAATTCCGTTCGATTTAAAATTATAGACCGTTCTTATCGCTTCTTCAACCGAGATCCCTTTATTCATATTGATCAAAGTCTTATTACAGCATGACTCCATGCCGCCGACTACAGCAATACACCCGGCTTTGTGAAGAAGCTTGCAGACATCTTCGGTGAAAGCTTTATCAAATCTGATATTTCCCCACCAGGATATGTCAACCTTTTCTCTGATAAGTCCGATCGATAATTTTACAGCCTGAGCCGGAGGAATAGCCTCATCAGTAAAATGAAATGTTCTCAGTCCTGTCTGCGCGGTCATAATTTTAATATCATTAATAATGTCTGTGATATCTTCCGGAGCAAAATCCTTTATATACGGAAGAGATGTATCGCAGAAAGCGCATTTATGCCAGTAACATCCCTTCGTCAGCCTTAATTTAAGCGTATCCCGCTCAGACCATAATTTCATCATGGGATTCAATGTCTCGATCACCGGAATGTATTCGTCCATATTAAAATCCGAATAATCTGGAGTACCTCTTTTACAGGCATATTTTAAGGATGAATTATCTGAGAAGCTGACTTGACCGTCTTCTAAATAGAATGTCCTGACCATCTCTTTCTTTGATATCTTATTTTGAGCGTATTCATAAACTTTTAAAAGAGGTATCTCTCCGTCATCAAGGCAGATGAAATCAACGAATTCAAATATTTTCGTGTCTTTTAAACTTCTGAGCTCGGTGTTCACATAGCCGCCGCCAAGAGCGACCATCTTTTCGGGATGCTTCAATTTGAACCATTTAGCAATTTTCAATGCGCCTACAAGAGTGCCCGGAAAAGGGACTGTCAGGGCAATAACATTGAAGTTTTCAAAGTTTCTGTGACTTAGTTCGTCTGATATCAGAAATGAAATTATATCGTCATTTGCTATAACTGAACTGTAAATGTTATCGAAGACAGGCGGGCTTAAAGCCAGTTTCTCACCATACTTGGACAGATCGTAATCCGGACAGGCAGCTTTATAAAAAAGAAAAATATCCTCAAGATAAAGCGAAGCAAGATAGCGGGAGTATTCATGACTGCCTGCATGCATTATATCAGACGCAAGAGCTGTATTTGACATTTTCCATTTAGGAATAGAATCTTTGGTCATTATCATTGATTCGATGATCGGATTTTTGTCTTTCAGAAAATTAACAACAGGCTCAATTGTGCGCAGATAATCATTTTTAGTTTTTATAAAAAAATCTGTATCTTCATTTTTAAATTTCGCATCAGAAGTCACAGCTTTAAAAAGTAAATTTAGACCTTCAGGAGAAAACAACCGGTTAGCTATTCTAATACCCATGTCAAAGCCCGAACTCTCAATCCCATTCTCATTCAGAGAACCTTTCAGAAAGGGGAGAGCCGAATAAGGTGAATTAAGCTGAACAAACGGAGGCGATATGAGCATTACGGGCATAACCTTTCGCCTTATAATTATTAAATACTTTACAGCCCGAGCATGTCATTTTTAAGGCTTTTCTGAGCGGGGTCGCCGCATAACCAGATACCGAACAGGGCTTTTTTAAAATCCAGACCGGGGATCGTATCATACAGCTTATTATTTTTGTATATTTCGACACCTTTTCCGGGCAAGAATGTCATATCATAAACATCATTTTCTTTGATCTCCTGTTTGAATACAGCTATAAATCTGTCAATTTCTTTCCGGATCGGAGCGACTTTATCTGCCGTAGATTTTTCAAAACCTTCGATCACTGCATTTTTCATCTTCTCGCTTGTTATAAGCGAAGATACGATATGTAATTTTATAGCCATCGTATCATCCGCGGCGATTATTCTCTGAAAATCAATTGATTTCTGTTTAAGATAGAGACCGCCTACATACAGATCCATGAAGAATTTATCTCTTATACCGGCGCCGTTCAAAACGAGCACTCTCTCTCCGACAGTCATTTTATCGGGGAATTTTATGCCCGCGATCTCAACGCACATCAGTGAATTCACAACAATAAGCACCAAAACCAAAAATTTCATAATATCTCCTCTGTATTATATTTACGATCTATCTATCGGCAGTTTCGTTTTTTACATTAATAGTTTTTCCCGCAGTCTTCGAACCGTCAACAGCTACAACATAGTAGAACTTTTTTGGTTCGGTATATGCCGTAGTCCATGAATTCGTGCCAGATGTAGCTGTTTCCGCAAAAGTACCGTAAGGATCAGCTGAAGAATATATCTTGTATGAAGTTGCGCCGGTTACCGCATCCCAGCTTATAATCAGGTCAGTACCCGCAATCTCGGTTGTAATGTTAAGAGGTTTTCCCGGCAATCCTATTCCCGAAACCGCAACATTTTTTAAAATGGCTTCCTGCGATGAATGAACAATATTACCCGAAATAACTCCGAGAGTATCAGGTTCAAAATGAATATATATTGTACGCGATATTCTGTTGTTAACGGGATTAACAATTAAATTCTGTACATAGCCCGAACCGGAAGTAAGGGAAGCTTTGAATCCTTCAGGGCAATTTATACTCAGATCAGCTTTAAGGTAATTAGCTCTTAAAAAATAAGACAGTTGAGAAAACTCTCCTGTTTTAACACTCCCGAAATCATAAGGTCCAGCACTTTTCTGCTCGTAATTTTCTATTTTTCCGTCATAATCGCCTACCAGCATATCAAGCAGTCCGTCTCCGTCAATATCAGTAAAAGCGGGAGCAGCGTTATCTCCAACATCGATCGAATTAAAATTATAAGTAATCGCAGAAAAACCCGTTGAATTAATAGCATTCTGCTCATAATGTCTGATATAGCCGTCCATATCACCGATCAAAAGATCAATTAATCCGTCTCCTTCCAGATCAGTAAAAGCAGGAGTTGAATTTGAAGGTAAATTGATCGAATTGAAAGTTGCTGTCCTCAGTGTCAAAGAAGTGGAATTCAACGCACTCTGTTCATAATGTTCAATATAACCGACGGTGCCGATAAGCATATCGATCAGTCCGTTCCCGTCGATATCCGTAAAAGCCGGTGCGGCGTATGAGCCTATATCTATTGAATTGAAAGTTTCCGTTAAGAGAGTAAAGAGAAGGGAATTTACTGAGTTCTGCTCATAGTATGAAATGGTGCCGTTCCCAGCGCCTACCATCAGATCGATCAGCCCGTCACCGTCAAGATCAGTAAAATACGGTGTACTGTGCCCGGTAGCGAGAGCAATTGAGTTAAAATAATCGGTTCTGTACACAAAAGTGCTTGAATTTATAGTGCTCTGCTCATAATGAATAAGGAATCCGCCGTGTGCTCCTATAATCAGGTCTATCAATCCGTCTCCGTCAAGATCTGTAGAGGCCGGGGAGAGATTATTAAAAGAGTATATACCCAGATCATTTGTAACAAGCGCAAAAGACAACGGGAGTTCCATCGGTACGATCTCCGGTCTCGGGATAGCGTCAAAATGAAGATCGTCAAAATAACCGTCATTGTTCGTTCCCGAATTTCTTACGCTTGTCAGACGGATCTTTATATATCTTGTACCTACAGGAGCGTAGCGCTGATCGGAAACAAGTTCCCAGTCTGCAGTATTATCTTTAAAACCGGAATCGAAAAAGTCAAGCTTTGTAGTTTGAGCATTGTCCCAGTATTCAACCTCGATCTTAGTCTGGTCAACCGGAACCTGATCGTATGATTTTACCATTCCAGTGAATAAAAATTCCTGTATTCCGGCATCGATTTCCGGAGCGTATTCTCTTATGTCAATGGTCTGGGTAAGTTTATCAAGCGCGTCGGTTCCCGCAAAGAAATAAGCTCCGCCTTCGTATGCGACGGGGTTCGTCGTTCTCTGAGACCATGCCGTTCCCAGTTCTTCTGTCCATAAAGGGATGTTGCCTGAAACCAGCGCGGATTCACATCCGTGATTATAGACAATATTTCCGCAAAATAATAGTACGCCGTGCAGGATAACTGAAAGCACTGCCGTCATTCGTAAAGTATTTTTCATTTTACTCTCCCATTTAAAGAAGATATTTAAAATAATTTACCTAAACAAACACTGAGAAGCAACTGAAATAAATTGTAAAATCTCTTTGCAAAATAAACAAACTTCAAATATATTCTTTAACGGATTTGAAATATCTAATATATTTATAGGAGAGGGATCATTACGATGGCACATCAGCAACTTGAGCAGCAGCTTTGGAACATTGCGAACACATTGAGAGGGAATTATAACTTGAAATCTATTGTATAATTGGGTAATAACTTAAAGCTAAGGAGGGAATTATGAAGGTAAGATTTTTATTCGGAAGTGTTATTGTAGTTGTTCTACTGCTTGTTTCATGTACCAAAGATGACGATCCGACAGGTCCTTTGAATGAGAAACCGATAATAAATGATCTGAGTACGGTTCAGGAGTATTTTTATCCGACAAGCACATCTGTATTTATATGTGACGCAACCGATCCTGATGGTGACTCCTTAACTTATGAATGGAAAGTAACCGGAGGTTTATTGACCGGTACTGATAATTCTGTTACATGGAAAGCCCCTGATTCCACAGGAACGGATACATTGACAGTAACCGTTAGGGATCTGGATTATGAAGTCACGAAAGATGTTGTAATTACTGTAATTGAACCGCCTTTGAACTATATCTTTATCCCTTCTGGTACATTTGAGCAGGGACAGATCGGTATTGCAACTCCTGTACATACGGTAAATATTACAAGAGAATACCTGATGTGTAAATATGAAGTTACGCAAAAAGAATGGACAGATGTAATGGGGTATGCTCCCGGTACAACTGCAGGCGTAGGGGACGACAAACCCGCTTATTCGATAGGCTGGCATGAAGTTCTGATATTCTGTAACAGAAAAAGCATAGCTGAAGGACTGGAACCCTGTTATACAATCCGCGGTATATCCGATCCCGTTATCTGGGAAGCCGATTCGACTTATGCCGAAATTTCATGGGATTCTACAGCATGCGACTTCAATAAGAAAGGTTACAGACTTCCTACTGAAGCTGAGTGGGAGTATGCGGCCAGATATAACGACGGCAGAACATACCCTTGGGGTGAAGAATATCCTACTTACTCAAGATGTGTATGGTGTACAAGTTCTACAAGGAATGTTGGAAGCTGTTCTCCGCTTGGAGACAGTCAGCTTGGATTGTGTGATATGGCCGGTAATGTATTTGAGATGTGCTGGGACTGGGGAGCTGATTATACAGATGAAGAATTGACTGACCCGGTTGGTCCCACATCGGGAGATTATGACTTTAGGATAGAAAAAGGAGCAGGTTGGGTCTCAATCGTAAATCCTGAGAAATCAGCTTTTCACGGAATACGCTATGGTGAGGGAGGCGGAGGAAACGCCACCGGATTCAGAACTGTGAGAACGCGTTAACATCTGCCTTAAGCGTGTTACGGGAGCATAAGTTAAATAAGAGGGATCATTACAATGGCACATCAGCAACTTGAGCAGCAGCTTTGGAACATTGCGAACACATTAAGAGGGAAGATGGGCGCGGATGATTTCAGGGATTATATTCTGGGATTTATATTTTACAAATACCTTAGCGAAAAGATGCACACTTACGCGGATGCGATACTTAAACCCGACGGCATAATATATAAGGATATTGACGAAACAAGCGCGAAGGGTAAGGAATATCTTGCGGCGATCAAGGCTGAAGCGCTGGACACTCTCGGTTATTTTCTTAAACCGTCAGAACTCTTCGACGAAATGGCGCGGAGGGGTAATTCCAACGGCACGAACAAATTTATCCTGGCTGATCTTGCAAAAGTGCTTAATAATATTCAGCTGAGCACGATGGGAACGGCAAGCGAGGAGGATTTCGACCATCTTTTTGAAGACCTTGACTTAACGAGCAGTAAACTCGGTAAAACCGAGAGCGCGAAGAACGAGATCATTGTAAAAGTTCTTATTCACTTAAACGAGATAAATTTTGAGCTTGAGAACTCAGAGAGCGATGTGCTTGGCGATGCCTATGAATATCTTATCGGGCAGTTCGCGAGCGGCGCAGGCAAGAAAGCGGGGGAATTCTATACTCCGCAGCAGGTCTCAAAAATACTTGCAAAGATCGTCTCTACAGGCAAGGAAAGACTCAAAAGCGTTTATGATCCCACCTGCGGTTCAGGCTCACTTCTCCTTAGGGTCGC
>Ga0209262_10000534_pt1 | contig 16967 bp, 14 predicted proteins | sample Lowcelwee11metaG_FD_187171 | JGI IMG/M metagenome (GOLD analysis project Ga0209262, IMG submission 187171) | Freshwater pond sediment microbial communities from the University of Edinburgh, under environmental carbon perturbations - Low... | ecosystem: Environmental > Aquatic > Freshwater >...
CTCTACAAAAAGAGGCGCGAATCTGCGTAAAGCTGCCGCATCGACACCAAGTCCCATGTCAATAACGCAGTGCATCAAAATAAGCCCCTCTTTCAGAGCCACTCCAATTCCTCCGCCAGCCATTTGACCGCCCAGCATAGAGCCTTCTAGAAGACGTTCATAAAGTTTTAGCCGTGTTTTATCATCTTCGGGCAATCCATCAAGAATGGGTGCGTAAAGATAAAGTCTATCTGAATTTCTTTCATATGTAATATGCAAAGAAAACGTATTATCGATTCCGAGAATACAAGTTGCATTTTCATCAAAATCAAGAGCATCGAGATTAAGTTCTTTACCAAACTCTTTCAAGTTAGCCTTTGCATTTTCGTAGGACATCTATCCCTCCTAAGCCTTTTTTAAAATAATAAAGGTTCTGTTATAAATCTTCGCCCAGTAGTCTGCAAGCAAAAATAAGTTGCAAAATCAACACAAATCCTATCAGGGGTCAAATAATATTCTATACGAAATCAACATTATTTGCAATATTATCAAATAAATTAGTTGAAATATAAAACAAAATCCATGTAAACAAAACCACATGGAATGGATATTACCCACGCGCGGAGACCCCGCCCCCCTAGGCTTCTCTACAGAGGGAAATCGAACTAATTTTGCCCTTTTCTCCAAACATGCCTCCCGAGTTGTTTTAGGCCTCTTTACAGAGGGGAAAAGAGATTGTGAGAAAGAGTTTCCCATGAATAAAACGGGGAATGTATGGCATATTGCCCTCGATAACCTTCCCAAGGGGGTTTTGTATGCCTTTCGCTGTGAAGGTCCTTATGACGCAAATCACGGGGATCTATACCGTCCTGATCTCTGGATGGCCGATCCTTACGCAAGAGTGCTGGAAACAACTCATAAATGGGGAGAAACCAATCAAGCACACCCAAAAAGCTACCTCGGGCATACTGAAAAACTCCCTTTTTTTGACTGGGAGGGCGTCAAGGCCCCGCGCATCCTCTCTAAAGATTTAGTAATTTACGAAATGCATGTACGAGGATTCACTCAGCACCCTTCAAGTGGAGTGAAGAACCCCGGCACTTTTTTAGGAATTATTGAAAAGATCCCCTACTTAAAAAAATTAGGAGTCAATGCAATAGAGCTCATGCCAATTTTTGAATTCGACGAGATCCATTGTAAAGATATCCAACCGCAAACAGGAGAACCACTCCCTAATTATTGGGGCTATAATTCTCTTTTCTTCTTTGCCCCGATGCGTCGCTACGCTTCATCTGATAAAATATTTGCCCCTATTGAAGAATTCAAAACTTTAGTGCGAGAGCTGCATCGTAACAACATGGAAATCCTTCTAGATGTCGTCTACAATCATACTGGAGAAGGAAAAGAAAAAGAGTATTTTGTAAATTTCCGAGGCATCGATAATAAAACATACTATATCGTCGATGCGGCCGGTCATTACAGTGACTTCACTGGATGCGGAAATACAGTGAATTGCAATCATCCCGCTGTTCAAAAATACATTCTCGATAGTCTTACATTTTGGGCAGACGAGATGCGTGTAGATGGATTTCGTTTTGATCTTGCATCTATTTTTACGCGCAACCTAAATGGATCTCCAATGAGCTCCCCTCCCATCGTACAGGCCATTTCCAATTTATTTCCAGTTGAACGAGGCATTAAACTCATTGCAGAAGCCTGGGATGCTGGGGGTCTTTACCAAGTAGGTCTTTTTCCAAGTACATGGAAAAGCTGGTCCGACTGGAATGGGAAATATCGAGATACTGTGCGTCGATTCATTAAAGGAACTCCTTCACAAGTGGGCGCTTTTGCGGACGCCATAACAGGAAGTCAATCTGTATATAATGCATCGAATACTCCATTAAGCAGTCTCAATTTTATCACAGCTCATGATGGGTTTACTCTTCGAGATCTCGTTACATATCAAATGAAGCACAATTATGAAAATGGGGAAATGAATCAAGATGGGAGTGATCAAAACGATAACTGGAACTGTGGGGCCGAAGGACCTACACAAAATGGAGATATTGCACAGCTTCGAGAAAAACAAATGCGAAATTTTTTTCTCGCTCTCTTTCTTGCACAAGGAATTCCTATGCTTTTAATGGGTGATGAGTACGGTCACTCGAGAAAAGGAAATAACAATCCATATGTACAAGACAATGAACTGAACTGGTTTCTCTGGGGACTTCTCGAGAAAAATGAAAAAATTTTCTCCTTTGTTTCTTCTCTGATTGCCTTTCGGAAAAACAACGCCTCTTTATGTCGAGAAACATTTCTAACAGATCACGATATTCAATGGCATGGATCTCAACCCTTTCATCCTGACTGGAGCTCCTCATCGAAATTCATTGCTTACACGCTTTCCGGACCCCGCCCACTTTACGTAGCTTTCAATGCAAATCCCCACGCAATGCATGTTACACTTCCTGACAAAGCACAGTGGCGTCAAGTCGTTCGCACAGATGAAGACTGGGATATTCACTTTTTTAACAAGCCAAACGAAGCTCCAATTCTGCCTTCACAAATCGAATTAGCTCCCTATTCCTCTCTTGTCGCCCTTTTCACTTGAAACAAGAAAATATGTTTTGCTATGCTAACAATCCAAGCTCAAGGAGAAAAAAACATGCGTTATATTCCCGCGTTGATGATCGGATTACTCGTTACCGGCTGTGCCTCTCGAGGTTTTGATTTAATGACCCGATATCATGAAGATGGGAGAGCAAAACCTGTTGCAGCAGTTGCCTCCATGATCGACACAACATCCTTTGATGCTCCCTGGAGTTTGTCAGAAGAATTTACATCGAGAATTGTTCAGAAAGTAGGACAGACGGGACAAATTTATGTCGTTTCCAGAGAAGATGAAGCCTTCGCCGAAAATCCATTTGGACAAGATCTTAGTTGGGTCTCCAGAGAATTTCCTGAACAGGAATTTGTTGTTTTCTTAGAACTCGTGGAACACGAAACATCCCCGGCATCAAAACTCAAAAAAAATCTTCCTGCACAGGAAGTTTCTTTGAATCTGAATATGGCTGTCCGCCTCCGTGTAGTGGATGTGCGAGGACAAATGCCAAAGATTGTATTGCAGGAAATCGTTCGCGATAGCTACTTCATCCCAAAAACATTGATTCCGACAAATTACAACACCGCTGTTTGGGGAACGCAAGAATTCCTAAAATCTCCAATGGGTATTGCCCACGAACAACTTGCCCAAGAGCTTTCTACTCGCATTAGCGATTATATTCTCTTGGCAAAAAGTCGATGATTGACCACCCCGCCCCAGACTTGGGAGTCATCCTTTTTTTAGGGCTCCTCTCTTTCATCGTATTGGTGATTGGGTGGAAAAGGGACTTTTTCTCATTTCCTCAAGAAATGTTAAACTGGTCCCTTCCTATCCGCTTCTTTCATGTCATTTCTATTTTTTTGATCTACTTCTTCTCTTTTTTTTATCTCACGCCTCTTATAGGAACATTCATCAAGCGTTCTTTTTTATCCCCATCGACTCCTGATGTATTATTGAAATACGCTAGCTGGCTTCACATGATTGGCTCGACTCTTACTTTTTTGCTCATCGCCCTTTTCTTTTTTTATCTCCCCTCTCAGATCCGAAAAAAAATCTGGGTTCGAGAAGAAAACAATCATGACTATAAAATGGATATTCGCTCTGCGTTATTCGCATGGATTTTATCATTTCCTTTAGTGCTTTTTTTAAGTCAATTTCTCAACTTTATCGTTACAGAAATTTTTCACATCAAAGAAATCCCAGAACAATTAGCTGTTTATTTTTTAAAAATGACTTTTAGTCATCCCTTATTCTTTGTTTTTGCTGTCCTAACGATTGTCGTTTTCGCTCCACTCATTGAAGAGTTGCTTTTCCGTGGTTTTCTTCAATCTTTTATTCGTCAACACCTAGGAAATAAACAGGCCATTGGGATCACCTCTTTGCTTTTTTCTTTTTTTCATTACTCTCCCGAACAAGGAATCGGTAACCTTCCAATCATTGCCTCTTTATTTGTTCTTTCTCTTTTCATAGGATTCATCTACGAAAAAAGAGGATCTCTTGCTGCTCCAATATCCCTACATGCAATGTTCAATGCCATTAACGTCATAAATTTATATTTTCTGGGCGGAATTTCCAATACTCCATTATGAACAATTGTCATCGCACATCTTCTATTCCTCTCCTCACAGCCTTTGGAATCTCTGATATTGGCTCGACTCGCACGAAAAACGAAGATGTTTGGGCTGCGCTTCCAGAAATCGGTTTTTTTGCTCTTGCGGACGGAATCGGAGGGCACAAAGCGGGAGAAATCGCAGCCCAGGAAACCGTTGATTTTTTAGGCAATGCAGCAAAACATATCCAGCAACAAGACATCATGGAACTCATTATTGAGCTGCGCTATGCCATTGAAAAAGTAAGCAAGCATGTTTATGAGATGGGATCGAAACGAAAAGAATGGCAAGGAATGGGGACCACTTTGTGCTGCATTCTATGGTCTTCCGAAGCAATTATCTATGCCCACGTTGGAGATAGTCGTATTTACCGCTTTCGCAATAAAAAATTAGAACTTCTGACTCAGGACCACTCTCTATTAGCCAAATGGCTGGCAACGGGGAAATTAGCTGAAAAATGTGAAACTCCCTATCCTTATAAAAATATTATTACAAGAGCCATCGGTAACGCCTCCAAGGCAAACCCTGAAATCTCTGTGGCTGCGCATCAAAAAGGAGACCTTTTTCTTCTATGCAGCGACGGGCTCTCCGATTCTCTTTCCTTAAATGAAATAGAAGAAACTCTCAACTCTTCTATCGACCTTCAACAAAATGCAAAAACCCTAATTACACAAGCGAAAATTAAGGGCAGCTCTGATAATATGACAGTTTTAATGATTCAGGCTTAAACATACCTCACATGATTCAAAGAATTTATCTCGATAATAATGCAACAACCGCCCTTGATCCCAGAGTATTCAAAGCAATGCTTGTTGACCTCAGAGGCCCCCCCGCCAATCCTTCAAGTATTCATTGGTTTGGCAAACAAGCTCGAGAACACCTTATTCAGGCCAGAGAGTCTGTGGCCTCCTTTTTCCATGCACAACCTGAAGAAATCATCTTCACTTCCGGGGGAACCGAAAGCATCAATCTCTTTTTGCGAGGACTTGGAACAAAAGGGCATATCATCACCTCAGAAATCGAACATTCCTGCGTTTACAAAACAGCACAACAACTCGAAAGCCAAGGACTGAAAGTCTCCTACCTCCCCGTTGGCGCCTGGGGCGCGCCTTTACCCGAGGATCTACTGTCGGCCATTCGGCCAGACACAAAAGCGATCATATTAAGCGCAGCAAATAGTGAGACCGGTGTAAAACTTAACTTAACAGCCATTGCAGAAATTGCATTAGAGCACAATATTCCCCTTCTCATTGATGCCGTTTCCTTGATCGGGAAAGAGTCTTTTATCCCCCACCCAGGCATCACGGCAGTTGCTATTAGTGGACACAAGTTCCATGCTCCGAAAGGAATCGGAGCTCTTTTTCTACGCTCTTCTTGTAAGATTACCTCCGTAATTACAGGAGGCACGCAAGAGCACCTTCATCGAGCAGGGACAGAAAATCTAGCAGGAATTCTTGGCCTTGCCGAAGGATTGCGTATCTTATCTCAGGACCAAACTTTGATTTCTCAGCACCTATTTGATCTCCGCTCTCATTTCGAACACATATTAAAAAGAGAAATCCCCGAGATCCAAATTCATGGCGAGGGGCCCAGGATCTCCAATACAAGTTGCCTTGCGTTCCCAGGAATAGATGGAGAAACTCTACTCATCCATCTCGATATGGCAGGCATTGCAGCAAGTCTAGGTTCTGCTTGTGCCTCAGGAGCCATAGAGCCGTCTCGCATCCTTCTTAAAATGGGGATCCCCAATAAAATCGCGCGCAGCTCCGTTCGTTTCTCCGTAGGCCGCTTTAACACTCGCGAAGAAATCGATCTAGCTCTAGAAAAAATCACCGGCATTGTTAAAAAAATATCTAAAATATAAAATGCTCGCATTTAATATTAAAAACATTATTTTACAACGCGAGGAACCATGTCAATTATTTGTTTTACTAGCCTTCAAGCAGCGCCCTTATTAGCCCTCGCCCACACTCAATCACGACGCTTCTTTGGATCTCCCCCTTTGAGCTGGCCGCCCAACCAAACACAAAAAAAAATGCAAAAGGACCCCGTAACAAGAATTTTCATCCAAAGACAGCAAACTGATACAATACTAAAAGAGACTCCGCTCCCCCCTACACAATCTTTCATGAATCGCATTTGGTCTTCCATCGGAATGAATCCCGAGCCCTTTGCAAATCAAATTAAAGAGGCAGAACAAAATGGCTATAATAGGGGCCTTGCAGACGGATTTAGAGCTGCAGAACACCAAAGTCGCATCGAAAAAAAACAAAAATATAGTGAAGGACTCCAACAAGGTTCTCTCGGGGGCTTTTGCCTATCTTCGTTATTTACTATCTGGGTCTTAAAAAAATAAGAACCTGGAGGGAATTGCAAAACTCGCTTCAAATGGAGTTTTGCAACTCCCTCCCTGATTAATCCGAACAAACAGAAAGTGTTTTAACACCCCGAAGCGTTGGTTCTAAAACTGTGAAAACAAAAGATTCAACCCGGACTATTTCTCCTTTTACAGGCAAATGTCCTAATGCAGAGAAGATAAACATACTCAAAGTATCTTCAGGCGGATGATTTAAATCGGCCTGAAATTCTTGATTGAACTCTGCAACCGTCATTTCTCCTGAAAGCGTTCTTTCTACATGGAGAGACGATTCCTCTTCAGGAGAAACAGGTTTTCTTTCCTGTCCAAAAATTTGATCTACAATTTGGTCCAAAGTCAAAAGACCGCATGCCTGTCCTGATGGATCCAAAATAACGGCAACGCTTTGATTATTCCGACGGAATTGATCTAAAATTCCTAGAATTGATGTCGTCTTTGTCACAAACCAAGGAGAACGGGTTTTAGGGAAAATCTGTTCATTATCTTCTAAACGAAGTAAATCCCTTATATGAACCACGGCTATAATATTGCGTTTTTGGTGACGATACATAAGGATAACCGGCTCATAACGACTACTTAAAAGATTCTGCACATCAGAAAAAGTGGCAGAAGAGGGAACAATGAGCACATTTTCAAGAGGTTTCATAATCTGCTCAGCTGTTTGATTCTTTAACTGAAAAATCTGCCGCGTCAAAGCATTCAGCTCATCTTCCCCCTCTTCTCTCTCTTCAAAAGTTAAAGAGAGCTCTTCTCTCGAAAAAAATAAAGGTCCTTCTTTTGCTTTACCCATGAATCGATGAATCAACTGGGAAAGACCATCAAACATCCAAATAATAGGCAGAAAAACCCGAGACAGCAGCATCATAAAAGGAGACAAAGAGAGTGCAATCTGAGAGGGGTGGCGCCTAGCTGCAAACATCGGAGACAATTCAGCCAACATGACCACCAATACAACCTGCGTAATGGGAGCCCAGTCTGAATCTAAATGAACCGCCTCATAAAATTTACGAGAACACTCTGAACCTATCTGTAAAGCAGCATTAATCCCAATCAATGTCGTCCCAAAAAAACGGGAGGGTCGCTCCAAAAGAGTATTGAGCCAAAGCGCTCTTTTTTTCCCAAGGCTCACTTCATATTGCAAACGGATCCGACTCAAAGACAGAGCCGCCATTTCGAAAAGAACAAAAAGCCCCTGTACAGCTATAGATAAAAAAGTGAAGCCAAGAAAAATGATCCAATCCGGTGTCATTTACGTTTCACCGGCTTTAAACATCTCACGTAGATACGCCGAACTCGATTGGGCTCAGCTGCAAGCACATAAAACAAAAACTGATCCGTTGCATATTTGACACCGACCACAGGAATATCTCCCAATTGTTCGATCAGCCACCCCCCTAAAGTCACAATATTCTCTTCTGACTCTAGAGGGATTCCGAAAATCTCTTCAAAGGCAGAAAGTTCCAATTTCCCACTCGCAATGATGACATCATCACTTGATCTCGTGTACAAATTTTTAGGATCCCTTCGATCCGCAATTTCCCCAACAACTGTTTCAATTAAGTCTTCTTGCGTAACAAGTCCGGAAATCGAACCATATTCATCCACGACAACAGCCAAGCTCTCATTGCGTTCGCGCAAATTTAGAAGCAACGTCCATGCTTTAATCGTTTCCGGAATAAAATAAGGTTTCTTTAAAATCGAGCGAAGAGTTTCTAAATCACGATGAAAAAAATAACGTTTAGATGATAAAATCCCCAATAAATTTTCCAAATTCCCATCACAAACAGGAACTCGAGTGATCTCTAAATCGACAAAAAGATGAATTAAATGCGAAATCGGTTCCTGAATGTCATAATACAAAATTTCATCTCGAGGACGCATTCGCTCTTTAACAATCGATTCTTGCAAATCAAGAGACCCCCCAATTAAATCACATTCTTGAGGAAGAAGAGTTCCTCTCTCTTCGGATTTTTGAAGAACATGACGCAACTCATCAATCGATATTGCTTGTTCCTTTCTCAAGAACACGAAAAGAAAACGGGAAATCCAATTTGCAGTTTTTGTGAGAGGTTTTCGAATCGATCTTAATACGTGAGTTGCCCAGGCCACAATGGGGGTAATATGGGGAGCAAAACGAGTATTATTGGGAAGGCTAATAGATTTAGGCAATACCTCCCCAAAAACAAGCGTTAAAACCAAAGGGATACCCACCTTTAACACCCAGCTATTTTGATCGAATAAATTAGCAACTGTGTTTTGAACCAAAAGATTCACAAGAACATTAAACATCAAAAGAGTCACAAGGACATCGCGAGGACGATCCATTAACAAAGAGACAGCCTTAAGCTTTTGATTTGGGCTATTTTGATAAGATTTTAGTGTTGTTGGAGACAAAGAAAAAAGAGAAGTCTCCGACCCTGACAAGAAAGCTGACGCCGAAAGAAGAAAAAAGAGAATAAGGATCATTTTTTAAAATGGACCTTGAGCCAGCCCTCTGGAACAACTCCCAAATCCCGCATGAGAATCATTTCAATCCAAGCTGGATCCGATTGAGAGGCAATCCTTAAATGCAAATCTTCTTTTTCTGCGAAGCAAAGAGCTTTCTCCTTTTCCATCTCATCGAATCGAAAGGAATATTCAGCAAATGCGAGTTTTTTCTTCTTCATAGCTTGGGCATAAACAGTCAATGTCAGCAAACAGAAGACAACAACCCACCACCAATTCCTAAAGAAAGCCACGAACCCCTCCGCTTTTCTCATTATGTGGATTGTCGAATTTTGATTCAACCAATGTCTAATTGCACATGAAATCCACTTCCTGCTACATTGCTAATACGTATGCTTGATCCTTTCATAGAATCTTCTTTTACAAAACCAGACACCCCGTTTGAGGTCCCTTTGAGGCCGCAAACTCTACATGAATTTGTGGGGCAAGAATCTGTGTGTCAAAGACTGAGTATTTTTATGGAAGCTGCGCAGGAAAGAAAAGAAGCCCTTGGCCATTGCCTATTTTCTGGGCCGCCAGGCCTTGGAAAAACAACACTCGCTCATATCATGGCAAAATCGATGGGCACGCAACTTGTCGTTACATCCGGTCCCTCTATTGAAAAACCAGGAGACTTAGCTGGCCTGCTCACAAATCTAAAACAAGGCGATGTTCTTTTTATCGATGAAATCCATCGTCTCAATAAAGTGGCTGAAGAATATCTTTATCCGGCCATGGAAGATTTTTCACTCGATTTAATGATCGACTCTGGACCCAATGCTCGCAGCGTGCAGGTAAAACTCAATCCATTTACGCTCATTGGCGCAACGACTCGCGTAGGCCTTTTAGGAGCTCCGATGCGATCGAGATTTCTTATTTCTCTCAGACTCGACTACTACGACCCCCTTTCTCTCACAAAAATTATCCATCGATCTGCGTCCATTCTCAATATTGCATTAACAGAAGAAGCTCTTCTCATCATTGCCAAACGATCTCGAGGAACCCCTCGTATTGCAAACAATCTCCTCCGCTGGGTACGCGATTTTGCACAAACAAAAAAAAAGAAACACGTCGATGGCAAGCTTGCAAAAGAAGCTCTCGACATGCTCGCAATTGATGAACTTGGCCTAGATGAGATGGACAAAAAAATCCTAACCCTTATGATTGACCATCATAATGGAGGCCCGGTGGGCTTGAATAGTTTAGCTGCAAGCGTTGGAGAAGAGGCTTATACACTAGAAGAAGTATATGAACCCTTTCTGATTATGCAAGGATTTATCAAACGCACACCAAGAGGAAGAGAAGCAACTTCTCTTGCCTACACATACATGAATAAAGACCAAAAACGATCGGAGTTTTAGCCATGACAAAATGGACGCATCTTATGCTCGCTTCTCTATTAACCTTAAGCACAATGCCATCTACTTGGGCAGGCGAACAAACATCTTTAACACACCTAGCAGAACCTACAACACCCCGCAATATGCAAATCCTTCTCGAAAAGGATGCTTCAGAAGTTCTTGTGGAAGTTAAAGGCCCCTATTATCTTTTAAATCCTCATGATGGATCTCGGGTTGCCTCTGGACTTCTTGGCAAACGTTTTATGGTTCGAGAACTCGATAACGGACTGAAGTGGGGCGAAGAATTTCCTGGCATTCACCAGCTATATATTAAACCTAGATCCCAAGAGACCTCTATTTTCGTCAATGGGATCCAGTACAATGGCGCCATTGCTGTGTATGGCGTTGCAGGCTCTGTTCACGTTGTGAATGAAATTGATATAGAATCCTACATCAAATCACTCCTCACCGCGCAATTTCCAACTCCGCTAGAACCAGAAGTGCTCTCGGCCCTTGCCATCTTAATCCGTACTGATGCCTATTATCACGCAACAAAAAATGAATCTAGCTTTTGGCATGTCTCTGCAAAGGAAACGGGTTATTGTGGCTCCGCTCTCATCATTCCAGGATCATCCCTTGAGCGCGCCGTCGACTCGACCCGCCATCTGATTCTTGTACACCCTGAAAGCGGAAAAAACCTTCCTTTTGCAGCCTCTTGGACCGAGCATAGCGCAGGAAAAACAGCTGGCTATGAAGCTCTCTTCCGCATCGATGCCTTTGCTCCGGAAAAAGGAGTAGAAGCTCCCCATGCCGCACTTTCTCGTGTAGAATCAAAATGGAGCTATAAAGTCTCAAAGAAAACGCTCGCACACCAACTCAATCTTTCTCAGATTCAAGGAATCGAAGCCTTTATCGACACCCCTTCAGGCAAAGTCTATGGCATCAGAATTAAAGATGGAAGCGATGCGCATGATATCGATTTTTTCACGCTCCAAAGCCATATTGGGAAAAGACATCTTTTAAGCTCCGACTTTACTGTCTCCTTAAAAGATGATTCTGTAATTTTTTCTGGATACGGAAGGGGCCATGGCGTTGGCTTATGTCTTTATTCAGCATCAGCTCTTGCACAAAACGGAGAGAATGCTGTGAAGATTCTCTCCAAATTTTTCCCAGAAACGTATTTGTACAATGTGAATGCACTCCCAACAGAAAGCTCTCTCAGATAAAGAGAGCTAAGGAACTGTGATTAAAGGCTGGACTTTTTCCTAAAAAAAAGTTCAGTCATTTCTTCTCCATCCTCAATTTCCCCTGTTGTTCTCTGTCCCAATAAACGAGGAATGCTTTGAATTTTCTGAGTCACTCGAGATAACTCTTCTTGTAAATTTCTTTTTTCTTGTTGCAAAGACTCCAACAGTTCACGACATTTCATGAGTCTTTCCCCCTTCGAAGTAGCCAATAAACACACCCATATCCACTGCTTTCCCTTCGTTTTTCCTTGTGAATCCAATTCTTTCACAACGCTAGATTGCATCTGATGATACGCAAGATTAGCTCTCCGAAAATCATGAGTAGCTCCCTCTATTTTCAAATTAATTTCATCCAATCTCCATCTAATATCTCCTCTCGTGACCTCAAGGAGCCTAAAATTTATTTCAGGCTTCATTTCCCGCGAAACAAAAAACAACATAAGAAATCCTTTTTTATTAATTAATATTAACAATAAAACTTAAACAATATAAATTATAACATAAAAACAAATTGCAATACAAACAGAAATATCACATCATAATTATTTTTAGATTTTTTTAGATTTTCTATACATAAATAACTCAAATACATTAAAATATGTCCTCTATTTGGAATAACCATTCCCTTTTTAAGGAAAAAAATGGCCCCACCCACCAGAGTTCCTTCCCTTGCAGAGAGATTTCACTATGGTGCAGTGCGTGCGGCCAATCCTTACCTAGGACAGCAATACTGCCAGATCCCCTTTCCAAACACCCCAGATGGAACTCTAAATGAAAAAACTATTTTCTTGGGACAACAGCCAACACAAGATTTAATGTCCTCCCTATGCAAAACATACAATATTTCTTTGAAAAGCTTATTTGCTCTCAGTATTTTAGAGCCATTTGAACATGAAACAACAGAGGGCGTTCTCCCCCAACAGATCATAACTATCAATGCGCGAGACAATAAAGGGATGAAGCCTCAAGAAATTAGCGCCGCTGTAAATGCCCTAAAAACACTTGTAGATGCAGAAGGCGAAAATACTATTTACGTTCACTGTAAGAGCGGGGTTGGAAGAAGCGCGACAGTTATAGCTGCCTATTTCCATCAAGTTTTTGGTACCGACTTAACAGAAACTTGTCTTAGGATCTCTCAATTTCGTCCTAAAGCTACATTGGCTCGCCCAGGGCATTACCATATCGCGGCGTTAAAAGCTTGGGCATTATCCAATAATCCTCGAGGAGGAGAGGTTCTTATTTGCAAATCCCCTACAAAAACAGAGGGGCAAGCCGAAATCTACGATCCACAAGACTTACCTTTTTGCCAGAACCCCAAGCATTTTTCTGCTCTTTCTTCAATTGAGAATTGGGAGCTTCTTCAAGCTGGAAGAAAATGGTTGCAGAACCCAACAATCCTCGTAGCTCAAAAAGAACCGGATATTTTTACACAAGAGCGCTTAAATAGCTTGGTGTCTGCGGGGATATCCTCTCAAGCTCTATCTATCTGGACAAAATTATGGAATGCTACAAGACAGTGTTCTACCTCCATGAATGCAACTGAAGAAGAAAGAACCGAAAGACGACTTATTTTAGAGACTTTAGTCGGAATTTGCTGGGCTTTCGGACGAAAATCAGAAGGTCAAGCAGGAACAATCCAACTAAAAAATCCAAAACCATTTTTAGATCTTATTGCACGTTATGAAGTGCTTACCAAGAAATCTCATGCAGACAGCCTATTTCTACACCGCCCTCAAGGACATAAAACAGTATTCGGCATTCCGATTCTTTTTGAAAGCAACAAAACTCCATTGCCCATTCTTCCTTTTGGTCATGACTACATAGAAATTACTCAAATCCCCAAAGGTCCTCAAAGCCCTGAAGAAGTGTTTATAACTTTTTCTAGAATGCAAGAGCCTGAACCCGCTGATCTCAATGCAACATGGCCTTCTTGTTTCGCAGAAACCACAATACAAGGTTTCTGGGAAATGGCAGGAAAGACAGGATCTGCTCCTGCATTGATCTCTACAACTCTTTTTGAGCTTCAATCTAGTGAGAAAAGAATTTTCGATGCTGTGGCCTCTTTGAAAGCCCATTTAGAGCGTCCAAGCACGGAACTTCCTCGCTCTACAATTGTCATAGACATTGGATCTCTTGCTCCACCAGGAATTCAAAGGTTTTCGGAGAATCTCGAATGAACATCTAGCTGAAAAAACACAGCTATGATAGGATTTTGCATTCACCGGGGATCTTGCGGAATGAGCAGTCTGAACCAGGTCAGGGCCGGAAGGCAGCATCCTTAAGGAATCTGCCTCATGCCATAAGGCCATCTCCGGTGTTTTTTTCCCGAGTCTTACAAAAATTACGCAATGCGCTCTCCGCATCAAAACCCGCAGACTCTGCTTCTTCAACAAGATTCCAAAGTCTTATTGCCAAATCCTCTTGCGAAAGTAGAGAAGAAGGTCTGTCTTTCAACGCCTGCATCCGCCGCAATTTAGAAATGACTTTTTGCGTACGCAAAAGGGCTGGCAAAGTAGACGGAATTCCTGAAAAAGGACTTTTTTTCCCTTCCTGCTTTTTAATGATTTCCCAATTACGCAAGACATCTTCTGTCGATTCAATTTTTGTTTCACCAAAAACATGAGGATGCCGCCGAATCAATTTTTGAGCAACCGCCTCCACAGCATCTCGAAAGGTAAATAAATTCTTTTGTTCTGCAAGATTTGCAATAAAAATAAGAGTATAAAGAACGTCTCCAAGTTCTTCCTTGATTTTCTCAGGATCCAGCTCATCAATCGCCTCGATTAGCTCATGAGATTCTTCGAGTAAATAGACCTGCAAAGTAGATAACGTTTGCTCCCTGTCCCAAGGACAGCCATTAGGACCAATTAAAACATTTGCAACACGAAGAAGATTTTTAAATTCATCCATACAATTCCAGTTTGATTTTAATAATAAAAAGATTAAAATATATTAAATTTCACGAGAAAAAATGACAATTAACACTTCTTGGTATCAAAAATTTTTTCACCCGCTAACTAGTTATGCCTCATGCCAAACAAAAAACGGCCTGTTCTGGGCAGAATCTTCAGCAATCACCATCAAAAAATATGTCAATAAGGGATTAAATGCCATAGTAAACCGAGCATGGTCCTCTATGTTACCAGTCATCCGTTTTACCCAAACCGGTGGCTCAATGAATCTATTTGGACGACGCATTTCACTCATTGGGGACAATCGATTAGATCACGTCCATCTTCCTTTAGAAGAAATCGATCGCACACTAACAAAATTTACACAACGCCAACCCTTGGATGCACGAGGAAATCCCTTACCAAGTCTACCTCCCCCTTCTTCCCCTGTTGCGCCAATAAAACCTAGAGAACCCGCTCCATGTTCAGCCCTAACCCCTGCAATTGCTCCAAGCAATCCACCAACTGTCATTAATCAAATGGCCGAAACAGATCACCAAGTGAAAGAACTTTCACAAAATCTAATTTATTTTATTCCTCTCTACACAATGGCCTACTTAGGAGACATTCAAGACAGCAATCTCAATGAAACCATTATTGCTATGGTCAATGAAGCCTCAAAAACGAAGCAATCATTAAAAAATTTTTTCTATCAACGGTATGGGGATCGATTAACTAGATTCCAAAAAATTAAAATTTGGTTTTTTGATCTCATCGGATCTTCTTCTTTTTTCTCCAAAACAATCTCCTCTTACATGGAACATATCTTAGGGGAAATGCGTCAACGCCTTGCGAATGCCCGATGGACAGAAAAAGGAGAAAACACAGAACGGTTGATTAACGATCTTATTCATTTTCTCGATCTCTATAAAAATGCCACATTCAACTATGCTGAATCCAAAAAGCCCACAGGGAGTCTCAGTAAGTACCGAGAAAACGCTGCAGAAGGGATGTTTCAAAAATCTCTCCAAGATTTATCAAAAGAATTCAGTTCGACTCTCATTGAACATTTATCTCCTACTATCAAGTACTTTTCTGGATCCTCTTTCTTGGCAAGACACGCCAATTCTCTTCTAAACAAACTCGTCAGACACGTCTTAAATCGCTATCTTCCCACAGGCATTCATTCCATCGTTCTTGAAACAAATGCAGCAACAAAACCCCACCAATTCCCGTTTGTCAAAGCTCTCACAGATACAGCCACAGAACAATTGCAAAAACTTCTAGAAAATTTAGACGAGGGTCCGACTCTTTCTGAGCCCCTCCCTGCTGCTGGAACAAAACGACTTAAAGATGCCGTAGAAAATCTCCTCTATGTTGTACAATTTTCCAAATCCACTACGCAAGAATCAATCTTAGCCAAAAAGAAAGAGCTCGATGAGAAGAAAAAAAGCCAGGGCATTGATGTTGAAATTCAACAAGGAATTCAAGACTCCATTCTCAAAGGGATTCAAATTCTCTTACATCATTTAGCAGAACCTGTAAACTCTGAGGAAATGTTCACTCAATTTTGTAAACTTGCCAATATTTCTTTTTCAACAGGAGAAATAATTACGGATAAAGATTTACAAAACTCAAAAGACAAACTCGACCTTACAGCACGAAATTTAGGAAAAAGACTCGCAAAAGAGGCTATTGAGGAAAGATTTCTAGCTACACGACCTGAACAATTAGAAAAAACCGCAGAACAAGCATTTCATTCCCATTATACCGATACAAAAGTCCTTGCCGAACATCTCGATATCTTTTCTTTATCTATTGCAAACAAAATAGATCCGCTAAAACAAACACACGATATTCTCTCTGATCTTGATGCCATGGTGCAATTGTTACAACCCTTCAGCACAAAAGAACAAATCGCAGCAGATCTCAAAAACATTGTAGACGCAGATCGTGAAAGTATTTTACGTCCTTTCATACCTGTATATTCATCTATAGAAAAAATTGCACATCAAATCCTGCGACTCCAAGAGTTACAGCTTTTATACAAATCCCATCTTAAAATTGCAGAACACTGCCAAACTATCGATGACCTACTCGCTCTACTCGCTCAAGAAGGACCCTCCGAAACAGGCCTACAACAAATTTCTCTTCTCGAAGAAACCTTCTCGCTTATAGCAAAATATCTTCCCCAAGACTCTAAAGAAGTTCTGGAAATCAAAACACACATCCGCATGATCAGAACCTCTTTTCAAAAAGCGCAAGAAGAAACAAAAAAACGGAAAACATTTCTATTTTTAGATGCTCAAATACAAGATCTCAAAAAAGCAGCAGAAAATAACCAAATAGATCTCAAAAAAGCAAATTTCATTAAAATTCTACAGACCTTTGACATTCTATCTCCCACGCATAAAAACATCCTCCTTCCCCTTATTCG
>Ga0209262_10000535_pt1 | contig 16964 bp, 14 predicted proteins | sample Lowcelwee11metaG_FD_187171 | JGI IMG/M metagenome (GOLD analysis project Ga0209262, IMG submission 187171) | Freshwater pond sediment microbial communities from the University of Edinburgh, under environmental carbon perturbations - Low... | ecosystem: Environmental > Aquatic > Freshwater >...
TCCTATCACGCGCTGACGCGCCAGTACCGTTTGTCGACCGGCGGCCTCCATCAGTCCTTCGACTCGCTGTCGGACGCTCTGCGCATGCTGTCGCGCCTGCGCAACTGGCTGGTGATCGACAAGGGGGCGGAGAAAGCCGGCGTTCGCGTCGGTGAAACCTACACGGCGGCACTACGCATGCGCCTCGACACCAACCAGCTACCGCGCCCCTTCCAGATTGCCGCCCTTGGCAACAGGGACTGGAACCTCGCCTCCGACTGGAAGGTCTGGCAGGCCACCTTGCCGGCGGAGGCCAAGTGAAGCGCTTCCTGGCGGCCGGCGGCGCCATCGCCGCAACGCTGGGCGCCATTCTCTGGTTCCTGCTGCTGATGTCCACGGCGGCGGATACGGCAATTTTCACGCGCCACTATCCGCTGCTGATCGGCCTCAACGTCATCCTGGCGCTGGCCATGCTCAGTCTGGTCAGTTGGCAGTTGCGATCGCTGTGGCGCGACTACCGGGCCCAGGTTTTCGGCGCCCGGCTCAAGTTGCGCCTGATGATGATGTTCGGCATCGTCGCCGTCTTGCCTGGTACGCTCGTCTATGGCGTTTCGGTGCAATTCGTGACGCGCTCGATCGAGAGCTGGTTCGATGTCCGGGTCGAGAAGGCGCTCGAATCCGGCCTTCATCTCGGCCGCTCGGCGCTCGATTCGCTGCTGGCCGATCTCACGGAGAAGGCGCGCAGCATGGCGAACGAGCTGTCGGATCTCAAGGAGGCCGGTCGTCGCTCGGCGTTGCTGCGGCTGCGCGAACAAAACGCTGTGCAGTCCGCGGCCCTGTTCTCGGTCGGCGGCCAGTTGCTTTCCAGCGCCAGCAGCGAGATCAGCGGCCTCCTGTCCGACCTGCCGACACAGGCGCAGCTGAAACAGGCGCGCAGCACGCAGGCGGTAACCACGGTCGATGGCGAGGGTGGGAAACTCTACTTGCGGGTGCTGGTTCCCGTTGCCGCGCGCACCGTATTCGACGAGCCGCGCATCCTGCAACTGATCCAGCCGGTGCCGCCTTCGCTCGCCTACGATGCCGAAGCGGTGCAGGGAGTCTATCGCGATTACCAGGAACTGCAGCTGGCGCGCCAGGGGTTGACCCGGATTTATGCGCTGACCCTGACGCTGACCGTGCTGGTCGCGCTGTTCGGCGCCTTTGCGCTGGCTTTCGTCATGGCGCGCCGGCTGTCGGCGCCGCTTTCCATTCTCGCCGAAGGCACGCAAGCGGTCGCCCAGGGCGACTTTTCACCGCGTCAGGCGGTTTATAGCCGCGATGAGCTGGGGATGCTGACCCAGTCGTTCAGCCGCATGACCCGTCAGCTCGATGACGCCCGCCGCGAAACCGAACGCCACCGGAGCGAACTCGAGTCGGCGCGTGGCTATCTGGAGTCCATCCTCGCCAATCTGTCGGCCGGGGTGCTGGTGTTCGACCGCAATTCGGTGCTGCGTACCATCAACGAGGGTGCCCTGACCATCCTGAACGACGACTTTGCCGGCCTGATCGGCGAGGAGGTTGATCAGTGGCCGCGTCAGAACATTCTCGGACAGTTCATCCGCCACAACTTTGCCACGGCGAAGGACATCGAATGGCAGACCCAGGTCGAACTCGAACGCCCCAACGGCATGCCGCAGGTATTGTTGCTGCGCGGATCACGTCTACCTGAAGCCAGCGGCGGAGGCGACGTCGTGGTCTTCGACGATGTGACGCGGATCGTCGCAGCCCAGCGCAGTGCGGCCTGGGGCGAAGTCGCTCGGCGGCTGGCGCACGAGATCAAGAATCCGCTGACGCCGATCCAGTTGTCCGCCGAGCGTCTCCAGTTCAAGCTGGCCGGCAAGCTGATGAACGGCGACGCCGACATGCTGGCGCGCAGCACGCAAATGATCATCAACCAGGTGCAGGCGATGAAGCGGATGGTCGACGATTTCCGCGACTATGCGCGTTTGCCGGTGCCTGAAGTCGAGCCGCTCGACCTCAACGCGTTGATCAGCGAGGTACTCGGGCTCTACGAAAGTTCGGCAGTGGCGATCGAGACGCAATTCGCCGGCGATCTGCCCAAGGTGCTGGGCGATGCGACACAATTGCGTCAGGTCATTCACAATCTGCTGCGCAATTCGGAAGATGCGCTCGAAGGACGGGATGCCGCGGCCATCCGCATCGTGACCGAGCGTGCCGGCCAGCAGGCAAGGCTGTTGATCGCCGACAATGGCCCCGGTTTTCCGCTCGAACTGCTGCCGCGCATCTTCGAACCCTATGTCACCACCAAGGCCCGCGGTACCGGGCTCGGCCTGTCCATCGTCAAGAAGATCGTCGATGAGCATCAGGGCACCATTGAAATTAGCAATGCACCGGAGGGTGGCGCGCGGATGGACATCCGCCTGCCCCTGGTGAAGAAGGAGGAAGCCAAAAATGGCGATAATTCTGGTCGTTGACGACGAAGTCGGCATTCGCGAACTGCTCTCGGAAATCCTGATCGACGAGGGCTACGACGTCAGGCTGGCGGAACATGCCACCGCCGCCCGGCGAATCCGTGGCGAGCTGCGCCCCGATCTGGTTCTGCTCGACATCTGGATGCCCGACACCGACGGCATTTCGCTGCTCAAGGAATGGCATGCCGCCGGCCACCTGAACATGCCGGTCGTGATGATGTCGGGCCACGGCACGATCGATACGGCGGTCGAGGCGACGCGCTTCGGCGCCTTCGATTTTCTGGAAAAGCCGATCGCCTTGCAGAAGCTGTTGTCGACCGTGCAGAAGGCGCTCAAGCACGACACCCATCCGCAGCGGCCGCCGCTGACGCTGGAAGCGTTCGGCCGTTCCGCGTTCATCAAGGAATTCAAGCGCCGGCTGGAGCAGGCGGCGGCCCGGGCGCCGGTACTGTTGCTCAAGGGCGCCGTCGGCGGCATGGCGGAAATCTGCGCACGGACGCTGCAGCCGCCGCGCTCGCCGTGGCTCGACCTGTCGGGCGTGAGCAGCGCGCTGACCCAGGAAATGCTGGAAAAGGTGAATGGCGGGGTGCTCTTCGTGCCCGATCTCGCGGCGCTCGGCAAAATGCAGCAGATGAACCTGGCGTTCGCGGTCGACCGTCTCGAAAGGCACAAATTGCAGCTGGTCGCGGCGACCGTCACGTCGCTGAGCGCGCTCGCCGAAGCGGGATGGGACAGCAAGCTGCTGGCGCGCCTCGGCGACGTCTGGGTCGGCATGCCGCCGCTGGCCGGCCATGCCGATGAGGTGCCGGAAATCGCCGGACTACTGCTGACCAACTTCGTCGAGCGCGGCGAAGTCCAGCCGCGCCGCTTTGCGACCGGCGCCCTCAACGCGTTGCGCACGCAGCCGTGGCAGAACCGCCCGGAAGCGAACTGGAACGACCTCTATTCGCTGGTTCGTAATCTGGCGCTGACCTCACTGGACGAGGAAATTTCAGCCGATGACGTGCTGCGCGTGATGCCGCAGGACGAGCAGGGCGGACAGGAGCTGGCCTCCCTGATTCCGCTGCTCGACCAGCCGCTACGCGAAGCGCGCGATGCCTTCGAGAAACTCTATTTCGAACACCACTTGCGCATCGAAGGTGGCAACATGACCAAACTGGCCGAGCGCTCTGGACTGGAACGCACGCATCTGTATCGCAAGCTGAAGCAACTGGATGTCAGGCTGGGCAAGCGCGGCGAAGAATAAGGCGGGCCATGCCGGCTTGAGAAAACGGGGGGTAGGGTCATGAAGGTCGTCATTCTGGGCGCCGGGCAGGTTGGCGCCAGCGTCGCCGAAGGACTGGTTTCCGAAGAAAATGACATCACCGTGGTCGATTACGACGGGCAGCGTCTTGCCCAGTTGCAGGATCGACTCGATTTGCGCACGGTGGTCGGCAACGCGGCGACACCCTCGGTATTGCGCAACGCCGGCGCCGCCGACGCCGACATGATCATCGCCGTAACGCAGAGCGACCAGGTGAACCTGGTGGCCTGCAAACTGGCGCACAGTGTTTTCAACGTGCCGACCCGCATCGCCCGCCTGCGCTCGCAGGATTTTCTGGCCGATGCCAGCCTGTTATCAACCGATAATTTCGCGGTCGATTTTGCGCTTTGCCCGGAGCAGGTGATTACCGATTACATCCGGCGCCTGATCGAATTTCCGGAAGCGCTGCAGGTGCTCAATTTCGCGCGTGGGCGGGTCAGCCTCGTCGCTGTGCGGGCTTATGAAGGCGGGTTGCTGGTCGGCAAGCCGATCCAGCAGATGCGCGAATTCCTGCCGGCGGACATGGATGCGCGGATCGCCGCGATCTTCCGGCGCGACCAGGCGGTCTTTCCCGCCGGCGATACGGTCATCGAAGCCGGCGACGAAGTCTTTCTGCTAGCCGCCGCCGAGCATATTCGTCCGGTCATGCGCCAGTTGCGACGGATGGTCACGCCGGTTCAGCGCATCATGATCGCGGGCGGCGGCAACATCGGCCTCAGACTCGCCAAATCCCTGGAGAAGCGATACGAAATCAAGGTGATAGAGGGGCGCAAGGAGCGCGCCGAACTGCTGGCCGGCGAACTGGACAATGCGCTGGTGCTGTTGGGTGAGGCGACGGACGAGGAGCTGCTCGAACAGGAGAACATCAGCGAGATGGATCTCTTCCTTGCCGTGACCAACGATGACGAAGACAACATCATGTCCGGCAGTCTGGCCAAGCGTCTGGGCTGCAAACGGGTGCTCGCGCTGATCAATCGCCGGGCCTATGCCGAAATGATCGAGGGCGGGCCGATCGACATCGGCATTTCGCCGGCCCAGGTGTCGATCGGTACCTTGCTTGCGCACGTAAGGCAGGGCGATGTGGCCGAGGTGCATTCGCTGCGCCGCGGCGCAGCGGAGGCGCTGGAAATCGTCGCCCACGGCGATGCCAAGAGCTCCAAGGTGGTCGGCCGGCGAATCGACCAGATCGACTGGCCGCACGGGGTGACGATCGCCGCCCTGGTGCGCAATTTCGACAAGGCGGTGGTTGTCGGCCAGACCGATAACTGGACTGCGATCACCAGCCATGGCGAGGTAGTTATCGCGCATCACGACACGGTGATCGAGCCGGATGACCACGTGATCGTTTTCTGTACCCGCAAGCAGCTGGTCAAGAAGGTCGAAAAGCTGTTCCAGGTCGGATTCCACTTCTTCTGAGAGGTCGACCGTGACCCGCTTTGCCCCTGTTTATCGTGCGCTGGGCATGATCATCATGCTCTTCGGCCTGACCATGCTGGCCCCGCTGATCCTGTCCTATGTCACCGAGGATGGCGCGCAGACTGCCTACGACGAAGCCTTCGCGCTGACCATGTTGTGCGGCGCCTTCCTTTGGTACCGCTACCGCAGATGCAAGCGCGAGCTCAACATCCGCGACGGCTTCCTGATGGTGGTGCTGGTCTGGTCGGTACTGCCGGCCTTCGCCGCCATCCCGCTGATGATCCACTTGGGCATCAGTCATACCGATGCCTATTTCGAGGCGATGTCCGGATTGACCACGACCGGTTCCACCGTGCTTTCGAATCTCGACACTCTGCCGATGTCGATCAACCTCTGGCGTCACCTGTTGGTGTGGGTCGGCGGCATGGGCCTGATCGTGCTGGCGATCGCGATTCTCCCGCTACTCGGCATCGGTGGTCGCCAGATGTTCAAGGCCGAGACGCCGGGGCCGATGAAGGACGCCAAAATGACGCCGCGCATCGCCGAAACGGCCAAGGGCCTGTGGCTGGTCTATTTTGGTGTCACGGTGGCCTGTATCCTCGGCTACCACTGGGCGGGAATGAACTGGTTCGACGCCTTCTGCCATGCCTTCTCGACGATGGGCCTGGGTGGCTTCTCGACCCATGATGCCAGCTTCGGTTTCTTCGATTCACCGGCGATCGAAATGGTCTCCATTGGCTTCATGCTGATTGCCGGCATGAACTTCGGGACGCTCTTTCTGGCAGTCAGTGGCCGTTCGCTATGGCCTTACATCCGCGATCCGGAGGCGGGCTGGTTCCTTGGTGTCACGCTGCTAAGCATCTTCATGATCGCTGTTTATATCTGGAAGGACGGAATCTACGCGGATTTCGATACGGCCCTGCGCTATTCTGCGTTCAACGTCGTTTCGATTGCGACGACGACCGGCTACGCGAGTGTCGATTACGCACTCTGGCCGATTTTCGCGCCGCTGTGGATGCTTTTCCTGTCCAGTTTCGTCACCAGCGCCGGGTCGACCGGCGGTGGTATCAAAATGATGCGCGCCTTGCTGCTCTACAAGCAGGTGTTTCGCGAACTGGTTCGGGCCATGCATCCGAACGCTGTCTACAACGTCCGCATCGGCGGCCAGGTGGCGCCACAGCACATCCTCTTCGCGGTACTGGCTTTTGCCTTCATGTACATGGTCAGCGTCGTCTCGCTGACCCTGATCATGGCCTTTACCGGTCTCGACATCGTTTCGGCCTTCACCGCGGTGGTCGCCAGCATCAACAACACCGGGCCGGGACTTGGCGTGGTCGGGCCGTCGACGACCTACGAGGCGCTCGGTGATTTTCAGACCTGGGTGTGCACTTTCGCCATGCTGCTAGGGCGCCTGGAAATTTTTACCTTGCTCGTCGTGCTGACCCCGGCCTTCTGGCGCAAGTGACCCGGAAAAGCGGATAATTGCGCCTTTCCGATTTTCTGGCGGAGTCCTCAGTGAGCCGACCCAAGAACGATACCTTTCTGCGCGCCCTGCTCAAGGAGCCGACTGACTACACGCCACTCTGGCTGATGCGCCAGGCCGGTCGCTATCTGCCTGAATACTGTGAAACCCGCAAGCGCGCCGGCAATTTCCTGAATCTGTGCAAGACACCGTCGCTGGCCTGCGAAGTGACACTGCAACCGCTGGCCCGCTACGATCTCGATGCGGCGATCCTCTTTTCCGACATCCTGACCGTGCCTGACGCGATGGGTCTCGGCCTGTATTTTTCGGAAGGCGAAGGCCCGAAATTCGAGCGACCGCTGCGCGAGGAGTGGGCGATCAATGACCTGACTGCGCCCGACCCGTTTGATCACCTGCGCTACGTGATGGACGGGGTGGCCGAAATCCGCCGCGCGCTGGACAATTCGGTGCCGCTGATCGGCTTTTCCGGCAGCCCCTACACCCTTGCCTGTTACATGGTCGAGGGGCAGGGTTCGAGCGATTTCCGCCATATCAAGACGATGCTCTACAACCGCCCGGACCTGCTGCACCGCATCTTGGCGGTGACAGCCGATTCGGTGACCTCGTATCTCAACGCGCAGATCGACAGCGGCGCCCAGGCAGTGATGATTTTCGATACCTGGGGCGGTTCGCTTTCGGCTGCGGCCTACGAGGAGTTTTCGCTGCAATACATGCGGCGCATCGTCGCTGGCCTGAAGAGGGAAAAGGACGGCCAGCGCATCCCGAGCATCGTATTCACCAAGAACGGCGGCTTGTGGCTGGAAAAGATCGCCGCCATCGGCTGCGATGCAGTTGGCCTCGACTGGACGATCGATCTCGGCGAAGCACGCCGTCGTGTCGGCGACAAGGTGGCGCTGCAAGGCAACCTCGACCCGAATGTCCTGTTCGCTGCGCCGGAAATCGTTGCCGCTGAAGCGAAGAAGGTGCTCGACAGCTTCGGTACGGGTGATACCGGCCATGTTTTCAACCTCGGCCATGGCATTTCGCAATTCACTCCGCCGGAAAGCGTGACGGCATTGGTCGAAGCAGTCCATTCCCACAGCCGCGCGATGCGCAAGCAGGGCCGTTGACCGGAATTTCAGGCTTGACTTATGCACAGAAATTGCAGTTGGCGGAAAATATTTTGCCGAAATGCCTTGACACCTTGAAATTTTCATAAGTGATTGAATTTGTTCGATTTGTTGCGTTGCCTAATTTTTCGGCAAAGTAACAAAATCCTTACGGTTTCGTTACTTAGCACAATCACCCGAAAGCAATCCACAAAGTTATCCACAGCTTTTGTGGACAAGCCATAACCCCTGATTTACAAGGGGTTTATCCAGCATTGCGAGAAGCCGGCCATGCCTGTACTTCGTGTCGCACTCGACCTGCCGCTGCATCGCCTGTTCGACTACATGGCGGAGTCGGCTTCTTCTGCCGACGTCGGCTTCCGGGTTCGGGTTCCGTTCGGAAAGGGTGAACGAATCGGCGTGATTGTCGAGGTGGTGGATGGCAGCGACTGGCCGGTCGCGCAACTGAAAGCTGCCGGCGAAATCCTGCGCGACTTGCCACCGCTGCCCCCCGATTTTTTCAGACTCTGCGAGTTTGCCAGCGCTTACTATCAGGCCGCGCTCGGCGAAGTCGTCATGCAGGCGCTTCCCGCCGGGCTGAAGCGGATCACCGCGCCGGTCCGGCGTTCAGGGCGTGCGCTCAGTCCGCCACCGCTTGCGAGTCCGCCAGAACTGACGGTAGAGCAGTCCGTGGCGTTGAGTGCCATCGACCCGCAAGCCGGATTCAGCGCCCATTTGCTCCATGGCGTGACCGGCAGCGGCAAGACGGAGGTGTACCTGCGCCTGATCGAACGGATGCTGGCGGCCGGAAAACAGGTGTTGCTGCTGGTGCCGGAAATCAACTTGACGCCACAGCTCGAAGGTCGGGTGCGGGCACGCTTTCCGGAAAGCATGGTCGTGTCGCTGCACAGCGAACTGGCCGAAGCCGCCCGCGAGCGCAACTGGCGGGCGGCGTTTTCCGGCGAAGCGAACATTGTTCTCGGCACCCGGCTGGCGATTTTCACGCCGCTGCCGCGCCTTGGACTGATCGTCGTCGACGAGGAGCATGATCCATCGTTCAAGCAGCAGGATGGCATGCGCTACTCGGCCCGCGACGTGGCGGTATTTCGCGCGCATCAGTTGGGCGTTCCGGTCCTGCTCGGCTCGGCCACGCCGTCGCTGGAATCCTGGGCCAACGCCCAGGGCAAGCGTTACGGCCTGCTTGCCCTGCGCCAGCGGGCCAATCCGCAAGCGGCGCTGCCCGCGGTCCACCTGCTGGATACCCGCAAAATGGTCTTGCAGGATGGCGTCAGCGAGCCGCTGATCGCGGCGATCGGGGCGCGTCTTGAGCGCGGCGAGCAAAGCCTGGTCTTCCTCAATCGCCGGGGCTATGCGCCGGTTCTGGCTTGCGCGGCCTGCGGCTGGGTGTCGCGCTGCCAGCGTTGTGCCGCCAATCTGGTTCTCCACCTGGCTGATCGCCGCCTGCGCTGCCATCATTGCGGATTCGAGAGCCGCGTGCCGAAAGCCTGCCCGACCTGCGGTAACCAGGATATCCATCCTTTCGGCCGCGGCACGCAGCGCCTGGAAATCTGGCTACAGGCGCAGTTCCCGCAAGCGCGCATCCTGCGCGTGGACCGCGATTCGGTCAAAAGCCGCAAGCAGTGGGAGACGATGCTCGAACGCATCCACGGTGGCGAGGCTGATATTCTGGTCGGCACGCAGATGCTGGCCAAGGGCCACGACTTCCCGAAACTGACGCTGGTTGGCGTGCTCGGTGCCGACTCCGCCTTGTTCGCCGCCGACTGGCGCGCGCCCGAGCGCCTGTTTGCCCAGTTGATGCAGGTGGCGGGGCGGGCGGGGCGGGCCGAGTTGAAGGGCGAGGTGCTGATCCAGACCCAGTACCCGGATCACCCGCTGTATGCCGCGCTGGTCGCCCACGATTATCCCGGCTTCGCCGCTACACTGCTGCGCGAGCGCGAGCAGGCGGGATTTCCGCCTTATGCCTTCCAGGCCATGTTGCGCGCCGAGGCGCCGGATATGTCGGCAGCCATCGCCTTCCTCGCCAGCGCCCGCGCCTTGCCGGTCGTGCAGGAGCACGCCGACGTCGTACTATACGATCCGGTACCGATGAGGCTTTCCCGGCTGGCCAATCTGGAGCGCGGGCAGTTGCTCGCCGAGTCCCATTCGCGCCCGGCGCTCCAGGCCTTCCTGCCGCGGTGGCGGGAAGCCATCGAAGGTATCAAGGCGCCATCGAGGTTGCGCTGGCATCTCGAGGTAGACCCGCTGGAATTCTGAAACCTGCCTCAGCCGCGCTTTGGAGAAACAGCCAGCCAGGCGATGGACGCGACCTGCCCGCCCAGCAGCGTCATGAATGCCGCGCGGTAAGCGGTTTCGGCGTTCCACCCGCCAGCCTGAAGCAGGTCGACCAGGATCCCGAAACCCCATTGCAGGCCGAACGCGCCGGCGAAGACGAGCAGGTTGAGGGCGGTGTTGGCGCGCCCCGACAAGGCCGGTGGAAAGGCCTGGGCGACCAGCGAATAGGCGATGTTCGACAGCGAGAAGCAGACGCCGAGCAAAGGCCACAGCAGGTCGCCGCCGAAGGTCGGGAAAAAGGCCAGCGAGGCCAGCGCCGTGATGGCCGCTGCCATGGCGCCGAGAAAGACGTTTTCAAGTTTGACCCCGCGGCGCACCAGTCCGGTGGCGAAGAAGCCCATGAACAGGAAGCCGGCGAGCATGGCGGCGCTGATCCAGGTCAGCCGGGCAGCGATGGCGGCACGGTCCATGTGCTCGATGACGTTCATCCAGCGCGTTGCCCACAGGCCCTGAAGCGCCATGAAGCCGCCGGTCAGCCAGAAACCCAGCGGCGCGTAGCGCCAGAAGTGACGGCTGAAGAAGATCTGTTTGACGCCGCTGAACTGCTCGGCAAGGCCGGCACCTTTGCCGGCATTCGGCTTGTCCGGGACGAACCACCACAGCGCGCCGGCGACCAGCACGGTGATGACGGCGAGGGCGAGAACGATCTCGCGCCAGCCGGTGATGCCGAGCGCAACTTCGAGCGGCTTGGCGGCGGCCAGCGCGCCAAGTCCGCCAGAGGCCATGATCCAGCCGGTCAGCGAGGCCTGGCGCTCGGGCGGGAACCACTGCGAGAAGGCCTTGAACGAAGCCATCAGGCAGGCCGAGACGCCCAGGCCGATCAGTGCGCGTCCGACAGCGAGGCCGGCGAGCGTATCGGACCAGGCGAAGGTGGCGGCGCCGGCAGCGGCGACGAGCAGCAGGGCGGCCTCGACGCGACGCGGGCCGAAGCGATCGAGCAGCATGCCGAGCGGCAGCTGGGCGGCACCGAAGGCGAGGAAGTAGGTGCTGGTCAGCAGGCCGAGTGCGTTGTCGCCGAGCCCGAGGTCGCGCGCCAGCACCGGCCCGATGACGGCGTTGGCCGTGCGGTAAAGGTAGGACAGGAAATAGCCGGCGGCAAATGGCAGAAAGAGGCGCAGCCACAGCTGGCGGTTGTCGAGTGCCATTACAAGTCTTCCGGTTTCACGTGGAACGCCGCCGCTGGCGGCGCGGACAGCCCCGGCTGTTTTTCCAGCCAGGCCAGTCGGTCGAGCATCTTGCGTTGCCAGCCGCTGGATATGCCCGGTGTGGCGGCCAGTTGCCGGAGGGCGTCGAGCGGTGGGCGATGGGCCTGCCAGAGGGTCATTGCCGCGGCGAGGGTGAGGTCGTCGGCGTTGGTTTCGAGAAGATCGAGCGTCGCATCCGGCGCCACCGTTCCCGGCTGCAGCACGCGAAAATACCAGCCGGTCAATTGCTGCGCGGCGATGAAGGCCGCCATGCCGTCGACGCCGAAGCGGTCGTCAATCTTCCAGCACGGGCTGCGCGGCTGGCAGAGCTGCAGGCGGGCGTCGCCGAGCTGGAAGACATCGCCGACCCGAACTTGCGTTTCGTCGAGTGTCGCGCTGGAAATGTTTTCGCCCAGGCTGCCGGGTTGCAGTTGCCCGGCAGCTTCCGGAAACTTTTCGGCAAGGCGTGTGTAGTGGGTTGCCGGATAGAGATGGACGGCCTTTTCCGGCCCGCCGTGGACACGGCGGTCGGCCTGCTGGTCGCCGGCAAAGCCTTCGAAACCGAGCTGCAGGGGGGCGCGCACCGGGTGCTTGTACATGCCGGTCGGCCGGCCGCTTTCAGGCAGCGGGGCGATGGTGCCGATGAAGAGGGAAATGAGTGCCATGATCCCTCGATTTTGCCATCAATCCCACAGCCATGCCGCGCCGCGCACCCCGGACGAATCCCCATGGACCGGCGGCAGGATGCGCGTGTGGAAAACATCGGAAAAGACGTGTGGACCGCAGCAGGCCGGCAGATTGCGATAGAGCCGTTGGAGGTTCGAAAGGCCGCCGCCGAGGACGATGACCTGCGGATCGAGGATGTTGATGATGCCGGCCAGCGCCCGCCCGAGGCGCGCTTCATAGCGTTGCAGTGTCGCCCCGCAGCCGGGGTCGCCAGCTTTGGCGCGGTCGTCGATTGCCGCTGGCGACAAGGTTTGCCCGCAGTGGACGGCATGGTCGCGCGTCAGCGCTGGCCCGCTGAGATAGGTTTCGATGCAACCGCTGCGTCCGCAATAGCAGGCGGGCAGGGGAAGGTCGTCAGCGGCGGGCAGGGGCAGCGGATTGTGACCCCATTCTCCGGCAATCGCGTTGGCGCCGGTCAGGATCCGGCCGCGCACGACGATGCCGCCGCCGACGCCGGTGCCGAGAATGACCCCGAACACGACTTCCGCGCCGCGCCCGGCGCCATCGCTGGCTTCGGACAAGGCGAAGCAGTTGGCGTCGTTGGCCAGCCGGACCTCACGCCGCAGCAGGCTTTCGAGGTCACCGCGCAAGGCCTGGCCGATCAGACAGGTCGAGTTGGCGTTCTTGATCAGTCCGCTGACCAGCGATTCGGCGCCGGGTATGCCGACGCCCACCGTCCCGGGTTCGCCCAGATCGCTTTCGACCGCCGCGACCAGCCCGGTGACTGCACGCAGGGTTGCCGGATAGTCGCCCTGCGGCGTGGCGACACGCCGGCGCATCCGTTCGCTGCCATCCGGCCCGAGCGCAATGACCTCGATTTTCGTACCGCCGAGGTCGACGCCGATGCGCAGCTGGTTCACGCGTGAGCCGTCGCGCTTGTGTTCGCCATACCCTGTCGCCGGTGGATTGGCGTTAATATGTGCTGCCATGTCCGTCGCTCCCCCGGCCCATTCTGCATGAAGGGTCGGCCGTCTGACAAGCCGGACGCGGGGCACTTGAGGAGTCTTCGATGTTGGTGAAATTCGTATCGAGCGAGACCGGTGAATTGATGATGTTCGCCGAAATGGCCGGCACTCTATTGCGTGCTGCCGGCAAGGAAACGGGCCGGCGCGGTGCCTTTACCCGTGATGAGATGCTGCCGGCCGCGCAATTGCTGCGCGCGGCCGTCGCGCGGGGCGAGGCAGGCGACAGCAAGGCGAACGACGACGATGAAGGCGCCGAGCAGCCGGTTGCGCTCGGCCCCCGCGCCTGGCCGCTGATCGACATGCTGGAGCGGACCGCGAAGGGCGGCGCGCAGGCTAATATCGTCTGGGAAGCGGCGGCCGATTTTTAGCCCGCCGCGCGGTTGCGCCGGCCGTACCTCAGCCTTACTTGCGGGCGTCGGCCTTCTTGCGCCAGCGGGCGGCATCGGCTGCCGTCGGTTCGGCGAATTTTCCGCCGCCGGCGTTGGCCATATGCACGACACCGCGTGCCACCTCGAGGTCGGTCAGCGCCGGGTTGCCGCCCATTGCCGGCATTTTCCGGATGCCGCGCAGCGCGGCGGGGACGAGATCGTTCAACCCTTCGCGGACCAGCTTGCCCCAGCGCTTGCGATCGCCGAACACGGGCGCCTCGTGTTTCCCCGTGCCGTGACAGTCGCTGCAGACAGTCTCATAGACTTCGGCGCCGGTCTTTTCCTGGGCGGCGGCGGACAGGGGAAGGGTGGGGAGCAGGGCGAGAAGGAGGGCGGTACGGAGGCGCATGAAATGTTTCCCGGTGATCGGAAGCAGACGCCCATTTTAATGCGATAGTTTGCGCATGAAAATTTGTCTTGCGCTCATTTTTGCCTGTTTCTTGGTGTCGGCCGCGACCGCGGGGAGTGCAGGGCCAACTGCCGCCGCGCCGCAGGTGGCGGTCGATGTCGGTCATACGCTTGGCGAACCGGGAGCGATCAGCGCGCGCGGACGTAGCGAGTTCGACTTCAACCGCGAGCTTGCCGGACTGCTGGTACCGGCCTTGCGTGCCCGGGACGTGACGGTGCGCGAGGTCAATTTTTCCGGCACCATCGGCAGCCTGGCCGAGCGACCGGAACAGGCACGCGGCAGCGACTTCTTCATTTCCATCCACCACGACTCGATCGCCACGGAGTACCTGCAATTCTGGGACTGGGATGGCAGCGAGGCGAGTCATACGACATTCAAGCGTGGCTTCGGGATTTTTGTCTCACGGCGCAACCCCGAACTTGCGGCCAGCCTGCGTTGTGCGTCGGCGATCGGCGCCACGCTGCGGCGCGCTGGCTTCGAACCGACGCAGTGGCATGCGCGAAAGCATCAACCGGCCGATGCAGCGAATGGTGTCTGGTATTACGACAATCTGGTGGTGCTGCACAAGGCGACCTTCCCCGCCGTGCTCTTCGAGGCCGGCGTCATCAAGCATCGCGAGGAAGAACTGGAACTGCTCGATGGCGATCGCCAGGCGCGCATGGCCGACGGGCTGGCGACGGGCATCGCCGGCTGCCTGTTCGTTACAGGAAAACTGGCTCGGGAGTGAGGTCGATCCCGAAGCGGGCGTGAACGGCGACCTGCACCGCCGCCATCGTTCGCCGCACGTCGGCACCCGTGGCGTCCCCGTGATTCACCAGCACCAGCGCCTGCTTTTCATACATGCCGACCGGGCCAAGGCGCCTGCCCTTCCAGCCGGCCTGCTCGATCAGCCAGCCGGCCGCGAGCTTGACCCGGCCATCCGGCTGCGGATAGCGCGGCAGGCCCGGATGCGCGGTGGCCAGCGCGGCCGCCAGGGCGGCATCGACCAGCGGATTGTGGAAGAAACTGCCGGCATTCGGTGTCACCGCCGGGTCCGGCAGCTTGCGCCGGCGGATGGCGATGATGGCGTCGGCGACGTCCTGCGGCGTCGGCGCGGTGAGGTTTCGGGTCGCCAGTTCCTGCGCCGCATCGGCATAACGCAAGTTCGGCTGCCAGGCCTTGGGCAGGCGGAAAATCACCGAGGTGATCGCCATGCGCCCGCTCAGGTGCCAGCCTTCCTGCTTGAACAGGCTGTCGCGGTAGGCGAAACGGCATTGTTTGCGGTCGACGGTAAAAAATGCCCGTTTTTCAAAATCCCAGGCACGCAGCGCGTGAAAGCGCTCGGCGACTTCCAGCCCGTAGGCGCCGATATTCTGGATCGGCGCCGCGCCGACCGTACCGGGAATCAGGCTGAGATTCTCCAGCCCCGGCCAGCCCTGCGCCAGCGTCCATTGCACGAAATCGTGCCAGTTCTCGCCGGAGCCGGCCTCGACGTACCAGGCCTCGGCATCCTCGTTCGACAAGCGCTTGCCGGGAATGCCCATGTGCAGCACGAGGCCGTCGAAATCGCCGTTCAGCACCAGGTTGCTGCCGCCGCCGAGGATGAAGCGCGGCGTCTGGCGCAATTCGGGTGCGGCAAGCTGTGCCGCGTCGCCGATGGCGGCGTAGAGGGCGGCCCGACCCGGCAGGGCGAGGGTGTTGAAAGCCTGGAGTTCGATGTCGTTCTGCGGCGTCATGGCGCAAATTTTCCCCGATTCCCTGCTGTTCCGGGGAATTTTGTCCGCGCCGAACTCAGCGGCACTCCGCTTCCCAGGCGCGGCGCAAACCGGCATCGCCGGGTGGCGTTCCGTGGCACGGGTTCGTTGCCGGCTTTGCCTTTGTTCGAGGAGTTTCAGTCGTGACTGGCGGGCGTCGCGAGTTGGCTGCTTTTTCTGCGATCTCAGGCAGGTAGGCGGTGGCGACCAGGAGAACGATCAAGGTCAGCACCCCGCTGATCATCGGGTGCCGCTTGCCCGACCATTTTGGAACGAACAGCGCTGCCGCAATCAGCAGGGCGGCACCCCCGCCCAGCAGTGCGCCACCCAAGGCCCATGGAAGTGCGAGGAATGCCGGCGCGAAGGTATCCGTGTTGATGCCCGGTTGCTGAAAATACATCACGTAGCCGATCCAGCCGGCGCGCAGGCCAAGCACGGCACTGCCAATGCCGGCGAGCGCCAGACCGGCGGGCCAGCGAAACGCTTCAGCGTTCGGTTTTTGCAAGCGCGTCGTTCTCCATGCAGTCAGGCGGGCGTTCGATTTTGGTGGAGCACTCTGCCACCGTTTGCCTATCCAGGCCGATTCCACCCGCTCGCGTGACAGCCGCGGCCTTGGCGGGCAAAGCAGCGGGCATGTCGATTGTCACATTTGCATCACAGCAAGGGCGCCAGCCAGTATTCGGCATCCTTGAGCGACATGCCCTTGCGCTTCGCCCAATCCTCCAGTTGATCCCGCCCGATCTTTGGAATTGCGAAATAGGTTGCCGCGGGGTGGCCGATGAAGAAGCCGGAAACGGCGGCGGCCGGCATCATGGCGCAGGACTCGGTGAGGGTCATGCCGGCGTTGGCCGGCGCGTCGAGCAGGGCGAAAAGTTCGCGCTTGGCAGTGTGGTCGGGGCAGGCCGGGTAGCCGGGAGCGGGGCGGATGCCTTTGTATTGCTCGGCGACCAACGCCTCGTTGTCGAGTGCCTCGTCGGCAGCATAGCCCCAGTAGTGGGTGCGCACGCGCAGGTGCAGCCATTCGGCGGCGGCTTCGGCGAGGCGGTCGGCGAGGGACTTGAGCATGATCGCCGAGTAGTCGTCGTTGGATGCTTCGAATTCGGCGACACGGGCATCGATGCCGAGGCCGGCGGTGACCGCGAAGGCGCCGACGTAGTCACGTTCGCCGACATAGTCGGCGAGGGCCAGGTTAAAGCGGCCCTGCGGCTGCTTGTGTTGCTGGCGCAGGCCCACCCAGCGGGTGAGTTCGGTGGTCCGTTCTTCATCGCTGTAGATGATGATGTCTTCGTTTTCGCCGCGCGCCGGGTAAAGGCCGAAGACGGCTCTTGCGGTCAACCAGTTCTCCTCGACGATCTTGGCCAGCATGGCTTTGGCGTCGGCAAACAACTGGCGGGCGGTTTCGCCGACGGTTTCGTTTTCGAGAATGG
>Ga0209262_10000536_pt1 | contig 16949 bp, 14 predicted proteins | sample Lowcelwee11metaG_FD_187171 | JGI IMG/M metagenome (GOLD analysis project Ga0209262, IMG submission 187171) | Freshwater pond sediment microbial communities from the University of Edinburgh, under environmental carbon perturbations - Low... | ecosystem: Environmental > Aquatic > Freshwater >...
TCACTCACCAACTTCTGCTTAGCCCTCGAGAGCTGTGATCTCGAGGTGCTGCTTGAGATGTTGAGCATCTCTGCTATCTCGTCGTGGTCATAACCTTCGATGAGGTAGAGAGAGAGTATCACCCGGTATCCTTCAGGAAGCTGTTCGATGGCGGCTTTTACCTCCTCAACCCTGGCTTCCACCTCCTCGTTGTATGCTTTCTCTTCATGGCTGTCATCGCGGAGGCCGGTGTGACTTTCAATATCTTCAAAGATCGCCTTTCTCTTTCCCAGGGCATCGAGTGATCTGTTGACCACTATTCTCTTGAGCCATGCTCCGAAGCTTACCGTGCCCGAGTAAGTATTTATTTTTTCGAAGGCTGAGAGGAATGCTTCCTGCATCACATCTTCTGCCTCCATGCTGTCGTTTACAATGCGCAGGCTGGTGTTATACATGGCCTTGTAATACAGCTTATAAACCTGGAACTGAGCCTTTTGATCGCCCTCGCGACAACCGTCAATCAGGTCCTGGTGAATGTTCCTGAATGCTGCTTCAACATTTTCCATCTTTCTTTCAAGATCTGATTCATATATGTATGATGCTGCACCCACGCATTTGAACTATTCATAACAATGACGAAACCAATGCGCGAATGCTGCATACAAGATAAAAAAAAGCTGTAAGCGGATAAAAAAAAGTTTTCAGCCCTGTGTCACAGTTCCGGTCGCATAGTCGAGCTCAGACCCAAAAAGACTGTGAGGTATTGAATATACCAGCAGCAACAGCACAGCTGCGGCGATGGTATAACCGGGCCGTTCTTTCCTTCGGTTCATGACTACCGCTGTTATCCAGGCGATAACTGCAATGAGGGTCTTGTTATCTGTAAGGTCCCATCCGAAAGGTATCCCGGTCCAGAATTCGCCGAAAGCATATTTCTGTACAACCGGCCCGAGGATCATTCCCCCTGCCAGCAGCAGCCACAGTGCCCACTGGCCCTGCTTCCTCTGCTGAGGCCTGCCGAATGCGGCATTGAGACCTGCAAGGTTGGACAGGAGCATGGCGAAGAACATTATGAAGATATGCGGTATCATTACTATCGCCGGAACGTTCCCCTTAAACCTGATCACCACAGGTTCATCTGCGGATATTTTGTTTATTGAACCGGAGGGTGTCATGAGAACAATGTAATATTCCAGCTTGCCTGCAGCAGGCTGAGAGGGGAGTTCGCCGACAAGATGAGTGCCGTCATGTATCATTTCTGAGACGATCCACTCTTCTTCGATCCTGAATCTTTTGAAGTATATCTTCCCTGAAATATCTGCCGGCAACTCAATTTTTATCTTGCAGGTATGGGTATTGGTCTGGCTTCTCTTAAGACCCAACTTATATTCGGTACCTTCGATGGTTACTTTGGTTCTTTTCGGGTATGTGGGGCCGGTCATGCGCTGATACATCGCAGCCGAGACTGTTATCAGAACAGCAATGGTCCAGAAAATGAAGTTTTTCATATAGTGTTTGACAGTAAGTTTACAATTGAATAAGCAGCAGTTCCCTCTTTTCGTCACGTATGACCTCAACGGTGATTGTCTGGCCAGGTTTGAGCTGGCTCAGTCTGAACATATAATCCTCGATATTATTGACAGGTTTGTCCTCGATGGCTACAATAATATCTCCTTTTTCCATTCCGCCCATGGCAGCCGGCTTACCGGGTGTCACGAAGTCGGCCCTTAGACCGTTCTTCACGTTGCCGGCAAAATCAGGCATTAATCCGAGGGTGACACCTCTGCGTCTTCCCATTGACTGTGACGGTCCTTTAGGCCCTGCCTCACGGAAGGCAAGCCTCTCCGTATCATTGGCTGCACCTGTGACCATTTCAGAAAGGAGCTCACCGATTCTGACCATGCCGGCGTAATTCAGTTTGTCCGGTGTGTCAGCCGGAGTATGGTAATCCAGATGTGCACCTGTAGTAAACACCAGCACGGGGATATTTTTTCCGTAGAAGGAAGAGTGGTCTGAAGGTCCGTAACCCTCGTCCGTGAAGCTGAGGCTGAGCATGGTTGTGTCAGTGATCGATATTACACTGTCACGCAATCCCAATGCTGTTCCTACGCCGCCTACCTGAACGCCGTTACCCTCCTTCAGCCTTCCGACCATGTCAAGGTTCACCATCAGGTTTACATTTGCGGGGTCTATACCCATATTCTCAACAAAATGCTTTGATCCGAGCAGTCCCATCTCCTCTCCTGAAAATGCCACAAACAGAATGTTACGGGCAAATCCTTTTCGCGAGTTTGCGAGATTCTCCGCCAGTTCTACCATCAGTGCAACACCGGAGGCGTTGTCATCAGCACCGTAGTGTATTGCGACGGTGTCGACAGCCCTGCTTGCTGAGCCCGGGCCTCCCATGCCGAGATGATCATAATGCGCACCGACGATTATATATTCATTTGACATTGTGTTTCCTTCAAGGTACATCACCACGTTTGCGGCCGAAGCCTCCCTTGCAATCATTTCAGCCTCACCCTCGGCAGTGGAGGAAGTAATGAAGCTCAAAGGAGCAAGCTCCTCTGCAGCAAGAGTCTCGAGCCCGGAGACAGTTTTGCCTGATGGCTTCAGGAGCGAGTCAGCAAGGCTTCTCTTTATCTGCAGCACAGGTATTCCGGCGCTGCTCTCACCCCTGGAGGGTCTCTCGAGGTTATCTGCAGAGTCCCATGCCTCACCTGACACGAGAAGGACCCCTGCCGCGCCGTTCTCCCTTGCCGTCAGAACCTTCACACGGTCTGTACTGAACATACCGTAATCAGATGCAGCAGGATTCGACTCGGGGTATCCGCGAAGCACCATAACCCACTTGCCTTTCACATCAATATCCTGATAGTCATTCCACTGCATCGAATCATTTGCAACCATGAAGCCATAACCCGAAAATGCCACTCCGGCGCTCAGGGCACCGTTTGATGTCAGGGCAAGAGGTACGAAGTCAGTCCCGGCGACATATTCATTGCCATTGATATTCAGTCTGTTTGCCTCACCTATCTGTGCAGAGACCGTGACTCTGAACTTCTGAAGGCCATCACCCATGAACGGATCAAGTTTTGCCTTCTTCAATTCCTTCCGGATATAGAGAGCCGCCAGTGAGTCCCCGGCTGTGCCTGTCCCTCTTCCGGCAAATTCATCAGATGTAAGTTTTGTGGTCAGCTGGACCAGCTCGTCATGAGTGATCTTTGGATTGCGGCTCGTACCGGCACATGATGTGAGTGCGAGAATAAATATAAAAGCAATTATGTTCAGGTATCTCATAAAGAAATCATTTGAGCCGGTAAAAGTAACAATCTTTTACCAACCTCAGACTATCATATATGCAACATTGATAAGACGTACTAACTCATGCAAACTGCAGGATGGCTTTCTTTATCAGGGATATAGCATCTCTCAGCTGCTCCTCTGAAATGATAAGGGGAGGAGCGAACCTGATTATATGCCCGTGCGTTGGTTTTGCCAGAACCCCCATCTCTTTCATTGCCAGGCAGACATCCCATGCTTCCTTTCCGTTCTTTGGCCTGATGACTATGGCATTCAGAAGGCCTTTTCCCCTTACCAGTTCAATCATGTCAGATTTAACGGCTCTCATTTCGTCACGGAATATCTTCCCGAGTTTTTCGGACTTCTCTGCAAGTTTCTCATCCTTCACGACCTCAAGAGCAGCAATGGCCACTTTTCCTGCAAGGGGATTGCCTCCGAACGTTGATCCGTGCTCGCCGGGTTTGATGGTAAGCATTATCTCATCGTCGGCGAGGACGGCTGACACCGGCAGCGCGCCTCCTGAGAGGGCTTTGCCCAGTATGAGTATGTCAGGCCTTACACCTTCGTGATCGCAGGCAAGGAGCTTCCCGGTACGGGCAATACCTGTCTGCACTTCATCGGCAATAAAGAGTACGTTGTTCTTTTTACACAGGTCATACGCTTTTTTAATATATCCCTCATCCGGGACAAAAACGCCGGCTTCCCCCTGAATCGGTTCGACAAGAAAACCTGCAACGTTATGGTCAGTGAGTGCTGCCTCCAGTGCCGGAATATCGTTGTATGGTATGGTTATGAATCCGGGTGTAAAGGGGCCGTAATCTTTACGTGCATCAGGGTCTGTTGACATTGAAACGATGGTGATTGTCCGTCCGTGGAAGTTACCTTCACAGACGATGATCTTTGCCTGGTTTGCACTGATCCCTTTCTTAAGGTATGCCCATTTGCGGCATAACTTCAGCGCTGTCTCATCTGCCTCTGCACCTGTGTTCATTGGCAGCACCTTGTCATAACCAAAGTATCTGGTTATGTATTCTTCATATTCACCCAGCACGGAGTTGAAGAAGGCTCTTGATGTAAGGGTCAGTTTCTGAGCCTGTTCAACCAGAGCGGCAGTGATTTTGGGATGGCAGTGTCCCTGGTTTACTGCAGAGTATGCTGAAAGAAAATCGTAGTACCTTTTGCCCTCCACATCCCAGACGTATGGGCCCTGTCCTCTCTCAAGCACTACGGGCAGGGGATGATAGTTATGTGCTCCGAATTTTTCTTCTCTCTCGATGTAATCATGAGTCTTCATATATTGTTATTTATGGTGTTTCTGTACGGATGGCAATTTTACAAAGGTTTTTCGACAAAAAGAAAACAAAGAATCATGATTCTCCGTCGAGAAGGTCAGGTCTCTTGTTCCGGGTGTTGAGCACAGACTGTTCAAACCGCCATTTTTCTATCTCCGGAGTATTTCCCCCTGTAAGAATACCGGGCACTTTCCATCCCATGAATTCCGCCGGTCGCGTATATACCGGAGGGGCAAGAAGATTATCCTGGAAAGAGTCGGAGAGGGCAGATTCAGAATCGGAGATGGCGCCGGGCAGCAGCCTGACAATAGCATCAGTGATCACTGCGGCAGGCAGTTCACCTCCTGTGAGTACATAGTCACCTATTGAGATCTCGCGTGTAATAAGATGGTCTCTGATGCGCTGGTCTATCCCTTTGTAATGCCCGGCAAGTATTATTATGTTTTCCTTCAGCGAAAGTTCATTGGCAATCCTCTGGCTGAACTGAGTGCCGTCAGGGGAGGTGTAGATCACCTCGTCATAACTGCGCTGCGACGAGAGAGAGGTGATGCAGTTATATACAGGTTCTATCATCATTACCATCCCTGCCCCGCCACCAAAGGGATAATCATCGACGCTCCTGTGCCTGTCAGTCGAGTAATCACGCAGGTTTATGATATTGATCTCTGCAATACCCCTGGCTCTGGCCCTTTTTATTATCGACTCATCGAAAGGACTGCGCAGAAGCTCAGGAAGAACAGTAATTATATCTATACGCATAAACTTTCAGAATGTGTAAAACTACAATATTTTTTTTCGTAATTTTGAAGTGCTTCATAATCATTTTAACCTTAAATACATACAGAAATCATGGGAAAATTTGTGATTACGAAAAGAAAAAACGGTGAGTTTCAGTTCAATCTGCTTGCCACCAACGGTCAGACGATTCTGGCAAGTGAGGGTTATGCATCGAAACCGTCATGTATTAACGGCGTCAAGTCTGTCATGAAAAATGCAGGTGATGCCAAAAGGTTTGAGGCAAAAGTTGCCAGGAACGGTAAGTTCCATTTCAATCTGAAGGCATCAAACGGCCAGGTCATTGGAAGCAGTGAGATGTATGAATCACAGGCCGGTTGCGAGAACGGCATTGTTTCAGTAAAGAAGAATGCCCCTGGTGCGACAATAGAGGACAAAACCAAATAGAATGCCATCCCGGTTTTATTACCCTGCCCTGTTCGGGCAGGGTTTAATTTTTTATGCTTTATAAGATGAAATGCAGGAGCGGTTGCGGGGCTTGTTGCATTGCTCCTTCCATCTCATCACCCATACCCGGAATGCCATCAGGAAAACCGGCAGGGGTGAGGTGTATCCATCTCACCGAAGAGTATGAATGCGCTATCTGGGGAAGGGATGACAGACCAGCCGTCTGCGCAGCCTTCCTGGCTGAACCGGAGTTCTGCGGCACAGACCGCAGTGAGGCAATGAGGATACTCTCATCGCTGGTCTGACAGCTATTTTCTTTCGAAGACTATCCTGCCGCCGGTTATTGTGTAATCTGCCTTTACGGCCATAATACGGTCCTCAGGAGTGGCAAAGATATCCTCAGAGAGCACAGTTATGTCAGCAAGATAACCCGGTTTCAGCATCCCTTTCCTCTCTTCCGTAAACTGTGCATATGAGGCTCCCAGGGTGTAGTATTCAATGGCCTTTTCCATTGTAATTTTTTCCATCGGAAACCAACCGTCACCTTCTTCTCCATTACGGTCTTTGCGTGTCACTGCTGCGTATAAACCTTCCATGGGGTTGAGAGGCTCAATGGAATAGTCGGTCCCGAAGGCAATCTGTGCCCCGCTGTCAGCGAGACTTTTCCAGGCATAGGCCCACCTGCTGCGATCTGGTCCGATACGCTTCTCAGCGAAGCGCTTATCGGTTATACAGTGCGTCGGCTGCATGGAGGCTATCACCCCAAGCTCTGCAAAACGGGGTATATCATCTTCAATGAGTATCTGGGCATGTTCTGACCTGTGACGGCTGTCGCGGACGCCGTTAACCTCGAGGGCCTTCTGATATGCGTTGAGTATCCAGTTATTGGCTTTGGGGCCGATGGCGTGTATGCCTATCTGGAATCCCATCCTGTCAGCAGCGATCACCCTCTCTTCAAGTTCTTCATAACTCATCTGAGGCAGGCCGCTCTTGTCAGGTTCATCCTCAAACGGCTCAAACATCATCGCAGTGGCTGAGCCGAGTGTCCCATCCATGAAATCCTTCAGGTACCCGAACCTGATCCAGTCGCCTGTTGAAGGGTATTTTTCTTTCAGCCTGTTATACTGATCGAGTTTAACCGGGTCAGCAGTCAGTTCTGCCCCAATGTCGATTCTGCAGGTGAGCATCCCCTTTGCCATAATGGTATCGTACATGTTAAAGTCGGCGCTTCCGGGTATCTGGATGCTTGTTATTCCGTATTCGGCTGCCTGCTGCAGCGCAGTGATATATCCTCTCCATTCCATCTCTTTCTCCTCCTCCGCACTCCGTTCTATCTTCTTTTCCCCGGTTTTTATCAGCCTCATGGCGCTCTCCTTAAGTATTCCCGTAGGTTCGCCGGTAACAGGGTCTTTCATGATCTCACCGCCGAACGGATCAGGGGTATCGGCTGTTATCCCGGACTCTCTGAGGACATAGCTGTTCACAAGGGCGCTGTGGCCGTCTGTGCGCCGTAAGATCACAGGATTATCGGGAGAGACGCCGTCAATGAGCTCTTTTGAAGGCCACTCACGGGTGGTGAACATCTCATGCTCCCAGTGACCGCCGTAAATGAGGAGGCCCTTTTCACTCCCGGAAACCTGCTCCCTCACCTTTTCCGTTATGACTGCCGGGTCGGTGACGTATCTCAGTTCAATATAATCAGGGTCTACCGGACCGAAATGGGCATGCGCATCATTGAATCCGGGGATAACACTCCTTCCTGCGGCATCGATTACCCTTGTCTTCCCGCGGTCAATATACTTCTCTATATTCTTGTTGCTGCCTACTGCAACAATAATCCCCTCCTTTACTGCAATGGCTTCTGCATAAGGTGCCTGCGCATCTACAGTGAATACTTTGGCATTAACAACGGCGAGGTCAGCCTTTTCGGTCTCTCCGCAGCCGGACGAGGTTAGCAGGGCAGCTATCATAATGTTAAGAATGGCGTTTTTCATGTTAATCATTTCGTAAAACCCGCGCAATTTAAAAAAAATGACATTACTTTAGGTCCCAGTAAACCTATGAAATTAAACTCCAACATTTGAAATCATGAAAAAGCAGACCATTCCTCCGGGGTATCTTTTTACCAAGAGCTATACGAACTATGTGTTCATAATGTTGTTTCTGCTCTATCTTTTTGATTATGCGGACAGGATGGTGGTCAATTCGATGTTCTCATACATCCAGAAAGATCTTGGCATTAATGATTTCCAGTCAGGCTGGCTTGTCTCAGTCATATATCTCACAATAGGGTTACTTACCTTCCCCGTCTCGCTTGTGATAGACAGGTGGAGCAGGACGAAAACCATCGGCATAATGGCCATTGTATGGAGCCTTGCCACATTGCTCTGTGCTTTTACAGGCAACTATGTCCAGCTGTTCATGGCCCGTATTCTCATCGGGTTTGGCGAAGCTGGGTATGCACCCGGCGGAAGTGCCCTGATATCAGGGTTATACCCGATTGAGAAGCGCTCAAAAATGATGGGGCTGTGGAACGCTTCGATACCACTGGGCTCAGCAATAGGAGTCACAATGGGCGGTATAATAGCCAGCTCATGGGGATGGAAACATGCCTTCGGGATTGTGGCGATCCCGGGACTTATAATTGCCATCCTGTTCCTCTTCGTGAAGGACTACAAAACCGTGGACCTCTCAAGGGTTGACAGCAGCAACAAAAGAGTGAAGATGGAGAGGAAAGACATGGTAAGGGAGTTCCTGAAGAAACCATCAGTGATCTTCACATATTTTGCCATGACCGCCATAGTGTTTGTGACAACCGCAATGATAGTATGGCTTCCAAAATTCTTTGAGATCAGCAGCGGCATGGATCCCAAGAAAGCCGGTACCCTTGCAGGCGCTGTGATGATGCTTGCCCTGATAGGTGCCCCGATGGGCGGATATATCATTGACCGCTGGAGGAAGACAGAACCCAGGGCAAGAATGCTGTTCCCTGCAATAACAACCTTCATCTCTGCCATACTTCTGTTCCTTGCCTTTTACATCTTCAAAGGCCCGATGCAGCTGGTGACTCTTTTCGTTTTCGGCATATTCATCATGCTGTTCATCTCCGGTGCCGCAGCTGTCACGCAGGATGTTATCCATCCGGGACTGAGGGCGACATCCTATGCGATAGCCGTTCTTGTGCAGAACCTGCTGGGTTCATTTACTGCCCCGATAGTTTTGGGGAGAATTTCTGACCTGACAAATATCAAAACCGCAATGAGTATCCTGCCGTTCTCACTGGTGCTGGGAGCATTACTTTTCCTTATAGGATCGAGATATTATGTGTCTGATATGGAAAAAGTTACAGCCGTAAAACTGGAAGTTGAGTAAATGAGGATTGCTCTGCTGGGATATGGCCGTATGGGCCGCGAGATAGAACAGGTTGCGGTGTCAGCGGGTCATGAGATTGTGCTCAGGATTGACCGCGATAACCTGGAGGATTTCAGCCCTGAAGCTGCCTCAGGATGTGATGTGGCCATCGAGTTTACAGGGCCGGAGGCGGCAGCTGAAACCATCTTAAAGGCAATAAATCTTGGCGTTCCGGTTGTATCAGGCTCAACAGGCTGGATGGGACGTTATGAAGAGGTGGCTGCCTTCTGCCTTGAAAAAAATGGCTCCTTCATTCATTCCTCCAATTTCAGCATCGGGGTAAATGTCCTGTTCAGGCTTAATGCCGAACTGGCCAGGATAATGAGCTCACATCCTGAATACAAGGCGATCGTCGAGGAGATCCACCACATCTATAAGCTTGACGCTCCGAGCGGTACGGCAATCACACTGGCGGGAGGGATAACAGGGCACCACCATAATTATGACGGATGGGTGCTGTCTGATAATGAAACTGATGCAATGAGCAAGATGCTCACCGTAAAAGCGGTGAGGGAGGGTGCCGTGCCGGGGACTCACTCCGTTACATGGACCTCCTCCAATGACATGATTTCAATAAGACATGAGGCTTTTAACCGAAGGGGTTTTGCCGCTGGTGCCCTGATGGCAGCCTCTTTTCTATTGACACGCAAGGGTGTTTATACGATGAGTGACGTTTTGAATTTATAATTATAGCTAGATTTGCAGCGAAAAAAAAGAGAGATGAATAAACTACTCGATAACATGTATGTCAGGTTCGGCATAGCAGCAGTCATTTACATTTTATGGGTCATATGGGTTGGCAATTTCTGGCTTTTACCCGGACTGGCAGTAGTATATGACATCTATGTCAGCAAGAAGGTCAACTGGGCGTTCTGGAAGAAGAGGAAGGGGAAGAACCATATTGCCATCGAATGGCTTGATGCGCTGATATTTGCTGTTATTGCCGTGACGCTGATAAACATCTTCCTGTTCCAGAACTACCGCATACCATCACCCTCAATGGAGAAATCGCTGCTTGTGGGTGACCACCTCTTTGTCAGCAAGGTAGCCTATGGCCCGCGTATGCCAAACACACCGGTAGCTTTTCCTTTTACGCAGCATACGCTTCCCTTCACCAAAGGAAAAGGCAAATCATGGTCTGACATAGTTCACTGGGACTACAAAAGGCTTGCCGGCTTCGGGAAGGTAAGGAACAATGACGTCGTGGTATTCAACTTCCCTGCCGGAGATACGGTTGTGATAGAAAACCAGGCGGTAGCCTATGACGAAATCGTCAGACAGCAAGCTGAGATGCTGACATCAGAAGATCTGCGATCCAACAGACCCCTGAGGAGCCGTGAAGAGTACCACTCAGCTGCCAGGCAGCTTGTATGGGAAGAGAATTATATTATCTACCGCCCGGTTGACAGGCGTGACAATTATGTAAAGCGTTGCGTGGGTATCCCCGGAGATACTGTCACCATCAAAGAGGGGCAGCTCTTTGTCAACGGAATACCCGAAGTTGACAACGGCACTCAACAGACGACATATTTTGTCAGGACCAACGGCACGAGAATAAACCCGAAAGCCTTCGAGAGGATGGATGTCTCAAGGGCTGATCAGTCACTTATGCTCTCCGGCACAGTGTACCATCTTCCGCTGACTATGAAGAATGCGGAGACGATATCGGGTTTTGCCAATGTCACCGGCATAACCCCTGAGATAAAGAGGGCAGGGGATTACAACTCGATGATCTTCCCGCAAGATCCTGCCAACTACAGGTGGAATGAAGACAACTTTGGGCCGCTGTGGATACCGTCAGCCGGCGCAACTGTCAGGCTTGATATGTCAAACATTGCTCTGTACAACCGGATAATAGATGTTTACGAAGGGAATGACATCGCAGTGAAAGACAGTACAATATTAATCAACGGTCAGCCTGCAGACAGTTACACCTTTAAGATGGACTATTACTGGATGATGGGTGACAACAGGCACGGATCGTCAGATTCGCGGTTCTGGGGATTTGTACCGGAGGACCATATTGTCGGCAGGCCGGTCTTTGTTTGGCTCTCGATTGACAAGGAGGCTGCAGGACTTAAGAAGATAAGATTCAACAGGTTCTTCAAGGGAGCCAGGAGATAATTTGCGATTTGCGATTTGCGAATGTCGAATGGGGAAAGCCCTAAATCGAAAATCGAAAATCGAAAATCGAAAATAAAAAAAGCGGGTTCTGCCCGCTTTTTTTTATTGTTTTACCTTTTCCACTATCGCTTTGAAGGCTTCCGGGTGATTCATTGCAAGGTCGGCAAGCGTCTTGCGGTTCAGGACAATCCCCTTGTTGTCAAGTTTCCCTATAAACTCGGAATAGCTCATCCCGTGGAGTCTTACTCCTGCGTTTATCCTCTGAATCCAGAGTGCCCTGAACTGGACTTTCTTGGCTTTGCGGTCGCGGTAGGCATAACCGAGACCTTTCTCGAGGACGTTCTTTGCAACAGTGTATACGTTACTGTTGCTTCCGAAGTACCCCTTGGTCTGCTTCAGGATCTTTTTCCTTCTTGCCTTTGATGCTGGTGCGTTTGTTGCTCTTGGCATTTTCTTTACTCTTTTTCGGATGTAAGCGCCCTGCGGGTCTTTTATGCTTCACATCCAGGTTAATAATTCAATTGATTATCACACTGACAGGTGGTCTGCATTATTTCAAACCGAGCAGAAGCTTGATGTTCTTCTCGTCAGTCTTATCCACCAGTCCGCCGTAGGTAAGATTCCTCTTACGCTTGGTCGACTTCTTGGTAAGGATATGGCTCTTGAAAGCATGCTTACGCTTGATCTTACCTGTACCGGTCAAAGAAAATCTCTTCTTTGCTCCCGGATTTGTTTTCATTTTTGGCATTTCGTAAAATATATGTATATAAAAACTCTATTTCTTTTTCTTTGGTGACAGAATGATGATCATCCTTTTTCCTTCAAGCCTTGGTAACTGGTCAACCTTGCCGTACTCCTCAAGATCGGAGATGAATTTTGCAAGCAGTTTTTCCCCCTGGTCCTTGAAGAGTATTGATCTTCCCTTGAAGAAGACATATGCTCTTACCTTGGCTCCCTCTTCCAGGAAATTGATCGCATGCTTCAACTTGAAATTGTAGTCGTGATCATCAGTATTCGGGCCAAAGCGGATCTCCTTAACAACAATCTTTGCTGCATTGGCTTTGATCTCTTTCTGCTTTTTCTTTTGCTGGTACAGAAACTTCTGATAATCAACTATCTTACATACGGGCGGGTCAGCTTGGGGAGATATTTCAACAAGATCGAGTTCCATCTCGTCAGCCAGATTCAAAGCATCACTGATGCCCATTACCCTGGCCTCGATATTTTCGCCCACAACCCTTACGGTCCGTGCTGTGATCCTGTTATTTATCCGGTGTTCCGGTTCCGGTTTTCTTCCCGGCCTTGGCCTGGAAAAGATTGGTCCTGCTATGGTTTTGTCCTCCAGTTAAGTTAATACTATGCTCTTAATCAATATCTTATACATTAATCTCTCTTCCAATCTCCTCTCTGACAAGGTTGATGAACTCGTCAGGTTTCATCGCCCCTTTGTCTCCCTCGCCCTGCCTTCTGACAGAGATTGTTCCGCTCTCTACCTCTTTTTCACCAATGACAAGAAGGTACGGGATTCTCTTTAACTCATTATCCCTTATCTTCTTACCTATCTTTTCGTTCCTGTCGTCAATCAGGGTGCGAATATCGGAATTATTAAGGAAATTCAAAACAGTTTTGGAATATTCATTATATTTTTCGCTTATAGGCAGCATCACGGCCTGATCAGGAGTCAGCCAGAGCGGGAATTTTCCGGCTGTGTTTTCAATTAATACCGCCACAAAACGTTCCATTGAACCGAAGATGGCCCTGTGTATCATCACAGGCTGATGCTTCTGGTTATCGTTGCCCATATATGTCAGTTCAAACCTCTCAGGCAGGTTATAGTCAACCTGTATGGTGCCAAGCTGCCATTTGCGGCCAATGGCATCCCTTACCATGAAGTCAAGCTTGGGCCCGTAGAAGGCAGCTTCGCCCACAGCAACATTGGTTGTAAGGTTCTTCTCTCCGGCAGCTTCAATTATTGCCCTCTCAGCCTTCTCCCAGTTTTCATCAGATCCGATATACTTCTCACGGTTTTGCGGGTCGCGCAGCGATATCTGTGCCGTAAACTCACTGAAGCCTGCGATTTTGAAGATATACTGCACGAGGTCAATTATGCTCTTGAATTCCTCCTTCAGCTGGTCGGGGCGGCAGAAATGGTGTGCATCATCCTGCGTGAAGCTTCTCACCCTCGTGAGACCGTGAAGCTCGCCGCTCTGTTCATATCTGTAAACGGTACCGAACTCTGCCATCCTTATCGGCAATTCCCTGTATGAATGCGGGGTGGCATTATATATCTCGCAGTGATGAGGACAGTTCATCGGTTTGAGCATGAATACCTCACCCTCCTGCGGAGTGGTTATGGGTCTGAAGGAGTCGGCTCCGTATTTCTCATAGTGACCGGAGGTCTTGTAAAGGTCAACATTACCTATATGAGGTGTTGATACCATGGTATAGCCTCTCTTCTTCAGCACCCCTGTCATAAAATCAATGAGTCTCTGTTTCAGGTCAGCCCCCTTGGGGAGCCACAGGGGAAGGCCCATCCCTACCTTATGGGAGAATGCGAAGAGCTCAAGCTCTTTGCCGATGCGGCGGTGATCACGCTTACGGGCTTCCTCGAGCATTGTCATATATTCGTCAAGCATCTTCTGCTTCGGGAAGGTGATTCCGTATATCCGGGTGAGCATCCTTCTCTTCTCGTCGCCTCTCCAGTATGCTCCGGCCAGGCTCAGTATCTTAATGGCCCTGATCGATGATGTGTCAGGAAGATGCGGTCCGCGGCACAGATCAGTGAAGTTGCCCTGACGATAAAGGGTTATCGTTCCATCCTCGAGCTCAGATATCAGCTCTGTCTTGTATTCATCTCCCTTGGCCGTAAAGAGATCAAGAGCCTCTTTCTTGCTGACCTCCGTTCTTACAATCGGACTGTTCCCGGCTGCCAGCTCCTTCATCCGGGCTTCTATAGCCGGGAGATCACCATCTGTAATGACTTTGCCTTCGCCTGGGTCAACATCATAGTAGAACCCGTTCTCGATAGCAGGTCCGATGCCGAATTTCATCCCCGGCCAGAGCGACTCAAGTGCCTCAGCCATGAGGTGGGCCGATGAGTGCCAGAAAGCATGCCTGGCTTCAGGATCATCCCATTTGTGAAGCTTCAGGGTAGCATCTGCATCGACAGGACGTGTTATATCACGTAATTCACCGTTGACTGTTGCGGCATAGACCTCGGCAGCAAGCCTCGGACTGATTGACATGGCAACATCATAGCTGCTTACACCTTTCTGGTATTCCCTCACAGTGCCGTCCGGAAATGTGATCCTGATCATTAATCTCCTTTTAAAATTTAGTTTGCAAAGATAACGATTTTTTGAACGTCTATGTTCAATGGTATGAAGACATAACTTATCTGATCAAAATGAGATAAAAGGAAGTGTGGCACAGATTTTGGATTTTATGATATAACATTAATAACAAACGCCATGAAAAGGTTAGTGATTTTAACAGCAGCAGCAGCGATAATCCTCAGTTCATGCGACATTCAGCCTGAGGCTTTTTTCTATGCCGACAAGCTCAGCGCAGATATCGGAGAAGAAGTTTACTTCACCAATGAATCTTACAATGCCAGCTGGGTCAGCTGGGATTTCGGTGATGGCATATGCTCTGATGCCTATAACGTTGTGCATTCATGGTCGGCATCAGGTGTCTATACGGTTGTCCTGACTGCCTTTTCATCAACAGGAAGCATCGACAAGGCCTTCCTCGAAGTAGAGATAGTATCGCCAACAATGCTTGAGATTGAGGTCCTTGAATGGTATGATGAATATCCGGTACAGGGTGCAAGTGTCATTCTCTATCCGACACTTTCAGACTGGGACAATGAGACAAACGCCCTGGTTGAAGGGTTTACCAATGCAGCAGGCAAGGTGGTGTTCACCAACCTGGGTCCGTATGTATACTTTGTCGATGTATGGCATCAAACACATAACAACTACACGCTGAGGGACGAGGATGTGGATTTCATACGCACTCCCCAGCTTGTCACTAATTCACTCAACAAGTTCACAGCCTGGGTTGACTACACCGGGGCCAAGAGCGGGTCGGTTTCACGTGACAGAAAGCAGCTCCTTCCGCAGAAGGGCAGAGAGTTTCCGTCAGCAGGAATGAAATGAGAATATATCGGGGCAAAAAAACAATCTCACTGATTCTAAAGTTAATAAATTCGTTATGTTTGTGAGTTCATTAACCTAAACGATAGAATCACATGGAGACAAAGTTTGCCCTAGCAGGAATAGACTACCTGATCATGGTGGTCTATTTTATTTTTGTTCTGGGTATCGGGTGGGCCCTGAAAAAGTACATGAAGAATGCCTCAGCTTTTCTTGAGGCCGGACGGTCAATGCCGGCCTGGGTAGCCGGTCTGGCCTTTATTTCCACCAACCTCGGAGCTCTTGAAGTGATGGGGATGACAGGTTCAGGACTCAAATACGGAATGCTTACTACCCATTTCTACTGGGTGGGAGCAATCCCTGCGATGCTCTTTCTTGCCCTGTTCATGATGCGTTTTTATTATGGCTCGAAAGCACGGTCAGTACCTGAATACCTGAAGCTGCGATTCAATGAAAAGACCCGCGGACTGAATGCCATTCTGTTTGCCGTGATGACAGTGCTCGCTTCCGGTATCTCCATGTATGCGCTGGCAATACTGCTGGAGAATGTGCTTGGATGGAACTTCAATGTCTCGCTTCTGGCCTCTGCTGCGATTGTGCTTGCATATACTTATCTCGGCGGCCTCTCTTCCGCCATTTATAACGAAGTGCTCCAGTTTTTCATCATCATCATCGGTCTGCTGCCCATGACCATACTGGTACTCACAGATGTCGGAGGCTGGGGCGGATTAAAGGACAGCCTGGCACCTATTGTGGAGAGCAAGGGATATGCGGCCGATACATGGACAACGACATGGAAGTACACTTCCACCGAATCGGGAAACCCGCTCGGAGTGGCATGGTACGGTATTTTTGCCGGACTGGGATTTGTGCTTTCGTTCGGCTACTGGTGCACAAATTTCCTGATCGTTCAGCGCGCAATGGCGGCTGAGTCAATGACCGCGGCACGAAAGGTACCTCTCATCGGAGCAATACCGAAAATGTTCATTCCTTTCCTTATTATTGTCCCTGGTATAGCAGCCCTGGTGCTTCTCAATGACCCCACAAAAGGCTTCGTCCTTCCGGTTAACGAGACCGGCCAGCCGATATACGACTACACAATCATTATGCTGCTTAAGCAGTACCTGCCGGCAGGCGTTCTCGGGCTTGGCGTTACAGCACTTCTGGCCTCGTTCATGTCAGGCATGGCAGGCAATGTCTCAGCGTTCAACACCGTATGGACCTATGACATCTACCAGAGCTATATCAGACCCACAACCAGCGATCATGAATCAGATGACAGGCACTATCTGAAAGTAGGAAGGATAGCGACCATTTTCGGCGTTGTGGTAAGTATCGGGGCTGCATATGTTGCAAGTAAGTTCGGTAACATTATGGACTTCCTGCAGACAATCTTCTCAATGATCAATGCCCCTCTGTTTGCCGTGATCTTCCTGGGCATGTTCTGGAAACGCTCGACAGGCAACGCAGCCTTCACAGGTCTTCTTGCCGGCTTCTCCGT
>Ga0209262_10000540_pt1 | contig 16771 bp, 14 predicted proteins | sample Lowcelwee11metaG_FD_187171 | JGI IMG/M metagenome (GOLD analysis project Ga0209262, IMG submission 187171) | Freshwater pond sediment microbial communities from the University of Edinburgh, under environmental carbon perturbations - Low... | ecosystem: Environmental > Aquatic > Freshwater >...
GGCCAGGCCGTTGACGACCAGGTTGGTTGAGGTGCCGATCAGGGTGATGGTACCCCCAAGGATGGCTGTATAGGAAAGCGGCAGCAGCAGTTTGCCTGGGGGAAAATGGCGGTTGTTTCTCAGCGGTCCCAGGAACGAGGCCACCACGGCGGTGTTGTTCATGAAGGCTGAGAGGGGAAAGATGCACAGGCACAGGCGGGCCAGCGACCGGTTCAGCGAGCGGAAGTCAAAGACCAGTCGGCTCATCCAGGCCGTGAGCGGCGTTTTTTCGATCACGGCGGCGGCCTGCATGACCAGCATCAGGGTCACCAGGGCCGGGTTGACGAATTGGGCGAGCAGCTCCCCGGCCGAGATCCCGCCGGTCAGGAAGAACACGAACAGTGCGGCCGCAAAAAGGAAAGCCGGGTGGGTACGGGTCCGGATCAGCAGCAGGAACAGCAGGACGATTACGGCGATGACAAAATAGGCGATGGCAACCTCCCGGCAAAGCCTAGTTTTACTAAAAAAGCCCTTTAAATGCAAGCCGATGGCCTGCGGCCGCGGCCGGCGCAGAGTTGACCGCCCGGGCTTTTTCTGCTACAAAAGAGCCATGACAGTCGAACAGTTCCTGCCGGCCCTGCATTTCGGCGACGCCATCGGCAATTCGGCCCTGGCTTTGCACCGCTTTTTGCAGGGGTGCGGCATCGAAAGCCGGCTGGTGGCCATGACCTGCGATGAATGTCTCAGGGACCAGGCCGTGTTGTTCGCTGACTACCGTCTCGATGCCCAATCCATCAAAATCATGCATTTTGCCGTCGCCTCGCAGCTCACAGATTTTTTTTTGGAACTGAAAGGGAAAAAGGTGCTGATTTATCACAACATCACTCCGGCGCATTTCTTTGTCGGTTATTCCGATTTTTTGGTGCGCTTTGTTACCGCCGGCCGCGAACATCTGGGCCGGCTCAGCGATTGCTTCGATCTGTCCCTGGGGGTATCGCAGTACAACGCCGGCGAACTGCGCGATCTGGGGTTCCATGATGTCCGGGTCTTTCCCCTGCTGGTCAACCTCGATGACTACGGCCAGGAACCCAGCCGGGCCTATATGGAGTTGCTGAAAAACGAACGGAAAAACATTCTGTTCGCCGGCCGGTTCATGCCGAACAAAAAAATTGAAGACCTGATCAAGGTGGTTTTTTTCTATAAAAAATATATTTCCCCGGCCGTGCGTTTGATCTTGCTCGGCAATACCAACACTTTGCCCAAATATTACCTGGCCGTCAAGGATCTGGCGGCGCGCTTTTATCTGACCGCCGAAGACGTTTTGTTCACCGGCCACTTGCCCCAGGATGAATTCCTGTCCGTCTTCCGCCTGGCCGATGTCTTCCTTTCCATGAGCGAGCATGAGGGCTTTTGCCTGCCACTGCTTGAGAGCTGCTATTTTCAGGTGCCGGTGCTGGCTTTTGATGCGGCGGCTGTGGCTGAAACCTTGGCCGGGGCCGGGATCTTGTTCCGTGACAAGGATGCCGCGCTGACGGCCGGCCTGGTGGAGCAGGTCCTGGAAAACGAGCCGCTGCGCCGGCAGTTGCGAGCGCGGGCCGTTGATCGGATCAAGGGTTACCGGCGCCTGGCCGATCCTGCGCAGTTGCTGGATTGGCTGCGGCAGTTGTGAAGCGATGATCTCCGTCGGCATTGTGGTCCAGCGTTACGGCAATGAAGTGGTCGGCGGAGCCGAGACCCTGGCCCGCAATGTAGCGGAAAGGCTGATCCGGCTGGGTTTCCGCGTGACTGTTTTCACCACCTGCGCCAAGGATTATCTCACTTGGCGCAATGAATATCCCTCCGGCGAATCGATCCTGAAAGGCGTACGGATCCAACGCTTCCCCGTGACCCGTGAGCGCGATATCGCGGATTTCAACCGTTTTTCCGAAAAGATTTTTTCTGCCGCTGCTGCGGAACTCGATGAGCAAAAGTGGTTTGCCGAACAGGGCCCCTTCTCCCCCGACTTGATCCAGGCGCTGGCTGCAGGACAAAAGGATATCGATCTTTTTATCTTTTTTACCTACCTTTACTATCCGACCGTCGAAGGGATCAAGGCGGTTGGCAAACCGGTTATCCTGTTTCCCACCGCCCATGACGAGCCTCCTCTCCATCTGCGGGCCATGGGCGAGGTCTTCCGCCGTCCCCAGGCCATCTTTTTTTTGACCCAGGCCGAAATGGACATGGTGAACCGGTTCTTCGCACCGCCGGGAAAGATGCGTTTGGTGCGCACCGGCCTGGATATACGTCCTGATGTCGATGACAAGCCATTCCGCCGTCGTTATATGCTGATCGCCCCCTACCTGCTCTATGCCGGCCGCATCGAAAAAGGCAAGGGGCTGGAAGCGGTTTTCGAATATTATTCGGCATTGAAAAACGAGGCCTATGTGGACCTGGTCCTGATAGGGAAAAAGCTGATGGATATCCCCGCCAGCCAGGGATTGAAATATCTGGGCTATGTTTCTGAAAGCGGCAAGCTGGCCGCGTTCAAGGGTGCCGTGCTCTCCGTGCAGCCTTCGCCGCTGGAAAGTCTTTCCATTACTACCCTGGAATCTTTTTCCGTGCAGACGCCGGTGCTGGCCAATCGCCGTTGCCCGGCCCTGCTGGAGCACGTCGAAAATTCCGGGGCGGGACTGGCCTACGGCAACGGAGAGGAATTTTTAGAGGGATTCCGGCGGCTGTATCGCCGGCCGGCATTGCGCAGGCAGATGGGGGCGAAGGGCCTGGAATATGTAAGAAAATATTATTCCTGGGATGTGGTGATGAAGGAGATCCAGGCGGGGATTGCAGAGGTCTTGGAAACAAAAAAGGCCTAAACTCAGAACTCGGTGTACGGTTTACGGCAGAAGGTGGACGGTAAGAATCAAAGCACCAAAATACAAGCACCAAATTCCAAATAAATTCCAAGTTCCAAATTCCAATGTCCAAAACAAGGACATTTACAGTGCTTTTTCTTCGTTTGGGTCATTGGGTCATTGGATATTGGAGCTTGTTTGTGATTTGGTGCGTGGTGCTTGGAATTTCAGTCTTACCGTCCGCTGTCCGCCGTCCGCCGTGAACCGAGTTCGCTCGAGCTCTTACATCCCCTTGGACATCATATTGATGAACTCGGCGTTGGATTTGGTCTTGGATAACTTTTCCACCAGCAGTTCCATGGCTTCGACCTCGGACATCTGTGAAAGCACTTTGCGCAGGACCCAGATCTTGCTCAGCTCCTCGCGTTCGATCAGCAGTTCTTCCTTGCGAGTCCCGGAGCGGAACAAGTCGATGGCCGGGAAGACGCGCTTGTCTACGAGCCGGCGGTCGAGATTGATCTCCATGTTGCCCGTGCCCTTGAATTCCTCGAAAATGACCTCATCCATGCGGCTGCCGGTGTCGACCAGGGCCGTGGCCAGGATGGTCAGACTGCCGCCGCCTTCGATGTTCCTGGCGGCGCCAAAGAACTTTTTCGGCTTGTTCAGCGCGTTGGCGTCTATGCCGCCTGACAACACCTTGCCCGAAGCCGGTGTGATGGCGTTGTGGGCCCGGGCCAGGCGGGTGATCGAATCCAAAAGGATGACCACGTCCTTGCCCATTTCCACCATGCGTTTGGCTTTTTCCAGCACGATGTCGGCCACTTTGGTATGGCGCAGGGGTATTTCATCGAAAGTCGAGGCGATGACTTCGCCCTTGACGTTGCGGCTCATGTCGGTGACTTCTTCAGGCCTTTCGTCGATCAGCAGGACGATGAGATTGATCTCCGGATGATTGACCTCGATGGATTTGGCGATGCTCTGCAGGATCATGGTCTTGCCGGTGCGGGGAGCGGCGACGATCAGGCCGCGCTGCCCCTTGCCCAGGGGAGTAAGCAGGTTCATCACCCGGCCGGACATGTTCTCGGGACCGGTTTCCAGGTTGATCTTGTCGTCGGGATACAGGGGCGTCAATTTTTCGAACCTGACGTTGCGGCGCTTTTCGGTCACTGTTTCCGGGTCCTCGTTATTGACCGCCTCCACGCTCAGCAGGGCGAAGTATTTTTCCCCGGTTTTGGGCGGGCGGACCGAGCCGGATACCGTGTCGCCGGTGCGCAGGTCGAACTTGTTCACCTGGGAAGGGGAAACGTAGATGTCCTCCGGGCTGGTCAGGTAAGCGTACTCCTGGAAGCGCAGAAAGCCGTAGCCCTCACTGTGCACTTCGATGACCCCTTCGGCGAACAGTTTGCCGCTGGCGCGGGCCTGGACGTCCAGGATCTTGAAAAACATTGAATTTTTATCGTTGATGTCCTTTTCGTCGATTTCCAGTTCCTTGACCAGCTTTTTCAATTCCAGCGCTTTCAAGTTTTGCAGATCTTTTAATGAATACATAGTCACTCCTTTATGGCCTCATTTATATGTTTCCAAATTTCATTCTTTCCCGCTTGCGCTTTGATTGAAAAGGAAATGGTTTGCAAGCCGAATTTTTTTTTGAGTTGCGTATTGAGGTTTTTTTGTTCAGAAAATGATATTTTATCACTCTTGGTTAGAATTGTCAAGACGGGAAATTTTTTTTCCACGATCTGCGCCAGAGTGTCCAGATCGGGAGGCAGGAAGCCGCGCCGGGAGTCGATGAGCAGGGCCGCTAAACGGACATTATCCGCCTGGTTCAAAAAATCGGCGATCAGCTTGCGTACCCGGGCGCTTTCGCTTTTCGAAACCTTGGCGAACCCGTAGCCGGGCAGGTCGGCGAAAAGCAGTTTGCCGTCGATCAGGTAATAGTTGATGCTCAGGGTTTTTCCGGGCGTGGAGCTTGTCTTGGCCAGCTTGTGCTCGAGCAAGGCATTGATCAGCGATGATTTGCCCACATTGGAGCGGCCGAAGAACAGGACCTTAGGCCGGTTGTCCCTGGGGAGCTGGCTCTGATTGAAGAAAGTCCCGGCAAGTTCGGATTTCTTTATGTTCATTTGGCTGATTCGGTGCTTATTGTAAATTCGCCTCTTGCAGCGGCCGGATGACCTTGCTTCTGATATTTTTAATCTTGATGGGATTTTCCAGGACGATATCCAGAAGCTCATCCATGGTGTCGACTGGGTGGATCTGGATGTCATTTTTCAGTTCTTCGGGAATATCCTCGCGAAAATCCTTTTCATTCTCCGAAGGTATCAGGATGTTCTTGATGCCATAGCGGTGGGCAGCGATGATCTTTTCCTTAATGCCGCCGACCGGCAGGATCTTGCCGCGCAGGGTGATCTCGCCGGTCATGGCGTAGTCGGACCTGACCGGGATGCCGGTCAGCAGGGAGATCAGTGAAACGGCCAAAGTGACGCCCGCCGAAGGCCCCTCTTTGGGCACGGCGCCTTCGGGGATATGCAGGTGAATGTCATAATTTTTCAGTTCTTCCGTATCCAGTTCCAGTTCAAAAAGCTTCAGCTTGGTGTAGCTGAAAGCGGCCGATGAGGATTCCTTCATTACTTCGCCCAGGCGGCCGGTCAGGATCAATTCCCCCTTGCCTTTCAGCATGCGGGCTTCCACCACCAGGATGTCGCCGCCGGCCGCGGTCCAGGCCAGGCCCATGGCCACGCCGATCTCGTTGCTGTGGAATATCTTCTGGTTGCTGTATTTGGCGATGCCTAGGTATTTCTGCAGCAAGGCCCGGTCGATGATCTTGTTTTCTTTTTCCTTGCTCTTTTTACCTGCTTCAATGATGCTGCGGGCGGTTTTTCTCATGATGACGGCGATTTCACGTTCCAGGTTGCGCACCCCGGCTTCGCGAGTGTACTCGTTGATGATGCTCAGCAGGATGTCGTCGCCGATCTGGATCTCGTCCGGCGAAAAACCGTTTTTTTCCGCCTGTTTTTTCAGCAGAAAATTCTTGGCGATCTGCAGCTTTTCCCTTTCGGTATAGCCCGGGAGTTCGATGACCTCCATGCGGTCCAGCAGGGCCGGGGGGATGTTGTCGGCAAAGTTGGCCGTGGTGATGAAAAAAACCTGGGACAGGTCCATCTCCAGGTCCAGGTAATGGTCGGTGAACTCGGCATTCTGCTCGGGATCCAGAGCTTCCAGCAGCGCCGAAGCCGGGTCGCCGCGGAAATCCGAATTCAGCTTGTCGATCTCGTCGAGCAAGAAGACCGGGTTCATGCTGGCGGCTTTTTTCAGGCCCTTGACGATCTGGCCTGGATAGGAACCGATGTAGGTGCGGCGGTGGCCGCGAATTTCCGCCTCATCCTTGACTCCGCCCAGCGAAACACGGACGAATTTGCGGTCCAGGGCCCGGGCGATGGATTTGGAGAGGGAACTCTTGCCTACGCCCGGCGGGCCGACAAAGCAGAGGATCTCGCCTTCCGCTTTCTTGACCAGCAACCGCACGGCCAGGTAGTCCAGAATCCGGTCCTTGACCTTGCGCAGTCCGTAATGGTCCTCATCAAGAATCTGCGCCGCCCGCTGGATATCCTTGTTTTCCTTTTTGAATTTTTTCCAGGGGATGGCCAGCAGCCAGTCCAGGTAATACCGGGAAACCGTGCCTTCGGCCGAAAACGGCGGCATGGCGGCCAGGCGTTCCAGTTCCTCTTCGGCCCGGATATTGACGTACTCGGGCAGCTGGGCCGTAGCGATCTTTTTTTTGTATTCTTCGTAATCGGTCTCCTGGCCTTCCTCGCGCTTCAGCTTGGGTTCGATGTCCCGCTGGCTTCTGAGCTGCAGGACCTCCTTCTTCAAGATATTGTAGACCCGGACGCCGCGGGCATACGTGTTCAATTCCTCCAACAGCGATTGCTTGATCTTCAGGGGGATGTTGATGATGGAGATGATGATGTCCGAGGCGTCGGACAGTTGGCTGGGTTTGAGCCGGGTCATGATGCCCGGCAGGCGGACCCGCTTCAAATTGATGTATTCTTCGAACAAGGCGATCAGGTTGCGTGAAAGCTCCAGCAGATCTTTGCCGCTTTCGGCGCGTTCCTCCAAAATGTCCAGCCGCACCAGGTAAAAATCGCGGCTGTCTGCATAACTGAGGATTTGCCCCCTTTTCAAGCCCTGAACGACGATGCGGTAACTGCCGTTGTTCTGCTCGGCCGATTTTTCGATCTTGGCGATGGTACCGGTTTCGTACATTTCTTCGGGAAGCGGCGCTTCGGTGACCTGGTTTTTCTGCGCCGCCAGGAAAATGTAGCCGCTGTAGGTGTTCAGCGACGCTTTCAGGGCGTTGACCGATTTGTCGCGGCCCACAAGGATGGGCACGATGACGGTGGGGAAGGCCACCAGCTCCCGCAGGGGGATCAGGGGCAGAATCAGTTCCTTACTGTTCAGGCGATCCATTTTTTATCTTTAAGAAAATCTCCGTCGATCAGCACTTTGCTGAGCTGGTCTTTTTTGGAAGGGATCTCGAACATGAGGTCGAGCATGATCTCTTCAAAAATGGCGCGCAGCCCCCGGGCGCCGACGCCGCGGACGGTGGCCTGCTCGGTGATCTTCTCCAGCGCTTCCTTGGAAAATTCCAGATCCACTCCGTCCATCTTGAAAAGGGCCTTGAATTGCTTGGTGATGGCATCCTTGGGCTCCAGCAGGATGCGGTACAGCTGTTCCTTGTCGAGCTCATTGAGAACCCCCGTCACCGAGAAGCGGCCGACCAGCTCCGGGATCAGGCCGTAGCGGATCAGGTCGTCGGTTTGAACTTGCTCGAAGATGTCGGCGCGGAAATGGCGGCCCTTTTCCCTGCTTTCCTTGTTGGTGCCGAAGCCGATCAGGTTTTTTTTCAGGCGCCGCTGGATGATCTTTTCCAGGCCCACGAAGGCGCCGCCGGCTATGAACAGTATGTTCCGGGTATCGATCTTTAAAAATTCCTGATACGGGTGCTTGCGCCCGCCCAGGGGCGGCACGTTGGCCACGGTGCCTTCGACGATTTTGAGCAACGCCTGCTGCACGCCTTCCCCGGACACATCGCGGGTGATGGAGGGGTTTTCGCTTTTTCGCGAGATTTTGTCCAGTTCGTCGATATAAATGATACCCTTTTCCGCCAGTTCCTTGTTTTCGCCGGCGGCCTGGTAGAGTTTCAGCAGAATGTTTTCCACGTCTTCGCCCACATAGCCCGCTTCGGTGAGGGTGGTGGCGTCGGCCATGGCGAATGGGACGTCGAGGATTTTAGCCAGGGTTTCGGCCAGCAGGGTTTTGCCGGTCCCGGTTGGACCGATCAACAGGACATTGCTCTTGCGGATATCCACCTTGGCCAAGTTCTGGTTGTGGCTGGTCCTTTTGTAGTGGTTGTACACGGCCACGGCCAGCTTTTTCTTGGCCGTGTCCTGGGAAATGATGTATTCGTCGAGCTTGCCCTTGATCTCAACCGGGGTCAGGAGTTTGAATTTTTTTCCGCTGACCGGGGGTTTTGGCGATTCCCCGCCGCTGAAGATCAGGTTGTAGGCGGTTTTTGTGCATTCGTCGCAGATGTACACCCCGGGGCCGGCGATCAGTTTCATGGCTCGCGATTGGGGGATGCCGCAAAAACTGCAGCGGGCTTCTTTCTCTTCCTTCATTTGGATCCTTTTTTCTCCTTTTTGCGGTCGCTGATCACCGAATCAATGATCCCGTATTTCAGGGCTTCGTCCGTGGACATGATATAGTCCCTTTCGATGTCCTGGGCGACCTTCTCGGGCTTCTGGCCGGTGTGGAAAGAGAGAATCTCGATGGTCTTTGCCTTCACTTTGCGCATCTCTTCGGCCTGGATCAGGATGTCGGTGGCCTGGCCTTCGAAACCACCCAGGGGTTGGTGGATGACGACCTTGGCATTGGGCAGAGCCATGCGCTTGCCCTTGGTGCCGCCGGCGAGCAGGATGGCGGCCATGGAAGCGGCCTGGCCGATACAGATGGTCACCACGTCGTTCTTGATGAAGCGCATGGTGTCGTAGATGGCCATGCCGGCGCTGATGATGCCGCCGGGCGAATTGATGTAAATGGATACATCTTTCTCGGCGTCTTCGGCTTCCAGGAACAGCAACTGGGCAATGGTGACATTGGCCACGTTGTCGTCGATCGGAGAGCCGAGGAAGATGACCGAGTCCTTCAGCAGCCGGGAATAGATGTCGTAGGCCCGTTCGACGTTCCCCGCTTGTTCGATGACCATGGGAATGAGTGGCATGTTATACCTCTTTGATCTTGATTTTTTCCCTGATGAATTTGTTTATCTTGACATGGATCAGGTGGTCTTTCAACTCCGCCGCCTTTTTTTCTTCGCTGTAATATTTCCTGATATCCTTTTCCGGCAGCGAATGGTGCTGGGCCAGGTGGGCGTACTCCTTTTCCAGGTCGCGGTCGCTGACCTCGATCTGATGCTGCTCGCGCACCCGCTCCAGTATCAGCGACAAGCGGACTGACTTTTCCGCCTGGGCGAACATCATTTCCTTGAACTTGGCTTTTTCTTCCTCGTCCTTGAGATTCAGCGGGCGGCGGTTCTGGGAAAGCCGGCGTGCCACTTCCTGTTCCAGCAGTGAGCGGGGGACTGGAAATTGGCTTGCTTCCAGCAGTTTTTCATAGATACCGTCCATGATTTTTTCGTCTTTTTGGTGCTCCTGGTGGTGTTGGAATTCCTCTTTCAGCTTGAGTTTGAAATCCTCAATGTTTTTCATGCCCAGGGATTTGAGAAAAATTTCATCCAGTTCCGGTTTTTTCATTTCATGGATGGTTTTGATCTCCACCTGGTGCTCTATCTTCTTGCCCGCCCAGGCCTTTTTCGGCGCATCGGCCGGGTAGGACCTCAGGATGGTAAAATTTTCTTCGTTTTTTTTCCCCAGCAGTTCTTCGTACAGCCCGGCGATTTCCGCTATGTTTTCCTTGTTCATCATGAAATAGGTTTCCTGGCGCGGCCATTTTCTCTTACCCGCCGTATCCGCGGATTGCACCATCAGCAGGACCAAGTCGTTTTCGGCAATGGCGCGGTCTTTGACCGGCAATGATCTTTTGTTGGCTTCCAGGATCTGATCGATTTGTTTGCTCTCGTCGAAGGCTCCCCCTTTCAAGTCGGCGGCCGGAATTTTAACTTGCAGGGTTTCCAATTCGGGGAGCTGGATTTCCGGGAGTGTTTCGACTGCGATGTCGGCTTGAAAATCCTCTCCTTCCGGATGATCCATTTTTTCCACGTACGGCTCGCTGGCCACGGCGATCTTGTCCTTTTCGATCTGGGCAAAGGCCAGTTTGCTGATGGCCTGTTGAAGGACTTCTTCTTTTAGGGCCTGTTGGTATACTTTTTTAACCACATCCACGGGGACTTTTCCCTGGCGGAAGCCTGGCATTTTTACTTTCTGGCTGTACTGCACGGCCAGAGCGTCGATCTCGCGGGCGATGTCATCCTTGTTCATTGAGATTTTAAAACGCCGGATCAGGACATTTTCTTCCTTGTCCTTGGCGGCAGGCTGCGAATCCCCCGTATTATCGGCTTCAGAAACGGGCTTTGTTTCGGCATCCGCTTTTTCGTGATTCATGGTGGTGGCTCCTGAAGGTGAAAGTGTGAGGCTTAGGCAAACTTTAGCAAAAAAGCGGTCTTTTGTCAAATGCCCAGAAGGGCGATGTCCTGGCGGATCTGTTCCGCCAGGCCCTGGGATGAATTGAATTTTCTTTCCTCGCGGATCTTGTCGATGAAATGGAGGCGGATCTTTTTGCCGTAGACCATTCGCTGGAAACCGGGAATATGGGTTTCGATCTTCAGGGGAACTTCTGCCGCGGCTTTGAACGTCGGAGCGAAGCCGATATTGGTGAGCGAAGCGAACTGCAGCCTTCCGATTTCGATCCGGGTATGAAAAACGCCGGTGGGGAGGATCTGGTTGTCGGTCGCGACGTTGATGGTCGGGAAACCGATTTTTTTGCCGCGCCCGGCCCCCTTTTCCACGATGCCGTCGATGGTGTAAGGTCTTTCCAGCATGCGGTTGGCCTCGCGGATGGCACCCGCAGCCAGTTTCTTTCTGATCAGGGAACTGGCCACGCGGCAGCCGTCGATTTCCATGGTTGCGGATTGAATGATCTTGAAATGCTCCGTTGCCGCTTCCCGGCGCAGGTGCGCCAGGTCGCCTTCGCGGCTGCGACCGAAACGGAAATCCTCGCCAAGGACCAGCCTCTTCATGTCCAGGGTGTCCAGAAGGATATCTCTGACAAAATCATGGGCCGGGAGAGCGGCCACGATGCCGAAATTAATAAAAAAAAGATAGTCTAGCGGCAGGCGGCTCAGGGTTTCACGGCGCTGCCGGTCGGTGCTGATCAGCTGGATGGGGTGATTGAAATAAAGCCGGGGATGGGGATGAAAGGTGAGGATCACCGCCAGCAATTTTTCGTTCCGGGCGGTCTTTTGCAATGTTTCGACAATCCTTCTGTGGCCGGCGTGAAAGCCGTCGAAATTGCCGATGGCCACCGCGCTGGGCCCGGGGAGTTTTTCCAGGCGGCTGCGAAATTTCATTGTTTAGCGCGCGGGCAGAATCGACTGAAGGTTGAGGCGGTAAAACTGCGTTTTCAGCAGCATGTTTTTTTTGTGCAAAGGCCGCAGCGGCGTAAAAAATGTCAGCAGCAGCAAAAGGGCCAGCAAAACCAAGAACCATTGATTCAGGCGGCTGAGTTTTTGGGCATTTTCATGTTCCAGATCTTCGAAAACCTTTTTTTCCCGGATTTCCTGGATTTCGGTTTTTTCCTTCTTTTTCATCAACCCTTTGTTGGCGAGGTTGAAAAGGTTCTTGTAGATCTTGTACTCGGTGAACAAGCCCAGCTCGACCATGTCTTTGACCGTGTTTTTTCCGTTGATATGCTTGAGCAGGTTGACTTCGGTCTCGGTCAGATAAAGGGTGTTGCTGTCCTTGGATTGCAGGTCGTCGTCGTATTCGGAGATGAGGGAAATCTTTTTGCTGCCGAGAAAAACAGGCTCGAATATGATATCTTCGGAAGGGATGACTTTTTTGATCAGCGGCCATTCATCGAGCATCTGCACCCCTTCCATGATCAGGTTGTCCACGGCGATGGGGGCGAGCAGGCGCAGCTCCTTGTCGACATAATCCAGCACTTTGAAATTGTATTCGCCTTTTTTCCAGTTGAACAGTGACAATACAATCTGGGTGGCCTGGATCTTGAGCACTTCGGGAATAATCTTTTCGTCGATCAGCCCCATGCCGATGAGGATCTCTCCGACTTTCTGATTGGTCCGCTTCTGAATGGACAATGCTCTTTGCAGCATCTCTTCGCTGATGATCTCCTGCTTGACGAAGACGTTGCCGACGCGCATTTCCAGCTTCTTGGGAAAAGCATCGATGCCGATGATGAAGCCGTCTTCGAATATCAGGGTGATAAAGCCTTCCTGGCTGTTAAAGGTCAGAATGCCGGTTTTCTTTTGCAGGGAGATCAATTGCAGGATATCGGGGACTTTGAACTCTCTTAAGGTTCCTTTAAAAGCCATGGTGATTCCCCTTCAGCGCAAAGGCATTGATGACCAGATATAAAACAATTGCCAGGATACCGATGACATTCAGAAACATGGGAATAATGCCGAAAATGCTCTTGAAAGCCAGGGCCGTGAACAGGAAAAAACCGAAAACATTGAAAAACAGCAGAAACAGGAAGGTGAATGTTTTGCCTTTGTCTTCGAAATTCAGGAAAAATCCGGGAATGAAAAGGGAAGCCAGCAGAACCAGGGAATTCTTCAGGCGCAACTGCCTGCCGATCTCCTTTTCCTTGAGTATTTTGGCTTCCATGAAGATGGGGTCCTTGATCAAGAACAATTGATAGCAGCCGTCGCAGAGGGCGTGCGCCTGTTCGATGGACATTTTTTTAATGATCCTGCCGCACTTGCTGCAAAACGTGCTTTGCCCCAGGGTCGGGAAAAATTTTTTCAATAGCGCGACGTAGACCATCATGATCAGGATGGCCAGCAGCACTGGAAATTTTATGAATTCGATGACAACGAGTTCCAAAAAATTCCAGACATGAAAATTCTGCCAGGAAAATTTCAGCAGTCTGTTCCACAATATTTTTTCCGGGAGCTTGGTTTTCTGCAGGACGGTGACTTTGTCTTTGATGGCCTGGATCTGCGGATAGTTTTTGCTGTAAAAGAGGAATCGCTCCGGGTCATTGTTTTTCAGCAGGGCCATGGTGAAATTTTTCAAGGTACCCTGGTTCTGGTTGTCCAGGCTCAATGATTGGCGGTAATATTGGATGCTCTGGAGTATGTCCCCTTTTTCATAATAAATATTGCCGAGCAGGTTGAACTTGAGCGTGGAATTGTAGTGGCTGCCCGTGGCCTGCAGGATGTCCAGGGCCTCATCCGTCTGATTCCGGTTGTAATAAGCATAGGCCTGCATGATCTTCATCTCGTTATCGAAACGGCTGTAGGTGCTTTCCGGAAAAAGCTCCCCGGCATATATCTTTTGAATGGTTTGAAAACCAGGGTTCTGCAAACTCTTTTCCAGGTATTGTCCGAGGCTGTGCAGGAAGGCCAAGACCAGGAGGATGCCCAGGATGCGCTGGATATTGCCCCGGTCGTCATGGCTGAAATAAAACCAGAGGAATCCGCAGAAAAGAAATGGAAAGAATCCCCAGCCGCCCGTCAGCGCCAGTGGCCAGAGCAAAAGCAGCAGCAGGAGGAAAAGCTTGCTGATCTTGAAACGGGAATGGCCGCTGATAATGAAGTCATGGGCGACCAGCTTGAAGTACTTGATGAACATGACGGCTGTGACCAGGTAAAACAGGAGCAGGCCCGAAAAAAACAGGACGTTGAAGAAGCTGTTCAACAGGATGAATGAGCTGTTGAAATCGTGCGTCAACAGACCGAACTGCCGTCCGATGTGGTTCAGGTTCCACAGGAGATTTCCCCGGCGCCGGGAGATCTTTTCCAGCTTGTTGTACATGGGCCAAGCGTCTTGGGGGGAAATGCTCAGGGTTTTCCGGTAAAACATTTCGGCCAGAGGAAAATCGCCTTTTTGATAATAACGGTCGCCCAACTCTGCCAATTTTTTCATTAATTCGATTTTTTCTGCAGGCGGCAGGGCCTGGGCGTCCAGATTGTCCAGGTTTTTTTTGACTTCGGCCAGGTTGCCGCTGGAGTCATAGAAATAGATTTTTTTCAGATCGCCCCAGGGGCTGGTCACCGCCGGGGACAAGGATGCCAGCAGAACCAGGCCGATCATGGTCACGAGTACTTTTTTAGCCATTTTCCGCTCGCGTTTTTTTTAAAAGAATTTTTTGCATGTTTTCCAGGACATCGCTCAAAAAAGCAGCCTCGGCGGGGAGCAGGTTGCCGCTGGTTTTGCGCTGCAGTTCGGAAAGCAGATCGATGAAGAATCCGGCCCCGCTTTCATCGAGAATGGCTTGTCCATTCAAGGGATCGGGGATTTCACCCAGCCGGATCATGCCCTGGGCGGCCAGAAGAACAACAATGGCGCGGATGTCCCTTTTTTCCGGATACGTCTTACCTTTTCCCATCCCAGTAACTATACCACAAGCATGGCGGTTCTTCAAACGTCAACATGCGGCCGGCAGAAAAATATTTGCCTGCCGGTTCCCGACGCTTGCACTTGGGGTGGATTCCAGCTATGATGTCATGCGCCTGGCCGTTTGCGGGCAAAAACAGTATGAAAGAATTCAGCCGGCTGGTCAGGATCATGAAAAAGCTTCGCCACCCCCGGCGGGGTTGTCCCTGGGATTTAAAACAGACACCGGCGTCCCTGAAGGAATACATTCTGGAAGAAACCCACGAATTGATCGAAGCCATCGATGGCGGCGATGCGGAAGCCGTCAGGGAAGAGCTGGGCGACCTGCTGTTGCAGATCGTTTTTCTGGCCCGACTGGCCGAGGAAGACAAAAAATTCTCCATCCGTGAAGTCATCGCAGGCATATCGGAAAAACTGGTCCGCCGCCATCCCCACATCTTCGGCTCGGTGCAGGTCAACGGGGCCGATGAGGTCAAGGTCAACTGGGAAAAAATCAAAATCGCCGAAAAGAATAAACAGAGCGTCATTTCCGACTATCCCGCTTCCATGCCTTCATTGCTCCTGGCCAACCGCATCGCTTCCCAGGCCTCGGGCGTCGGCTTCGACTGGAATGATGCCGGCAGGGCATTTGCCAAGGTTGCCGAGGAAATTGAGGAATTGCGGGTGGAAATCGATGAAAACCGTCTGCATGAAGCTGAAAATGAGATCGGCGACCTGCTTTTTGCCGTGGCCAATGTGGCCCGGCTGCTGAAGATCAATCCCGAATTCGCCCTGGCGCGCACCAATAAGAAATTCACCCGCCGCTTTCGCCATATTGAGGCGGAATTGAAAAAACAAGGCAAAGACATCGGCACGGCAGCTTTGGAGGAAATGGAAGCGCTGTGGCAGCGGGCCAAAGAAGAATAAGCACCAAAATCCAAGCACCAAATCCCAAACAAGCTCCAAATACCAATGACCCAATTACCCAAACAAGGAAAGCGAGCACTACGTGATGAGTAATGCGTGATACGTGATGAGAAACGGCATTGGTTTGAATTATCAAGGATTCTTTTTCTTTCTCATTACTCGTTACGAATGATCGCTGAGTTCGTTCACGCATCACAATCTTTGTTTAGGACATTGGAATTTGGAACTTGGAATTCATTTGGAATTTGGAATTTGTGATTTGGCGCTTTTGGGAGTGTTTATTGCTCGATCTCGCCGAAATCGTCCGATGACAGGGAATTGAACCAGTTGTCGATCTTTTCCTCGCTGCTGAGGAAATTGCTGAAAACGTCGGCCATGACCGATGTTTCCAAAACCTGTTTGGAAACGTAAATCTTGGATCCGTTTTTCAGGGCCAAGGCCACCGCGTCCGAAGGCCGGCAGTCGATGATCCTTTGCTCGCCGTCTTTTTCGATGACCAGCTCGGCATAATAGGTGTTTTCAACGATGTCGGTGATGATCACTTTGGCCAGTACGGCTTCCAGGTTGGCCATGATGCTTTTCATCAGGTCGTGGGTCATGGGCCGGGGTGAGGAGACGTTTTCCAGTTCCAGGGCGATGGCATTGGCTTCGTTCAGGCCGATCCAAATGGGGATGATTTTTTTTTCGTTCAGGGCTTTGAGCACCATGACCGGGGATTTGGATACCTGGTCAATGATCAGGCCGACGATATTCACTTCGATGAATTTTTCCATTTTCGCAACTTATATAATATCAAAACCCGGTTTTGTCAATTGAATCGTAAATTGAAATACGATCTATCATAATTGGTGCTTGCCGATTGTCGTTCAGGCAAGCCTGTCCCTTCGGTCACTCGGGGATTTGTGCTTACCCGCTGTTGGATTCGGTCTCGTTACGTCCGCGGAGTCGCCCCGCCTTCGTTGACCTCGCGGGCTCCGACAGTCGCGGACGTTCCCCTACAGGGAACCACGCACCCTCATCCAAGCGGGTGCCAAGCCCAAACCCCACGTTCCCTCAAGGCTCAGGCTAGCCCAATCCTAATAGATACAAATCTCGTTAATGGCTTTTCAACATCGAACTTCGAACATCGAACGTCGAACTTTATTTTTTCCTTAGTGCACGTAGCTGGCGGCATTGATGTCGATGGTGCAGCCGGTGGCGTGGTCGGCCAGGCCGCTGGCCAGGAAGGCGACCATGGGGGCGATGTCTCCCGGTTCGGTCAGCCGGTTCAGGGCGATGTCCTTGAGCACCAGTTCCTCGCCGTGGAGGTCGATGAACTGCTGGGCCATCTTGGTGCGCGTGAAGCCTGGAGCGATGATGAAGGCCTGGATGTTGTCCTTGCCGAAAGCCCGGGCCAGGGAGCGGGTCAGGGAGACCATGCCGCCCTTGGAAGCGGCGTAGGCCAGGTAGGCGGCA
>Ga0209262_10000541_pt1 | contig 16714 bp, 12 predicted proteins | sample Lowcelwee11metaG_FD_187171 | JGI IMG/M metagenome (GOLD analysis project Ga0209262, IMG submission 187171) | Freshwater pond sediment microbial communities from the University of Edinburgh, under environmental carbon perturbations - Low... | ecosystem: Environmental > Aquatic > Freshwater >...
GCGTTGGGTCGCTCCGGGCGATGACGCACGCCCGGGGTGAGGTTCCTCTGGCACAACCGGCCCCGAAGGTCCGCAGATCGCGCGCGGGCTTCCCACATTAACACTGCGCATATCTGCTCGTTTATGCCTGGGTGGTGAGCCACACACCCTCGTACATTGTTCCGTGGGCTCTGCTTGCGCGCTGGCCGGGTCCGCGGAGCCTCAACCATTGGCGCGGTCCCTCATCGTTAGCATTCGCGTGATGTGCGCGCCGCCGCCGTCCGATGCTGTGGGGGGTCCTGGAAAAATTTCGGGGCTCGAGAGTAACGCTGTACCCGCCTGAGCCGCGCTGGTAGCGTCGGCATTCCCTGTATGTGGAGGTTTCGATGAGCTTGCCCGACCCGAAACTCGGCGGTCAGTACCACGGCGCCGCGCTGAACTCCTTCTTGCTCGGGCTGGAGCACTCCCGACCGCTCGTACAGAAGATCCTCCGCGACTTCGGGGTCGAGGGCATCGACCCGGACCGCTGGTATGATGCCGCCTGGGCGATCCCGATCTACTACGCGATTCAGGACCAGATCGGCCCCGCCGCCGTGATCGCGGTCGGCAAGCGGATGATCGAGACGGCCCCCTTCCCGCCCGGCATCACGGACGTACGCGGCGTCCTGCTCAGCCTCGACGTCGCCTACAAGATGAACGCCCGCGGACCCGGGACCGGCGGCATCACGGTCGAATTCGAGGACGACCACAGCGCCGTCTCCGAGTGGGACAGTTGGGGCCCCTGCGCCCTCAATGTCGGCATCATCCAGGGCTGCTGCGCCCGCTTCGGGACGCAAGCCCTCGTCGAACACAGCGCCGGCGGCTGCATGGATACCGGCGCACGCTCGTGCGTCTACCACGTGAGCTGGTGACCGATATGCGAGATATTATGCAAGATGTGCAGAGCGTGAACCATTTCCTCGCCGCGGCCGAGGCCGGGCTCGTCGCCGACCTGAGCCGCCGCCTCCACGGCCGCACCGGCAGTATCTATCGGGTCCTCGGCGAGGCGACCTCCGCGAGCGTCGCCGGCCGCCTGCTCGCCGCTCTGCGCCGCGACTTCGACGGCGGCGAGCAGGCCGCCCTGCGCGAGGTGGTGCTCGAGCTGATGCAGGAGCTGCAGCCGAAGGGCCTCGGCTACGCCGACTTGCGCCTGCTGACGGTCACGCTGCGGCAGCTCGTGCTGGCCGCGGTGGCGACGGCGCCGGAGGTCTCGGCGGAGGCGCGCGAGCGGGTCGACGAGTGGCTGTTCCAGTTCGCGTTGCAGGGCTCGATGCGGTACGTCGCGCGGCGGGAGCAGCAGTTCCAGGAGCAGGCGGCCGCGCTCGAGGTGCGTCAGCTCGAGGGTCAGCTCGCCGAGCTCAAGGCTGCGTTCGAGGAGAAGACCCGGCTGCTCGACCTCATCCGCCAGGCCTCGACGCCGATCGCCCCGGTGTACGACGGCATCATCGTCGTTCCGCTGGTCGGCATGTTCGACGCCTTTCGCGCCCAGGTGCTGACGGAGAAGCTGCTGGAGGGCGTGGTCGAGGCGCGCGCGCAGGTCGTGCTCCTCGACGTCACCGGCGTCCCGGTGTTCGACGCCGAGGCGGCGCACCACATCGTCCGTGCCGCGCTCGCGGTCCGCCTGCTCGGCACGGAGCTGATCCTCGTCGGCCTCTCGCCGGACAGCGCCCGCACGATCGTCGAGCTCGGCATCGACCTCGCCGGCCTGACCACCCTCGGCACCTTGCAGGCCGGCCTCGCTCGCGCGTTCGCGCTGCGTAGGCTCAAGGTCGTGCCCGTCGGCGCCCGTTGAGGCCGTCGCTCAGGGCGTGAGCTCGACGGCCTGGACGTCGCCGAAGCCCTTGGCGGCGATGAGCCGCAGGCGGCGGCTGGCGCCGAGCTCGGTGTCTCGGACGCAGGCGGGGAGGGTGAGGACGTGGCCGGGCGTGGCGGCGGCCTCGAGGCGCGCGGCGAGGTTCACGGTCTCGCCGATGACGGTGTACTCGAGGCGGGCCTGCGAGCCCATGTTGCCCTGGACCAGCGGACCGGCGGCCACGCCGACGCGGATCTGCAGGGGGCGGGCGCCGATGGCGGCGAGCTGGGCGTTGCAGCGGGGGATCACGCCCTGCATGGCGAGGCCGCAGCGGACGGCGGCGTGGCTGAGGGCGCCGAGGTCCTGGCGGCCGTCGGGGGAGATGAAGACGACCATCACGCCGTCGCCGATGCGCTTGTCGATGATGCCGCCGTGCTCGAGGATCACGCCGTCGATGTGCTCGAAGTAGATGTTGAGCTGGCGGACGACCTCGCCGGCGCCGACGAGGTTGCAGCGGCGGGTGAAGTCCTTGATGTCGGCGAAGAGGACGGCGCCCTCGGTCTGGCGGCCGCCGAGCACGACCTCCTCCTCCGGGTTGATGCGGATCGCGGCGAGCAGCTGGGCCGGCAGGTAGCTGGCGGTCTTGCGCTGGGCGAGCTCGGCCTCGCGTTGCTCGAGGTAGGCGTCGTCGAGCTGGCGCAGCAGCGGAGGGATGCTGCTGCGCACGTACTCGCGGATGCGGTGCAGCTCGGCGAAGGGGTCGGTGATGACGGGGGCGTCGATGTAGTGGATGTCATAACGACAGTGGTCGACGTCCGGGTCCTGGTGGATGCAGTGGGTGTGTTCGACGCGGGCCGGCGGGAGGTTCCAGATCGTCGGGATCGCCTCGAAGAAGCCGCGGCGGTTCCAGCAGGCGCCGGGGCGGTCGACGACCTCGCCGGACATCACGGCGCTGACGCTCGAGAAGCCGGGGCGGTGCTCGACGAGCTGCATGCGGGTGATGCGGTTGCCGCGGGTGTACATCTTCTCGATGTCCGCGAAGAAGCCGCCCGGGCCCTGCATCGCCCACAGCAGCAGCCACAGCGGGCCCATGCCCCGGTGCCTGAACATCGTGCCGGCGGCGTCGCGCCAGTGCTGCCACAGCGGGTGGTCGTAGCCGGGCGAGCCGGGCAAGCCGTAGAGGTGGCGCGCGGCGGCGTCGCAGAAGCGCCGGTCGAACTCGACGCTGATCCAGCGCTCGGAGTCCTGCAGGTACTCGAGGCTGAGCCCCGCGTCCTCGACGATGCGACCGGCGACCTCCTCGCTGAACAGCTCGCTGAAATAGGCCACCAGACTCAACGCGAAGCGGTTGCTGAGGTGCGCCTTGGTCAGGGCCGGGTCGTAGGTGCGCGCGCGCATGCGGACGGCCCAAACGATGTTACACGCTCCCCCGGAAAAAGTCCCAGCAGACGCCGCGGGGGGCGAGTGCCCTCACGTGCACATGTGTGTATGGTCCAGAGGACATGTCTTAAGAGACATGTGATGCCCGCGCGGCGCGCGGCCCGATCAGGCTTGTGAGGCGTGGAGCGCCGCGACGCCGAAGGCCAGGCGCAGCAGCTCGACCGGCCAGGCCCAGGGCCTGCGCTCGAACAGCCCGGCCCAGGTCACGGTGCTCAGGCCGACGAACAGGATGCCGAGGAGCAGGTGGTCGGGCGCGAGGACCCTGCTCTGGACCAGGAGGTACATGGTCAGGGGGACCCCGAGGGCCGCCTGCGCGAGGATGTAGAGCGTCAGTCCACGCGGCGCGCGGACATCAAAGCGGTGGGCGGCGCGGGCCTGCAGGACGGTGGGGTCCAGGGGCGGCTCGGGGGGGCGGTCGGGCCGCCAGCCGGGGTGGGCGAACGCGGCGCGCAGGCGGTCCTGCCAGCGGCTGGCGGCGGTCGTCAGCCTGGCGATGTCGACGAAGTAGTGGACGTTGGCCCACAGCGGGTTGAGGCTGCGAAGCGGCTTGGTGATGCCGTAGACGGGGCGCTCGCGCTCGAGCTCGAAGCTGCTGAAGAGGCGGTCCCAGAGGATGAGGATGCCGCCGTAGTTGCGGTCGAGGTACTGGGAATTCACCGCGTGGTGGACGCGGTGGTGCGAGGGCGTGTTGAGGACGCGCTCGAGCGGGCCGATGCGGCCGATCAGCTCGGTGTGGATCCAGAACTGATACAGCGTGTTGAGGGTCCTGGCGACGACGTAGACGAGCGGCGGTACGCCGAGCAGCGCCAGCGGCAGATAGAAGGGGATGACCGTGAGGTGGGTCAGCAGCGCCTGGCGCAGCGCGACCGCGAGGTTGTAGTCCTCGCTCTGGTGGTGAACGACGTGCGCGGCCCACAGGACGTTGACCTCGTGGCTGGCGCGGTGCCACCAGTAGTACAGGAAGTCGATGCCGAGCAGCCCGAGCATCCAGGTCCAGGCCGAGCCGGGGTCGAGGTCCCAGCCGCGCCAGGCGTACACCACGGCGTAGGCGGCGAGGTCGAGGCCGAAGAGCAGGAGGTTGAACAGCTGCGAGGTGATGCCGCAGGCCATGTCACTGAGCGCGACCGGCAGGTGGTACACGTGCAGGCCGCGGCGTCGCGCGACCCAGACCTCGATCAAGATGAGGACGATAAAGCCAGGGATCGACCAGGCGATGAGCTGCACGCGACCCTCCCGCGCTCTGCACAGCGTGAGCCCGTGCGCGGCGGGTGGCAAGTGAGGCGGGGCGACCCCGGCAGAGCTCGCCGGGCTGCGCCGGCGAGGAGCGGACGCAGCGGCAAATTTGCCGCGCGGGGGACAGGGGGCGGGAGTAAAACGAGTGGAGGACGCGCAGTGCGCGGAGGAGACACGACCATGCGATACGACCGCCCGAACACCGAAGGCTCCAAGCTCCAGTACAAGGCCCGTTATGGCAACTACATCAACGGTGAGTTCGTCCCGCCGGTGCGCGGGATGTACTTCGAGAACATCTCGCCGGTGACGGGGCGACCGTTCTGCGAGGTCCCGCGCTCGACGGGCGAGGACATCGAGCTGGCCCTCGACGCGGCGCACGCGGCGAAGGGGTTGTGGGGCCGGACGCCGGCGGCGACGCGGGCGAACATCCTCAACATGATCGCCGATGTCATGGAGACGAACCTCGAGCTGCTGGCGCTGTCGGAGAGCTGGGACAACGGCAAGCCGATCCGCGAGACGCTGGCGGCCGACTTGCCGCTGGCGATCGACCACTTCCGCTACTTCGCCGGCTGCATCCGCGCGGAGGAGGGCGGGGCCTCCGAGCTCGATGTCGACACGCTGTCGCTGCAGATCAAGGAGCCGCTCGGGGTGGTCGGCCAGATCATCCCGTGGAATTTCCCGCTGCTGATGGCGGCGTGGAAGCTGGCGCCCGCGCTGGCGGCCGGCAACTGCGTGGTGCTCAAGCCGGCCGAGCAGACGCCGGTGACGATCCTGCTGTTCGCGGAGCTGGTCGGACACCTGCTGCCGCCGGGCGTGCTCAACATCGTCAACGGCTTCGGGGTCGAGGCCGGCAAGCCGCTGGCGAGCAACAAGCGCATCGCCAAGATCGCGTTCACCGGCGAGACCTCGACCGGGCGCCTGATCATGCAGTACGCGTCGGAGAACATCATCCCGGTGACGCTCGAGCTCGGCGGCAAGTCGCCCAACGTGTTCTTCGGCGACGTGTGGGACCGCGACGACGACTTCCGGCAGAAGGCGCTCGAGGGCTTCACCATGTTCCTGCTCAACCAGGGCGAGGTCTGCACCTGCCCGTCGCGCGCCCTGATCGACGCGCGGATCTACGACGAGTTCCTCGCGGCCGCGGTGGCGCGCACCCGCGGCGTCTCGCCGGGCGACCCCCTCGACACCGACACGAAGCTCGGCGCCCAGTCCTCGAACGATCAGCTGGAGAAGATCCTGGCGTACGTCGACATCGGCAAGCAGGAGGGCGCCAAGCTGCTGTGCGGCGGCGAACGGGTGCGCCTGGCGGGCGACCTCGAGGGCGGCTACTACGTCGCGCCGACGGTGTTCGAGGGCCACAACGCGATGCGCATCTTCCAGGAGGAGATCTTCGGGCCGGTGGTGTCGGTGACGAAGTTCGCCGACTTCGAGGAGGCGATCCGCATCGCCAGCGACACGCTCTACGGGCTCGGCGCGGGCGTGTGGTCGCGCGACATCCACACGGCGTTTCGCGCGGCGCGGGCGATCCCCGCGGGCCGGGTGTGGACCAATTGTTATCACCTGTACCCGGCGCACGCGTCCTTCGGCGGCTACAAGCACTCGGGCATCGGCCGCGAGAACCACCGCATGATGCTCGACCACTATCAGCAGACCAAGAACGTGCTGATCAGCCACAGCGAGAAGCCGATGGGCTTCTTCTAGGGAGGCGGGGACCGTGGGCTTCCAGCAGGTCAACGCCACACCCGCAGCGATCGCGCTGATCCGCCGCCTCAAGGCGCTGCACGGGCCGCTGCTGTTCCATCAGTCGGGCGGCTGCTGCGACGGCTCGGCGCCGATGTGTTACCCCCGCGGGGAGTTTCGCGTCGGCAGCCGGGATGTGCTGCTCGGCACCATCGATGACTGCGAGGTGTACATCGGCGGCGACCAGTACGAGCGCTGGAAGCACACGACCCTCACCATCGACGCGGTGCCCGGCCGCGGCGCCGGCTTCTCGCTCGAGGCGCCGGAGGGCATGCGCTTCCTGACCCGCTCGACGCTGTGCAGCGCCGAGGAGCTCGCGGCGCTGGCGAAGGACCCGCCGCGTCGCGGGCCCGGGTCCTGACGAGCGGGGTGCATCAGCGCCCCGGGCCCGGGCGACCGCGGGGCGTTGGCGGGTGATGAGCCGTCGCGCCCGGATGGGCCGGCTGGCGGCCGCGGGCGGCGACGTGGACGCGCTCGGCCTCGCCGCGGCACCACGAGGAGGGGGAGGTCATGAGCTGCGAGAGCAGCTCGGGGGTGTTGTGCAGCACCGCGAGCGCCTCGCGCTGCGGGAGCGCCCAGCGCAGGATCTTGCGCTGCTCGGCGGCGCGCTGCTCCCACTCGGAGCGCGAGATCGCCGGCCGGGGCGCGGGCGCCTCGACGCCCTGACCGAGCAGCATCATCATGAGCCCGCTGTAACCGAAGGCCGGATCGCCGACCTGGTAAGGGAGCCCCTCGGCGGCGAGCCACGGGCCCTGCCGTCGATAACGATCGACGAGGCGCTGGATCCCCGAGACGTCGACCTCCGCGCGCGCCCGTCGCCAGAAGGGCGTGTCGAGGCGCCGATTGTATCGATAGTGCACCGCGAGGAACCAGCGCAGATAGTCCCAGTGGCCGCCGACGGCCTCGTTGGCGAAGCGGGGAAATTCCCGATCCCCTTCGGGATCCGCCAGAGCCTCGAGGCCCGCGAGCAGGTAGGCGATCTCGACGATGACCATGTGCAGCGCGGTCGACTCGAGCGGCTCGACGAAGCCATAAGCATTGCCGACGGCGACGGTGTTCTTGGACCAAAAATCCTCGTGCCGCCCGGAGCGAAAGCGCACCACCCAGGGCTCGCCCATGCCAGGGTTTTTGGCGCGCATCTCGGCGATGGCCCGGTCCTCGTCGAGGTCGGCGGAGGCGTGCACGTAGCCGCGATGATCCTCGCCCTCGATCGGGATGCGCCAGCACCAGCCGGCGTCCATCGTCTCGGCCGTGGTGTAGGGCTGGATCGGGCCGCGCTGCGGGACGGTGGCGACGATGGCCCGGTCGCAGAAGAGGCTCGACGCGTAGCTGCGAAACGGCGAGCCGAGGTTTTGCTCGAGCAGCAGGGAGCGAAAGCCGCTGGCGTCGACGTAAAAGTCGAAGCGGAGCTCGCGGCCGTCACGGGCCCGGAGCGCCTCGACGCCCGCTTCGCCCTGGACGACCTCGGCGATGGTCATGTCGACGTGCTCGATGCCCGCCCTGCGCGCGGCCGCGGCGAGGAAGGCGACGAAGGGCGCGTTGTCGAGGTGATAGGCGAACTTGAGGCGTGGGAGCAGGGAGATGTGTTGCTCGTCGGGTCCGCGGAGGATCGGCGAACGATCCTCCGTCATGAGCCGCGAGACGAGCGACTGCGAGCGCAGGTGGCCGTCGAAGGCGAAGGCCGCGAGCGGGTCGGCCTCGCCGAAGGGGTAGGTGAAGAACGAGTCCCCGGGCAGACCCCAGGCGAACTTGATCCCGAGCTTGAAGGTCGGCCTCACCGCCCGAAACAGCTCGACGACATCGAGGCCGAGCTGGGCGTGCAGGAACGGCGGCATGAGCGTGGTGGTCGCCTCGCCGACCCCGAGGATCGGCACGGCGCTCGACTCCACGACCGTGACAGAGAGCGTCGGGAAGCGACGCTTCAGCGCGAGCGCGGCGAAATAGCCGGCCGTCCCGCCGCCGATGACGCCGATGCTGCGCGGCAGACCCGGGGGTCGTTCATCAGGTCTCATGAGACCCCCGGGCGAGCTCGGGGGGCAGCTCGCCGCGCCACACCGGCACGCCGCGAGCCTTCAGGGCGTCGACCAGCGCGTGGGCCCGGGCGAGCTGCCACTCGTCGCTGGCGGTCGCAAGGTAGCGCGGGTCATCGAACTGCTCGCGGGCGCCCTCGACACCGCGCAGCACGTCGATGCTGACCGAGTCGACGCAGTCGGCGAGCGCGTCGGCATGCGCGTCGAGTGAGCCGGCCAGCAGCGGCTGGACCACGGCGATGGTCCTGACGCCGAGCGCCCGGAAGCTGCGCAGGATGGTCAGGCGCTCGGCGATCGTGGCCCCGCGAGGTTCGAAGTGGCGCCGTACGTGCTCGTCGACGGTCGGCAGTGAGACACCGACCCACGCGCGCGGCAGGCCGGCGATGCGCTCGCGATCGGCGAGGATGAGCGGTGAGCGCGTCAGCAAGAGGGTCGGCCAGGGGCGATCGGCGGCGGCGATGACGTCGAGGCAGTGGCGGGTGATCCCGGCGCTGCGCTCGATCGCCTGATAGGGGTCGCTGACGACCGGGCAGAACTTGATCGGCCGGAGCGCTCGCGCCGGCTCGGCGAGCTCGCGCGCGAGCACCTGCGGCGCGTTGCGGCGCACGTCGACGTAGGAGCCCCACGGGGCCTCGGCCAGGCCGAGCAGGCGGCGCAGGGCGCCGAGGCTGGACTGGGCGTAGCAGAACTTGCAGCCGATCACGCAGCCGACGTAGGGGCTCAGCGTGTAGAAAGATTCGTTCGCCGGTCCGGCCGCTTCGAGCAGGCTGGTGACCTCGACCTCGCGGAGCCTGGCCGCGGGGCCGTCCTCGTCGGTGGGCGCGCGCAGGGCCGCGAGCACCTGCGCTTCATTGGCGGCGCTGCGCCGGGCGATCGCGTCGCACAGCCGCAGACCAAGCCCGGGGTCGACCGGGTTGCGCCCACCCTCGGTCCGGTAGCCGAACGCGAAGGCGGAGCTGCGGCTGGCGTGGCGGCGGGCGTCGGCGATCGGCGTGACGTCGACCCAGAGCCGCTCGTCGCCGACGCGAAAACGCAGGCGAAGGCCCAGCTCGGTCGACGCGTCCTCCAGCTGCACGCCGGGCAGCGGCTCGTCGCCGACCTGCCAGGGCGCGAGCAGCTCGAGCAGTCGGGCGCGCAGGTCCACGCGCGCATGATACCCCGGCATCCTGTGCTCGGGCGCTCAGCCGGGCTGGCCGTCGGCCCGCAGCCAGGTGTTGAGCCAGGCGAGCACGGTGTCGTGCCACAGGAGGCTGTTGGCGGGCTTGAGGACCCAGTGGTTCTCGTCGGGGAAGACCAGCAGCTGGCTCGGGATCTGGCGGCGCTGGAGGGCGGTGAAGGTGGCGATGCCCTGGGTCTCGGGGATGCGATAGTCGAGGCTGCCGTGGATGACGAGCATCGGCAGGGTCCAGCGGTCGATGTGGTTGACGGGGTTGTGCAGCTCGTGCTTGGCCTGCTGCTCGAAGTACGTGCCGGTGTGCTCCCACTCGGAGAACCACAGCTCCTCGGTGGCGTAGTACATCATGCGGTTGTCGAACACGCCGTCGTGGTTGGCGAGGCACTTGAAGCCGTCTTGCCACTGGCTGGCGATCCAGTTGACCATGAAGCCGCCGTAGGAGGCCCCGAGGGCGCAGGCGCGGCTGCCGTCGAGCCAGGGGTGCTGGGCGAGCGCGGCGGCGAGGCCAGCCTTGAGGTCGACGAGCGGCTTGCCGCCCCAGTCGTCGCGGATCGCGTCGGTGAAGGCCTGGCCGTAGCCGGTCGAGCCGTGGAAGTCGATCATGACGACGCCGTAGCCGGCGCCGGCGTAGACCTGCGGGTGCCAGCGGAAGCTCCAGCGGTTGCCGAACGAGCCCTGCGGGCCGCCGTGGATCAGGAAGGCGATCGGGTACTTCTTGTTGGGGTCGAAGTCGACGGGCTTGACCACCAGGCCGCGCACGGTCTCTTTGTTGGCGCCGATGAACTCGAGCGGCAGGACCTCGCCCATGCGCGCGGTCGAGAGCTTCTGGTCGTTGACGCCGGTGTGCTTGCGCAGGTCGAGGCCGCTCGGATCGACGCTGGTCAGCTCGTCGGGCGCGGCGAGGCTGTTGTGCAGGAACACCACGCGCTCGCCCGCGCGGCGCAGGTGGCTGACGGCGCCGTCGCTGACGACCGCGTGCGGCGGCAGGCCGCCGGCGAGGTCCTGGGCGAACAGGCGGGTCTGGCCGAGCTCCTGGGCGGTGAAGTAGAGGCGCTGGCCGTCGGCGGAGAACAGCAGCTCGGCGGCGGAGCGGTCCCACTCGGGGGCGAGCTCGCGGGCCTGGCCTTCGGGCCAGGTCTTGACCATGACGCCGAAGCGGTCGGCCTCGTAGCCGGGGCGCTTCATGGCGCGGTAGGCGAGGGTCTTGCCGTCGGGCGAGAACACCGGGCCGGTGTCCCAGGCGGGGTTGTCGGGGGTGAGGTTTCGCGGCGGGGCGGAGCCGTCGATCGGTGCGACGAAGAGGTCGAAGTTGGTGGACCAGGGCTCGCTGGGGCCGGCCTCGCGGGCGGAGAACACGATCTGCCGGCCGTCGGGGGTGAAGGTGTACTCGTCGCTGTCGCCGAAGGGCTTGCTGGGGACGTCGGCGTCGAGGGCGTGAGAGACGTCGACGGGGCCGCGGCTGCCGTCGAGGGGCCAGACGAAGAGGTGGCTGCGCCGGCCGTCCTTCCAGGCGTCCCAGTGGCGGACGAACAGGCGGGTGTGGAGCTGGCCGGAGCTGCCGCTCTTGCGCTGCTCGAGGCGCTCGCCGGTGCAGGCGAGCATCTTCTGCGGCTCGCAGTCGGGGAAGACCTCGGCGGAGAAGGCGAGGTGCTTGCCGTCGGGGCTGACGGCGAAGCTGGCGACGTCGACCGGGAACCGGGTCACGACGGTCGGTGGGGCGCCGTCGATCGCGGTGCGCCAGACCTGCTGCTTGCCCTCGTGCTTGGCGAGGAACAGCAGCTGGTTGCTGCCGGGCAGCCAGCGCGGGCTGTCCTCGTTGTCGGGGTGCGAGGTCAGCTGGATCGGCATCTTGCCGTCGAGGCCGACGACCCACAGGTCCTTGCGGCCGCGGTTGTGCTCGAGGTCGGTCTTGCGCAGGGTGTAGGCGACGCGCCGGCCGTCGGGGCTGACCTGGGGGTCGCCGACGCGGTCGAGGGCCAGCAGGTCGCGGGCCGAGAACGGATGCACCGCCGCGGGGGCGATCTGCTGCTCGCGGAAGGGCTCCGCGGCTTCGCTCACAGGCGTCGCCTCCGCGGGCGTTGCTGCGGGCGCGGCGCGCTCGACGTGAGGGCCCCGGCCGTTACAGGCGAGGGTCATGAGGGCGACGCAGCAGAGGGGCAGGGGCGCGAGAGGTCGACGCATCTCCCCCCAGGGTACCCGCCCGGGCCGCGCGTGGGCCAATTTCAGGACCGGCAGGGGGTCAGCGACCGCGGACGCGGCGCCGGACGAGGGCCGCCGCCGGCGACCGGCCAGAGGACGTGCCTCACGGGAGTTTTGCGCCGAAGATTCGCGTTCAGGGCCGGGCCTGGGTAGCGTCCTGCCCGGCCCCGCGCGCGATGCTCTTCGCCAGCTTCGACTTCCTGCTCTTCATCATCCCGGTCCTCCTGCTCACGTGGGCGCTGGCACATGTGCCGACGGTGCGGGTGTTGGTGCTGATCGCGGCGAGCTACTTCTTCTACATGGCGGGGGCGAAGGAGCCGCTGCCGCCGCCCTGGTACTACGTCGGGCTGCTCGCGCTGTCGACGGTGCTCGACTACGTGTGCTCGCACCGGATCGCGGCCAACCGGGCGGCCTTCGAGGGCGAGGACGTGCAGGCGAAGGCGCGGGCCCGACGGGCGCGCAACGCCTGGCTGACGGTCAGCCTGGTCGGCAACCTCGGGCTGCTGGCCTACTTCAAGTACACCAACTTCCTGCTCGGGGCCTTCGCGGACATCGCGGAGGCGCTGGGCGTCGAGGTCGTGGTGCCGCACCTGCAGCTGCTGCTGCCGATCGGGATCAGCTTCTACACGTTCCAGACGCTGAGCTACACGATCGACGTGTGGCGGCGAAGATTGACGCCGGAGCCGTCGCTGCGGCGCTTCTCGCTGTTCGTGGTGTTCTTCCCGCAGCTGGTGGCGGGGCCGATCGTGCGCGCGCACGAGTTCCTGCCGCAGCTGCATCGCCCGCCGATGCTGTCGGCGACGAACATGAGCCAGGGGATGTATCGCATCCTCTGCGGGGTGATCAAAAAGGTGGTGCTCGGCGACTGGATCGCCGCGCAATTCACCGACGCGGTGTTCGCCGCGCCAGACACCTACACCTCGCTCGAGATCCTGCTCGCGCTCTACGCGTTCACGCTGCAGCTCTACGCCGACTTCAGCGGCTACTCCGACATCGCCATCGGGGTCGCGCTGCTGCTCGGCTACCAGCTCCCCGAGAACTTCGACCGGCCGTACCAGGCGACCAACCTCGGCGAGTTCTGGCGCCGCTGGCACATGACGCTGTCGACCTGGCTGCGCGACTATGTGTTCTTCCCCCTCGGGGGCAGCCGCGGCTCGCCCGGGCGCGTGTACTTCAACCTCTGGCTGACCATGTTCCTCGTCGGCATGTGGCACGGCGCCAGCTGGAACTTCGTCATCTACAGCAACGTGCACGCGCTGGCGATGCTGTTCAACCGCTGGAACCGCGGGCGAGCGCGCGGGCCGGTCACGGTGGCCCGCAGCGCGCCCTGGGTGGTCGGCCTGCTGCTCCTGGCGGGGGCGGTGTTCGGGCTCGGGACCGCGGTGCTGGAGCTGGAGCGCGGCACGTCGCTGGGGCTGGCGGGCGTCGCGGCGGCGATGTTCCTGCTGGTGGCCTGGCTGCCGGAGACCGGGACGCGGCTGAACGCGGCGCTGCACATCGCGCTGACCTTCCACTTCACGGTGCTGTCGCGGGTGTTCTTCCGGGCCGACGACCTGGACACCAGCCGCGGCATGATCGCCGGGCTGCTGCGATTGGACGCCCACGGGGTGCGGCCGGGCCTGCTGACGCCGTGGATGTGGGCGGCGCTGCTCGGCGGCATCGCGTATCACATGCTCACCCCGAAGCGCTGGGTCGAGCTCCAGGCATACGCGCTGTTTCGCCGGCTGCCCGGGGTCGTGATCGGCCTGCTGTTCGCCGGCCTGGCGCTCGCGGTCCACCTGCTGCTCGCCCACGGGCCGCGGCCCAACATCTACTTCAGCTTCTAGCTCCCGGCTTCAGACCCATGACCCACGCACCAGACCACCACGACGGCCTCCTCGACGGCGAGGAGCGGCGCTATCGCATCGATCTGCGCGTCGCGACCGAGTCGGCCGGGCCTTACCCGCGCGGGACCTTCCGCCAGGTGGTCTCGGCGATGGCGACGCTGGTGATGGCGATCGCGGCGACCTACGCGGTGCCGGCGCTGCACTGGATGCGGCCGTGGCAGCTGGAGGACGGCTACGTGCCGTTCTGGAACCTGATCGGGCGCGAACTGCTCGGTGAGGGCGGGGCGGCGAAGGAGAAGCAGCTCGAGGTGGCGGCGGTGGAGAAGCAGGCGCGCGCCGAGGTCGCGGCCGAGGAGAAGGCGGAGCCCTTCGTCGACAAGGTGGTGCGCGAGCCGGTCGCGGAGGGCGAGCGGCTGCCGGCGTATGCGGGGCACGTGGAGGACGACGAGCCGGTCGCGCTGCGCCTCGAGAACGTCGAGACCCTGGACTCGTTCTATGCGGCGCTGGCGGCGAGCGAGCTCGGCTACGCGGGGGCGATCACGCGGGTGCTGCATTACGGTGACTCGGCGATCGGCAACGACGGGATCCCCGGGGCGATCCGGATGAAGATGCAGGCGCGCTTCGGTGACGCCGGCCACGGCTTTCACCTGCTCGGCCAGCCGAACGCGAGCTATCGCCACCAGGGCGTGCGCTTCGACGAGAAGAGCGCGTGGAACCACTGCTTCATCATCTTCGGCTGCCGCGAGAAGGACGGACACTACGGGCTCGGCGGGACCACCTTCGAGTCGACCGGCGGCGCGGAGATCAAGCTGAGCACGGCCAGCAAGGGGGCGATGGGGCGCAAGGCCTCGCGCTTCGAGCTGTGGTACGCGGGCATGCCGAAGGGCGGGAACATCCGCGTCAAGCTCGACGACCAGGAGCCGATCGAGGTGGCGACCGCGGCCGAGCAGCTCGAGGACCGCTGGTTCGAGCTGAAGGCCGAGGACGGTGAGCACACGCTGTCGGTGCGGGCGGCGGGCGGCGGCAAGGTGCGCGCCTACGGAGTGGTGCTCGAGCGCGAGGTGCCGGGGGTGGTCTGGGACGAGATGAGCCAGATCGGCGCGCTGACCCGGCGCATGCTCAACTTCGACGCCGATCACCTGCACAGCCAGCTGCGCCGGCGCGACCCGAACCTCGTGGTGTTCATGTTCGGCGGCAACGACATGAACACGCAGGGCACGATGGCGAAGTACCGCGAGGAGTACACGCAGGTGATCCGTCTGTTTCGCGCCGCGAAGCCGCCGATGGCCTGCCTGGTGATGGCGCCGCTCGACCACGGCGAGCGCGAGGGGGCTCGCATCGTCACCCGGCCGATCGTCACCAAGCTGGTCGACGCCCAGCGCGAGGTCGCCAGGGCCGAGGGCTGCGCCTTCTTCGACACCTACGAGGCGATGGGCGGCGAGGGCTCGATGGGCCGCTGGGTCCGCAGCAGCCCGGCGCTCGGCTCCGGCGACCTCTCCCACCTGACCCATCACGGCCACAAGGTCGTCGGCGGCATGCTGTATCGGGCGCTGGTCGCGGGTTATGTCGACTATCGCAAGCGCACTTGAGACAGGTATTTGATGCGGCGTTTACCGCGCAGTTCCGGGCTTGAGGCTCGGTAAAGTCCGGGGGGCCGGTTCGTGCGCGGATGGGGCGCGGCCATTTGCGCACGGAGACGGATCTGCGCACGTTGGCAACGGAGTCCGAACGCCATGACCGAGAACCAGCGCGACGAAATGCTGAGCCTGCTCGAAGAGGCCGCCGCCGCCGGCCGTCCGCTGGTGATCGAGCTGCGCGACGGACGACACTTTCTCGACGGAGTGTGCGACGTCCGTCGGGCCTGCGGCGAGGACTTCGTGGTGTTTCACGCGCACAACCGGATGCTGCTCCGCGACATCATCCGGGCGGCGCCGACCAGCAGCCACGAGCGCGAGGACGTCGAATGCCTCGACGTCGAGGGTTCATCGGGCGCCTGGTACCGGCTGTGAGCGCGGCGCGTCAGCCGGGGATCACCGGGGGCTGGTCGTCGGGGATGATGCAGGAGCTGAGCTCGAAGAGCATGAAGATGAGGGCCTTCTCCTGCGGGGAGAGGTCCTGGGTGGTGCAGCCGCTGGGGAAGGCCTTGCCGGCGGTGTCGCCGGAGGAGACGTGGATATCGGTGTCGACGACGCGGCCGCACTGGGCGTCCTCGGCGGCGTCGATGGGGGCGTTGAAGGTGAAATATTGCACCGAGGTCGGGCTCTCGCCGTAGATCCACCGGGTCGAGACCTCGGGGTTGACGGCCTCGACGGTGTTCTGGCCGGCCTTGATGACGATCTCGCCGAGCTGCGTCGAGCCGCCGACGTTGACCAGCCACTCCGCGAGCGCCATGCCCTTGGGGAAGCTGGTCTCGAGCTTGGCGGTGAACGGGCTCTTCAGGTCGGCCTGGTGATCGAAGGTGGCGGCGGTCGGGAACGGGGCCGCGCCGTCCTCGATCCAGATGTTCTGCCAGTGCGAGAGGAACAGCCGCCCGCCGATGCCGGCGTAGTCGACGATGTTCTGGCGCGCGGCGTCCGACTTGTTGCCGCCGTCGGTGCCGCCCTCGCAGTTCATCATCACCAGGTCGTAGTTCTTGAGCCGGGCGAGGTCGTTCCACAGGGTCTTGGCGCCGGGGAAGGGCGTGCCGTTGTTCTGTTCGGCGACGAACTTGCTGCCGCCGTCCTTGCCGGCGAACAGGTTGACGCGCCCGGGGCCGGCCTCGGGGGTGAACTCGGCGTCGTCGAGGCCGACCTTGCGCAGCAGGCACTCGAGCGCGTCGGCGCCGCCGGTGACCATGGCGATGCGCGGGATGTGGCCCTCGCTCTGGTTGCGCGGGAGGTGGGTGAGGGCGGGGTCGACGAGGTTGTCGACGCAGGGCTCGACCTGCGGGACGACGACCTGCCGGCGCCACTTGCCGATCGTGATCACCAGCGGGATGTCCTGGCCGGCGGGCACGTCGGGGAGCACGAACTCACCCTTGGTGTCGGACAGGGTCGCGGTGATCGGCTGGCCCGAGAGACCGCTCTGGCAAGTGTCGCAGCTGACGCCGTCGGGGATCGGGTCGAGCTCACCGTTCGGGACGTAGACCACCACGTTATAAAGAGGGAGCGTGCCCTCGGGCGCGAACACCGTGCCGCGTAATGTGGTCGTGCCGGCGTTCGGACACTGCGGCACCTGACACTCGAGCCCGACGCAGGCCGCCCCGGTCGTCGCGTCCGTGCTC
>Ga0209262_10000544_pt1 | contig 16695 bp, 22 predicted proteins | sample Lowcelwee11metaG_FD_187171 | JGI IMG/M metagenome (GOLD analysis project Ga0209262, IMG submission 187171) | Freshwater pond sediment microbial communities from the University of Edinburgh, under environmental carbon perturbations - Low... | ecosystem: Environmental > Aquatic > Freshwater >...
TATTCTTGGCCCGGCAACTGTCAGTGCAACTGTACCTTCAGGTATAGGTTACAAGATTAACAACGCTAACGCAACCACAAAGGCTGTGCTTACAGGTGCAACTCTTACATGGGCTAAGATAGTAGGACTTGAAAGTTCTGTTGATACATCGAATGCTCTCCAGGGCAATCTTGCTTACATGACTAACTCAATAGGTCGTGGTATCCTGAAGACAACTGATAAGGGTGTTGCCAATGATACCGGAGACTATCTGATGAGTGAGGATAACATGATTAACGGCTATCCCTGCTTTGTCACTAACAGCATTGTTTCAACCTATGGAACAGCTCCTGCTGACGGTAACTTGGTTGTGTTTGGCAACTGGGCTGACTTGATGATTGGTCAGTGGGGCGGTTACGACATAACAGTCGATCCGTACACAGCAGCCAAGACGAACCAGGTGGTCATTGTCATCAACGCTTACTTTGACGCTAAGGGCCTCAGGGGTGCATACAGTTCAGGTGCTGACCTTGATGAATACCAGAAGTCATTTGCTTGTGAGAGTATTAAGTAGATTTAATTGGGTGGGGGCTTTTGTCCCTCACCCTTTAATACAAAAACAATGGGTAACTATTACAAATTTAAAGAGAAGGCTTCGGGGGTAATACGTCCGGTGCTTCCGGCTAATTTCATCCTTACTGATGGGATGCTGATGTGGGACGATACCGATGCGGTCTACGATAAGGGTGCATTGGAGTTCTCAAAGAATGGTGAAGAGTGGGACACACTTGGCATCTTCCTTCCTGATGAGGAGACTGTTGAGGCTCTGCCGGGTAAATATCTCTACCGGATGAGGGTATTTTATAACAGTCATTGGTCTGTTTACCTGATTGCATCTACGTATAAGGCAGAGGTTGAGCCGAAGGCAGTTGTTAAGAAAATAACTAAAAAGAAGAAATAATGGCAAACTATTATAATCTTTCAACGGGTGGATGCCAGACGGGTAATGAAAGGCCAGTAGCTCCTATAACTTTCGCCTGCACGCAGGTAGACAATACTACTATGGACTTGGGTTGGGATGAGACAGACAGCGACTTCACTGAATACTCAATTGAGAGGTCTATATCTGCTTCCAGTGGGTTTGCTGTAGTAATTACCGGCTTTCCTACTTTACCGCTTGGAGCTGTTACGGTGACTGATACAGGGCTGACAAAGAATGTCCGCTACTATTATAAGTTCCGGGTACATAAGCGTGTTAAGTGGTCAGATTATCAGACCGATGATGAAATAACAACTAACGTATAAGATAATGGCACGAAAGAAGTTTTTAATGGATTGGACAGGGTTCTTTGCAAAGCACCTTGTCAGTGCTAATGTAGCGACCGCAACTCCTACACTGGTTAAATTGACTTTTTCACCTCCTACGGCGGTAAAGATGTTTCAGAGAAACGTAGCTACTGAGTTTACTCTTGCGGGTAAGACGGTTGACTTATTGACACTTGATCGTACTTTAGGAACGGTAACAATCCGTGTGACGGTAGCCTATGGTGCAGGGGCAGGATTTAATCTGACATTTAACCCTGTTAAGAAGGGTGACACAATAGTCCAGGCAGTTACTAATACCATAGTGTAATGTCAACGTATATAACCCTTGCCGAAGCTAAAACTCATTGTCATGTTGACTTTACTGATGATGATGTTTACATCCAATCACTTGCTGATATGGTTGAGCAGATGGTGCTGGCAGAGATAAGTGGTACATATACCGGAGAGGGCACTGTAACGACAGCAGGGGCGGTGGCACTGGTAGGGGCTGCTACTAACTTCACTGAGTTTGATGTAGGTGATGTTATTAAGGTTGAGGGTGAGACTGACAGAACCATTAACGGTATCACTACCGATACGGCATTAACTGTCTCACTGGCCTTTACTACAACAGCAGCTAATCTCACTTGGGAGATTTACACGGGTATGCCTCTTGTCGGTGGTGTGTTGCCTCTGGCATTAAAACACTCACTGCTGCTCATGGTAGAGCACTTTTACAGTATCAGAGGCCCGGTAATGGTAGGAGTGAATACCTCCAAAGTACCATATTCCTTTATGAATTTGATAGCACCCTTTAAACATTATACTGTGGTATGAAAAGGAAGGTTAGGCCAGTAGTTAAGGGTAAACATATTCCAAGCAAGGCTGAGGATATTAATATCATTGCTTCCAGTGTTGGCAGCAGTGCCAATTTTAATAAGCCGAAAGCAAGGATTGAAAAGTTTGTATCAAAAGGTGACAAAGTAACATGAGCTACGGTAAGACATCGGATATACTGCGGCAGATACCACGCCTTGATGCTACCACTCATACTATGCAGACCATAGACTATGAGCATCACGAGATCCACGCTGGCAGTCACTTCTTTTATACGGATAAGGTTACACTTGGCTCTGCCGGTACGCAGGTTTATCTGATAACAACACCTAATACAACAAAGTGGGCACACATAATAATGCAGATTACCGGCAGTGCAATAACAACAGTGGATATTTATGAAGGTGCTGACCGCACAGGTACAACGGCACAGACGGTATTTAACAGTAACCGCAACTCACTCACCGCTGCAACAACAACAATACATAAGGATGTCAGCAGTGGCACAACAGACGGCACTCTTATATGGACACGCTCATCAGGTGCGGCTACACAACAGTCACGGACAGGTATGGAGGCAGGACGCAACGCTGAGAAGGTACTTAAACAGGGCACGAAATACCTGATACGCATAACATCAGGCACAGCGAGCAACCTTACTAACGTACAGCTCGATTGGTACGAACACGTAAATAAAACACCGTGAGGGCAGGGAATTTAATCAATAGGGTGAGCTTTTACGCCAAGGTAACATCAAGAGATGACTTTGGGGCATCGGTGGATAGCTGGCCGTTAGCTACTATTACCACAAGAGGAGAGGTGCGTTGGGTAGGTGGCAGCAGGGGCTTGGCTAATGAGGAGAAAACCTACAGCCGCAACATGGAGCTTACCGTTCGTTACCGCTCTACCATCACAGAGACAATGAAGGTGCAGATAGACGGCACATCTGACCTATACCAGATAACTTACCTTGAGATTATAGGCAGGAAGGAAGCATTAAGGTTGACACTTGAGAAGCTCAGTGATGGTATTGCTGTCACGGCTATAGCTCCTCCTACCGGATTTAGTGCTACTGCGAGCGGAGTGGACCATCATAGAATAGACCTGGCATGGACTAACAACGCAGCTAATGACGGTGTGGTTATAGAGCGTTCCACTAACGGCAATGATTGGACTGAGATAACGAGAATAGCTAAGGCTGTTATTCCGGTAGTGGCTTATATCAATACAGGACTTACTCCGGCAACAAGATACTTCTACAGGATTAAAGCATTCCTGTATTACAATTACTCTGCTTTTGCAGCCATAGATGATGCAACTACAATAGCATGATACAGATAGATACAAAGAATATTAAGACGCTGGAGCAGTTCTTTACCGATCAGGAGGCAAGGGATGACCGCAGGCTTATCATTGCTTCTTATCGCAAGGCTGTTAAACCTCTTGTATCTACTGCTAAGACTTTTGCTCCTCATAAGACAGGTAAACTTGCATCATCTATTGGTACTATGGAACTAAAGAATGAGGTTGCTCTGCTTGTGGGTGCTATGCGGCCTAAAGGGGCACATGGTCACTTAAACGAGAACGGCACGGTTGAGAGGTTTTACTATACAAAGAGAAACCATGTCCGCAAGTCAGTAGGTAAGATGACTGCTAATAACTTCTTTGAGAGAGCGTATAATCTCACTGAGGATCAGATAACCGGTGACATAGCAACGGAGTGGTTTGATAAGATCAGGAAGGATGTTGACAAGGCTAACAGCAGGATGACATGATAGGGAAGGTTATAAGAAGTCTATTGGATGACAACGCTGCACTGGTAGCTTTAGTGCCGGTGACTAATATGTTTCCTTATGTTATGAATGAGGGTACTGCCCTTCCTGCTATCATATATACTATTGATAGTTTGGAGACTGAATACAATAAAGACGGTCACGTACAGGATAATTACACATTCTCAGTAGCTACATTCAGTAATGACTATGCAATACTTCAGAGCATAGTGACACAGGTGCGGATTGCACTTGAGAGCAAGCGTGGCATAGTGGAAACGATAACTATTGGGCCTATTTACCTCAGAGGGATGAAAGAGGCTTATAGTATCGGAGAAGATACTTTTGGTAATATATTGACTTTTGATGTTAACGTAATATAAATTTAGAGAGAAATGGCAAATGAGATTAACGGTTCCGACCTCTTCATGTGGTTGGATGATGTGCTGATAGCTAACGCTACTTCGCACACTTTGAGTTTTAAGATGGCTACCCGTGACACTTCCAATAAAGATAGTGGCACGTTCAATACGAGGGATGTAGCCAGGTTTGATGTAAGCGGTTCATGTGATGGGCTTGTGGTTTATGCAGGTGGTTACAAGACGCTGATAGATGCAATGAAGCTGCGCACTCCGATAAAGTTTGACTTCGGTCAGAAGGAGAGTGGTGCTACTACTCTTGACACGGCTGTATGGTACGCTTCTGGTAACTTTATCATAACCGGATTAGACCTTACAGCAGGAGATCAGGAGAACGCTACCTACACCTGTACCTTTGAACATTACAGTGCATTTGACTTCACTCCTCATGCTGCTCTTAACGGGTTTATTGTAGGGTATGATCCGGCTTCCGCAGCAGCAGCTACAGCTGGATTAGGAGTGTATGTGTTCGGTGGCATTGAGCCTTATACCTATGCATGGACATTTGGAGCAGGTGGATCAGCTCCGACAGTAGCCGGTAAATGTGTTGCTGTAGCTGTAAGGGCAGCAGTATCTCCGGGTACTCTTTATACTTGCACCATTGCTGACAGCAGTGTTCCTGCACTTGGATTAGTATTGACTAAGACACTGATAGCAGCAGGCGCATGAGATTGATTAAAACCCTAACAGCGAAGGTTGGTGATATGCAGTTTCCTATTGCTATCACTAACAGTGCTATGGCAGAGTATGAAGAGCTGACCGGTGAGAGCTGGCCATCGTTTAAGAGTACTAAGCTGCGTATTAAGTTTTTCTACTGCGTTGCCAAAGAGGGAGCAAGGATAGAGGGCAAGGAGTTCACCTACGATTATAATGCGTTTTGGGATCTTGTCAATGGGTATTACTTTGAGATACTCACCTCTGTCATGCCGCTTATTTACGAGATGATGCCTAAAGGCAAAACAAGTGACGGAGAAAAAAAACGGTAAGCTACACCCAGGCCGACATCTACGGCATCTGTGTTGGTGTGATAGGGATTGATCCGAGATACTACTGGTATGAGATGTCGATGGATGAGGTTGTAGCTGTATTAAAGGCCAATGATGAGAGCATCAAAAGACAATACGAACAGGTGAGGCTTCAATGCTTTTATAGTGCTACGGTGATGGGCAACAAGACTGATGACGGGCGCAGGATAGACAGGCCTGATAAGCTGTTTAAACTGCCCTGGGATGATGAGGCTAAGAAGGCAGCAGGGCCGGTGAAGGTAAGGACAAGGGAAGAGGCTTTAGAGACGTTGGGAGAGATGCGTAAAAACAAGAAGAATGGCAAATAAGAACCTTGACGTTGGTATAAAGTATACGGGTGATGCCAAAGGCTTCAAAAAAGCCAATGACGAAGCACGTAGAGAGGCCGCAAAACTGCGCAAGGAGGCTGTAGAGAACAGTCGTGAGATGGAGCGCAAGTTTAAGGGAGCAGCCATGACCATTGCCAAGTTAGGTGCTGCCTTTATGGTTGCTCAACAGGCTGCTAAACTTTATGCCGCTGCCATGAATACTACCGAGGGCAGTTCTGATAAACTTGCGGAGCAGATGGGATTATTGCAGGGTGCTGTGCAGGGTGCTTTTACTACGTTATTCTCCGGTGATTGGCTTAGCCTCATTGATAACATCAAAAGAACAGCCGCAGCCACACGAGATCAAGCTAAGGCTGAGGATGAGCTTAATGAAGCTAAGGCACGTAATCAGGTCGCAAGGGGTGATCTTGAAATAGAATTACAAGCCACTAAGGTTGCGGCTGCCGAGGAGACAGACCCATCACGTAAAAGGTCGCTGTTACAAGAAGCTGTAAGCATACAGCAACAGATTACTGACCTTAATGTCGCAGAGATACAGAAGAGGATTGATGCCGAGGAGCAGTATTACAAAACGCTGTTTAACGCCAGTGATAAATATTGGGAGTTTGTTAAGTCCAATCTCATAGGCATCATTAAAAATTATGATGTTTATTTCAGTCAGACAGAGGCTAATGCAAAGAGGCTTAATGACCTTAATTATCAGCTTTCGTTAGGAGATTTAACGCCTTCACAAGCAAAAGAACGTGAAGGGCTGATGATGCTGCAAGCCCTGATGAGTGATTATACAAGACTACAGGATGAACTGTCAAAGAAAGGTCAGTGGGAAGTATTCTTGGGTATGCTTGGAGAGGTTAGGCAGGCTGCTGCTGATGGTGATGCAGCTATATTACGTTTAACAAAACAGATAACAACCTTAGGTATCACACTTGATAAGGCAGGCGAAAAAAAGGATGTAATAGCTCCGAGTATTACGTCAAAGATGCCTGATGTCAAATGGCTTGAGCCTGACGTTGACGAAACAAATCAATCTTATGCTGAGATCAAAGCAAATCTTGAGGAGATTGATGCGATGACTAAACAGATGGGTATTGAACTTGATAATTACAACGCAAAATTGGAATTTCAGCGTGACGTATCAATGCAGATTACAGGGTTATTCGAGGATATGTTTTCATCAGGGATAAAAGGATGGGAGGAGTTCGGCAAGGCTGCTTTGGATGCTATCAAATCTATCATAGTAAAGTTGGCAGCACTGGCAGCAACCTATTTAGTACTGTCTATGATACCTGGCTTTGCAGAGTTCCTTTCACTTATGGGAGGGTTTAAAGGATTTATGACACAAGGTATGGGCTTGGGTACTGTCCCGGTTAAGGCGGGTGGTGGTGGCATGGCTGTTCTTAAAGGCAGAGACATTGTTTATTCGAGTGCACGCAGTAGTAATTCACTTGGAGGGTTAACTTAAATGGCATTCACTGTAACGCATAGAGCAGAGTTTACCGATATTAACGGCGTTGATTGGCGTGTTGATATTCTTAAAGATCAGGCGCAAGCTGCTATTGCTACGTTACAAGTTACAGGCGAACCTCTGAATATTGAATGGCTCACTCCCGGTGACAGTCTCATACTTAACCCTATCAAAGGCTCAACGGCTACATTAAACTTAGAGTGTAATACCAACTTTGAGTACATCGGCTTTTACTCTTCGGAGGATATGGTCTATAAGATGAAGATATACTACGGAGCAGGTAATACACTTTACTGGCAGGGATGGTTAACGAGTGATTACACTGAGCCGTATGACGCAGTACCCTACACTGTGTCTCTTGTAGCCGCTGACGGGCTTGGGTTGCTCAGGTCGCTCAATTATGATAACAGCGGTGCTCTGTATAACGGCCGGGATGAGGAGAGCGACATTGTGCTTAAAGTGCTTGCCAAGATAGGTTACACTCAGTTTACCGAGTTCTGTAACATCTACGAGGATCGTATGGCTGATGCCACGACTGACAGCCCTATGAACCAGGTGCTTATAGATCAGGATGTGTTTATTGACAGCGATAACATTGCATTTGATTGTTATACTGTTCTTGAGAGCATACTGTTGAAGTATAACGCTATCATTAGGCAGCATCTTGGGGAGTTTGTCATATTCCGTCCTATTGAGCTTATCGGGGATATAGTTTACGGTCGGGTATTTCCGGGCGGGGCAGGGACACACATAGACCCGGATCAGTTCATACAGCGTCCTATATTGTCAGCAACAAGTGACATAATTGATATTCCCGGTGGTGTGTTGATGATGCAGTCACCGCTGAGTAAGTTTACAGCGGAGCAGGATTATGGGTATAAGGAAAGCTGGATTGAAAACCACAGATTTAGCCCTGACAGCTTTGACCGTATTACTGAACATTTTGATTACTGGACTATCTCAGGTACAAATGTATTTCATCCCTTGCAGTTCCGCACCAGCGAGCCGGAAGGGTTGCTCATTAACCCTCATATTGCAGGGCCGTATATTTTACAGTATTTCGGTACTTATGCTCGGCAGTCAGCATCGGATACGTTCCGGTTTGAGTTTGACTATAAGTTCATCAATGACACAGGGGCTGATGTTTCTCCGGGTATATTCGGCATAGCTCTTATGACTACCGTCACACCTTATTATCTTACACACCCAACGCCTGATGATGATACGACTGCTGTATGGGATACACCAATAGTTGCACTATCCGTAACTGAGGCTACCGTAACAAAGGGACAAGGGCAGTGGAAGACATGGACACGGTATGTTACCGGCCTTCCAGAAAGCGGATCTCTTATTATAGTCTTATATCCTCACGCATCGCTTTATTTGTGTATCAATAACGTGCGCTTTTATGCTACGAGCGATACAACACAGGCACTAAAAAAGAAAAAGAAAAAGTGGTATCAGGGATTATTAAAGGGTTTATTCAGTTTTACTGGCATGGTAGGAGCTGCAACGGCTACAGCAGCACGGAGGTCTGTTACTGATGTGGAGGAGATTGTATCAAATGAATATTCCGCCACTAATGCCATCACCGCACCTGAGATAACGCAGGATTATATTTTAGGTGACTGTGCCAATACAGGTATTCATAACGTCATTGAGCAGTTTAAAGGCTCTTTGGCCATAGCCACGACAGCAGGCTCACTTAATCAGACGGCTATTGACTTTGTTAACTCATGGGCACTTGATTACCTTGCCGGAGGGGTAATACTGACGAGCAACGGGGCAGATGTGATATTCACCTCCGACACGCCCGGCACTGATTTTACAGGGGCTACTACAATCACCAACGCTACAGGCACGCTTGCGGGCGGTGTGGTTAATACTACAGCCAACGCAACAGGCACAGCACAGGTTACAACCATAACCCTGACAGGATCATCAGGGGTAGCACATATAGTCTTTAACGGCTATACCAAATGGGTTATATGGAATACTAACCTTACCGACACGGCAACAGATTTTGTAACTGCCGAGGAGAGTTGGTTCGTAGTTTTCAATATTACATTAACCTCAGCCGGTGCAGATCTTATTTTTACAGAGGCAGTGCAGGTAGGAGGGTTCTCAGTTATAACAATACACAATAACTCAGGCAACCTTAACGGAGGATTTACACCCGCTAAACAGACTGCCGCTGTAGCTGCTGCTGCAAGGGTTGACACGGTTACTCTTACAGGATCAACAGGTACGGCTAATATCCTCTGTGACGACACTACCAAACTGGCAACATACTCAGCTACTGCAGGAGTAGATTATACTGTGTCATGGCACACGGGCAACCATCCGGGCAACGCTGAGGCAAAACCTCTGATAGAGATAGTAGCCGATGAGATAGCATCATTGCACAGCAAGGGCAGGCACTTTATACAGCTTAACATGGCAGAAGCAGCGGGTGACCCTGTCAATTACTATCCTATTTATAATCTGCAAGACCCGTATAACGTGACAGGAGCAGACTATAAGTGTTTTGCAACCAACAGGGCAAACTTTGATGTGCGTAACAGGGAATGGACAGTTGACATAATTGAAATAGGAGTAAAATGATAATAAACGGCACTGACTTATATATGTGGCAGGATGATGTGCTTCTGGCAACATCCACATCTTACACCTTAAACATCGAAGTAGATCCACGAGAGCGTACTAATAAGGGCACAGGAACGATACGCACCTATGCCGCAGGGCTGATGGATGTATCAGCCTCATGTGACGGGCTGTTTGTCTATGATGGTAGTTATGATATTATCCGTGACGCTATTGTATTACGCCTGCCGGTTAAACTTGAGTTTGGTGAGAAACAGATAAATACCCTATTACTTGATACAACCATACAGTTTGACACAGGTTATTTTATTATTACCTCACTTGAGAAGTCAGCCGGTGATGCTGAGAATGCAACTTATAGCGCATCATTTAAACATTCTACAGGGTTTGGTAGGGGTGTTGAGACAGTAGATGAGTTTTATTGGGTATCACCAACAGGGGTAGATGGGGCAGGAGTGGACGGCTCGTCAGATACACCCTGGCTGACGCTTGCTTATGCTTGTACGAGAGTAACAACGGCAGGAGCAGTTATACATCTCACCGCAGGGACATTTACAGAGACAACTTATAGTGAGCTTGCAGTAGGGGTAAGCATAATTGGCGCAGGAGCAACAACAATCATTACAACGGCAGCAGCACTTGCTCCACTGATGAGATTGCACAGTGCAAGTCAGGGAACAGACGGTAATCAGAGTATAAGTTATCTGACTTTTGATGGTAATCTCACCGCTCAGACCTGTATGACCATGAAATGCCGTAGTAATGTAAAGATGCACCACGTAACGGTAGTTGATTTTCTTGGTGACGATGCTTCTGTTATTGATTGGGATGGCAGGGCTGCTGGTAGTGCTGCCCCGGCAACCTATGCAACAGGAAACGAGATATATAGCTGTACATTCACTAACAATAGTGATGACTTCTTATATGATGCGAGTACATACTTTGCCTATGCAGCCCTGAGCATTGGAGGACAGAGCGGTATGCTCATTCACACTAACATAATTGATAATGTTACAGGAGGGCGTTATGGTTATGGGATTAAGTGTATTGCCGGGTATCTCAGAGGATGTAAGATTTATGATAATACCATAGATACCAATATGAGAGATGAGGTTGGTATGTATTCATATGCTTTTGCAATAGAATTATGGACTGGCAAAGGTGGCAATGAGATATATAATAATGAATGTACCGGAGGCATTGACTTCTCAGGTTATGGATGGGATGACGCAGGTGGATATGGATTTGCTTTAAAGGTCTATGATAACATAATAGCACTTGCATCTCAACCCGTAACAATAGAGAGTGGATTAATATTTGAATCAGGATTTGACGGAGGTGTTTATGTATATAATAACTATGTCACAAACTTCCAGACAGCTTTAGTATTGAGTTTGCGTGAAAACTCCCTTGTGCAGAACATAGATGGCTTCTATGTTTATTACAACATATTTACCGAGATAGGACAAAGTGCAACCATGACAGGTTACGGTATGCAGTATAACATGGTCAAGACAAGCGCATCATACACACCTGCAGTCAATGACTTCAGAGTATATAACAACGTATTCTATAGAGCTGATGGTACAGTGCAGATATATGGCATAAACATGGTAGCAAAGGATAGTGTTACAGGTGTTGGTGCTGATTGGTCTAATGTTAGTGTAAAGAACAATATATGGTTTAATGTATATACTCCATGTAAGTGGGAAGATCAGACTATTGATATTATTGGCATAGATAAGAACATAAGTCACAACGCAACTAACAATAACAGGTTTGTTACATGCACAGTAACTAACGACACAGTAGTTGCAATGGTGACAGACGATCCTACATTCGTATCGGCATCTGATTACCATCTACAGGCAGGTTCACCGTGTATCAATGCAGGTATAGATGTAGGTCTGACTACCGACTATGATGACCAGGCAGTGAGCGACCCACCTGAGATAGGTGCTTATGAATACTAATATGATGATGATAATGAGCAACATAAGAAGGGATAGGGGGTGTCGGAAATATTTTATAGGTAGCCGTCAAACCTCAGCCCTCACTTGTTTAACAAATATTATTAAGACTAATTCTAATTAAGCCATGATAATCAATCCATATTACCCACCGGAGCCTCCACAGATAGGAAAAACCATGTCAGCACCTGGCAGAAAGAAACGCAGACGGAGGTATGGTAAAGTAGGCGGTGGTGGTATCTCGTGGAGTTCCTACTGGGCGACACTAATTTCAGCTACGGTTGAGAACGCTGCGCCTACTAATGTAGTATTGACATTCCCAAGTGAGGGCACGTCGGTTGCAACAGACATAACCGCAACTGTTAATGGAGCAGCAAGAGTTGTTAGTTTAGCATCATGGACAGGTGGCGTATGGACGGTTGTATTAGCCTCTGCGGTAGCGGATGGAGATATTATTATAGTGACATTTGCACCTTCTGGTGGGGCAGCTACTGTTGAAAATAATGTTTATACATTATATGATGATTTTATAACCGATGATTCAGCGCCCGTAACATCACCAAGAACTTGCGAACCCGGCCCCGGAGTATTAACAATTACTGATACAACCAATAAGGTTAGTATTGCAAGTAATATTGTAACATTATCTGGATATGGATCACAATTAGCCGACCCTAAAATAGTAGGCCCAACAAGAACAAATCAAGTGGGCGATTTGCTATATCTTAAATTTACTGGTAACATAAGGATTGGATACCAAAGAACGGGGTTAACCGCAATAAATGGAGGACTGCTCACTATCTCAAATGGTATGTATCCCTATAATTATGGGAATACAATTAATGTAAGTCAGGCTATCCAAGCGGGAGTAACCTATGAATTAGCGATAATAAAGGCTGACGTTGGCTGTATAACAGCAATTAAGGGCGGTATCTATACTGACTGGACATTAATTTATTTAGCTAACGCATTTGCTAATATTTATGATTGGTACTCTTCAAGTCTGTATGTAGATGTTTATACGTCGGGAACGATAAGCGATATGTATGAAATAAAATTAGGGGGATTGTGGGGCAAAACTAATTTATATAGTAACGTTTACAAAAGAGCGGCAGTTACTAATGGAGAAACCTTCACAGCTGAGAGTGCAAATATGTTTATGCAATTCTCATGGATTCCCGCAACGGGCGAAACATTAGATATCCTTTTTAGAAGGCAGGACGACGATAATTGTTGGATATTAAGATGTGTACAAGCCGGAGGCGGAACGGGAACTCTGACTTTATTTGAAAAAGTATTGGGGACGGAAACGCAGCGAGCACAAAAAACCGGAGTTGATACATCAGCCGGTGCAGTAACTAATTATTTTATCAAATGCCAAGGTAATATAATAATATTTGGGCAAACTGCATTAGGCAATAGCTATACAAGCGCTACGTTTAATACACAAACAGGAATAAAAATAAACATTTCATCAACTGGAATAGTGCAGAAATTTATTGCTTATCCCACGCAATTTCCCGCCTCATTCATTCCACTTACCATGACTCGTGGAGAGTTGTCTAAAAACATATTCTTGCTTGGAGATAGCAAGACTCAGGCCGCCACTTTTGAAAATACCCTCGCATACAACATAGAGGATGCTAATGATTTTGGATGTTATTGTTCAAGACCAAATAAGTACGGTTTACCCGGGGCCAGCGTAGAAGGCATACAGAACGTAATTGATGCTCAATTGGCGACAAGACTCCACAGGGCGGATTATGCGTTAATAAATTTGGGTGCTAATAATATTGAAACGGTAGATTTTGCTCCTTTTGAAAGCGACTATTTATACATAATAGATGCTCTTACAACAAAGTGGCCCAGCGTTCAGATTTATCTTGCTTTAGTGTGGGTAAGAAACTATGAGGCAGCTTGTGACGTAATCAACACTCACATAGCAAATGTAATAGCACAGAGAACAAACGTTCATCAAGGCTTTGATGAGAGGATATGGTTAGAAGGCGGAGATGACGGCGCCACAATGACAACCGATGGTATTCATTATTCTGTTGCAGGAAATATTGAAGCAGCCAATCAATGGAAGACGGTATTAGGGCTTTAGTGTAGTTGCAAATAAACGAATGGATAAACTTAAACACTTTCTCGCCTGTGCAGCGGTGACGCTGATAGTGCTGATACTCTTTGCGGTTATCCCTCATGGGTATTTGTACGGATGGGACAAAGGCATAGCCGTTATCATTGGATGCCTTGCCGCAGTAGGTAAAGAGCTGATTTGGGATTTGTGGCTGAAGAAGGGCACGGTTGACTATTACGATTTCTTTTGGGGCGTGTGCGGGGCGTTTGCAGCTATGTTCGCATGGGTAATAGTAGAAACAATTATACTTTATATTTGATGACAGACCAGAAAGATTATAGAACTTATCTTGAATTGCAGTTTAAGACCATGCACGAAACCCTTGAGCGCATAGAGGGACAGACTAAACTCACTAATGGCAGGGTGACGGATTTAGAGAAGGAGCTTGATAAGGTTGATGAGAGACTAACGGGAGCGGTTAAGTGGGGCAAGCACGTTGTAGATACAAGGGTTACTAACTGTCCTAACGTAAAGAGGTTTGAGAAACTTGAGTTAAAAATGGAGAACCTCCATGACAAGTTAGAGGATGCTATGTTCTTTATCCGTCATCCAAAGGTATTCATCGGGGCGATAGTGGTTTTGGTTATAGCGGCGATAGCAACAATTGTCAAAGAGTATATACTAAACTAAGTAAGATGAAAGAAAAAATTAAGGCAGGCATCACCAGGCTGTATAAAAATAGCTGGTTTAATATGCTGAGCGTTATGATTACCGGGCTGATGTGCTTTGTGTTGCCGACAGTAGGGGCTATTTTGTGGTTCTTGTATTTTGTCGGATGGGGCTTCTTTGCTGAGAAAAAAGGTATCACGCAGTAATGTACTTTCAACCTCACGAGCTTGTCTGTCCGCACGTTTATCACAAATTTGCCGGTTACAGCCTTCAATTTGCGGATCCACGCCTGCTCAAATGGCTCGAATGGTTCAGGACTGCGATAGACAGACCTATAACCGTTAATACCTACGGCAACGGAGGCAAATACTCCCAACGTGGTTACAGGTGTAACCTGTGCTCACTTGTTAAGGATAAAACTTTGGCAGGTGAGATGTATTTATCGGCTCATACCCGCTTTCAGGCAGTGGATTTTAATGTAAACGATATGCTTGATGAGGAGATACGGCAGTGGATAGATAGGCACAAAAGAGATATGCCGATTAACATACGCATCGAGCAGGGAACGGTGGGCTGGGTTCATGTTGACGTTGCAAACGATGGATTTAACAAAATAATATACTTCTAATATGATTGCACTATCAAATTACTCAAAAAGGACACCTCCCACAGCCAAATGTATAGGAGATGTTATGTTATTCTCTGCTCCCTTGCTGTCAGGGGCGGTTATGGCTGCTCCCTTTACCGATGAGGTAAAGATGTGGGTAGTGTTCGGGTTAAACGTGATATTGGTTATCGGTAAGATAATAACTAAATTCTATGCTGAAACAGATACTGATATTACTCCTGATATTAACCAGTAGCTGTGCTACACAGCGAAGATGTGCTGAAAAGTGGCCTTTGCAGGATAGCGTGGCGTGGCATGATACCGTTTATTACGTCTCAGTTAAGACGGACACGGTTCACAGTATAGCACACGTCACTGATACCGTTTATGCCTCTACGGGCACGGCAGGAGGCTCGGCATGGATAATTAACGATACTATTTACCTTAAAGTATGGCAGAAAGACACTGTAATTGAGTACCGGGACAGCATAAAGACGATTTATGAGCAGCAGATAGTACCAGTACCTTGTAAAAAGTCACCGGTGCTGACAAAGATAATTGTAATTGTCGTGGTGTTATTGCTTATAGTGGGTTTGTTGAAGTTTGTCAGATAGTTGCGCTTGCAGGTGCGTTTGAGGGCGGTGGTTTGGGGTTTACACCGCCCTTTTATTATTTATACGCTGTCTAAATTAGGCTACTGATGTAAAATAATTGCCTTTCATGCGTTGTCATGTAAATAATAAGTAATAGCTTCGTTATGTAAATCCAGACTATGCAAACCAACAACAGATATTTAAGGATGGCCCGGCAGTCGGTAAGACATAGTCTGGATAACTTGTTTTGTAGCATCCGTGCGAGGCGGTTGCTCCGAGTGTCCGGGCTTTCCTTTTTTACTAACCAATTAAACCATAATAGTATGAAACCACAGCAAGTGTACACCGAGATCATGGAGTGCCGCACCCGCAAGGAGCTGAACCATGTCATCACCAAGTACGAAGACACCATCATCAGTCACAAGTGGCTGCATGAGATACTCAAAGCCACAATCAAGAGGCTTACGGCAGTAGCTAATGTAAAACAGATATACCAGACAAACTAATGTCAATTATTGCAACTAAGCCGGAAGGCAACTTTAAGAAGGTTGAGCCGGGTAACTATGTAGCCAGGTGCTACAAGATGATCGAAATCGGAACCGTTGACGAAACCTACAACGGGGAACTGAAGAGGGTTAAGAAGGTGCAGCTAACGTGGGAGCTACCCACCGAGATGGAGATATTCCACGAGGAGAAAGGCTACGAGCCGTATGTGGTAAGTAAGACTTATACCCTTAGTATGCACGAGAAAAGCAACTTACGCAGGGATTTGGAGAGCTGGAGAGGCAAGGGCTTTACGGAGCTGGAGGCAGCTAAGTTTGATATTACCAAGCTCTTGGGTGTACCCTGTATGCTTAACATCATCCACCGGCCCGGCAAGGTAGACCCTTCTAAGAATTATGTGGAGGTAAGCAATATCAGTAGTATGCCGAAAGGTATTGACTGTCCTGATCCGCTTAATCCTACCGTGAGGCTGGAATATGACAACTGGGATCAGGAGACTTTTGACGGACTAAGTGAGTATCTAAAAGAAAAGATACA
>Ga0209262_10000545_pt1 | contig 16682 bp, 15 predicted proteins | sample Lowcelwee11metaG_FD_187171 | JGI IMG/M metagenome (GOLD analysis project Ga0209262, IMG submission 187171) | Freshwater pond sediment microbial communities from the University of Edinburgh, under environmental carbon perturbations - Low... | ecosystem: Environmental > Aquatic > Freshwater >...
TGCGGCATCTTTGCCGCGCTGCTGCTGGCGCAGATGGGCTTCAGGCCCATCGTGCTCGAGCGCGGCACCACGGTGCGCCAGCGTACCCAGGATACCTGGGGCCTGTGGCGCAAGCACGTGCTCAAACCGGAGTCGAACGTTCAGTTCGGCGAAGGCGGCGCCGGCACCTTCAGCGACGGCAAGCTCTACAGCCAGATCAAGGACCCGCGCCACCTGGGTCGCAAGGTCATGCACGAGTTCGTGTCGGCCGGCGCGCCCGAGGAGATCCTGGTCGAGGCGCATCCGCATATCGGCACCTTCAAGCTGGTCAAGGTGGTGGAAAACATCCGCGAACAGATCATCGCGCTGGGCGGCGAGATCCGCTTCGAACAGCGCGTGACGGATGTGCTGCTGGAGGACGTTCCTGGAGGCAAACGGCTGCGGGGCCTGACGGTGCTGGACCTGGCCACCAACACGCCCTACGAATTGCGCGCCCCGCAGGTGGTAATGGCACTGGGCCACAGCTCGCGCGACACCTTCGCCATGCTCTGGGACCGCGGCGTGAGCATGCAGGCCAAACCGTTCTCCATCGGTTTCCGGATCGAACACCCGCAGGGCCTGATCGACCGCGCGCGCTGGGGCAAGTACGCGGGCCACCCCCTGCTGGGCGCGGCCGACTACAAACTGGTGCATCACGCGAAAAACGGCCGCGCGGTCTACAGCTTCTGCATGTGCCCGGGCGGCACGGTGGTGGCCGCCACTTCCGAGCCGGGCCGGGTGGTCACCAACGGCATGAGCCAGTACTCGCGCAATGAGCGCAACGCCAATGCCGGCATCGTGGTCGGCATCGAGCCGGCCGACTATCCGGACGGCATCCGTGACGTGGCCGACTGGCAGGCGGCCTTCGGCGAGGAGGACGGCCTGCGCTACGCCTTGCAGGCTGCGGCCATGGCGCAACAGCAGCCCGCGCAACACCACCCGCTCGCCGGCATCGTGCTGCAACGCAAACTTGAGGCCCAGGCCTATGTGCTGGGCGGCGGCAACTACGAGGCGCCGGGCCAGCTGGTCGGCGACTTCATCACCGGCCAGCCGTCGAAAGACTTTGGCAGCGTGCTGCCCTCCTACAAGCCCGGGGTGCACCTGGGCGACCTGCACGCAGCCCTGCCCGCCTATGCCATCGAGGCCATGCGCGAAGCGCTGCCCGCCTTCGGCCGCAAGATCAAGGGCTTCGACATGCCCGATGCCGTGCTGACGGGCGTGGAGACACGGACCTCCTCGCCGCTGCGCATCCCGCGCGGCGACGACTTGCAGAGCCTGAACGTGCGCGGGCTCTACCCGGCAGGCGAGGGCGCAGGGTATGCCGGCGGCATCCTGTCGGCCGGCGTGGACGGCATCAAGGTCGCCGAGGCTTTGGCGCTGGACATGGTGTCATGACAGCGGCCGGGACCAGCAGCCCGCCGTGGACCCGACAGGACCAGCTGGCCTTCTGGTTCCATCGTGTCGGCGGCTACGTGCTGCTCCATCTGCTCGACGAGCCCGCCTGGCTGGCCCTCTTGTTCTGCTGACCGTTCAGATTTTGGGCGCCTGCGGGGGCTTCGGCGGCGGCGGCGGTTGGGGCTTGCGCGCGCGCGGCGGCGGCGGCGTGTCGGTGCCGGGCGGCACCGGCAACGCCTCGGCGCCGCAGGCGGCACGCACCGCCGCCCCGTAGGTCGTCAGCGCGTACTGCGAAGGCTCCATCTTGTTGCGCTTCTTGAACTCGTTGTAGTCGGCCCAGGCCTCGTCGCAGGTCTGCGCCGCGGACCCGGCCGTCGCGCCCGCCAGGGCCAGCCAGGCCAGGATCTGCCAGCTGCGTTTCATGATGTTCCCACTTTCTCGTTTTTGAACAGTGAATCGGTCATCTGCGCCATGAAGCCGGCAAAGGTCTGGGCGTCCATGGGGCGTGCGAAATGGTAGCCTTGCGCCTCGTCACAGGCGAACTCCCGTAACAGCGCCAGCGTGGCTGCGTCCTCCACGCCTTCGGCGATGGTGCGCAGGTTCAGGCTGGCGCCCATCTGGATGATGGCGCGCACGATGGCGGCATCGTCCGGGTCGCTGGCCAGATCACGGATGAAACTCTGGTCGATCTTGAGCTTGTCCACGTCGAAACGCTTCAGGTAGGACAGGCTGGAGTAACCGGTGCCGAAATCGTCGATGGACAGCTTCACGCCGAGCTGCTTGAGCTGGCGCACGCTGCTCAGAACGGTCTCGGTGTCGCCGATCAGGACGGATTCGGTCAACTCCAGCTCCAGCAGATGCGGGTCGAAGCTGGTGCGCTGCAGGGCCTGGGCGATCGATTGCTGCAGATCGCCGCGGCGGAACTGCACCGCCGACAGGTTGACCGCCATGATCAGCGGCGGCAGACCGGCCGCGCGCCAGGCCATGGCTTGGCGGCAGGCCTCCTGGATCACCCATTCGCCGATGGGCACGATCAGGCCGCCGTCTTCGGCCACCGGGATGAAACGCGCCGGCGAGATCAGCCCTTCCTCGGGATGGCGCCAGCGTATCAGGGCTTCGACCCCGATGACGCGACCGCTGGCCAGTTCGAACTGGGGCTGGTAATGCAACTCGAACTCGCCCTGCACGAGCGCACGCCGCAGACCACTCTTGAGCCGCAAGTGCTCGACCGCCTCCACGTTCATCTGCTCATCGAAGAATCGGTAGTGGTTGCGCCCGGCATCCTTGGCGCGGTACATGGCGGTATCGGCCTTCTTGAGCAGCGTGTCGAAATCACGACCGTCATCGGGATAAAGCGCCACCCCGATCGAGGCCGAGGTGCTGAGCTCATGGCCGTCGCACACGACGGGCGCCTGCAGGTGCTCGCGAATCTTGAGAAGCACGGGTGGGACGGCCTCGGTCCCGGCCAGCTCGGAGAGCACGATCAGGAATTCGTCGCCGCCCTGGCGACTGATGGTGTCGGTCTCGCGCACGCATACGCCCAGACGCCTGGCTATCTCCTGCAACAACGCATCGCCGACCGTATGCCCGAGGGAGTCGTTGATGGTCTTGAAATTGTCCAGATCCAGGAACAGCAGGGCCACCTTGCTGCGCGAGCGATCCGCATGCGCCGTCGCCTGGCTGAATCGGTCCTGCAGGAGCAGCCGATTGGGCAAGCCGGTCAGCACATCCCTGTAGGCCAGAAACTCGATCTGCTCCTCGGCCGCCTTGCGCGCCGTGATGTCGGCAGCAATGGCCAGATAACCGGTCACCTCGCCGCCGGCATCGCGCAAGGGCGCCAGCGTCGTGCTGAGGTCGAACAGCGTGCCGTCTTTCCTCTGGCGCCGCACTTCGAGATCGATGATGTTTTCGCCCGCCAGCACCCGGTCACGCAGTTCGACCGTTTCACGCTCCTTGCCCGGCGGAACGCTCAGCAGGGGCCTGCCGACGATCTGCTCGGCAGGCCAGCCAAAGAGCTTTTCGGCCGCCGGGTTCCAGGCCGTGACGATGCCCTCGCGATCGCGGGTGTAGATGGCAAAGGGCGATGAGCGGATGATGGTCTGGCTCAGCGCGGTTTCATGGTCCAGTTGCCGGTTGAGCTCGCTGAGCCGCTGCAGGTTGAGCTCCTGGCGGCACCAGGCCCGGTGCAGACTCCAGGCGAACACGCTGGTGATGAGCACAAAAAATCCGACCAGAGAGGACAGGGCCCAGGCCTGGACACGCCAGTCCTTCAGATACTCCTCGACGTTCACGCCTGCAATGACGTTGAGCCCATACGCCCGGATCCGGTTGTAGCTGTAGACGCGATCGACCCTGTCGATGCTGGAACTGGCCCTGTAGGTGCCCCGATCCAGCCCGTCGGCCATGCGGCCCTGCAGCGCCGATGAGTTGAACGGCCGCCCGATGGAGGACTGGCCATCGGCATTGAGCTCCGGGTACCGGGTGACGACATGAAACGCGTTGTCAAACAGGTTGTAGGCACCACGCCGGCTCAACTCCAGCGCCAGGAACGCCTGGTTCAACCGGGACAAGGGTATGGAGGCGAGCACCACACCGGAGAATTGTCCACGCGCATCGCGCAAGGCACGGGCCAGCACGATCACCCACTTTTTGCTGATCTGCCCCTGAAAGGGCCGGGAGATCACCAGCCCGGCGTCAGGGCGCGCACGCAGGGTCTGGAAATAGTCCCGCCCGGCCAGCGACGGGGTACCGGCCGGAACCCCCAGGCTGGCGTGCAGCACCCGCCCGCTGGCATCCAGCACCGCGAGGTTCTCGACATCGGGATACTGTGCCGCCTGCATGGCCACGAGCTGCTCGACCTGTGCGCCGCCGGAAGCCACCAGCTGGGGATACATCACCACGGTGCTCTGCAGCATCCGATCCAGGCTGTGCACCAGGGTGCTGATGTCCTGCTCGAGCAGCTGAACGTAGTTGCGGGATTCGACCTCGGCCGTGGCGAGGTAGCGCTCGCGACTTTGCAACAGGGCCCAGACCGTGACGGAGACCACCCCCAGATTGAGCAGAAGCAGGGCCAGCAGCAGCCGCAAGCCGAAGCGGCGTCTCGGACTCTGACGCCATCTCTCGAAACGCTGCCGAAGGTTGATCGCAGGTTCTTGCATGGTCGTTCGTGCGCTGGAACACACGTTCGATTCATTCTATGCCTGCGGGTTCGAAAAAGCAGCCATGAAAAAAAACCGGCCCGGGTTTACCCTCGGGCCGGTTGTGCGGCAGGCGACGGGGCGCTCAGCCCTGCATGTTCTGCAGCGCGGCGATGCGCTCCTCGATCGGCGGGTGCGTCGAGAACAGCTGGCCGATGCCGCCGGCAATGCCCATGGCCGCCATGCTCTTGGGCAACACGGCCGGGTGCAGGCCGCCCAGGCGTGCGAGCGCGTTGATCATGGGCTGGCGGCGCCCCATCAGCTGCGCGGCGCCGGCGTCGGCACGGAACTCGCGCTGGCGCGAGAACCAGGCGACGATGATGGCGGCCAGCACGCCGAGAAGGATGTCCATCACGATGGTGGTGACGAAGTAGCCGATGCCCGGGCCCGAGCTTTCCTCGTCGTTGCGGCGCAGGAAGCTGTCCACCGCGTAGCCGACCACACGGCTGATGAAGACCACGAAGGTGTTCATCACACCCTGGATCAGGGTCATGGTCACCATGTCGCCGTTGGCGATGTGGGCCACCTCGTGGCCGATCACGGCCTCCACCTCTTCGCGTGTCATGTTGCGCAGCAGGCCGGTCGACACTGCCACCAGGGCCGAGTTCTTGAAGGCGCCGGTGGCGAAGGCATTGGGGTCGCCTTCGAAGATGCCGACCTCGGGCATGCCGATGCCGGCCTGGTCGGCGAACTTGCGCACGGTGTTGACGATCCAGGCTTCATCCGGCGTCTGCGGCTGCTCGATGACCTGCACGCCGGCGCTCCACTTGGCCACGGGCTTGCTGATCAGCAGCGAGATGATGGCGCCGCCAAAACCCATGATCAGCGCGAAGCCCAGCAGCGCGCCCAGGTTCAGGCCGTTGGCGGTCAGGAAGCGGTTCACCCCCAGCAGGCTGGCCACGATGCCCAGCACCACCACCACGGCGAGGTTGGTCAGGACGAACAGAATGATGCGTTTCATGGTTTCCTTCTCATACAGCCCGACACAGGCGGACCGATGGCGCAAATGGTAAGGGTGAATGCGGCGAATTCAAGCGCGGGCGGCGCATTTCCACACCAACCGTGGCGATTTGAGCGCTCACGGCTGTGTTCGCGGCGGGCGGAAGACCTGTGCATCGGCATAAAAGACCGGGGCCTCGTTCGGCGGCCACCAGCCGGGCACACCCAGCACCGGCAGCGGCACGAAGGGCTTGGCAGCCAGCCTGGGCGCCTGCAGATCCTGCGCCAGCCAGGCATCGAGCGACGCCGGCTCCACGTCCAGCGGCACACGGTAGACATGGGCCGTGATGGCCTTGCGCGGCAGCACCAGCTTTTCCAGCAGCGCATGCCCAAACAGTGTCAGCCGGGCCTGTGCCCACAAGGGGCGCTGGGCGATGAAAAGCTGCGCCCAGTCCCGGGCGGCCAGCGCCTCCCACAGCGCATCCGGCGCCTGCAGCAAGGCGGCGTTTTCGTCGAACACGGTGATGGCATCGCGCACCGGGCCGCGCACGGGCCGCACGCCATCGGCCGCGATCTGCGCCGCCTGCAATTCGTTGAGGCGTCGTTTGGTCTGCGGGAAGAACACCCAGGCCAGGCCGTTGAAGAAATCGTGCAGGCCGTCACGCGTAGGCACGCGCCGTTGTTCGAAGATGAACTGCTCGTAGGCGATGCCGGCGGGCAACTCGGCCTGCGGCACAAAACGCACCGGGGCACCGGCGCCATCGAGAACGTCGGCGCAACTGTGGCCGGCGCTGATCTGATGTGCCAGCGCTTCACCCACCGCCCGGTACGGCGCCAGCCAGGGCACCGACCACACGATGTCAGCCAAGTCCCCGCTCATCCGGCACGGGCAGCCCGGGTGTGTCGCTTGTCACGGACCGCCACCTGAGAGGTTCCCTCGTGGGTCATCTCGAACAGCTGCGTCGCCGCCAGCAACTTGGTGAGGGTTGCGTAACCATAGTTGCGCGAATCGAAGGAGGCCTGATTGCCGATCTGCTGCCCGACGGCCCCGACGCGTGCCCAGCCCGCTTCGTCCGCTGCGGCCTGTACGGCATTGCGCAGAAGGGTCACCAGTTTGGCGTCCTGCTTGAGCTGTGCCGTCGTCACGCGCAAGGGTGCCGCCGGTGCAGCTTCGCCGGACTCACCCGGCTCGCCCAGCTCCTCCACCCCGAGCTTCTCGAGGAACAGGAAACGCGAGCAGGCGTTGACAAAAGGTTCGGGAGTCTTGGCAGCGCCAAAGCCGTAAACCGCCGCCCCTTTGGCGCGCAGGTGCATCACCAAAGGCGTGAAGTCGGCATCCGACGACACGATGCCGAAGGCATCCGGCCGGTCGGTGTAAAGCAACTCCAATGCGTCGATCACCATCGCCATGTCACTGGCGTTTTTGCCTTTGGAATAGTCGAACTGCTGCATGGGACGGATGGCGTGCTCATGCAGTTTTTCTTCCCAGCCCTTGAGTTCGGATTTCTTCCAGTTGCCATAGGCGCGGCGCACATTGGTGACGCCGAAGGTGGACAGCTCGGTCAGGATCAGCCCGATCTTGGCCGCCGGCGAATTGTCCGCATCGATCAGCAGCGCAATGTGCGCCTCCGGTCGCAGCGCCTCGCGCGCGCTCACACCAGCCTCCACGGCAGCGCCTCGCCCGAGCGCAGGGGCTTGAGTTCGGCTTCGCCGAACTCAAGGCTCTCGGGCGGTGTCCAGCTCTCGCGGCGCAGCGTGATCGTCCCCGTATTGCGCGGCAGGCCGTAGAAGTCGGCGCCGAAGAAGCTGGCAAACCCCTCCAGCCTGTCCAGCGCGCCGGCCGCGTCGAAGACCTCGGCATACATTTCGATGGCGGCGTGCGCCGTGTAGCAGCCGGCACAGCCGGTGGCGTGCTCCTTCAGGTGCACCGGGTGCGGTGCGCTGTCGGTACCGAGGAAGAACTTCGGGTTGCCGCTGGTGGCCGCAGCCACCAGGGCCAGTCTATGCACCTCGCGCTTGAGCACGGGCAGGCAGTAATAGTGCGGTCGGATGCCGCCGGTGAAAATGGCGTTGCGGTTGTAGAGCAGGTGGTGCGCGGTGATGGTGGCGCCGGTGTAACGGTCGCTCTCCATCACGTACTGCGCCGCCTCTTTGGTGGTGATGTGCTCGAACACGATCTTCAGCTCCGGGAAATCGCGGCGCAAGGGCTTGAGCTGTTTCTCGATGAAGACGGCCTCGCGGTCGAACAGGTCGATCTCGGGCGAGGTCACCTCGCCATGCACCAGCAGTAGCAGGCCTTCGCGCTGCATGGCCTCCAGTGTCTTGTAGGTCTTGCGGATGTCGGTCACGCCGGCGTCGCTGTTGGTGGTGGCGCCGGCCGGATAGAGCTTGCAGGCCACCACGCCGGCCGCCCTGGCGCGTTCGATTTCCTCGGGCGGCAGCTTGTCGGTCAGGTACAGCGTCATCAGCGGCTCGAAGGCCACGCCCGCTGGCACGGCGGCGCGGATGCGCGCGCGGTAGTGCGCCGCCTCGGCCGCGGTGGTCACCGGCGGCTTGAGGTTGGGCATGATGATGGCGCGGCCGAACTGGCGTGCCGTGTGCGGCACCACAGTGGCCAGCGCCGCGCCGTCGCGCACGTGCAGATGCCAGTCGTCCGGACGGGTGATCGTTATTTCTTGCGTCATATCTCCATTTTCCCAGACCTGAGCAAGGGTCCCCAAACGGGGCCGCCGCAGAACCGGCTTTGCCGGGCTGCTGGCGGCGTCCCCCTGGGGGGGAGCGGGGTAGCCGCTCAGGGGGCACTCTTAATGCGCCAGGATCTTGTCCAGGAAGTCCTTCGTGCGCTGCTGGCGGTTCTCCGGATGGGCGAAAAACTCGTCCTTGCTGCAATCTTCCAGGATGCGGCCGCCGACGTCGATGAAGATCACGCGGTTCGCCACCTTGCGGGCAAAACCCATCTCGTGCGTGACCACCATCATGGTCATGCCCTCCTTGGCCAGGGTAACCATCACGTCCAGCACCTCGCCCACCATCTCGGGGTCCAGCGCCGAGGTCGGCTCGTCGAAGAGCATCACGATGGGGTCCATGCTGAGCGCACGCGCGATCGCCACGCGCTGCTGCTGCCCGCCGGAAAGCTGGCCGGGGAACTTGTCCTTGTGTGCCATCAGGCCCACGCGGTCCAGCATCTTGAGGCCGCGAACCTTGGCGTCGTCGATGCTGCGGCCCAGCACCTTGACCTGCGCGATGGTCAGGTTTTCGGTCACGGAAAGATGGGGGAACAACTCGAAGCTCTGAAACACCATGCCCACGCGCGAGCGCAGCCTGGGCAGATCGGTCTTGGCGTCATAAAGGTTGACGCCGTCCACCAGGATCTCGCCCTGCTGGATGGGCTCCAGACCATTGACCGTCTTGATCAGCGTGGACTTGCCCGAACCCGAGGGGCCGCAGACCACCACCACGTCACCCTTGTTGATGCTGACCGAACAGTTGTTGAGCACCTGCACCGGGCCATACCACTTCGATACGTTCTTGATTTCAATCATTTTGTACTCCGATGCTTAACGGACGATAGCGATCCTGGCCTGTAGGCGCTTGACGAGCCAGGACAGGGCAAAACACATCACGAAATACACCACGGCGGCCAGCAGGTAGGCCTCTTCGGGCCGGCCGTAGATCTTGCCGGCATTGGTGAAACCCTTGAGCAGGTCATAGGCACCGATGGCGTAGACCAGCGAGGTGTCCTGGAACAGGATGATGGTCTGCGTCAGCAGCACCGGCAGCATGTTGCGGAAGGCCTGCGGCAGCACCACCAGGCGCATGTTCTGGCCATACGTCATGCCCAGGGCCTGGCCGGCGAAGACCTGGCCGCGCGGGATGGACTGGATACCAGCGCGCATGATCTCGCTGAAGTAGGCCGCCTCGAAGGCGATGAAGGTGATGATGGCCGAGTACTCGGCTCGTTGGTTTGTGCCATTCGGCAAGTAGGTATAAAACGCCGCCGGCATCAGCAGGAAGAACCAAAGGATCACCATCACCAGCGGGATGGAGCGCATGCCGTTGACATAGATGGCCGCCGGCATATCCAGCCACTTGCGCCCCGACAGGCGCATGAGCGCCAACAGGGTGCCGAAGAGGATGCCGCCGACGGTGGCGATCAGCGTGAGCTTGACGCTGAACCAGAGACCGCCCAGCACGAAATTGCGGATGATGTCCCAGCTTAGGAAGGTGAGATCAAGGTTCAGCATCTCAATGCCCCCCACCGGTGCCGCCGGCCACAATGAAGCCGGGAATCTGCACTCGCTTTTCCACTAAAGCGAAGATACGGTTAATCGCGAATGCGGAAATCATATAAAGCCCGGTCACGGCCAGGTAGACCTCGATGCCGCGCGAGGTTTCCTCCTGCGCCTGCAAAGCGAACATGGTGAGTTCGGCAATCGACACGGCAAAGGCCACGGCCGAGTTCTTCAGCAGGTTCATGGACTCGCTGGTCAGCGGCGGCAGGATGATGCGGAAAGCCATGGGCAGGATCACGTAGCGGTAGGCCTGCGCCGTGGTGAAACCCATGGCCAGGGCCGCATAACGCTGGCCGCGCGGCAGGGCCTGGATGCCGGCACGCACCTGCTCGGCAATACGCGCCGAGGTGAAAAAGCCCAGGGCGAAGACCACCAGCACAAAACCCGGCACCTGCTGGAAGACGGGGAATATCTTGGGCACCACGAAGTACCAGAGGAAGACCTGCACCAGCAAGGGGATGTTGCGGAACAGCTCGACCCAGACCGTGGCCAGGCGCACCACCCAGGGGCTGTCCTGCAGCGTGCGCAGGGTGCCCATGAGGGCTCCCATCACCATGGCCACCACCCAGGAACTGCCCGCCACGGCCAGCGTCCAGCCCCAGGCGTCGATCATCCATTCAAGATAGGTGCGGCCACTGCCGTCGTCGTTGAGAAATACCTGCCAGTCCCAGCTCATGTGCGGTGTCTCCGTATGGCCTGACGCGTCGCGCGCCACCCTCCGTGCCCAAGCAAAAACCCCGCCCGGATGCACACCGGGGCGGGGTTCCTGCCGTACACGGTCTTGCGCCCTTTATTTCTTGGCGTAGTCTTCCATGGGCTTGTCGTTCGGGGCGGCCCAGGCACCTTTGGTGCTCTCGCTCACGGCCAGGCCCACCTTGTTGTTCTTCGGCGGGATGGGTTGCATGAACCACTTGTCGTAGAGCTTGGCCATCTCGCCGGACTTCATCAAGCCCTTGAGCGTGTCGTCGGCCAGTTTCTTGAAGGCCGGATCGTCCTTGCGCAGCATGATGGCGATGGGCTCGACCGAGAGCACCTCACCCACGATCTTGAAATCGGCCGGGTTCTTGGCGTTGGCGATGTTGCCGGCCAGGATGGAGCCGTCCATCACGAAAGCGTCGGCGCGACCGGACTCGAGCAGCAGGAAGCTGTCGGCGTGGTCCTTGCCGTAGATCTCGTTGAAGTTGATGCCCTGGGCGCGTTCGTTCTTGCGCAGGGTCTGCACCGAGGTGGTGCCGGTGGTGGTGGCCACGTTCTTGCCGTTGAGCTGGGCGATCGAGGTCAGGCCGGAATTGGCCTTGACGGCCATGCGCACCTCTTCCACAAAGGTGGTGACCGCAAAGGCCACGTCCTTCTGGCGGGTGGCGTTGTTGGTGGTGGAGCCGCACTCGATGTCGACGGTGCCGTTCTGCGTCAGCGGAATGCGGTTCTGCGAGGTCACCGACTGGTACTTCACTTCCAGCTTCTTGCCGACGGCCTTCTCGACGTTGGCCACGATGCGCTGGCACAACTCCACATGGAAGCCGGCGTACTTGCCGTCACCCAGGGTGTAGGACAGGGCGCCCGACGAATCGCGCACCCCCATGGTGATGCTGCCCGAGGCCTTGACCTTGGCCAGGGTGTCGTTGGCCTGGGCGAACGCGCCACTGCTTGCGGCGGCGGCGATTGCGAATACCAGCAGGTGCTTCTTCATGCATAACTCCTTGGAATGAAGAGAAAAGTCAGGGTTTGAGTATCCGGCAAAAACGTGTGCCGGCACATACCCCGCACGGCAATATTAAGACTGCTCCCTGCCGTTTTGGCAAGACAGGGCAACCCTCATGCGTCCTGGCCGGCCCCGGCAAGGAAGTTCCAGAGCGCCTCGGCGGTGCGCTTGGGCGGCTGGCGGCCCTGCGGTTTTTCGCGGTACAGGCGCATGTCCAGGGTGATCTGCAGCGCGGCCAGGGCTGGCGGGGCAGCGCTGACCAGGCGGCCGGCGCGCAAGTCGTTGCGCACCGCGCTGTGCGGCAGGAAGGCCAGGCCATGGCCTTCGAGCGCCATGGCCTTGAGGCCTTCAGCCATGTCGGTCTCGTAGACGCGGTCCAGGTGCATGGCCGTGCCCGCCTGCTTGAGCATGAAGTCCACCACCTGCCCCAGGTAGGCCCCCGGCGCATACCCCAGATAGGGCAGGGGCAACTCGGCACGCCCGGGCAGCGGGAACAGCGGCTGGCCGTGGGCATCGGGCCGGGCATAGGGCGCGATGCTCTCCTGCCCCAGGCTGACCAGTTCGTAGCGCTCGGCATCGAGCTGGAAGGGGTGCGAAGCGTGGTGGTAGGCCAGCAGCAGGTCGCAGCTGCCTTCGGTCAGGCGGATCACCGCGTCATGCACGTTGAGGGCGATCAAGCGGCTCTTGAAGGGGCCGAAGTTTTCGCGCAGGCCGGAGACCCAGGCGGGAAAGAAAGTGAAGGCCAGGGTGTGCGGTACGGCGAACTCGATCACGTCCTCACCGGCCGCCGTGTGGCTGCGCAGCATGGCGCGGGTGTGCTGCAGGGCCTGCAGCATCTCAAGCGCCTGGCCGTACAGGGTTTCACCGGCGGGTGTGAGGCGCGTGGGGTAGGCGCTGCGGTCCACCAGGTCGGTGCCGGCCCAGGCCTCCAGCGACTGGATACGACGCGAGAAGGCAGGCTGGGTGACGTGGCGCAGCTGGGCCGAGCGGCTGAAACTGCGCGTCTCGGCCAGGCTGACGAAATCCTCAAGCCACTTGGTCTCCATGACCTGCAATTATGCTCGGGCGCGCGGCCCCGCAGACGGCTCAGGCACTGACAATGCAATTGCGACCGGCGCGCTTGGCCCGGTACAAGGCCTGGTCGGCCAGCTCGATCACGGCCTCGATCGATTCGCCCGGCTCGCAACTGGCCAGTCCGGCGGAGAAGGTCAGCTGCAAGCCGGAGGCGATCGCGTCGAAGTCGACGCGCGCCAGGGCATCGCGCATGCGTTGCACACAATGGAGCGCGTCCTTCTGGCCGGTCTCGGGCAGCATGAGCAGGAACTCCTCTCCGCCCCAGCGCGCCAACACGTCGGACACGCGCAGGCCGGAACTGACGCCGCCGGCGAAGGCGCGCAGCACGGCGTCGCCCGTCTGATGGCCGAAGCTGTCGTTGATATGCTTGAAATGGTCCAGGTCGAGCAGCACCACGCTCATCGCCTGGCCATTGCGCTGCTGGCGCGCCTGCTCGGCGCGCAGCATGACCATCATGTGGCGCCGGTTCACCAGACCCGTCAGCTCATCCTGCGTCGCCAGCACCCGGATCTGCTCCAGCGAGGCCTCGAGCGCCTGTTTCTGCTTGCGCAGGCGTTCGCGCAGCGCTCCCATGCGCACGGACAGCGCCGACACGCCCAGCAGCACGATGACACCAAAAGCCAGGTGGATCAGCTCCACCCAGAAGGGATAACGCAGCGCATCGGCATGGCTCTTCCAGGCCATGGTGAGCGCCAGCACGATCAGGGTGAACAGGGCCAATCCGCGCGCCTGCCGCGGCGTGAGGCTGAACATGCTGTAGGCCAGCACCAGCACCAGGATGGCGAGCACCGCGCCGCGGGCCGGACCGGTGATGGCATAGGCGCCGACCATGGCCAGTACGCCGTGCACAGTCTGGGGAAGGGTGAGCGAAGGATCGGTCGGGGCCAGCCGCTCGCTCCATCCGCTGCGCAGCACCACATAAAACAGCAGGGAACCGCCCAGGTAGAAGACCGTGAGCCGGACCGAGGCCGAGGCGTCGATGAAGCCCAGCAGGACCTCACCCTCCTGCAACAGGGCGAACAGCACATAAACCGCCATGGTCAGCAGCACCATCGACACCTGTGTGCGGCGGCGTCCCGGCGGACCCAACAACAAGGCAATGAGGCGGGATTTCATGCTGGCACCCACGACTGATGTTTCAGGTCATTTTGTGTCTGAGGACACGGGCCGGGATGGATTGTGCACAAGAACCCGGCCGCCATGGAATCATGCCGCCAGTCCGGCTTGCGGTCTACTCCGCGTTTTGCTGCAGCGCCCACATGCGTGCATAAGTCCCGTTTTTTGCCAGCAGCTCGCCGTGCGAACCACGCTCGACGATGCGGCCGGCCTCCATGACCAGGATCTCGTGCGCGTCGACCACGGTGGACAGGCGGTGGGCGATGACCAGGGTGGTCTTGCCCTGGGCCACGCCCCTGAGCTCGGCCTGGATGGCGCGCTCGTTGGCCGAGTCCAGCGCCGAGGTGGCCTCGTCGAAGATCAGCACGGGCGGGTTCTTGAGCAGGGTGCGCGCAATCGCCACACGCTGCTTCTCGCCGCCCGAGAGCTTGAGACCGCGCTCCCCCACCATGGTGTCGTAGCCCTTGGGGGTGGACACGATGAAGTTGTGGATGTGGGCGGCGCGCGCCGCTTCCTCCACCTCGGCGCGGCTGGCGCCGGGGCGGCCGTAGGCGATGTTGTATTCCACCGTGTCGTTGAACAGCACGGTGTCCTGCGGCACGATGCCGATGGCCTGCCGCAGGCTGGACTGCGTGACCTGGCGGATGTCCTGGCCGGCGATGGTGATGCGCCCGTCACCCACATCGTAGAAACGGTAGAGCAAGCGGGCCAGGGTCGACTTGCCCGCCCCGGACGGCCCGACCACTGCCACGGTCTTGCCGGCCGGGATCACGAAGCTCACCTCATGCAGGATGGCGCGCGCCGGCTCGTACGAGAAACTGACACGCTCGAAGCGCACCTCGGCCTGCGCCACCTGCAGGGCCGGCGCACCCGGCGCATCGGCCACTTCGCGCTCGCGCTCCAGCAGGGTGAACATCTTGTCGATGTCAGTCAGGCTCTGCTTGATCTCGCGGTAGAGCACGCCCAAAAAGCCCAGCGGGATGTAGAGCTGGATCATCAAGGCGTTGATCATGACCAGGTCGCCCAGCGTCATGCGGCCGTCGATCACGCCCTGGGTGGCGCGCCACAGCATGGCCACCAGGCCGGTGGCGATGATGAGCTGCTGCCCCGTATTGAGCACGCTCAGGCTGGTCTGGCTCTTGACGGCGGCGCGGCGGTAGTGTTCCAGGTTTTCGTCGTAACGACGCGCCTCGAATTCCTCGTTGTTGAAGTACTTGACGGTTTCGTAATTGAGCAGCGAGTCGACGGCACGGCTGTGCGCGGTCGAGTCCAGCTCGTTCATGCGGCGGCGGAAACGCGTGCGCCACTCGGTCACCGTGACCGTGAAGATGATGTAACTCACCAGCGCGGCCAGCGTGATCCAGACGAAACCGAAGTCGAACTTCACCGCCAGCAGCGTGAGCACCAGCGTGAACTCGATCAGCGTGGGCACGATACTGTAGAGCGAGTAGGAAATGAGCGAATGCACGGCGCGCGTGCCGCGCTCGATGTCGCGTGTCATGCCGCCGGTCTGGCGCTCCAGGTGGAAACGCAGGCTCAGGGCGTGCAGGTGGCGGAACACCTGCAGGGAGATGGTGCGCGCCGCGCCTTCGGTGGCCTTGGCGAAGACCAGTTCACGCAACTCGGTGAACAGCGAGGTCATGAAACGCAGCGCGCCGTAGGCCAGCAGCAGCGCCGCCGGCACCAGCCACAGCGCGGCCGGGTCGCTGGGGCGCAGCCCCATGCCGTCCACCAGCTCCTTGAGCAGCAGGGGCACGCCCACATTGGACAGCTTGGCGCCCACCATGAAGCTCAGCGCCGCGATGACCCGCCACTTGTAGGCCCAGAGGTAGGGGAACAGGCGCTGCAGCGTGGACCAGTCGGAACGCGGCTGAGCGGCGGTTGGCGGGGCGGGAAGGTGGGGGGCGGCGGTTTCGCCGTAGCGGCGCATGGAGGACAATCCGGTGATGGTTTTTCCGAGATTGTCACCCATGAGCGAATTTCCCAGCACCGCCGCCCTCCAGCCCCCGTCCGACGAGGAGCTGGTGCTCAAGGTCATCCCCATGCCGGCCGACAGCAATGCCAACGGCGACATCTTCGGCGGCTGGGTCATGGCCCAGGTCGACCTGGCCGGCTCGGTGATCCCGGCGCGTTATGCGGGTGGCCGTATCGCCACGGTCGCGGTGAACGAGTTCATCTTCAAGCAGCCGGTGCGCGTGGGCGACATCCTGTCCTTCTATTCCAAGCTGACGCGCATCGGCAAGACCTCGATCACGGTCAAGGTAGAGGTCTATGCCGAACGCTTTCAGGCCCAGGGCCAGTTCGTCAAGGTGACGGAAGCCAACCTGACCTACGTGGCCATCGACGAGCAGGGCAAACCCCGCCCGGTGCCGCACCGTCCGGCCTAGGGTCTGTTCACGCTGGTTTCACACGTGCGAACAGACCCCAATCAGGACACGATGTAGGCGGCGGCGGCGGCCGACAGCAGCTTGCCCTCGGCGTCCAGGAACTCCATGCGCGTGGACGCCACGCGCGAACCCAGGCGCAGGACCTCGGCGCGCAACTCGAAATGCTCACCGATGCCGGGGCGCAGGTAGTCGACGCGCAGATCGATGGTGCCCAGCTTGCCGAAACGCTGCAGGCGCTGCAGCGGCGGCTCGTCCATGTGGCGCGCACCGATGGCCGCCATCACGGCCAGGCCGCCCATGGCGTCCAGCCCGGCGCTGATGACGCCGCCGTGGATGCGCTGGTGACCGAAGTGGCCGATCAGCTCGGGTTTCATGGCGATGCGGGCCGCCACCCGCTCGGGGGAGATCTGGGTGATCTGCAAGCCCAGCACGCGGTTGAAGGCAATCTTCTGCTCGAAGATGTCCTTGAGCGCCGCGATGAACTCGGGCTCGAAACCATCGGGTGGGAAAGGAACCGTTGTTTTCATAAGGGCTTGCGCTTTTGAAAACAACGGTTCCTTTC
>Ga0209262_10000546_pt1 | contig 16679 bp, 17 predicted proteins | sample Lowcelwee11metaG_FD_187171 | JGI IMG/M metagenome (GOLD analysis project Ga0209262, IMG submission 187171) | Freshwater pond sediment microbial communities from the University of Edinburgh, under environmental carbon perturbations - Low... | ecosystem: Environmental > Aquatic > Freshwater >...
CTCTTATTTGGATCTTTTAACTCAAATGGGAGACAAGAAGTCAAGTATTTCTGATCAAACTTAGATATATCAGATATTCTATTATTACTCAAATATAACACTGATAAATTTTTGACATCAAACTTAGTTATATCAGATATTTTATTACCATTCAAATATAACACTGATAAATTTTGTACGTTAAACTTAGATATATCAGATATTCTATTCATTCTCAAATATAACACTGATAAATTTTTGACATCAAACTTAGATATATCAGATATTTGATTATATCCCAAAATTAACTCTGATAGCTTTTTGACATCAAACTTAGATATATCAGATATTTGATTGCAATACAAATTTAACTCTGATAGATTTTTGACATCAAACTTAGATATATCAGATATTTGATTATAACTCAAATCTAACACTGATAGATTTTTTACATCAAAGTTAGTTATATCAGATATTTGATTATAACTCAAATCTAACACTGATAGCTTTTTTACATCGAACTTAGATATGTCGGATATTTTATTACAATAAAAATATAACTTTGATAGATTTTTTACATCGAACTTAGATATGTCGGATATTTGATTATTACTCAAATATAACTTTGATAAATTTTGCACATTAAAATTTGAAATATCAGATATTTGATTATAACTCAAATATAAAACAATAACATTTTTAAAGTTAATTTTTAATATATCTTCTGAAGTAAGATTATTATCTGATAAATCTAATTCAAAACATTCTTCAGGTATTTCTTTGTTTTCAAGGGTTCTATAGATTTGACTCCAATTAAGTTTCATTTATTCTCTTAATTTAACTACTCAAGTAGTTAAATTATTTTTCAGTTAATTAAGGATACATTGATTTATGAACAGAAGTTGAGTAACCTTTGGTGTTCAAACAAAGAAGAAAAGTAAAATACATTTCTCTGTTTCTCTTATTTGGATCTTTTAACTCAAATGGTTCTAATTTAGTTAAGTATTTTTGATCAAAGTTTGATACGTCAGATATTTCATTGTGATTCAAATATAACTCTGATAAATTCTTTACATCAAAGTTTGATACGTCAGATATTTCATTGTTATTCAAATATAACTCTGATAAATTCTTCACATCAAAATTATTTATATTAGTTATTTCATTAGAAAATAAACATAATATAAATAAATTCTTTACATCAAAGTTTGATACATCTGATATTCTGTTGGCATTCAAATTTAATATCAATAAATTCTTTGTATCAAAATTAGATACGTTTGATATTCTATTATAAAACAAATATAACTCTATTAAATTCTTTACATCAAAATTATTTACATCAGATATTTTATTACAACTCAAAGATAATACTGATAAATTCTTTACATCAAAGTTAGTTATATTTTTTATTCGATTACTATTCAAATTTAAATATGATAAACTTTTTACGTCAAACTCTGACACATTCGATATTTGATTATTACTTAAATATAACACTGATAAATTTTTTATATCAAAGTTAGCTACATCTGATATTTGATTATTACTCAAATATAATATTTTAACATTTTTTAAGTTAATTTTTAATATATCATCTTTAGTCAAATTATTATTTGATAAATCAAGTTCAATGCATTCATCAGGTATCTCTTTGTTTTTAATATTTTTAAACCTTCCATTGCTCAAATCAAGTTTCATTCTTTAATTTAACTACATATGTAGTTAAATTATTTTTCATTTGTTTCAGTTAATTAAGGATACATTGATTGATGAATTGATTTCGAATAACCTTTAATTTGCAAACAAAGAAGAAAAATAAAATACATTTCTCTGTTTCTCTTATTTGGATCTTTTAACTTAAATGGGAGACAAGAATTCAAGTATTTCACATCAAACTTAGATATATCAGATATTTTATTATAACTCAAATCTAACTCTGATAAATTTTTAACATCAAACTTAGATATATCAGATATTTGATTACAATACAAATATAACTCTGATAAATTTTGTACGTTAAACTCTGAAATATCAGATATTTTATTATATCCCAAAATTAACTCTGATAGATTCTTTACGTTAAAATTTGAAATATCAGATATTTGATTACAATACAAATCTAACTCTGATAAATTTTGTACGTTAAACTCTGAAATGTCAGATATTTTATTATATCCCAAAATTAACTCTGATAGATTTTTAACATCAAACTTAGATATATCAGATATTTGGTTAGAATTCAAATCTAATTCTGATAGATTTTTGACATCAAACTTAGATATATCAGATATTTGATTATTACTCAAATATAACTTTGATAAATTTTTGACATCAAACTTAGATATATCAGATATTTGATTACCACTCAAATCTAACTCTGATAGATTTTGCACATTAAACTCTGAAATATCAAATATTTGATTAAAACTCAAATTTAACACCATAACATTTTTAAAGTTAATTTTTAATATATCTTCTGAAGTAAGATTATTATCTGATAAATCTAATTCAAAACATTCTTCAGGTATTTCTTTGTTTTCAAGGGTTCTATAGATTTCACTCCAATTAAGTTTCATTTATTCTCTTAATTTAACTACTCAAGTAGTTAAATTAATTTTCAGTTAATTAAGGATACATTGATTGATGAATTGATTTTGAATAACCTTTGGAGCTCAAACAAAGAAGAAAAGTAAAATACATTTCTCTGTTTCTTTTATTTTTATCTTTTAATTCGAATGGGAGACAAGAATTCAAGTATTTCACATCAAACTTTGAAATATCAGATATTCTATTATAACACAAATCTAACTCTGATAAATTTTGCACATCAAACTCTGAAATATCAGATATTCTATTCATTCTCAAATATAACACTGATAAATTTTTGACATCAAACTTTGAAATATCAGATATTCTATTATAACACAAATCTAACTCTGATAGATTTTGCACATCAAAGTTAGTTATATCAGATATTTGATTATTACTCAAATATAACTCTGATAGATTTTTGACATCAAACTTAGATATGTCAGATATTTTATTATCATTCAAATATAACTCTGATAGATTCTTTACGTTAAAATTTGAAATATCAGATATTTGATTACCACTCAAATATAACTTTGATAAATTTTTGACATCAAACTTAGATATATCAGATATTTGATTATTACTCAAATATAACACTGATAAATTTCGTACATTAAACTCTGAAATATCAAATATTTGATTAAAACTCAAATCTAACACCATAACATTTTTAAAGTTAATTTTTAATATATCTTCTGAAGTAAGATTATTATCTGATAAATCTAATTCAACACATTCTTCAGGTATTTCTTTGTTTTCAAGGGTTCTATAGATTTCACTCCAATTAAGTTTCATTTATTCTCTTAATTTAACTACTCAAGTAGTTAAATTATTTTTCAGTTAATTAATGATACATTGATTGATGAATTGATTTTGAATAACCTTTGGTGTTCAAACAAAGAAGAAAAGTAAAATACATTTCTCTGTTTCTTTTGTTTGGATCTTTTAATTCGAATGGGAGACAAGAAGTCAAGTATTTCTGATCAAACTTAGATATATCAGATATTTGATTACAATACAAATCTAATTCTGATAGATTTTTGACATCAAACTCTGAAATGTCAGATATTTGATTATCATTCAAATATAACTCTGATAGATTCTTTACGTTAAAATTTGAAATATCAGATATTTGATTACCACTCAAATATAACTCTGATAAATTTTTGACATCAAAATTAGATATATCAGATATTTGATTACAATACAAATCTAACTCTGATAAATTTTGTACGTTAAACTCTGAAATGTCAGATATTTTATTATCATTCAAATATAACTCTGATAGATTCTTTACGTTAAAATTTGAAATATCAGATATTTGATTACCACTCAAATATAACTCTGATAAATTTTTGACATCAAACTTTGAAATATCAGATATTTGATTATATCCCAAAATTAACTCTGATAGATTTTGCACATCAAACTTAGATATATCAGATATTCTATTATATCCCAAATTTAACTCTGATAGATTCTTTACGTTAAAATTTGAAATATCAGATATTTGATTAAAACTCAAATATAACTTTGATAAATTTTTAAAATTAATTTTTAATATATCTTCTGAAGTAAGATTATTATATGATAAATCTAATTCAACACATTCTTCAGGTATTTCTTTGTTTTCAAGGGTTCTATAGATTTGACTCCAATTAAGTTTCATTTATTCTCTTAATTTAACTACTTGAGTAGTTAAATTAATTTTCATTTAATCAATGTATCATTGATTGATGAATTGATTTTGAATAACCTTTGGAGCTCAAACAAAGAAGAAAAGTAAAATACATTTCTCTGTTTCTTTTATTTTTATCTTTTAATTCGAATGGTTCTAATGTAGTTAAATATTTTTGATCAAACTTTGACACATCTGATATTTGATTACTATTCAAATATAACACTGATAGATTTTTGACATCAAACTTAGATATGTCAGATATTTTATTACCATTCAAATATAACTTTGATAGATTTTTCACATCAAAGTTAGTCACATCTTTTATTTGATTATTGATCAAATATAACTCTGATAAATTTTTAACATCAGAGTTAGTTATGTCAGATATTTTATTGGATCTCAAATCTAAAACTTTAACATTTTTAAAGTTAATTTTTAATAATACGATCAATAGTCAAACCATTATTTGATAAATCAAGTTCAATGCATTCATCAGGTATCTCTTGGTTTTTAAACTCGTTAAACATTCCATTACTCCAATTAAGTTTCATTCTAATTTAACTACTTAAGTAGTTAAATTATTTTTCATTTGATTAACATCACATAACATAAAAATCATTCAAAAATCTCACACAAAAACCAATTTTTAATCCTCAATCATATTCATATATTCACACAAATCAGGTTCGAATGATTTTAAAATAAAAATTACATTATATTTCAAACATAAATCATATAATTTTACAAAAGAATCGAATCTTAATTCTGGACTCATCCGTTCAATAACATAGAAAACAAGTTCACCACACATATAATATCTTTCTATCCAATAACTCCAACATTTTGTTTGAAGCACTTCATTTAGCGAACATAAAATTATTGGATCAACTAACACAATTCGAATTAATTCTTTTTCGTTACATTCTCTATTTTTCACATATTGAATCAACAAAGAACGAAAATCAACAGTATATGCTTTTTTAAACAATTCATAAAAATTATCATCATATAGTGATTCAATTAAACAAAAAGAAAATGGAATTTCATACTTTAGTATCGATCGAAGACAAGTAAAATTACCCTTTGAATTTTTTATCATAAGTTTCCAATCACATACAGATATATCTTCAGAGAATTTATCTAAGTATTGATCGAACAACGAAAATATTGAGTTTTGAATCAGATACAAACAAATATCTGTTGAATATTTTTTACTTGATTCAATGAGTATTTTACAAATACCATATTTTCTTTCCATCAAAGAATATAATAACATTATTTCACATGGTGATTTAATACCAATGAATTCTCTTACTTTATTTGATTCACCATGGTGAATCGAAAATAACATATCACCAAAAACACCCAGACATTTTGTACCACTCAAATATCTTTCCATCTCATTGATGTATGAGATAGGAACAACTGTCGATGAAACTCGCAAACGATGAAGAAATTTTATTTTTCTTTTCACATTCATTGTATCAATGATTTTTTATGAATAATCTTTTATAGTAAAATGAAACCATTTGATTGTTTATTTTTTTCAGGTGAATCATTGGAATCAAAAATAATTGAAATTGCTGAGTTCGCTCCAATATCTCATGTTGGATTAATCATTGATGCTACAATTTTACCATCTGTTCCAATGAAACCAAATAAACTTTATGTTTGGGAATCTACTTCTTCTGTCAAATCAAAAGAAGATCCTTTGATCGATGGAAGTCATTTTGGTTGTCAGATAAGAGAATTGACCACAGTGGTTAATAATTATAAAGGAATAATTTGGTATGCGACATGTAATCAAATAATAGAATTAAATTCAAAAGAAATAAGCGATAAACTCGAAGAAATTCATTCGAAATATCAATATACATCTTATGACTTTGATCCCATTGATTTAGTTTCAGCAGTTTGGAAACCAATGAGATATCTTCGCTCTTGGGTTGACTTATTGATAAAACCAAATTGGATGTTTTGTTCTGAGTTAGTGTCAATAGTATATCAGGAACTTGGTTTGATTGAAAAACAAGATCCAAGAAACTTTACTCCTTCTGCAATTGCTAGTTTAAAATTTATGTCAAACTTGATTGAACTTAAAAAATGATTGTTCATATGTTATCTGATGCCCTGAAAATGGGAGTCGGACAAAGTGTTTGTTGTGATCGTAAAAAACCAATTAAAGTTTGTATTTCCGATATTTCTTTGATTGAAAAATATAATCAGAGGTTCCCATTGGTTGGAATCGAACTTGTTGATGAGAGAAACAATGTTGTTGCAACCCTGTATGAATTGAATGTCGTTCAAATACCCGAAGGATTGAATGGAAAAACAAGGATTTTACTTGATAGGTTTAATGATAAAATTGAACAACTCATTGAAGGTAAAAACTAGATTTCAAATTAATTTTATTTTAATTTGAAATCAAATGGTAGTGTCAGATATCATTGATGCATTAAAGAAAAAAAGAAAGAGAATAATTTTTAATAATGTTGGATTGAATGACAATGATATGATTATCATAAAATCTTATATCGAAGAAAATGAAAAACTGGGTTATATCGATTTTGGAAATAATAAAATAGGAAGTAAAGGTGCAAGTGTCTTAATGTATGCAATAAGAGGAACAAAGGTTAAACATCTTGATTTAAGTAATAATTTGATTGGTAATAGTGGATTAGCTGCAATAGCAAGAATCGTTGAAACTTCGAATATAGAAGTGTTAAATTTGAGCGATAATAGGTTTACAAATGATGGAATGAAAAGATTTGGTACAATGTTATCTCGAGTAGAATCATTGAAAAAATTAGACATTAGTAACAATAAATTAACTAGTATTGGATTAGAACTATTAATTGATGGATTAAGAGAAAATAAATCTTTGCGTGAAATAAATATGAGTGGAATTAAGGTTCCAATCAAAATATTTGATGAATTTTATGAAGCTTTGGAAGAAGGAAATGTAAGAAAATTAAATTTTAAATTTGATGTAAAACAGAAGAAGAAAATTGAAGAATTAGGAATTATGGTTGGTTGATTTTGAGAGAAAAATGGTTGTTTTGGTTTTGAAATAATTTAGATTATTGTATGATGTTTATTGTTAGGAATTAGAATCTCAAATGTGACTTGATGATTTTTAAATTATTTTATACTTCAGATATATCTGAAGTATAAAAGTTAAATCAGAAATATTAACAATAATATAAACTCATTTATATTATTGTTTGAAACTTGAATCTCAAATCTCATTCATTCATTGATGAATCTCAAATCTCATTCATTCATTGATGAAACTCAAATCTCATTCATTCATTGATGAAACTCAAATCTCATTCATTCATTCAAATCAGAATCTCAAATCTCATTCATTCATTCAAATCAGAATCTCAAATCTCATTCATTGATTCATTCAAATCAGAATCTCAAATCTCATTCATTGATTCATTCAAATCAGAATCTCAAATCTCATTCATTCATTGATGAAACTCAAATCTCATTCATTCATTGATGAAACTCAAATCTCATTCATTCATTCATTCAAATCAGAATCTCAAATCTCATTCATTGATTCATTCAAATCAGAATCTCAAATCTCATCCATTGATTTGTAATCTCAAATTTCATCATTGATTCATTCAAATCAGAATCTCAAATCTCATCATTGATTTGTAATCTCAAATCTCATCATTGATTCATTCAAATATATTTCATCTTCAAATATATTTGAGAATAATAATTTAAATCAGAAATAATAACAATCAATATAACTTGATTTATATTGATTGTTTGAAATCAGAAACTTACATCTCACTCATTGATTGTTTGGAACTCAAATCAGAAACTTACATCCCATTCATTGATTCATTCAAATATATTTGAGAATACAAGTTAAATTAAAAATATTAGCATCAATCAAACCATATCAATCAAAAACTCAAATAAATCCATAAATCAAAACAAAAAATGATCATCCAAATTACATGAAGGCACAAGTAACACCAAGTTCAACCAAAGAAAACAAGCCTGAGTTAAATTCAAGCTTTAATTCTAAAACTTAAGATCATTTACCTTATCCGCAAAATAGCAAAACGAACAATGGACGTGAACAAGATTGTTCCTTATTTGAAGTACTATTTTTCCTTCGGTCATGTTTGTGGCTTTGGTATCGGAAACAAATTCTTTCAGTCTTTGTTTTCAAAAAACCAAGAGAAAAATTACTTTCAATGTCCAATTGAAAAGATCCTTGATTTTGAAGGTATGAAAAAGAACGAGTGTACAAAGGATTTGTTCATTGAACTGATTCATTCGAAAAACTTTGAGGTTCAACCGTTCATCTCTGAAGATGAGAATTACGTTTGTATCGAAAGTTTCCCTGAATCAAAGGTCAAAGAAGAAAACATGCCAAAACACACAGTTTTTGTTGATGTTCTTCCGAAACAATTGGAGACACTCAATCAAATTCGAGAATTCTTCGAAAGAACAATTGGATCTGTTTTTTATCTCTCGTTTCCAACCAATTCTGGTTCAGAGGAATTCAAGGGATACGGATTCGTTTGTTTTACCGAACAACGAGATGCGGAAAAAGCAGTTCAATTGTATGGAGAAGAAGGAAAGTACGAGTTCTTTCAGAAGTGTTCAACGGAGTTCATGAAAAAACATAACTCGGATCATCCCCTTGTTACAACGTACAACCGATGGAACAACAACAAGGAACACCGTGAGTTCTCATGTAAATATGGGAAATCATGCACTTTGACTCTCTATCGATTTTACAAGAAAGACATGACGAGAGAAATTGAAAGAATTCGTTCAAGTATGGTTCTTCAACCATCAAAGGTTCTCTACAAACCTGGAGCATCAGCTGTGACATTTTTGTTTGAAAACAAGGAGAATTGCAAAACCTTTGTTGATTCTCATCCTTTCTTTGTGATTGATGGAATTGAATGTAAAAACTCAATTCCAATGTATCACGATGCTTTGAATCATTATATTCGAGCAACAAAGAAGATTCAAGCAAAAAAAGATGGTGTTTTTCGATCTCCAAAAAGATCCAAGAATCCTTTGTCTGAATTCATTAGACACAAGTGATCCCAAGAACCACAAATAAAAAGAAAAAACAAATAAAAAGAAAAAACAAATAAAAAGAAAAAAACAATAATACCATAAAAGTGGTATTATTAAACTAATTTGATTTAATCAAATTAAATCAAATTAAATCAAATTAAATCAAATTAAATCAACTCATAATTACTTGTCAATTAAAATTCAAAAATCCTATCGAAGTAAACCAAACAAAAAATCTTTCAGATAACTTTCTTTTACCTTCATTGTACTTCGAATAAAATTATTTCTCAAAGATTCATTCTTAAACAACTTGGCAAACCAAACGGAATATTCAACTTTGATTAATGGATCCATCATACGTTCACGAAACATGTTCATGATTCTCTTGAACAACTTATGATCTTTTTCAAGATCAAAGAAAAACCCCGATATTCTTTCAGGATCTATTTTTCTCATTATTAGTGAATTGACTGAAGAAAATGATCTTTCTTCATCGCTAGTAATATGAGAAATAAGTTTTAATGCATTACAATTTAATTTTTCACATGATTTCAATAGATTGAGAGAACCAAACAAATCATCCACATCAGAATCAGATATAATTATTTTATCTGAAATATTAATCATAAATTCCATTGGATAAACATCAGTAATGTGAGAGAATTCTTTGAAACAACCTGCATAAAATGCTCCTTCAGCTATTTTTTTCATAAATTCTCTATTTTTCAAATGTTTTTTACTCAACAACATTATTGAACTTCGATTCGAATATAAACCATAAATATTTGGATATTCAGATAAATTATCTAACAATCCATGAAAGTTCAAGATAAGCATTTCATCAAATGAAATTTCATCTCCATAAACATCAAATATTCCTTGAGGACTCTCAGGTTTTATTACATTAATTATTCTTTGGAGCACAATGGTTCTTGTCTTGATATCTGTTTCATTCAGTATCATCCATCGAATCAATGATTTCCAACATTTCTTTGTTGGAACGAAAGAGATTCTCATATTCAAAATAAACCAAATATATACTTTTTCATATCTTCGAATGTCAAACAATGGCATTAAATCAATAAATTTATCTACGTTACTTTCATCAAAATCAATATCTGACATGATACAAACGTGATTCAAGTTTTTCGCATAAATCAAACGTTCTTTCATGAAATCTAAAATATTCGATGAACCTTTCCAAGTAAATGATATCAACGTAGGTTTAACACTTGATACCAAAGTTTGAAAATGATTCTCATTTTTAATGTAAAAAACATCAATCCAAGTTGGGTGACACTTACTCAAAATAAAAGTTGGATCTAATTCTTCACCACGCAAAACAAGCTGACGTATAATAGTTGCAGTGATGTGTCTCAAATTAACTTTTGATAGTAGTTTATGTAAATAAGAAGTAGGTAGATTTTCTAATGTTCCTCTATTCAGTTGATTTTGAACGATTCCATAGTCATATTTCATTTCATTCGCTATGTATTCAATGACATCTGGTTCTGGTGGTATCGATGATAAAAAACGAAAAGAAGTAAAAGGAATAAATTCATTCACCAATTTTAGAAGTGAGAGATGATCACAGTTTGAAACTAAAATCAATTGAATAGCTTCATATCTCCTTATAACACCACTATAAATTAAATTTATGAGCGATGAATAAGGTAATTTTTCTTCGTTTGACATGAGATGTTCAATCAATGAAACTAAAACTTCGCTGTCAATGGTTGTTTTACGAACATCGAATGTTCCTTCGAGCAAAGAACGATAGACACTAGCATGTGACATTTGTGTATTGTGGTGATCCTTTCTTGTTTCAGTTTTTTCTTACTCTAGTTTATTACAAAGAAAAATAGGAATAATATAAAAAATGACTCTTTAAAAAACAAAAATGAACCGATTAACACTACGATGAGTGAAATCAAAGAACTTTCTATGAAGAGATTCTCGAACAACAGCAGTGGAACCAAACAAGTTTTTCCTACTAATCTTACCTTTGACAACTACGAAAAAATAATCGATGTCACATGGATAAGAAAAGGTATGGAAGTAACTTCGAAGGCTCCACTGTGTTGCTATCGAAACCCTGATGTCACTCTTTGCATGCACGATGTTTCACTGAACAGTTCAACCTACGGTATCTATGAGTTTGATAGAAATAAGAATTTCTGTCATTCTTTCTTTTTACCTGGTCTTTCGATGCCCCTGAGCATCTCAGTCCTTTCAAGTCACCAAACCGTCGAGTATGTAAACTTTGAGATTTCAACTCGAAATTCGTCCTTTGCTTTTAAAGTCGAAAGAAAGAGATTGTTCCTGTATGACAGTGAGAACTCTTGTTTCAATGATACACCCATTTCAGATGATGGGTCTGAAATTATCCTTAATGAGGATTATGTCATTGAAATGAGACAAATTCCAAAGAGAAAGAACTCTCCAGGAGGACGAACAACAAGAAACAAGACTCGTGGTGCTCAACAGATCTACACAATGATCTACGAGTACTGATTTCACAAAAAAGGTCATTTCGACCAACAAAAACCATCTTACCTTAAACCAATAAAAAACACACTATTGGTTTAAGAATTTAATCAATAAACACTCAATTCATTTTTTATGCTCCAAAATAAAAAATGAATCATGAAGATATAATTTTAGTCTTATTTAAATTAACTTTGTGTATCGCATTTATTGCAAAATATTTCTTTTCAAAAGTGCCAAGAATACTACTCTTGTTTAATTTCCTTCTTTTGTTATTCTCACTTGGGTTTGTTCAAATTGAAAAGATATACCATTCTTTCCAACCAATAACAATATTAACTTCTTATCTTTTTATTCTGTTTATTCTTGAGGTACTATGAGTCTGATTAATATAAATGAAAATAACAAATACAACGAATTGATTGTAACTGCGAATGAAGATGTAACAGATGCAAATTTGTTGCGTGAATCATTCGAAAATGAAGTACTTCCATTATATGAATCAAAGGATTATTCATGTTTAATACTTATACTCCCTGTATCAATGGTGAGTTGTTATTCATTTTTGAGTAACTATGAAAATAAATATACCATTGATGTTACAAAAGTAAAAAATAAAAGAAACATACAATTCAATAAAATCAATCAAGTGGTGGAAATACCTCCAATGGCAACATCGATCATTAAAGTTTATTCTTGGGTTTTATTTCGAGTAAAAAATAGGAATTTCTTTGATTTTTATCTTTGTTACGCACAACGAGAAGATTTTCCATTACCATTTGGTGGCTTTGTTGATCAAGATGGCGACATGTATGATTCGATGTTTCGAGAGATAAGCGAAGAATCAGAGTTTATATTGAATGACAAAGAATATTGTATATTGTTGGATAGAAAGAAAAATAAATGGATGTTTCACATTGTAACATCAAGGTATTATCCTTCATTTCGATATAATGTTGATATGGTAAATTTGAGTGGTATACTGATGGTTGAAGTTGATAAAATTCCATTTGTTGGATCTATCAAATCAAAATCAGATCAAATAGATTCAATTAATTGTAAATCACTTAAGGATTGTATAGATAGTTTTCCTGATTATATTCGATATCATATTCAAAACTTTGTTAGAACAAAAGGAACAAAGAAATTATAATGCATTTCTATTGTGTTTCTGTTGTATAAATTTGTATATGATGTGATCGAAAAAATATAAATTTGTATATATTTCTGTTAATTAATCATTATTTAATGATTAATTAGTTTTATCATTTGATTATTTGATTATCAAATAGTTTAACCAATCAAGCGAAGTTTTGAATTTCTTTCGATGTTTGAAATCTGACGAATACCATCAATCATATTCTCTTCATCCATGTTACAAAGAAGCTCTTGAATTTTATCTGAGAATCTCAAAAAAATATCAAAGTAAATTAAGTTTTGTTTTTTCTTCACTACACGTCGAAATCTTTGATATTTCATGAGATGAATTCTTTGATTTTTTTCTTTGTTGTAAAATTTACCTTTTGATCCGCTATGAGTAAAAACTAAGAGTTTTTCATCTGACAAACAACATCCGATTTTATCATAAGAAACAAAATATCTCGAACACATGTACAATGAATTTTTTGAATCATTCAATGAAGCTTTCCATCCATGTACAAAGAAATGATATTTTGATCTAAATTCATCTTCGTCATAAAAAATACCCAGATAATCATATAGTTTCATTGGAAATTCTTCATTTTCTTTCGCGCACAACCTTGCTTCATTAGTCAATATTTCATTGATATGTGAATCTGGCTTTGGCATTCCAAAAGAAACAAGATATGCGATCTCTTCTTGTTTGAAAACAAATTTTCTAAAGATTCTATTGATATCTTCTCCTTTTGAAAACATTTCTTTGTTTTTTCCATTCACAAGAGTCATGAGACCTACCAAAGGAATCATGTTTGTAACAATAGGATATGCTTCAATTGTCATTGAATCACCATTTCTATTTTGTGTCTTGTACAATTCTTTGTTAACATTAGACACAAACTCACAATAATCTTTGAAAAAAGCTCTGTAAAACCCAAGAAAAATTGATTTTGATTCGAGTTTCATTTTGCTATTATATCTTTGTGTTGTGAAACATAATGTGATTTTTTTATCAATCAATTATTAGAGTTGACAATCAACTATTTTTAATCGAACCACTCTATCAAAAATAATTTTATCAACATAAAATCTGTTTATTTCTCTCTCACAAACATTTTCTATTATTATTTTTGAAATAAAAATAGAAATAAAACTTGATTCAAATATTTTTCTTTTTTCAAATCTTCCTTCGACACAAACTACTGCATCTTCATCAAATCTAACAAATAATTTTAAATTTACATTATTTGTTTCTATTGTTTTACAAGAAACATTCATAAATTGAACACTAGTGTAAAACGATAAACGATATATATCATCAAGTTTATATGTAGATTGAATTGATAAAAGACCAGATCCAGATGTGATTAATTCATATTTAATTATATCTGATAAATTTCCATTCAATTCAATGTATCTGTGTAATAACGATGAACAAATTCCTTTGTTCAACATAATATATTTTTTTACATCCGACAGTGTGTTACAAAGATAAGAACAAAAATAAGGAATTTGAATCAACCGTACGAGATGTGATTTATCAAAGATAAGCTTATCTTTGACTTTACGAATCAAATTTTGAATTATTGATGAATCATCAATCAACACATCATAAAGTAAGAAAATAAGATTTATTTTTTCAATTGAAGTTAATTTGTCGATTTTTTTTGTTTCAAGAAAAGATATCAGTGGTTCTACATTTTTTCTTGTTTCATATATTTGTATCACAGAATTATGAACTAAATGTTTAGATTTTATTTTTGAGTGTACCTCAACATCATCGTCTAACAGTGAAAAATAAAGAATCGTCATTTGATTTCCCATTTCTCCTATGATTCTTTCTGATTTATCTTGTGATTGATTCTTTATTTTAACATATCAAAATAAAGAATAAAATGACTTCGATTGATATGTCAACCACACTCGAACAACTTTGTCAAAAATACATTTCAAATCCTGATCAAGATGTGGTTAAAATCATGCATGAATGTAATGTTAATAAACTTTATTCAATAACCATTGCTATTGGAACTCATTACTTGAATAAAATAAATAGAAATGTAAATTTATATGATCTACTTTCTCTTGCATATTATTATGAAAATAATCCAATAGAATCATTGAACACTATTTGGCAGGGATTATATGGATGTGAGTGTAACGATGAAACATTCAAAAGAATGTATGAAAACTCAAGGTATTCTGTTGATAAAATTGGAGAAAAATATGTTGAATATCCAGATAAAATCGTTGCTAATTTGAACGCAAATGAAGTTAAATCAGAAATCTCATTGAATAATTTGAATATTGGATCAAAAATTTTATTTTCAATTACCACATGCAAAAGAAGAGATTTATTTGAAAAATCAATGAATAGTTTCTTAAATTGTTGTTTAGATATTAGTAAAATTACAAAATGGTTATGTGTTGATGATAATTCAAGTAAAGAAGATCGTGATTGGATGTGTGAGACGTATCCATTTATTGAATTTATTTTCAAAACAGAAGATCAAAAAGGACATGCAAAGAGTTTGAACATTATCCTTGACATTGCGAAAAACTATGATTATCACTTTCAAATGGAAGATGATTGGTTGTTCGTTTATCAAGATTTTTATATTCAAAGAATGTTGAATGTTTTGAATTCAAATGAAAAAGTTGGACAATGTTTGATCAATCGTAACTATGCGGAAGATGGTGATGGTGTTTCACTTGTTGGATCTGAGAGAAATTATACAAAAGAAAGAATGTCATATTTTATTCATTCGTACATTGAAAATGAAGAAGATAGACCCAAAGCACGTTCATCATGTCACTGGCCTCATTTTTCATTGAGACCTGGATTGATTCGAACATCAGTGTATGAGAAAATTGGTAGAATTGATGATGTTTCTGGATTTGAATTTTTTTATGGTGTTAAATATTCTGAGAAATATGTAAGTGCGTTTTTACCTGGAATTTTTTCTATTCATATTGGAAAAAAAATACATGAAGATGGAGACAATGCTTATTCATTGAATGATGAAACTCGATAGAAAATATATTGAAGTTTTATGGATTGAAGTTCTTGTGTCAAATATATTTGAAGAATGTGTGTGCATTGTTTGAAACTTACATTTTATTCATTAATTGATTTCAAATTATTATTCTATACTTCAAATATATTTGAGAATACAAGTTAAATCAGAAATATTAACAACACAAACAAATCCAATGTATTATTGTTGAAATCAGAATCTCAAATCTCATTCATTGATTGTTTGAAATCAGAATCTCAAATCTCATTCATTGATTGTTTGGAATCAGAATCAGAATCAGAAACTCAAATCTCATTCATTGATTCATTCAAATTATTATTCTACACTTCAAATATATTTCATCTTCAAATATATTTGAGAATACAAGTTAAATCAGAATCAGAATCAGAAACTCAAATCTCATTCATTGATTGTTTGAAATCAGAATCTCAAATCTCATTCATTGATTGTTTGAAATCAGAATCTCAAATCTCATTCATTGATTGTTTGAAATCAGAATCTCAAATCTCATTCATTGATTGTTTGAAATCAGAATCTCAAATCTCATTCATTGATTGTTTGGAATCAGAATCTCAAATCTCATTCATTGATTCATTCAAATTATTATTCTACACTTCAAATATATTTCATCTTCAAATATATTTGAGAATACAAGTTAAATCAGAATCAGAATCAGAAACTCAAATCTCATTCATTGA
>Ga0209262_10000547_pt1 | contig 16666 bp, 18 predicted proteins | sample Lowcelwee11metaG_FD_187171 | JGI IMG/M metagenome (GOLD analysis project Ga0209262, IMG submission 187171) | Freshwater pond sediment microbial communities from the University of Edinburgh, under environmental carbon perturbations - Low... | ecosystem: Environmental > Aquatic > Freshwater >...
TTCAACTAGCTCAATTACTAATAGAGCTAGTTGAAAATCAACAAAGTACTAACTTTGTGCGATCCATAAACAGTTTTTATCCCTTGTTTGCACAAATGTTAACCGCCAAGTGCTGTAATACCCGTTGTATCACAATTAGTTGCGGATCTTCCTACTGCAACACAGGACAATCCTCCAAACTCACCGCCGTTACTACATAAAGTATAATTTGATCCTACCGTGCATACATCGGCTACATACCACCCAAAATTACATGCACCTTCTGCGGGAACCAAATCACCCATATTCCTTGCTACTGGTTTCTGATATTTTTTTTTCATGAATGCCTCCTTATATATGATACATGAATTTTCAATCGGCATCAAGTACACGAAGTCTAGATCGTGGAAATAACCTCTGCTCATATGCCATCTGACAAAACCAGAATGGGGCTGACAGGCTTTTAGAAGCAGAGTAGTTTCCAGCAACACAGTATCCCATACAACTTGTCTTAAAAATACACTGACTGCATACGCCACTAAGTTCTAAGGGTAACTTCTTGCGCAACTCAAGAAGTTTTGAATTATTAACCCATATGTCATTGACAGAATCCTGGCCGAGCATCCCATAACATAGATCCGGCACTTGAGCCCCGATGCCGCATATGGCTAAGTTGCCGGTAGAAAGTACGCCAAGGATATTAAAAATATTGCATTTTCCCTCAGAGCGCACCAGCCTGTTTATGGATCGGAATGCCACTGGCCAGCCAAAAAAAAGAGGAATTGAAACTTTGCTCTGCAAATCCGTTTCAACCCAATTCCCTATTTGAATTAACTGGTGAATGTCTATCAATTGCCCCCGCTTTTTCATTGTATCTCCCCGTCCAGTGGGTTGAACGGGATTGAATTTAACAGAGCTGGCTCCAAGTCCTTCCACAAAATGCACCAAGGATTCTATTTCTTGTACATTGTCCGCATGAGGACTCATAATTACTTGGGGATGGTATCCCTCCTCAACCAAATTACGAATCCCTTGGCAGGCTTTTTCAAAGCTGCCTTTTACTCCGCGAAAATCATCATGTGTTTCAGGGTTAGCCCCATCCAAGCTGATCGAAATATATTTCAACGCATTTTGTTCTCTGAAATGACTCGCTACAGCCTTCGTGAGAAGTGTTCCATTCGTTTCGATTGTGAGTTCGATATTTTTTTCTTTAAGAAAATCCACAATGCGAAGAAAATCAGGATGAAGCAATGGCTCACCACCAGTTAGTTTCACTCCTCCCAAACCCAACGGCAAACTTTCTTCGATCGCCCGCTCGAACAGGTTATAATCCAAATGGCCACCTGTTCCGCCATTGGCCTGGTATGTCGGGGCAAGATAGCAATGCTGGCAGGCCAGATTGCACCCACCAGTTAAATATATATATAAAGTATTCAATTGCGGGACGCCTTCAGGGAGTCGAATGTTACGTTCAACCATTTTGACCGCCGGTATTTAAAGTGATCATATTGGCATTATCAGATAAGGTAACAAATGGATCTTCGTTTTTTAAAATACGATAACAGGACATTGGATCCCGCGTGTTAAAATCACCATTAGCGTAAAGAGCGCCTCCGGGACAGCCGCCTGCGCAAAAACCCAGATAGGCGCAATTTTTGCATGTAGGTAATGAATCAAGTAAAATTTCCCGTCGTTGGCGCAAGGCAGTCATCGTTGGGTGATTTAGCCATACTTCTTGCAGGTTGTCTACTCCTATCGTGCCCATATGCAAAGTGCTTAAAATGTTACAAGGAACGATTGTGCCGTCATGCAAAACACCCAATTTATTGAATACCCCGCCGCAAGCGGACAATACCCCACGGCCCGAGCGGGAATTTTGCCCGCATGCCAACATATCATCAATCCTTTTCATTTCTTGTGCCAAGACCAGCGGTCCAGCCTGAGCTTTGATACGCTGGTCATATTTTTCAGCCAGGTGAGTCAGGACCCGCATGGCCTTTTCGCGTTGTGCAGGGGTCAGGATAATGCTTCCTTCCGTGCGATTGGTTATTCCGCATGCATAAGCCTCATTGGTGCTAAAACTGGATAACCCCACTTCTTCAAGCAATAACCGCGCTACATTTTCGAGGTCGTCTACATTATGGCGATTGATTGTTACCCTCACTGTCACCGGAAATCCTGCTTCTTTTAGCAATTTAAGCCCAAGTAGGGCGCGTCCAAAACTCTTCGGGCGACTGAGGTCGTGAACCTCGGCGCTGGAACCATCCACTGAGATCTGTATCGAATCAAGGCGGTGACGTCGTTTGCCAATTTCAAATTGGGCCAGGATTTCCTTGGTGATCATGGTTCCATTACTAAGCAAGCTATAACGCATACGGTTGCTAATCAGACCGTCAATCAACACGAACAAGTCTGGGCGAGTAAAGACCTCGCCGCCAGTTAATGTGACTGACATCACGCCCAAACGACCTAATTCTTCAAAGAAGGATAACCAATGTTCGACTGGTAGGTCAGTGCGAGCTACCATTTCGTCAGCATAAAAGCAATATTGACAGGCTAGGTTGCATTTACCTGTAATGGCAATATCTACGCTCCGTGGGGAGGGCATCAGATTCATAATAGTTTTTTTACCTTAAAATCCCCTTTGCACGAGCAAAGAAGAATAAAATGTAATCCATTAATCATTCCGTCTCAATTTTTCCGATAAATCCTGACTGCACCATGTCGTCAAGAAAAGCCTTTATATCGACAAGGATCCCATCCTGTGGAACACCGTCGAAAGCATTCTGCATAGCGGTTACCACGGTTTCCAACTCTTGAGGTTTTTCGAATTGCTTCCAGATGAAAAGCCCGGTGGCATTGACAATCTTGACTTGGTTGGTATCGGGGTTAAAGAGGAGTCCCCCGTCAGTGTTCTCTTCACGCAGGACTACGTCGGGATTGCGTATCAGCGAGTCTTTGCTGATTGCCATTTTTTTTGCCATAAAACTCTCCATAAAAGTAAGTAGTATAAGAACAATTGGATATTTTGTCAATAAGAAAAAACGAAAAATTATGCCCCGGAAATGATATTCCGCAGCAATTTTGGATCACTGGTTGCCATGAACTCGGGAATTTTGTTGAAGAATAGGCTTTTTCAGCCACAATCTCAGACAGTAGAACTCAGGAATGCGGTCATATCTAAAAAAGTGAAACACGCCCTTGTCGGGTGCATTAGGTTGACTAAAAAACAAATTTGTATTATAAATCCTGTGTGAAAAGGACATGGGAATGAGCAAGCGCGTTTTGAAAAATCGGGGAAAATGGTCAAAGCCGCAATTGGTCATCATCGGCCGGGGAAAAGCCGGGGAAAATGTGTTGGCCGCATGCAAAGGCAACGGCGCCCGGAATCCGGTACATGGCTACGGGCCCTGCCATCACACGCAATGCCTGACAAACCTCCCATCGTAGCCGGTATTTTTTCATCAAAAAAAATAAAAAACCAGGGACATGCTGATTCCGGGCAGGGGAAAGAAATCGCCTGTTTTGGCGGCGATGCGTTTCCCGGCGGTTCAAAAAAGCATTCGCATTGCCGCTATTTCCGCATCGCCGGGATCCGCATTCGCCTGGAATCGGACCTGCCCATCCATGACTCCACTTTTGCCGCCAAATTCGAAAAATTTCGGATACCGAGGCCCCATTCGGAAGTGGTCAGGATCGCGCATCACTTTTCTCTCCCCATCATCCAGCCGGACAAGCTTGGACGGGAAATCTACCGCAAGGCGCCCTGGGCGATCTACCGCCGAGGTTCTTCCTGGATCTACCTGGGCATCCGGCCCGGCCGTAAAATGCATTCTGCTTACTCGATGGCGATATTCAATGAAGCGCATACGTTCGGGCAGATCCATCATGAGGAAAGCAGTCTCTTCAGCCAGGGCAACCTGCATTCCCTGACTTTGTTTCCCACCGATCAGATCTGGCTGGCACGGCTGCTGGCCGGTCGCCAGGGATTTATATTCCACGCCGCGGGCATGAAGGTCGGCGGCCGGGGGCTGCTCTTCGCCGGACACTCCGAGGCCGGAAAATCGACCGCGGTCACCCTGCTCCAGGGGCGGGGGGAAATCCTGTGCGATGACCGGATCATCGTCCGCCGCTGGCCCGATGGATTCCGCATCCACGGCACCTGGAGCCACGGCGACGTGCCGCAGGTATCGCCCGCCGCAGCGCCGCTGCGGGCCGTCCTGTTCCTGGAAAAGGCGAAATCCAACCGGCTGATTCCGATCGCGGATCCGCGGGAGGTCCTGAAACGCATCCTGCCCCTGCTGATCAAGCCGCTGGTCACGGCCGACTGGTGGGAAAAAACTTTGGCCGTGGTTGAAAAACTCGTCCGCGAAGTGCCGGCTTACCGTTTGCAATTCGACCAAAGCGGAAAGATAAATGAAATCATTCGCGAACTGGTCACAAACCGCCAAAACAAGAACAAGCCGCGCCGCCAGGGCCGGTTGCCTTGAGCCTTGCCTCCTGCTACAATATAAAAGCCATGAAACGCTCGACCGTACCCCAGCCAAACGGTTCTGCCCGGGATACGTCATGCTACATAAAAAAAAAGGATTTGAACCGCGAGCCCATTTGGGAAGGGAAGGAGCCGCCCATTTCCCAGCTTGACATCGAATTGACCGAACGCTGCGACAACGATTGCATCCACTGCTGCATCAACCTTCCTGAAAATGACGCCAAGGCGAAAAAAAAGGAATTGAGCGCCAGGCAATGGAAAGACATCCTGAAACAGGCCGCTGACCTGGGAGTCATGACGGTGCGCTTTACCGGCGGGGAGCCGCTGCTGCGCGAGGACTTTGCGGATTTATACGCCTTTGCCCGCCGTTTGGGCTTGAAAGTCATTTTATTCACCAACGCCCGCGGGATCACTCCGCAATTGGCCGCTTTGTTTGTCAAGATGCCGGCGCTGGAAAAGATCGAGGTCAGCGTGTACGGCATGCACCGGGAATCGTACGAAGCCGTCTCGCGCCGATCGGGGTCTTATGCGGAATTCCTCCGCGGGATCCATTGGCTCACCAAGAGCCATATCCCCTTCGTGGTTAAGGGTGCATTTTTGTCAGCCAACAAAAAAGAGATCGCTGAGTTCGAGTCCTGGGCGGCGACCATTCCCTGGATGGACAGGCCCCCTTCCTATTCAATGACTTTCGACCTGCGCGGCCGCCGCGATTCCCCTAAAAAGAACCGGCTAATAAAAACCTTGCGGGCCACGCCGGGGGAAGTCATAGGCATCCTCAATCGCCACATGGAGGCCTATCGCCGGGAGATGTGCCGGTTCTGCCGAAAGTTTCTCGGCTTGCCTGGGAAAAAACTGTTCGCTTGCGGCGCCGGCCGGGCCGTTTGCGTGGATGCCTACGGCCGCTTTCAGCCCTGTCTTTCGTTGCGGGCGCCGGATTTGGCTTATGACCTGAAAAAGGGGACATTGCGGGATGCCCTGACCCGCGTTCTCCCTAAGTTGAAAAAAGCATCCGCGGTCAATCCCCTATACCTGAAACGCTGCAGCCGTTGTTTTATTAAAGGGTTTTGCGAGCAATGCCCGGCCAAATCCTGGGCTGAGCATGGATCTTTGGATACCCCGGTCGAGTATCTCTGCGGAATCGCCCATGCCCAGGCCCGGGACCTGGGGCTGCTGGCCGCAGGCGAGAAGGGATGGGAAGTTTCCGCTTGGCGTGCCCGGATCACCAAAATGAAATGAGAGGCAATCGATGAAACTCACGGCAAAAGCCGGCGCGGTTTATGCTCCTTCCGGGGATATCGTGGCGCGCGAGATCGAGGGCGAGATCATCATCGTGCCTTTGACCGCCGGCATCGGCGACGCCGAGGATGATCTTTTTTCGCTGAACGAGACCGGCCGGGCTTTCTGGAAACTCCTGGACGGAAAAAAGACCCTGGCCCAGATCGCCAGAACGCTCGCTGAAAAATACGATGCCCCGCCGGCCAGGATCGAAAAGGATATCCTGGGCCTGGCGGCCGAACTGCTCAAACGACGCATCATCAATGAAAAAAAATCCTTCTGAAGCGGAACCCGGCGAAGATCGGGATGAGGGATTTTCCCTTTCGGCCCCGGTCATTATGGAGCTGATCGAGGCGGTCCATGAGAAAGGGGCGTCGTTCAGGTTTAAAGCCAAGGGCTACAGCATGACCCCGGCCATTCGCAGCAATGACGTCATCACCGTATCGCCCCTGAATGACATGATGCCCCGCCGCGGCGACGTGCTGGCCTTCCGTCATCCCGAGCGGCCGCAGATGCTGGTCCACCGCGTGCTGCACGCCATGGCGAGAAAATATTTTATCAAGGGCGACAATTGCCCTGAAGCCGACGGCTGGATCCCGGCGGAAAACATCCTGGGATTGATCACCAAAGTGGAGCGGCAGGGCAAGGCCCGTTTTTGGCCGAACCGTTCGGCACCTTCATTCGGGTCGAACTATTATCTGCTGTTTTATCCCCTATGGCCCCCCGTGCGCCGGGTTCTGGTCAAGGCCTGGCGCCGGCTGCGCCAGGCCAGCAAGCCGGGAAAATGAAAAAAAAATTTGCGGCAGCGACCGCGCTGCCGGAATTCCCGCTGTGGGGCCGGCTCGAGAAAAAACGCGTGCCCTTCTCCTTCGACCTTGAGATCACCGCCCGCTGCAACCATGACTGCCGCCATTGCTATATCAACCTGCCGGCCGGGGATCGGGCTGCCCAAAAGAAGGAATTGTCCCTTGCCCGGATCGGACGCATCGCCGGCCAGGCGGTCGAGCTGGGTGCCTTATGGTGCCTGCTCAGCGGCGGCGAGCCTTTGCTGCGCAAAGATTTTGCCGACATATACGTCATGCTGAAAAAGAAAGGTCTTTTGCTGTCGGTGTTCACCAACGCCAGCCTGGTCACCGCTGAGCATGTCGCTTTGTTCAAGAAATATCCGCCCCGGGATGTCGAGGTCACGGTTTACGGAGCCACGCCCGAGACCCATGAGCGGGTCACCCGCCATCCGGGCTCATATGCCGCGTTCCGTCGCGGCCTCGATCTGCTTCTGAAAAGCAACATCAAGGTGCGCTTGAAGGCCATGGCCCTGCGCGCCAATGTCGGGGAACTCGCTGCCATCGCCGCTTTCTGCCGGCAGCACACCAAGGACTATTTTCGTTTTGATCCCCTGCTTCACCTGCGCTTTGACGGCGATGCCGGGCGCAACCGGGAGATCCTTGCCGAGCGTCTGTCCCCCGAAGAGATCGTGGCCATTGAACAAGCCGACGAGGAGCGTTCGGAAGCGCTGAAAAAAAATTGTGAGCAACTGATCTTTCCCGATGAGGGTCAGCGGAGCTGTCAGCACTTATTTCACTGCGGCGCGGGAAACGCCAGCTTTGCCGTCAGCTATGACGGCTATTTCCGCTTGTGCTCTTCGCTCTGGCATCCCGATTGCATATGCGACCTGAAAAAAATGACCCTGGCCGAGGCCTGGCAGCGCTTCGTTCCCCGGGTGCGCGCCATGACTTCCGCCCAACCCGAGTTTCTGGAAAAATGCCGCTCCTGCCCGATCATCAACCTCTGCCTGTGGTGCCCGGCCAACGCCCACCTGGAGAGCGGCCGCCTCGACGCCTGGAGCGAGTATTTCTGCAAAGTGGCGCACGCCCGTGCCCGGTCCATCGGCAAAAGCGGCGGCCGTTTCCGAAAATAAAACGATTCCGGGGCAAAGGTTTTAATTTTTTTTCGCCTTGGTTTTGAGCAGCAGCTCGCGGCGCTTGGCTTCGGGGAAACGTTCGATGGCGTAGCGCAGGCTGGTGCGGGGAATGTCGGGTCCGTGGGCGAGCAGGAACCGTTCCAGCCGGGGCATGTCGCGCTTGCCGGCTTCGCGCAGGACCCAGCCGTTGGCTTTTTGGATCAGGTCGTCGGCCACCGGGAAGAGGGCAATGGCCTGCTGGTAGATGATATCCAAGAAGCCGGCTTGCTTTGTCAACTTGAGGAATGAAACGATCGCCGCCCGCTTGACCCAGCGATTGGGGTGGCGGGGCCAGGTTTTGATCTCCTTGACCAGCTCCGGGTAGCGGAGGAGCAGCGTGCCCATGATCTCCGGGCAGAAAATGTCCACCGAAGCCCAGTTGTCGAGATAGTTTTTTGCCAGCCACTCCTTGACCTGGCCGCAAAGTTCGGGCGGGAACGCTTTTTTGTAGCGGGCCAGGATCAGGGCGGCGATGCCCTTGGCTTCCAGTTCGGGCCTGGGGAAGAGGATGGCGCACAATTGGAGCGCCTGGGCGATGCCCCATTCTTTTTTTACGCCGAGATACAATTCGGCGGCCAGGGCCCGGACCCTGGGCGATGGGATGCCGAAGGAACGTACGGTTTCCTTGAAGTATTTCTGGACCTGGCGGGCCCTTTCCGGGTCGGCCTTGGCGGCCAGTTTTTCCAGGGCTTGGCGGGCGATGGCTTGCGGAGTCAATCCGATTGACGGCATCATTTCCTCCTGTCTGAAGATAAAAGCGCTGCGGCCATTTTAATGGATTGCTCCCGGATTGCCAAGATGCTGTCACGGCCTGCAATTTGTTTAAAGGACTTTGCTGATTGCTTTTCGGCTGACGGATCGCCCTGTTTGCGGGTGAACTTTTATTCCAGGAATTTCGTTTACTATTCTCAGTTCCGCCAAGCGAGGTAGCGCATGAAAATCAAAAAAGTTTTGCTCATTGGATTTCTGGTTCTGTTGATGGTGGGGGCTCTGCTTTTTCTCTTTTCCCCAAAAAACGATAAAAATGGCGGCCTGAAATTCGTCGCGGTCAAAAAAGGGAACATTTCCGAAAAGGCATTGGCCGTAGGCACCATCGAGCCCGAAAAAGAAATCAAGGTGAAGTCGACCATTCCGGGGATCGTCGCGGAAGTGTACTTCAAGGTGGGCGACCGCATCGAAAAGGACAAGCCCCTGTTCAAGATTTCCCCCAATCCCACTCCCTTGGAATACGTGGAGGCCCGGCGCAACATGGAAGTCGCGCAGATACTCAGGGAAAAAATCCAGAATGAGCGGGACCGCAAAGTGAAGATGTACAAGGCGCAGCTGGTTTCCGATTCGGAAATGGAGGAGACGGAGTCCCGCTTCAATGAGACCTCCCTGCGTTACAAAATCGCCCAGGAGCGCTTTGAGCTGCTGGAAAAAGGACGGATCCAAATGGTCAACCGTTCGGTGGACTCCATCGTGAAATCGCCGATGTCGGGAATCGTTCTGCAGCAAAGCGCCTTCGAGGGTGATGCCGTGGTGCCCCTGACCAATTTCCAGCCCGGCACCGAAATGTGCTCCATGGCCGATATGGGCATGCTGCGCTTCAAAGGGAAAGTCGATGAGATCGATGTCGGCAAATTGCTGCCGGGCATGATCGCCGACATCCAGGTCGGAGCGCTGCTCGATGCCAAGGTGACCGGCCGGCTGGAGCGCATCTATCCCAAGGCCGAAAAGGAGGGCAACGCCACCATGTTCGGCCTTGAAATCGCCATTATCGATGCCGGGAAGGTCACGCTGCGCGCCGGGTATTCGGCCACGGCCTACCTCAAGATCAAGGACAAAAAAGACATCCTGATCATCCCGGAACGGTTGATCACCTTCGAGAACGACAAGCGTTACGTGGAAACGATGCGGAACGGTAAAATCGAAAAAAAGGAGGTCCAGGTCGGGCTTTCCGATGGCTTGAACATCGAGATCCTTTCCGGATTGCGGGCCGGCGAGCCAGTGGTCGAGCGACCGCCCCGGGAGATCGAATGATCCTGGCTTTTTTCCGCAACCTGTCCCGCGACCTGGTGCGCCAGCCCCTGCGGACCATCCTGACCCTTTCCGGTGTGACCTGGGGAACATTCGCCGTGATCCTGCTGCTGGCTTTCGGCACCGGCATCGGCAAGCAGCAAATGAAGCAATTCCGCGGGCTCGGGCAGAGCATCATCCTGGTGTTTCCCGGGCAGACCACGATGACATACAACGGGCTGCCCAAAGGCCGTCCGGTCCAGGTAACCCCCGATGAACTGCGCCGGGTCAAGGAACGGGTGCCGGGAGTCCGGACGCTTTCACCGGAATTCATATCGAGCCGCAACATTCGCTATGGCCGGGAGCAGCTGCTCAATACCGTGCGCGGCGTGGATGTGCCGTTCGAAAGCATCCGCAACACCATCCCGGGCCATGGGCGCTTCATCAATGATATCGATGTGCAGGAGCGCCGGCGCAATTGCTTCCTGGGCGCGACCATCGCCAAAAACCTCTTCAAGGGCCTGGACCCGGTCGGCCAGCGGGTGATGATCGAGGGCGTGCCTTTTACCGTCGTCGGCGTGATGATCGAAAAGGACCAGAACAGCAATTACAACGGCCAGCGCGACACGCATTGCGCCTTCATTCCCTGGACCACCTACATGACCCTGTACGGCGAGAAATATGTCCAGAATTTCATTGTCCAGCCGAGCGATCCGGCCCTGTCCAAGCAGACCATCGCCGCCTTGCGGAACTATTTAGGCGAACGGCTGGGATTCAATGCCCAGGACAAGGACGCCTTGTTCGTCTGGGATTTTTCCGACTTCGAGCGGCAGTTCAACGTGTTCTTTACGGCCTTCAACATTTTCCTGGGGATCATCGGCTCGTTTACCCTGCTGGTGGGCGGCGTGGGGGTGGCCTCGATCATGATGGTGGTGGTGGAGGAGCGGGTGCGGGAAATCGGCATCAAGCTGGCGGTCGGCGCCAAGCGCCGCGATATCCTGTGGCAGTTTTTTGCCGAAGCCAATTGCATCATCCTGATCGGCGGCGCCATGGGTTTCTTCCTGGCGGCATTGCTGCTGGCCCTGCTGCCGGTTGAGAAACTCCAGGAATATATCGGCATCCCCAAGCTCAATCCCCTGGTAGGAATCGTCACCGTGCTGATCCTCGTGGCCATCGGTACCCTGTCCGGCCTGACGCCGGCGCGCCGGGCCGCGGCCACCGATCCGATCGTGGCGCTCAGGAAGTAACCATGCGTGTGCAGCTTCTGCATTTATTCTGGAATGAATTCCGCAAGCGCCGGGAAAAAACCAGCCTGATCACGTTCGCCATCGCCTGGGGAGCGCTGTCATTGCTGCTGCTGATGTCCTTCGGCCGCGGTCTTTCCAACGCCGGCAGCGTCAATTTCAAGGGTCTGGGCAACACGCTCATCATGGTATCACGGGGCCAGACCAGCAAGCCCTACCAGGGACTGCCGCGCGCCCGGCGCATTCACATCCACATGGAAGATCTGGAATTGCTCAAGCGTCAGATCCCGGGCATTGCCATGATCTCTCCCGAGGCCAACAACAACCACAGTATCTCCTATCACAGCAAGGAGTCCAACCGCTCGATCAATGGCGTTTACCCCTGTTTTGCCGAGATGCGTTCCCAGGTCCCCCAGGCCGGCGGCCGTTTCATCAATGACCTGGATCAGGAAAAAGCCCGCCGCGTGGCCTTTATCGGCTGGAATGTGGCCAAGGAGCTCTTCGGCGGCGGCAATCCGGTCGGCAAGGAGATTCGCATCGAGCGGACGCCTTTCACGGTGGTCGGGGTCATGAAAAAAAAGCAGCAAAGCTCCACCTACCAGGGGCCTGATTCGGAAACCGTCTATATCCCTTTCTCCACTTTCTGCCAGATCGATTTCCAGCGCTTTCTGGACCGCATTCATATCCGCCCAGCCGATCCCAAGGATGCCTTGTTCATGGAGAACCAGGTGCGCCGCATTTTGGGACGCAAGTACCGCTTCGCCGATGACGATGCCAATGCCGTGAATTTCTGGAACACGATCCGGGATTATGAAACCGGGGCCAAGATATTCAAGGGCATTGAAATTTTTCTGAGCATCATCGGCGGCCTGACGCTGCTCATCGGCGCCGTGGGCGTGACCAACCTGATGTATGCCGTTGTCAAGGAGCGGACCCGGGAGATCGGCATCAAGATGGCCCTGGGGGCGCGCCGGCGCCATATTGTCATGCAGTTCTTCCTGGAGACCTCCGTCATTTTTTTCAAGGGGACACTGTGGGGGACCCTGGTGGCATTCAATATCGTCAGCCTGGTGAACTTGATTCCTGTCGGTTATGAGGATTTCGGCATAAAAGCCTACCTGCTGCGGCCGATCTTTTCGTTCGACATCCTGATTATTTTCCTGGTGGTTCTTTGCGTTTTGGTCTTTGTTTCCGGAATTTTTCCGGCCTTGCGGGCTTCGCGGCAGAACCCGATCGACGCCCTGCGTTATGAATAGCATCCGAGGTGGATCATGATCGAATTCCGCAATATCTCGAAAGTGTATAAAATGGGCGAAGTCGAATTCGTCGCCCTCAAGGGCGTCTTCATTGCCGTGCAGAAAGGCGGCTTCATCTCCATCATGGGCCCATCCGGTTCCGGCAAGTCCACCCTGATGAACATCATCGGCTGTCTCGATACCCCGACCGAAGGATCTTATTATCTCGATGGTGAAAATGTTTCCGGGCTGACCTTCGACCAATTGTCGACCATCCGCAACCGCAAGGTCGGCTTTGTTTTTCAGAATTTCAATTTGCTGCCCTACGCCTCGGCTTATGAAAATATCGAGCTGCCGATGTTGTTCAACGGCAAAAAAAACACCGAGCGCAAGCGCCGGGTCAATGAATTGCTGGAAATGGTGGGCTTGCTGCCCTGGGCCAGGCACCGGCCGACCGAAATGTCCGGAGGACAGCAGCAGCGGGTGGCCATTGCCCGGGCCTTGGCCATGGATCCGCCGATCATCCTGGCCGATGAGCCGACCGGCAATCTCGATTCCAAGAGCGGCCACGAAATCATGGATATTTTTTCCCGGCTGTGGAAGGAAGGCCGGACCATTCTCATGGTGACGCACGATCCGGCCATCGCCGCCTTTTCCCAAAGCACCATTCGCCTTCTGGACGGGGCAGTCCAGGAGAATGGCGCCGCCCATTGATTTAGCGCTTTTCCGGCGCCGCTCCCCGCGAGTTTTGCTTTTTTGTCCGGCCTGTGATACAAGAAACAATGCCCCCGATAAATACTCCGTTTTTTTTCACCCTGTCGTTCGAACAAAATACGAATGAATGGCTTTCCTGGCGGCGCCAGGGCATCGGCGCCTCGGATGCCCCGGTCATCATGGGCCATTCGCCCTGGCAAAAGGCCCACCAGTTGCTGCGCATCAAGACCGGGCAAAACGAAGAACGGCCGGCCAACGGCGCCATGCAGCGGGGCAAGATGCTCGAACCGCTGGCCCGGCGGGAGTATGTCCGCCACGCCGGTATCGAAGTCGATCCCGTCTGCGTGCAGTCGCGGGAATACGCCTGGATGCGGGCCAGCCTGGATGGCTTGAGCGCCGATGGGCGCCGCGTGGTGGAGATCAAGTGCCCCGGGGAGAGAGACCACCAGCTGGCCGATTCGGGTTTGGTCCCGGAGAAATATTGCGCCCAGCTGCAGCATATCCTGGCCGTCACCGGCCTGACGGAGATCCATTACTGGAGCTTCCGCCCAGGCCACACCGTGTTGCTGAAGGTTGCCCGGGACGAGCATTTTATCGCCGCCCTGATTGAAAAAGAGGTTGCTTTCTGGACGCAGGTCTGCGCGACCTCAGACGGACGCATGGCGTCCGCGACCGGATAGCATCCGGTCCCATTCAACGAGTACCCGGCTTGGGTGCCGGAGGTATAGAGGCCTCTCAGGCCTTGGTCGTTCGCTCCAGGCGATTCATCACCGAAAAAATGAATGTGGCCGAGAGCAGGCAGCAGATGATAAAGATTCCCCATATTTGCCACAACTCGATCTTATCCCAGAAGAAGCCGCCGATGAACAGCAGCTTGTTGCCCGTGGCGGTGGCCAGCAGCCAGCCGCCCTGCATCAGGCCCTGGAAGCGGAGCGGCGAGACCTTGGAAACGAACGAAAGGCCCATGGGGCTGAGGAACAGCTCGGCAATGGTCAGGATCAGATAGCTGCTGATGAGCCAGGCGGGTGAAACCCGCCCCCATTCGGTCAAATTTTCGCTGGCGATCAGCTTGGGAGCCACCAGCTCCAGCGAGGCGACAAGCATGATGACGAAGCCGATGGCGGCAATGATCATGCCGATGCCGATCTTTCTCGGGGTCGACGGCTCGATATTCCTGTTTCTGAGCCAGGCAAAGATGCCCATCACCGGAAAGGTAAGCGCCACGATGAACAGGGGGTTGAATGACTGGAAGATCTCCGGTGAAATGGGATTCATAACCTGGTAGCCGGAAACGAAGTAATACGTCAGGGCCCCCAGCCCCACGAACATGGCCAAGCCGATGGTCCTGTGCGCGAGCTTCTTTTTAATGATAAGCAGGACCAGACCGGCGACGCAGCCGATCAAGGCCAGGATGGAATTGAGGTTGAAGAAGATATTGTTGATCGGGCCAACTTCTTTTGCCGTATAGTCCCGGGCAAAAAAGGTCTGGGTCAAGCCGTTTTGATGGAAGGACATCCAGAAAAAGATGACCACGACGAATACCAGTACCAGGGCCACAACACTGGGCATCTCTTCCTTGGTCGAAGTCTTGAATATAAAGGCCACAAAACCAATGAACAGGCCCATGGCCAAGCCGAGAGAAAGCTGATGGAAAGCGAAGTGAAATAGGGCTGCCGTGATGGCGATGAACACCAGCCCGATGACAATGCCTGGCATATTGGCGATCCGCTGAGAACCCGTCGCTTTCTCGGTCTTTTTTGCCAAGCTCTTGGTCTTGGCGGGCAGGTGCTTGTTGAAAACGACATAAACCAGCAGCGAAATGACCATGGCTGCCGCTGCCAGGCCGAACGCGTAATTGTATCCTTTGGAAAAGGCGTTGATGTAATTCTGGGCAAATTCCTTGAGCTGGTCCGTACCCGATACCGCCAGGTTCGATACTTTGCCGGCCAGGCTCTCCAGATTGGCAATCGAGGTGCTGTCGGTCATCCGGCCGTTCAAATAGGCATGACACATGGCCGGCAGGCTGCCGTCATGGGCGAAGCCTTGCGTCTTGAGAAACCAGTTGCGAACGCCCGTGGCCACGAAAGGCGCGAAGAAAGCGCCGACATTGATGCCCATATAGAAGATCATGAAAGCGGTGTCCCGCAGCTTGGAATACTTCGGGTCGTCATACAGTTGGCCGACCACCGCCTGCAGGTTGCCTTTGAAAAGGCCGTTGCCGAAGGCGATGACGAACAGGCCGACCAGGGTGAGGTGAAGAGGCATTCCCGGTATGGCGATCACCCCATACCCGATGAACATGACGATGATGCCGGACAGGATGACCATCTTGTACTTGCTGGTGCTGTCGGCGAGCATGCCGCCGAACAGCGCCAAAGCATAAATGGCAAAATAGAACCAGCTGTAATAACCGCTCGCCGCTTCTGCGGAGAGGTCATACCTGGCTTGCAGGAATAGAACCAGGATGGCCATCATGGTGTAGAAGCCGAAGCGTTCCCCCATGTTGGCAAAAAAGGCGACGAACAATCCCTTGGGGTGATCCTTGAACATCGGCAGACCTCCAGAATTGATTCCAAATTTTGAAAAAATCATCATAACCGCCCGGCGTTTTTTTTGCAACCGCGGCGTGCTACAATTGGATGTAGTTCCGGTTGCCGCCGGGATCAAGGAGGAGCCATGTGGAACAACCGCTTTTCCCTGGAGCAGATGAGGGCGAACGCCCGCATTGCGCCCATGCGGACGGAGAAGGGCCGGGCGCGCGGGATTCTGTTCCTTTTCACCATTTTCGGCGTGGCCTTCTGCATCAGCCTGCTGTACCAGGCCATGCGCCCGATCATGCGCCTGGGCGGCATGGTCGCCAGCGGCGGCCCCTACGCCATCGAGCATCCCGCCCCCTCCTGGGTGTGGGTCATGCCGGTCGCCATCATCATCGGCATGGCTTGTTTTTTCCTCAACCTTTTCAGCGGCCCCGATCCCGATGGCGTCAACTTGATGCCGCTGGCCTGGCCGGCGCTATTTCTTTCGCTGGGCTGGAATTTCCTGGAGTTCGCTTTTGCGCCTCCCGGCGGCGGTTTTGCCTGGGGTTGGCTGGTCTGCGGCGTGACATTCGTTCTGATGGGCGGCTTGCCCCTGCTGTTTGCTTTCAGGCCGGTGCGGGATAAGATAAAACTCAGGCTGCAGAGCGGTGTCGGCCTGGGACCGTACCTGGTGCAGTGGCTGCTGGTGGCCGCCGGGATCATTGCTGCCGGTTATTTTTTTAAAAATATCGTGGCTTGAACCATGAAAACTCATGTTGTTTCCAAAGCCGATTCCCTGCGTTCCTTGCCCAATATCGGCCCGGTGATCGAAAAGAAGCTGAAGCGGATCGGAATATTCAGCAAAGAGGATTTCCTGTGCCGCGATCCGTATGAAATCTTCGACGCGTTGCGCCGGGAAGTCGATCCCACCTTGTGCCGTTGCGCCCTGGCCTCAGTGGTCGGCGCCAAGCTCGGGCAGCCCTGGCACCGGATCACCAAGGCCACGGCCCGGGAATATGAAAAACGCCACCCGGACCATGTTTGGGGGAAATGCTGAGCCATGGCGCGCGCGCTGCGCTCGAAGCTGGCGAGCCATACCTTATGGAAAGGGCGGCGGCCCGCTGCCCCTTCTTCGGGGACCTTCACGGCCGACCCTTTCTGCGCGTCTGTCCGTCAATGGATCGCAGCCATTCCGGCAGGAAAAGTAGCCACTTACGGCCAGATCGCCCATCTGGCCGGCAAGCCCTGGGGGG
>Ga0209262_10000549_pt1 | contig 16603 bp, 14 predicted proteins | sample Lowcelwee11metaG_FD_187171 | JGI IMG/M metagenome (GOLD analysis project Ga0209262, IMG submission 187171) | Freshwater pond sediment microbial communities from the University of Edinburgh, under environmental carbon perturbations - Low... | ecosystem: Environmental > Aquatic > Freshwater >...
GCAACTGGCTCGTGTTCGGCGCGCGTCACTTCGACAGCGAGTTCCTCTACCAGGTCGAGTGGCAGGACGCCGTGCGCAAGGGACTGCTGCAACGAGTGGATCTGGCGTTCTCGCGTGACCGATCCCCGCGCGCCTACGTGCAGGACCGGCTCCGCGAGGCTGGTGCGGACCTGTTCGCCTGGCTCGAGGGCGGAGCTTACCTGTACGTCTGCGGTGATTCCGAGCAAATGGCGCCCGACGTGCATGCGGCGCTGGTGGAAGTGGTCGAAGCTCACGGCGCACTCGACCGCGAGGCCGCCGAGGCCTACGTGCGCCGGCTCGCCGACGACCGTCGTTACCTCAGGGACGTCTATTGAGATGAGCCAGCAATCCCCCGTCGAGCGCATCAAGCGCGACAGCCGGCTGTTGCGCGGCACGCTGGTCGAGAGCCTCGCCGATCCGCTGACCGGTGCGATCCGCGAGGACGACACCGTCCTGATCAAGTTCCACGGCAGCTACCAGCAGGACGACCGCGACATCCGCGAGGAGCGCCGCAAGCAGAAGCTCGAACCCGCCTACAGCTTCATGATTCGCACCCGGTTGCCGGGCGGCGTCTGCAAGCCAGCGCAATGGCTAGCGCTCGACGAGATCGCCCGCCGCTATGCCAACGGGACGCTGCGCATCACGACGCGCCAGGCCTTCCAGTTCCACGGCGTCGTCAAGACCGAGCTCAAGGCGACGATGGCGGCGATCAATGCCGCGCTGATCGATACCATTGCGGCCTGCGGCGACGTCAACCGCAACGTGCTCGCGAGTGCGAACCCGGTCGAGTCGCGCGCGCATGCGCTCGCCTACGAGTGGGCGAAGCGGCTGTCCGAGTTCCTGCTACCCCGCACCCGCGCGTACCACGAGATCTGGCTCGACGGCGAGCGGATTGCAGGCACCGAGGAAGTCGAGCCGATCTACGGTCCGACCTACCTGCCGCGCAAGTTCAAGGCGGCGATCGCGGTGCCACCGATCAACGACGTGGACGTCTTCGCGCACGACCTCGGCTTCATCGCGATCGTCGAGGCAGGCGAGCTGGTCGGCTTCAACCTGACGGTGGGTGGCGGGCTCGGCACCAGCCACGGCGATCCGACGACCTATCCGCGGATCGCCGACGTCGTCGGCTTCCTGCGGCCGGAGCAGTTGCTCGCCGTCGCCGAGGCCGTCGTCACGGTGCAGCGCGATTTCGGCAATCGCGAGACGCGCAAGCACGCGCGGCTGAAGTATACGATCGACGCGCACGGCCTCGACTGGTTCGTCGCCGAGATCACGCGTCGCATGGGTTTCACGCTCGAGCCGGCACGCCCCTTCGAGTTCACCTCGAGCGGCGACCGCTTCGGCTGGGTCGAGGGCCACGACGGCCGCTGGCACCTCACGCTGCGCATCAGCGCAGGGCGGGTCGCGGACGGTCCGCAGGGCCTGCACCTGACGGGACTGCGCGAAATCGCGCGTCTGCATCGCGGCGATTTCCGGCTGACACCGAACCAGAACCTGATCATCGCCAACGTGGCGCCGTCCGAACGCCAGTTCATCGACGCGATGGTCGTCCGTTACGGCCTCGACGCGCATGTCCGCAGCACCCCGCTACGGCGCGACGCGCTCGCGTGCGTCGCGCTGCCAACCTGCCCGCTGGCGATGGCAGAGGCGGAGCGCTACCTGCCGGACTTTTCGGCCAAGGTCGAGGGCGTTCTGGCCGGGCATGGACTGCGAGACCAGCCGCTCGTGCTGCGCATCACAGGCTGCCCGAACGGTTGCGCGCGACCGTACCTCGCGGAGGTCGCGCTGATCGGCAAGGCGCCGGGACGCTACAACCTGTATTTCGGCGGCGACGCGCGCGGCCAGCGCCTGAACGCGCTTTACCTCGAGAACATCGACGAGGCCGGAATCCTCGCAGCACTCGATGATGCCTTCGGGCGTTTTGCGGCGGGCCGCGAACCGGGCGAGCGCTTCGGCGACTACGTCTGGCGCGCGGGGCTGGTCGCCGTCGGCACGACTTCGGGGGCGGCCGTCGCATGAGAGCGGTGCGCGACGAGGTCAATGCGGATCTCGAGCGCATGCCCGCCGAGGCGCGGGTGCGCTGGGCCCTCGACCACCTGCCGGGGGCGTTCGCGCTCTCGTCGAGCTTCGGCGCGCAGGCCGCCGTCTCGCTGCACATGGTGACGCGCGCGTTGCCGTCCATTCCGGTGATCCTGGTGGACACCGGCTACCTGTTCCCGGAGACCTACCGCTTCATCGACGACCTGGTCGAGCGGCTCGAACTGAACCTCAAGGTGTACCAGCCGGGCATCTCGCCGGCCTGGCTCGAGGCACGTCACGGGCGACTCTGGGAGAAGGGCATCGAGGGCATCGAGCATTACAACTCGTTGCGCAAGGGCGAGCCGATGCGCCGCGCGATGGCTGAGCTGGGGGTCGAGACCTGGTTTGCTGGCCTGCGTCGCCAGCAGGCGCGGTCGCGGAGCCAGATCGCGCCGCTCGAACACCGCGAGGGGCGCTGGAAGGTGCACCCGATCTTCGACTGGACGGACCGGCAGGTCTTCGATTACCTGCGTCGGTACGACTTGCCCTACCACCCGCTCTGGCACGAGGGCTACGTCTCGATCGGCGACTGGCACACGACGCGCTCGCTCGCCGAGGCCGGCGACGTCGAGGCGACGCGTTTCTTCGGCCTGAAGCGCGAATGCGGCCTGCACGGGCTCGAAGGGTAGGGATCGTGCGCTATTTCCCATTGTTTGCGGACCTGCGCGGCCAGCGCGTGCTCGTCGTCGGCGGCGGAGAAGTCGCCGAGCGCAAGGTGCGGCTGCTGCTGGAGGCGGGTGCGCGCGTCGAATTGGTCGCTCCCGAACTGACCGAATGGCTCCAGCAACGATTGCCTTCTGCGACAAACGAGGGTCAAGGACGCGATGGCGAGGGCACCGTCGACTGGAGGGCGCTTGCGTTCGACCCCACGCAACTCGACGGCGCTGCATTGGTGATCGCCGCCACCAGCGTTGCCGCGGTGAACGCCCAGGTCGCCGCGGCGGCACGTGATCGGCAGGTCCTCGTCAACGTCGTCGACGATGCCGAGCTCTCCAGCTTCATCGTGCCCGCGATCGTCGATCGCTCGCCGCTCGTGATCGCGATCTCGAGCGGCGGCGTGGCCCCTGTGCTCGCACGCCACGTCCGCGAACGGCTGGAAAGCCTGCTCGACGAATCGCTCGGCACGCTGGCAGGACTGCTGCAGCGCTGGCGGGAGCGGATCAAGCTCTCGCTCCCGGATCTTGCCGCAAGACGACGTTTCTACACGGCCGTCGTGCGTGGGCCAGTAGCTGCGAGCCTCCGGCGCCGCCAGGCCGACGCGGCCGAACAGGCGCTCGCGCAGTTGCTGGATCAGCCCCAGCACGACGCTCGCGGCTCCGTCGTGCTGGTCGGTGCGGGCCCGGGTGATCCGGGATTGCTGACGCTGAACGCATTGCGCGCGCTGCAAGATGCGGACGTGATCCTTCACGATCGGCTGGTCTCCGACGCGGTGCTCGCGCTCGCGCGGCGGGATGCCCAGAAGATTGCCGTGGGCAAGACCGCCCGTGCGCAGTCCGTGCCGCAGGAACGCATTCACCAGTTGATGCTCGAGCACGCCCGCGCCGGTCGCCGCGTCGTGCGCCTGAAGGGCGGCGATCCATTCGTCTTCGGGCGGGGTGGTGAGGAGCTTGAGTTTCTCGCGGCCCACCGCATTCCGTTCGAGGTGGTGCCCGGCATCACCGCCGCACTGGCCTGCGGCGCGTACGCAGGCGTGCCGCTCACGCATCGCAATCACGCGCAGTCGCTGCGACTGGTCACCGCGCACTGTGGCGAATCGATCGACTCGCTCGACTGGGTTGCACTCGCCCAGGAGCGGCAGACCGTCGCGTTCTACATGGGCGTCGCGGGGCTGGCGACGATCGGCGATCGGCTGCGGCGGCACGGGCGCGACGCGGCGACGCCCGTCGCGATCATCGAGAACGGCTCCCGCCCGGACCAGCGCGTCACGCTTGCGACGCTCGACGCGCTCGAGGACCTCGCGGCCTGCGGCGGGATCCAGTCCCCGGCGCTGCTGGTCGTGGGCGAGGTGGCTGCACTTGCCGGCCGCCTGCACTGGTTTGGCAACGCGCCCCGCCTCTGGGAGACCCTGCGCAAGGTCGCCTGACGTCGTCAGGGACGGGCCCAGGCAATTTCGGCGAACAACGCCCGGCCGCGGCCCGGAAAATATCGATAACTGCCGAACGCGAAGTCGGCACGGTCCGCGTAGTCGCGATCGAGCGCGTTGTTCAGGCGCAGCGTCAGCGCCCAGTCCGGCGCCATGCTCCAGCGGCCACGCAGGTTCAGCAACTCGTGCCCCGGATAGCGGTGCGCGTTCGACGCGTCGAGCCAGTATTCGCCGACGGCGAGCCATTCCGCTTCGAGCGCGAGCCGCGCGCCGGGATTCCAGCTCACTGCCGCCCGGTGGATGTCGCGCGGCGCCGTGTCGACATCGTTGCCTTTCACGATGCTCTCGCCGCCCTCGACGGCCCGCGAGAACTCGTACTGATGCCGCGCGAACGTCCCGGCCGCCGCGAACTCGAGTTCTTCGACTGGCCGCCAGCGCAGGTCGTACTCGATGCCGCGATGCGAGGTCCGGCCATTGCTGACGTTGAAGCCGCTTGACTCGCGGAAAATGACGTCCTCCTTGCGCATCTCGAACAGCGCGATCGCGACGTCGGCCAGCGCCGAGGAAGCTTTCAGGCCGATCTCGAGCGCGTCGAGCCGCTCGGAGTGCAGGTCCGCGGTGCGCTGGTTGCGTTGCAGCCGGTACAGCTCGGTGATCTCGGGCGGGCGGAATCCGACCGAGGCGGTCGTATAAGCCACGAGTCCTTCGCGGAGGTCGACTGCAAGGCTGAGTTTGGGCGCCACGTTGAAGAACTCGTCGGTGCGATCGGCGGGGCGGCTGAACAGGCAGCCGCTCACACCGCACGGCACGCCATTCTCGTCCGTGTTGCCGGCCAGCATCCGGTTGTCGTAGTCGTAGCTGACGTATTCGGCGCGCAGTCCGGCCGTCGCACGCCAGCGCTCGAGGAAGCGCTGCTCGCCATGCGCATAGAGCGCTGCGACGTACGAGCGAACTTCATAGTCGTAGTGAAGCCCCGCGGGCCGGATCGCGTTGGCTGGCGGGCTGCCGTCAGTCGCGGGCCCGGCCTGGTCCTCGACCAGGAACGAGTCTGCGGCCTCGACGTCGAGTCCTGCGGTCAGCGTGCGGTCGGGATCCTGGTCCCAGACCAGCGTGCTCATGAGCCCGGCACTTTCCTGGCCGTTGCGCTCGAGCGGCTTGCCGATCAGGAAGTGCTGCAGGAACTCCATGCGCGAGGTGCGCAGGTACGGGCGCAGCTCCAGCCTCGCAGCACCGTTCGTGGGCGGTTGCAGCAGACCCGTCAGCCGGACTGCGTGCGCTTCCCGGTAGGCTTCCGGATTCGCGTTCTGGCGGCTCAGCCGGTCGCTGCGATACGCGCCCTGGCCGGTGATGAAGCCCGCCGTGTCCTGGTCGAGAGTGGTGGCGGCCAGGTCGACCCGGATCGGCGTGTCGCGCCAGCGACTGGCGGCTGCAGCGTTCAGCTTGGCTTCGTCGAAGCCGGAATCGTCGCGCCAGCCGCCATCGTGCGTGTAGAGCGCAGCCACGCCGTAGTCGATCGCGTCCGTCCCGAACCGACCGGCCACCTTGATGCGGCCGTAATCGGCAGGCCCAGCCTCCACGCCCACGCCGCGGGCCGGGCGCTCGGCGGGGGAGGCCTGCAGCACGTTGACCGTGCCGTGCATTGCGTTCGAGCCGTACAACGCCGTGCCGGGTCCACGCAGCACCTCGATCGAACGAGCCTGCTCCGTGTTGATCTCGAACAGCTCGTTGACGTTGCAGAAGCCGACGGGGCGGATCGGAATGCCGTTCTCGAGAAACAGGAAAGCGCCGCACGAGCCTGCGCCCGTGAGTACCGGCGAGCGGATCGCGGTGAGGCTCTCCTGGCCGCTGCCGCGCTGGATCATGACGCCGGCGACTCGGTTCAGCACCTCGGAGTGGTGAGTGGGCCCGGTCAGCGCGATGGCATCGCGGCCGACGGAGCCGAGACTGAGCGGCGTCTCGAGCGCGAGCGCTGGTCGTCGTGACGCGGTGACGACGATCTCCTCGAGGTCACCGGGCGCCGCCGTGGCCAGGCCCGGCAGCAGTTGTGCCAGCGCCGGCAGCAAGCATGCGAGACGAAGGAGAGTGCGCGGGAGCGAAAGTTGCTTGCGGGCGATCATCGGCAACGGCATCGGTCGTGGCGTTCGATTATCCAACATCGCGACACCGGCCGTCGTGCAACGGGCGTTTGCTAGTATCGCGGCCACTCGACCGGGAGCGATGATCATGTTGAGCCGAATCCTGTTGCTGGCCGCCTGTGCGCTCGCCCCGCAGCATCTTTTCGCCGCACCAACGGTCGACGGCGTGCCCGCGGCGGCCCCCGACCGGCCGCGGGTCGGTCTCGTGTTGAGCGGCGGCGGGGCGCGTGGCGCTGCGCACGTCGGTGTCATTCGCGCGCTGGAGGAGATGCGGATTCCGATCGATGCGATCGCCGGCACCAGCATGGGTGCGGTGGTCGGTGGACTGTACGCCGCCGGGCTGAGCGGCACGGAGATCACCGAGGTCTTCAATGCCCTCGACTGGCAGGACCTGCTGCGCGACCGCGCGCCGCGTCGCGACCTCGTGTTCCGGCGCAAACAGGACGATCGCAGTTTTCTCGCCCGGGGCGCGCTCGGGTTCCGTCCGGGGGAGGGCGTCGTGCTGCCGCTCGGGCTGGTGCAGGGCCAGAAGATCACGCAAGTGCTGCGCAGCGCGACGTTGCGCGTCGGCGACGTGACCGATTTCGACCAGTTGCCGACGCCGTTTCGCGCGTTGGCCACCGACCTCGAGACCGGCGAGCCCGTCGTGCTCGCTTCGGGCGACCTGGCGACGGTGCTGCGCGCGAGCATGTCGGCTCCGGGCGTGCTCGCCCCCGTCGAGATCGGCGGGCGCCTGCTGGTCGACGGCGGCCTGGTTGACAACCTGCCGGTGAGCCTCGCGCGCGCGATGGGCGTGGACGTGATCATCGCGGTGGACGTGAGCTTTCCGCTGGCCCAGCGCGACGGGCTCGAATCCGCGCTCGACGTGACGAACCAGATGATCGGCATCATGGTACGGCGCGGCACGCGCGAGTCGCGCGCGGCGCTTGCGCCGACCGACGTGCTGATCCAGCCGGACCTCGGGCGCATGACGGCCGTGGACTTCGATCGCGTGCCGCAGGTGATGGCCGTCGGCGGGTCGGCGATGTACGAGGTGCACGGCCGCCTCGCGGAGCTCTCGCAGCCTGCAGAGCAATACGCGACGTACCTTGCAGAGCGACGCCGCGTCCACGACCCGTCGGAGGCACTTGCGTTCGTTCGCGCGGGTCCGAAATCGCAGGAGGACGCGGCGCGGATCGACGCCGTCTTCGGCGGGCTGGCCGGCGAGCCGCTCGACACGGCCGTCCTGCAGCGCAAGCTCGGCCGGCAGTACGGGCTCGATCGCTTCGAGTCGGTCGATTACCGGCTCGTGCGGGAAGAGGAGGCGCTCGGCCTCGAGATCGATGCCCGCCGCAAGTCGTGGGGCCCCAACTTCCTTCGCCTGGGCGTCAGCATCGAGCAGGATTTCGAGGGCGGGGCCGCGGCGAATGCCGGCGTGCGAGTGCTGATGACCGGGCTCAACAGCCTCGATGCCGAATGGCTGACGGACCTGCAACTCGGCGAGGAGCCGCGCCTGTTCACGGAGTTCTTCCAGCCACTGTCCTTGACCAGCGACCTGTTCGTGGCGCCCAGCCTGCGTTACGAACTGAAGACCCTGCAGGTCGTCGAGGACGGCCGCCGTGTGGCCCGCTATCGCGTACGCGACTCGGAGGCGGCGCTGGCCGTCGGCGCGGAGCTATCGAACTGGGGCGAGGTGCGTGCCGGACTCAGTCGCGGCGATGGCAGCGCCGACGTGATGGTGGGTGACCCGGGCCTGCCACGCAGCGAGTTCGACCTCGCCGCGGGATTCCTGCAGTTCGCCTACGACCGGCTCGACAGCGCCTATTTCCCGCGGCACGGGCAGGCGTTCCGCGCAGGCTGGCGCGCCGAGCGTACGTCGCTCGGCTCGAGCGACGATGCCGACATCATCGAGGCCGAGTGGCTGGTGGCCCGGTCTCACGAACGTTACAGCCTGGTCGTAGGCATGGAGGCCGGCTCGGCCCTCGACGACCGTGTCGTCTCGCCACAGCAGCTGTTCACGTTGGGCGGGTTCCTGGACCTGTCGGGCCTGCCCTCAGACGCGCTTGCTGGTACCCAGTACGGTATCGCGCGTGCGATCGTCTATCGGCGCGTCAGTCGCGGCGGCACGGGCTTCCTCGAGTTTCCGGCTTACCTCGGCGTCTCGTTCGAGGCCGGCAACGTCTGGCAGACGCGCGACGACGTCGATTACGGCGATCTCGAGATGGCCGGCAGCCTGTTCCTCGGGGCCGAGAGCCCGTTCGGGCCGGTCTACCTCGCGGCCGGATTCAGCGAGGGCGGTGCGTCGGCGTTCTACCTGCTGCTGGGGCGAACGTTCTGAGCGGCCGGGCCGAGGTAGAATACGCGCACTACGTTTCCGGGACTGCCATGGCCATTTGCCAAGAACACAACCTGCGCGAGCCCTTGCCGGCACAGCGTCCATTCGGCATCCGCGTGCGCTTGCGCCGCGGCGATCCGTTCCGCCACCTCGTCGGTGACGACTGGACGCGCGAGCATTGGTTTGCCTCCCGCGAGGAACGCGACACGACGCTCGGCGAAATGAGTGGCCGCTATCTCTATTTCCGGCCCGGCGACCAGCCCGCGCTCGATTTCGAGACGATCGATCCTTGACAGGCTGTTGAAAAGCTCTTTTCAGATTACCGAGTCACGATGAAGAAGCTCAAACGCGCTGGAACACACGCGACCGCGTCGCTCCAATCGAGCGGGGAACTCCGCCGTGATGCCGAGGAGGTGGTCGCGGCCGAAGGTCGCTGGCGCGTCGTCGGACCCGGTGGGCCACCGCAGCGCGCCCCCCGCGCTTACAAGTACGTCGACGAGCTGGTGCGCCTGCAGTTCGAGCTGCTGAAGATGCAGGAATGGGTACGCCTGCAGCGCCTCAGGGTCTGTGTGCTGTTCGAAGGCCGCGACGCGGCCGGCAAGGGTGGCGTCATCAAGCGCATCACCGAGTCCCTGAACCCGCGTGTCTGTCGCGTCGTCGCACTCGGCACCCCCACCGAGCGCGAACGCACGCAGTGGTATTTCCAGCGCTACGTCGAGCATCTGCCGTCCGCCGGTGAGATCGTGCTGTTCGATCGCAGCTGGTACAACCGTGCGGGTGTCGAGCGAGTGATGGGATTCTGCAGCGACGCGGAATACCAGGAGTTTCTGCGCGCCTGTCCGCTGTTCGAGGAGATGCTGGTCCGCTCCGGCATGCACCTCATCAAGTACTGGTTCTCGGTCAACGACGAAGAACAGGAGCGGCGCTTCGTCGAGCGCATGCACAATCCCATCAAGCGCTGGAAGCTGAGCCCGATGGATGTGGAGGCACGCAAGCACTGGGTCGAATACTCACGCGCCAAAGACCGGATGCTCGAGCACACCGACCGCAAGAAGACGCCCTGGCACATCGTCGATGCCGACAACAAGAAGCGCGCGCGCCTCAACTGCATCGCCCACCTGCTGCGCCAGATCCCCTACAAGGACCTGCGCCCGGTCGAACTCGATCTCCCGGCACGCCAGCCGGACACCGGCTACAAGCGCCCGAAGAAATCGAGCCAGGGCTGGATTCCGCAGATCTATTGACTCGCGGTCCACCCTGTCAAGCGCCGCCCCGGTCGCCGGCACCCTCGCGGTCGGCCCAGCCGAGCAGGCGACGCGTCACGAAGTGGTAGAGCGGCTTGCCCGTATGAGCCCAAGCGCCCGCGATCGGCGAGCGTTTCGCCAGCAAGGCTCGCTGGCGCGTGGTCAGGTATCCGGGACAATAGGTCCGCTTGTGCTTGAGCAGGTGCCGCAGGTCGTCATGCGCGAGCATGCGGAACAGGCGTCCGCGGTGGCGCGGGCGCATCGCGAGCTGGAAGTCGACGAGCCCCGGATGTCCGCCCGGAAGCACCAGCCAGTTCGGTTCCTTGGCGAGGTCGTTGTGCAGGATGCCGGCCGCGTGCACACGGCGCAGCAGGCGCAGCGCTTCACGGAAATACGCACGATCCACGCCGCCCGACTGGTGCAACGGCACACCGGGCAGCCACGAGCGCTGCAACCGATGCCCGTCCCAGCTAATCAACATGGGCACTTGCGGTACGCGCCGCAAAGCGGCCAGTGCGCGGGCTTCACGTGCTGCGAGTCGGCGCGCCAACCACCGTAGCCAGCGATTGGCTTCTCCGGTATCACGTTCGACGCAATCGAGCGTGCCCGCCGGGCCCTGCAGCGTCCGCCGCCGCACGACGCCGAACAGGTCGCGCTTGAGCAGTCGCGGGGTGTCCGGCGGGTTCAAGCCAGCGTCAGCCAGGCCGGCGTGACGCCGTGCTGTTGCAGTGCATCGGCCAACCTCAACAGGCCAAAGAAACCCAGCAGCGACCCCGCATCCAGGAACGCCTTCCACAAGACACGCGGACGGACCTCGAGTGAGTCCGGAACCACATAGGCGGACCAGCGCGGCAGCAATGCGCGCACGTCCCGCTCGAAGCGCTTGTGCGCCGCGCCGTGCAGCTCCCGCAAATGCCGGTCCTCGGCTCGCGCGGCCGCCGTGTAGATCGCGCCGAAGACGACCAGCATCGCGAGCGTGATCGTCATGCTGCCCGTGGTCAGTCCGAGGCCGAGCATGGCGAGCATCGACAAGGCATACAGCGGATGCCGGATGACCGCATACGGTCCGCTGCGCACCAGCAACTGGTCCTTGAAGCCCGCGATGAAGACGGACGTCCAGATGCGTCCCAGTGCCGCGCAGGCGACGCAGGCGAGGCCGGCGAGCTGCAACGCTTCACCGGCGAGGCCGCCCGCGAAACGCCGCTCCGAAATCGCCACGACGACGAGCAGCAGCGTGAGCAGGCCCGCCGTCAGGCGCAGTCGCGGCGTGCTGCGTGAGGACGTCATGCGAGGATTCTACCGGCCCGGTAAAGTGCGCACATGAACTGGTTCCTGTCCTATGCCGGCTACATGATGGGTGCGGTGGTCGCGATCCTGCCCATCGTCAATCCCCTCGGCGCGGTGCCGCTGGTCATGGCGGTCACGTCCCACCTGTCCGAGGACGAGCGGCTGCGCCAGGTCCGTCGCGCCTGCATCTACACGTTCGTGCTGATGGTGAGCTTCCTGGTCGCGGGCGGCGTGATCATGAACTTCTTCGGCATCTCGATTCCGGGCATGCGGATCGCCGGCGGCATGATCGTCGCGTTCCTCGGCTTCGGGATGCTGTTCCCGAATCCGCCGGCGCGCGCGAACGACGTCGGCAAGCGGGAAGTGAAGGACGACGTCGCGTTCACGCCGCTCGCGATGCCGGGGTTGAGCGGGCCGGGAACCTTCGCCGTCGTGATGAGCCTCTCGTCGCAGGCGAGCAGCCGCCACGGCTGGGACCGGATCCTCGATTTTGCCGGCGTCGCGACCGGCATCCTGCTCGTCGCGCTGTCGTGCTGGTTCGTGTTGCGCGGCGCGGAGCGCTTCAACCGGCTGCTGGGCGCCACCGGCATGGTGGCGCTGACGCGGCTGATGGGTTTCCTGATGATCTGCATAGGCGTGCAGTTCATCATCAACGGGCTGGCGACGCTCGTGCAGGACCCGCGCGCCTGGACCGGGCTCGCCGAAGCACTGCGCCAGGGCGGGGGTTGACCAGGCGGTGATTCACCGCCGCCCAGCCCGTCAGGTCGGCGGCGGCGCACCCGGCTCGGGATCTTCCATCGGATAGGTCGTTGCACCGTCAGCCGGGCCAGGTTCGGCCGGATCGGCTGGGGGCGGCGCAGTCTCCGCCGGCGCAGCGGCTGGTGAAGGCGCCGCTGCACCGCTCGTCGCCTTGTTCAAGGATGCCGTGAACGCCTGTGCTGCGGCCGGTGCCATCGACGGTGAGCCACCGAGAATCTGCGACGGCAGGATGTCCGACACCCCATAGGCCGACACATTCGACGAGTTGTCTACCGAGATCACGGTGCCGTCGAGCGCCACGCCGGCGAAGATGCCTTCGTTACGCGAGTAGGACAGCACTTGCGCCTTCAGCGTGGCGTCCGTCGCTGCGGTCGCCGAGCGACCCATCGGACCGGCTGCAACGCTGGCGTCCGCGCCCAGCGTGACCTTGCCGCCCGCGATTCCTTCGACGCTCATCCGCGACATCAGCACCAGCACGACGTCGGTCGACTGCACCCCGATCTGGAAGCCGATGTTGACGCCGGCGAGCGTGACGAACACCGGATTGCTCCAGGTGCCGTCCGGATTGCGCACGGCCATCACGCCGCGGCCGCCACGACCGCCGATGCCGATCGCGCCCTTGATCACCCTGGGCACCACCACGATGCCGTAGGCGCGTTCGAGCAGCCAGCCGGGAATGGACTGCTCGGTCAGGAACGTGAAGGACTCGAAAACGAGGCGGGAGTCTTCCAGCCGCTGGTCCGTCTGCGGGTTCGCCTGTGCCGACTGGCCACCCAGGGCCAGGAAGAGGAGGGCCATCGCGAGGGTCGTGAGTCGCTGCATCGGTGTTCTTTGGTCCGGAAGAAAACGAGGACCGATGTTAACAGAATGCGGCTGGGCGCGGTCCGGGCCGCCACGATATGCTCGCCGGCACATGAACAAGATCGAAGCGAATGCGGTGCTGGCGCTGGCGCGTGCGCAGGGGCACGCCTGGGTTGACGAGGCTGCGGCGCAGAGAATTGCCGCCGGGGCTACGGCTGCGGTCGCAGCAGTCGAGGCGAGCCTGCGGCAGGGCGAGGCCGGGTTGCTCATCGAGGACTCTGCGGGCTTCCTGGCGACCCTCGAGCAGTTGGCGGAGTCGCTACGTTGACTCTCGAGAACTGGACCTTGGTGGAAGTTGCCGACGCGATCCGCGCGCGGCGTGTCACCAGCCGCGAGGTCGTCGAAACCTGCCTGGCGCGAATCGACGCCTGGCAACCGCGGATCAATGCGCTCGCCTCCGTCCTGGCCGAATCGGCTTGCGCCGCCGCCGACCGTGCCGATGCGGCGGTGGCCGCCGGCGTTCCGCTTGGGCCGCTGCACGGCGTGCCGCTGGCGCACAAGGACATGTTCTTCCGCGCCGCACGCCGCTCGAGCCTCGGGTCGCAAGCCGCACCTCCCGCCTCGGGCGCCGGCGAATCCAGCTTGCTCGGGCGCCTCGACGCTGCCGGCGCCATCGAGATCGGCACACTCAACATGTGCGAGTTCGCGCTCGGGCCAACGGGACACAACGCCTGGCTCGGCGACTGCCGCAATCCGTGGCACACCGAGCACATCGCCTGCGGATCGTCGAGTGGAGGTGGTGCAGCGATTGCAGCGCGGCTGGCCTACGGTGGCTTTGGTTCGGATACCGGTGGCTCGGTGCGCCTGCCGGCGAGTGCCTGCGGTGTGCTCGGACTCAAGCCCACCAACGGTCGCGTGACTCTGGCCGGCATGATGCCGCTGTCGCCGTCGGTGGACGTGCCCGGCATCTTCGCGCGTTCGGCGCGCGACGTGGCACGCCTGCTCGGCATCGTCGCCGGACGTGATGCGCGCGATCCGCGCAGCAGCGGGTTGCCGGTGCCGGACTACGAGGCGAGCGTCGAGCGCGGCGTCGCCGGCCTGCGCATCGGTGTGCCGCAGAACTTTTTTCTCGAAGGCGTCGCGGGCGATGTCGCAGAACGCGTCGCGGAGTCGCTGCGAGTGCTCGCCGAACTGGGTGCCGTAGTCGTGCCGGTCGAGGTTCCGGCGCCCGAGCACCTGACCGAACTGAGCCGAATGCTGGTGTACTCGGAGGCCGCGGCCATTCACGGCCCGTGGTTGCGCGAGCATGCCGAGCACTACTCGCCACAGGTGCGGATGCGTGCGGCCACTGGCCTGGCCATTCCGGCCGCGGCCTACCAGCAGGCTCAGCAATTGCGATCGGGGATTCTCCGCAGGTTCGTCGATGCGGTGTTCTCGACGTGCGACGTGCTGCACTTGCCGACCCTCGGCATTCCCGTGCCGACACTGGCCGAGACCGACGTCGGTGGGTCGGCGGCGATGTGGGATAAGATCGCGGTGCTGGTGCGCTGCACTGCGCCGTTCAATTACCTCGGGCTGCCAGCGCTCTCGGTACCGTGCGGGTTCACTGGCAACGGGCTGCCGACGAGCTTCCAGCTGGTGGGCCGGCCCTTCGCCGAGGCCACGCTGCTGCAGGTCGCGCATTCATACGAAGGCGTCACCGACTGGTTGCGGCGCGCTCCCGTGTTTCCCTGAGCTTGCGGTCGGAACGCCTGCGCGCGCCGCCGGCACGGCCGGCCATCCGGTCGCTCCAGTCCGCGAAGATGCGTTGCTCCGCCACCGACATCTCGCGATCTGCCTCGACGACGAATTCGCGAAAGCGGTTCGACGCGGCGGTCAGCGGATGGCCCTTCAGCGCGACGAACCCATACTGCGTGTGCAGCCAGGGCTCGCTGCGGAGCAAGGTGAACTCTCCGCTCTCGAGTTCCGTCGCGATCATGGTGAGCAGCGTCGCGGAAATCGTGTCGGAACCGCGAACCACTTCGTTGAGTGCCGACAGCGAGTTGAATTCGATCGCCGGAAAGACCGGCAGTGCCGCCCCAGTGCCCGTCGACCTGCGCTGCGCGGCCCGCATGGGCTCCAGGACGCGTGGTGGAATGCGGCTGATGCACGCTATTGGATAGCCGAGGAGCTTCTCCATGGTCGGATCCGGGTGCGTTGCCAAGGGGTGGCCGGAGCGGGCCGCGACGTACAGCGGATGCACGGCCAGCGGAACGATCTCAAGGTCGACCTCGTCCTGCAGCGTGCTGCTCTCGGCGACGAACATCTCGATCTCGCGGTTGCGCAGCCGCTTCACCAGCACATCCCATTCCCGCATGTCCACCCTGGCGGTGATCCTCGGATAGGTGGCGATGAACCGCGTCAACGCAGCCGCGATGATCGACTGCGCGGGGTAGGGGCCTGCCCCGATGACCACGCGGCCCGATTGCAGCGAGCGGTCGCTGGCGACCTCGAGGTCGAGATCCTCGCTCATGCGGACGATCTCCCGCGCCCGCGCGATGAAAAGCCGCCCGGTGTCGGTCGGCCCGACACCGCCCGCCCCACGCAAGAAGAGTTCGCTGCCGACCTCCCGTTCGACGCCCTGGATGCTGCGTGAGAGCGCCGGCTGGCTCAGGCGCAACGCCACCGCGGCGCGCGCGAAGCTGCCGTGCTCGGCGAGCGCGAGAACATGTCGCATCTGGCGCAGTTCGATCGGCATGGGATGCTCCGCAGACCGTGAAGCGCCCGGGGCGCAGGGTTATGCACTGGACGCACTGAAATAATACCAAAGATGCATTGGAGGTATTGGTCTGGCATCCGGATAATCGAGCTCGATTCCGACCTGAGGTCAAGGAGCGCCCCATGAGACCCATTCGCCACCTAGTTCTGGCACTGCTCTCGGTCTTCGTCGCCAGTGCCGGCAGCAGGACGCTTGCCGCCGACGACGTCCAGCATTTCCACCCGAAGGGAAAGGTACCCTCGACCTTCACCCTCGAACTGCGTAATGGCTTGAAGGCCACGCTGCCCTTCGCCGACAAGCGCGACTTCGACGAGGCGAAGAAGGGCTTCATCGCTGAGCCGCCCTTCAAGAAGATCATGGCCGATGCGGGCCACGTCGCCTGGGACATGGAGAGCTACCAGTGGCTGCTCTCGGGACAGGACTTCACGAGCATCCACCCGTCGCTGCAGCGCCAGGCCGTGCTCAACATGAACTGGGGCCTGTTCGAGGTGGTCCCGGGGCGCATCTACCAGGTGCGCGGCTTCGACCTCGCCAACATCAGCTTCATCAAGGGCGACACGGGCTGGATCGTGTTCGACCCGCTGACCGCAGCCGAGACGGCTCGGGCCGCGCTGCAGTTGATCAACGAGAAGCTCGGCAAGCGCCCGGTGGTCGGTGTCGTCTATTCCCATTCGCACGTGGACCACTGGGCCGGCGTGCGCGGCGTCGTCGACGAGGCGGACGTGGTCAGCGGCAAGGTGATGCTGATCGCGCCCGAGGGTTTCATGGAAAAGGCGATCGCCGAGAACGTGTTCGCCGGTAACGTGATGTCGCGGCGCAGTCAGGTGCAGTACGCGACACTGCTCGAGCGCAATCCCTTCGGCCACGTCGACCAGTCGATAGGCAAGAACGTCGCGCGCGGCGCGGTCGGCCTGATCGCGCCGAACCGCCTCGTCACCAAGGACCTCGAGGAGATCACGCTCGATGGCGTCAAGATGGTGTTCCAGAACGCCGCGGACACCGAGGCCCCGGTCGAGATGAACACGTATTTCCCGCAGTTCAAGGCGTTCTGGGCTGCCGAGGTCGTCACCGGGACGATCCACAACGTGTACACGCTGCGCGGCGCGGCGGTGCGCAACGCGC
>Ga0209262_10000551_pt1 | contig 16579 bp, 12 predicted proteins | sample Lowcelwee11metaG_FD_187171 | JGI IMG/M metagenome (GOLD analysis project Ga0209262, IMG submission 187171) | Freshwater pond sediment microbial communities from the University of Edinburgh, under environmental carbon perturbations - Low... | ecosystem: Environmental > Aquatic > Freshwater >...
ATCGGCGCCGGCCACAACGGCATGATCGCGGCCGCGTACCTCGCGCGCGCCGGCAGGAAGGTCTTGGTGCTCGAGCGGCGCGAGATCGTGGGCGGCGCGGCCGTCACCGAGGAAATTTTCCCGGGCTATCGCTTCAGCGAGTTCTCCTACGTGGTGAGCCTGCTGCGTCCCGAGATCATCCGCGACCTGCAGCTGCCGCGGCACGGCCTGAAGATCCTGCCGCTGCCGAGCACGGTCACGCCGCTCGACAACGGCGACTACCTGGCCGGCTGGGACGACCACGACCTGACCCGCCGCGAGATTTATCGCCACTCCCGGCTCGACGCCGAGGCCTACGACGAGTATTCGCGCGTGATGGCGCGCGCGGCCAAGGCCATCAAGCCGATCATCGGTCTGGTGCCGCCGGACCCCTCCTCGCTCAGCTGGCGCGACGTGAAGGGCCTGCTCAAGCTCGGCCAGTACGGCCGCAGCCTGAGCGAGCAGGAGATCTACCGCATCGCCAAGCTGGTGACGCAATCGTCGGCCGACCTGCTCGAGGAGTGGTTCGAATTCGACCCGCTCAAGGGCACCAAGGCGGCGAGCGGCATCATCGGCACCTACCTCGGCCCGCGCTCGCCTGGCACCGCCTACGTGCTGCTGCACCACTACATGGGCGAAATCGACGGCGCGTTCCGGGCCTGGGGTTTCGCCAAGAACGGTACCGGCGGCGTGACGGCAGCCATCGCGTCGTCGGCCCGCGCACTCGGCGTCGAGATCCGCACCAATGCGGCCGTGGACAAGGTCATCGTGCGCGGTGGTCGCGCCGCGGGCGTTGCGCTCGCGAACGGCGACGAACTCACGGCGAGCGTCGTGATGTCGGCCGCCGACCCGAAGCGCAGCTTCCTGCAGTTCGTCGACCCGCAGCACTTCCCCGCCGAGTTCGTGCAGGCGATCCGCAGCTTCCGCGTCCGCGGCTCCTCGGGCAAGGTCAACATCGCACTCTCCGGCCTGCCGGACTTCAGCTGCCTGCCGGGCGAAGGCCCGCTGCACCGCGGCTCGATCTCGATCAGCCCCAGCATCGACTACATCGAGCGCGCCTACGACGATGCCAAGTACGGCCAGTACGCGCGCCAGCCGTACATGGACATCATCATCCCGTCGATGATCGACCGCGACATGGCGCCCCCGGGGCACCACGTGATGTCGTGCTTCGTGCAGTACGCACCGTACGACATCGAAGGCGGGTGGGACGACGCGAAGAAGGCAGCGTTCGGCGAAACGGTGATCTCGACGATCGAGAAGTACGCGCCGAACATCCGCCAGGTGATGGTCGGCAAGCAGGTGATCACGCCGCAGGACATCGAACGCATCGCCGGCATCACCGGCGGCAACATCTTCCACGGCGAACTGCTGCTGCACCAGCTGTTCTTCCTGCGCCCGGCCCCGCAGTGGGCCGATTTCCGCACGCCGTTGCCGGGATATTACTTCGGCGCAGCCGGCGCGCACCCGGGCGGCGGCGTGATGGGGGCGGCCGGCAAGATGGCCGCCACCGAGATCCTCAAGGACTGGCAGTAGGCGCACGATGACGAACCCCGACATCCTGATCGTCGGCGCTGGCCACAACGGCCTCGTTGCCGCTGCCTACCTCGCGCAGGCTGGCAGGAAAGTGCTGGTGCTGGAGAAGCGCGAGTCCGCGGGCGGCCAGCTCGCTGGAGCGCAGCTGGCGTCAGGCATTACGGTGCCCGGTCTGCACCCGGCGGGCCACCTGCGCCCTGCAATCGTCAAGGAACTGGGCCTGGCAGGGCACGGCCTGGTGACGAGTTCGGCCGACGCGGCTTACGTCTCCGCATTGCCTGACGGCAACTCGCTGCGACTGCTGTCGAGCGCGACCGACACTGCGACACTCGAAGCCATCCGCCGGTTCTCTCCACACGATGCGGCACGCTGGCCGGAATTCGTCGCATTCATGCACACCGCCGCGGCCTTCCTCGACGCCGCGTACGCGACAGCGATGCCGCGGCTGCCGCGGGTCGACCTGATGGCCGACGGACTGCCGCTCGCCTCGCTTGCTCTAAAGCTGCGACGCCTGGGCGGCAAGGACATGTTCCGCGTGATCCGCAGCCTCTCAATGTCGTCGGTCGAGCTGACCGAGGAGTTCTTCGAGTCCGAGACGCTGAAGGCGGCGGTCGCAGGCGTCGCCATTCACGGCGTCACGCTCGGCTCGATGTCGGCGGGCACGGGTTACACGCTGATCCACAACTGGCTGAACCGCGGCGGTCTCGCGCACCGCGGCGTGCCGGGTGGTCCGCAAGCGCTGGCAGACGCACTGGCGCGGGCCGTGCGCTCGCATGGCGGTGAGGTGCGCACGGGCGTCGACGTCGAGCAGATCATGGTCGAGCACCAGCGCGTGACCGGCGTGCGGCTCGCCTCGGGCGAAGTAATCAAGTCCACAACCGTCGTCTCGTGCGCTGATCCACGCCGCACCCTGCTCGGCCTCGTCGGCGCAACCGAACTGCCGCCCGAGTTCGTGTGGAAAACGCAGTCGATCCGCATGCGCGGCTCGGTGGCCAAGCTGTTCGTCAATACGGACGGCGGGCACGGCCTGCCCGAGGGCACGATCGCTGTCGCGCCGACGCTCAAGTACCTCGAGCGCGCCTATGACGCGTCGAAGTACGGCGAGATGTCACGGCACCCGTACCTCGAGATCACCACGGCTGGCGCGGACGTCGCGATCCACTTCCAGTTCGCGCCTTACGCGCTGCGCAACGGCGACTGGGAGGCGCTGCGGCCGGAACTCGAGCAGCGCGCGCTCGACACCCTCGCGACCTGCTACCCGTCGTTCAACGGCTCGGTGCGCTCGCTGCAGTCCGTCACGCCGGTGGACCTCGAGCAGGCATGGGGCCTGACGGAGGGCGACCTGAACCACGGCCAGTTGATTCTCGACCAGGTTTTCTTCATGCGGCCGCTGCCGGGCTGGTCGAACCACCGCACTCCGATCGATGGGCTGCATCTATGCGGTTCCGGCATGCACGGGGGCGGCGGCATCAGCGGCACGGCAGGTCGCAACGCGGCGCGGGCAATACTGAAAGCCTAGGCCCCCGCGGCGACGATCACCGCGGGGGTGCCGGCCGGGACCCGCTGCCTGCTACTTCTTGAGCGGCTTGTACGAGAACTTCTGTCCGGAGACCGAGGCCTCGTACATCAGGCCACCCTTCGAAATGACGAAGATCGCCGTGCCCTTGGAGTACTGGCCGGCTGTCTTCGCATCCTTCTTGCCACCGCTGGCGCTCGCCGTCGAGCCGCCGGTCGTGGCCTTACCGGACGCAGCCGCCGTAATCACCACCGCGCTGACGTTGGCGCCGAATTCGAAATTGCCCGAAGTGAATTCGTCGAAGGCTCGCTTGTCCTCGAAAAAGATGATCTGGCTGAAGCCCTCGGCGCCCGCCTGGAAGCCGATGCTCAGCTGCGTCATCTTGGTGTCACCGACGTGCTTGCCCTGCTGGTAGACGCGACCTTCGCCATGGGCGCCGCCAATGCCCAGTCCCGCCTTGCCAATCGTGGGAAATACAGCGTAGCCGTAGCTCTTGTTGAAGAATGAGGCGCTCTGTCCGGCGTTCCTGAACAGGCTGACCGTGTCGCTGTACTTGTCGGCGAATGCCGGTCCGGCTGCGAGCAGCATGGCCGCGATGGCCGGGAATGCGATCTTCATGAGACTCATGGACCATCTCCCAGTGCCAGTCACACCTGCAATTTTACCAGTCGGTGTGCGGGCTCCAATGAGGGAAGATTCCGTCGTCGGACTCAAGCGCTGGTCTCCGGATGACATCCGAGCGCGGCGGCAAGGGCGTCCCCATGTGTAGTATCCAACCTTCGCCGTCGTCCCCGCCGACGGGAGCCCCGGGCAGCAGGAGTGCACCGATGCAGCCGAGAGAACTTGAACTGGCGCAGGCGACGGCCACGGCGATCCTCGGGATCGACACGCTATGGGGCGGCGACGTCATGAACCCGTCGGGCACGGGGCGCTTCATCGCGGATTCCTGGTTCTCCGACGAACGTCTGCCCTTGGCCTACCGGCATCCCGCTGCTGCGCGGCTGCGAAAGAGCGGAGGCGTTGCCGGCAGCAGGATCGACGTGGCGGCGGTCCATGCGTACCTGAAGGCCGTCGACATTCCCGCCGCCATCGGCCTCATGAACGACGCCGCAGGCAACGTCGGCCAGCTGCGCGGAGCATATCTGCAGGGCCTGTGCGAGTGCCTCGCCGTGATGTGGGACCTGGTGCAGGAAAGGCTCGGCCGTGGTCCGGCGGTGCCTTACGAGCGGTGCGTCACCGCCTCCACGGGCACGGCTCCGACACCCTCCGAGCCGGCGCCCAAGCGGGAGCGCATCGCCGAGTTGCTTGCAAGGCAGGGTTACCGGGCCGGCACGCGAATGAAGCTGCTCGCGGCAGTGGACGCGTGGCGGCGCGAACGCATGGTGCCGAAGAAGTCGATCGCCATGCTGGCAGATGCGTGCATCGCGCAGTTAGACGCCGGCGCCGCGCAGCACATCGTGCCTCACTTGCCCCGGGCCCTGCGCGACGTGCCACGGGCCAACATCAGGTTCCTCGCCATCGAGAATGCATGGTTCTCCGGGTCGATGAACTACGTCGGCCGTGCGCGCAACCGCGACGGCTCGCCGCAGTACGAGGCGACGTACGAGATCAATGCAGCACTCGAAATCTCCGTGCCCGAGTTCATGCAACTGGTCTCGCACGAGGTCGTGCCCGGCCACGTAACCAACTTCGCCTGGCTCCAGGCGCTCTACGCGCGCCGCAAGCTAAGATTCGAAGCGACGGTGCTGACGATGAACACGCGCGGTGCGGCACTTGCGGAAGGTATCGCGAACAACGCGATCCTGATGGCCTTCGGCGTCACCGACATCGACGACCTGCCCGACCGCGACCTGCAGATCGGCACACTGCTCGCGCTGCTGCAGGATGACGCCAAGAACCAGTCGTCGTTCCTCACCTGGGCGAGGAACTGGCGGCAGGAGAAGGTACGCAGCGTCCTGCGCAATGAGTTCCTGTGCTCCGAGGAGCGCGCTGACAAGCTGTCCGGTGCATGGGGACTGCACCCGCTGCTGGGGCGCATGTACCTGCCCGCGTATCGTGCCGGCACGGTCAAGGTGGCGGCTCTGCGCCAGCGTCATCCGCCGGAGAAGATCATTCCGGCACTGTATGGAGCGCTCGGCCTGGTGGACCTCGTGACGATCGAGCAGGTGCTCGGTGGAACTGGCTCGAGGAAGGCACGTGCCTGAAGCCGTCGCAGACGGGGCCCTCGGCGAGCCCGCAGCGCATGTCGTGGCCAGCGCCAGGCCATGGGCCGTCTACCTGCTCCACTGCGCAGGCGGCAAGTGCTATGTGGGCATCAGCCCGTCGCCGCAGGAGCGCTTTGCTGCCCACCGGGCAGGCAAAGGGGCCGCGTTCACTCGCGCGCATCGGCCGCTGCAGCTTGCTGCGATCGTGTGGTTCGAGAGCCGCAGCGCCGCCGCGTCCATGGAGGTGCGGCTCAAGGCGCTGGCGCGGCCCCTGAAGCTCCAATGGTTTGCCGGGTTCCCGGTAACGAGCGAATCGAGGCCTGCAATGCTCGAGGGCGGCCTGGCCAGCCTCTCGCCCCTGCGCGGGTAGGCCCTGCCGAACTTGGCCGGCGATTGCCGACCGGGTGGTGAGTGGTTGCGCATCTGGCATCGGACGATGGACGTGAGGAATGCACATTGAAGAAGACAACGGTTGTGATCTGGGCAGTGGCAGCGTTGACCGGCGTGGTGATGGCGGCGAATGCGCAGGTGAAGCCTGCGACCAGCGCGGTGGACCCGCGCGTGGAGACTGCACTCAGGGAGGCGAAACTCGGTTACGCCGTGGACGATGGCGACTTCATGCTGGATTACAACGTCGCCGATGGCCGGACGCAGCGTGTCTGGGTTGCTTCGAAAACAGCCAAGATCACGACGCTTGAGTTCCGGGACGTGTGGTCGGTCGCCTACCGCGACACCGGCCAGGCGCCGGCGGAGCTGGCGCGGCGCCTCCTCGCAGAGAACGTCCGCATGGTGCTCGGCGCCTGGCAGTTGAACCAGTCAGCGGACGAATTCCTGGTCGTGTTCCTGGCGCCGATTGCCGCGGACGCCGATGCCGCCACACTCCAGGAAGTCATCGAAGCAGTCACGCTCAGTGCCGATCGAATGGAGAAGGAACTTACCGGCAAGAACGAATTCTGAACTGGGCACGCGGGTCCAGGCTTGCGTGAGGCCCCGGGAACAGAGTGCCGCAGGGTCTGCGTGCGCCGCAGCGGCCCGCGTACCGGCCACAAATTTCGATGATTATGTGAAAACGACACCCCGTCGCGCCGGGTCGGGCCTAGCGTCGTGACCGACAAGAACAACAACACGGGGAGTCGGACCCATGAGGGAGCCACGACCAGCGCTGCCGCGCCACCCGGCGGGCCGGCGCACGCTGAAGGCGTTCGCTGCAACGCTGCTTACGCACTCGCTTTTTCTTTACCTCACCGTCGACGTCCTGCATCGGCTATGGACGCTGCTGAACTCCGATGTCATGCAGCTGATTCGACGCGTGCATTGACGATGCTGACAACCCGGGGAGCGTCATGACGGGTGACGCGTGCTCGCCGTATGTTTTAAGCGTCGGCATCACCAGCGCCTGCAACATTCGCGCACATGCTCCGGATTGCCTATTTCGCTCGCGACGCCTCGACCGGATATCCGGCTTCTTCCCAGGCCGGGAAACCACCGGCAAAGTAATACACCCGCTTGAAACCCCATATCAGGGCCTTAGCGCTGGCATAGGCCGAGTCGCCGCAGGTCTTGCCGTGACAGGACAGGACGAATTCCTCATCCTTGCCGACGATGCGCGACAGGCTGTCCCGTGACAATTCGGTGGCGACATCGAGGTTGAACGCGCCTGGAACGTGGCCGGCGACGAAGCCCTTGGCGGCACGCACATCGACGAACTTGACGCCGCGATCGTGCAGTCCCTGCGCCCCCTTGGCATCAATCGTGGTGGCGCCCGTAACTTCGAAATAGCCCTGTTTTGTCTTGTGCAGCAGCCGACGATACTTCTCGATGGGTATATCGGTTCCCGCGCCCTCCGGAACACCCGCCTTGCGCAGGCCCTCCATCAACCGGTCGCGGTATGCCGGATCGTAATTGAAAATATCGCCGTACCACCACCAGCCTCCAAACATCTGGACGTTAATGGCGTTGTAACCCGCGGCCAAACTCATTTCATCAAACGTCTTGATGGCCTCAGGGACGCCAGTCTTGCGTCCAAGATGCCCAAGGCTCGCGATCAGTGTGATGTAGTCGTCCTGGAGGGGTTGCAGTGGGAGGAGCCTCTCGAGCGTGTCGACCGCCTCCACGTAACGTTGCTGGTGAAAAAACGAAATCGCGAGCTCGCGCAGATAGTCCGGCGAATACAGGGGATCGAGCCGCATCGCCCAGCGCAAAGACTCCTCGGCCTGCGCCGCCCGCCCCGTCGCATTCAGGATGCGCGCCTTGCTGAGGTAAATGTCGGGGTCATTCGGGGCCAGCGCCATGGCGCGGCCAATCTCGGTGAAAGCCTCCTCGTACTGCCCCTGCTTCGCCAGGACCTCGGCCGACACGGCGTGGGCCAGCGCATTGGGTTGCCGCTTCGCCTGGGCGAGAGCCTCCTGCATGCGGTCGAACGCGCGCTGGTATCCGCCCTCGGTCGTCGATTCCCAAGTGGATTGGACGATCCGCCAGGACGCCGCCGCCAGGGCGGCATGCGCTCCCCCGTACTCAGGGTCGAGCGCGATCGCCTGCTCGAACAGGGCGATCGCCTTTTTGGTTTCCTCCTCGGGTCCCAGACGGTAATGTGCCCAGCCCCGCAGGACCGCATCGTAGGCTTGGGGGTTTCTGGTCCCCACAAGCTCGACGCTTGTCCGTTCGGCATTCGTGAGCTTCACCGCCAGCGCGGCAACGATTTGCCCGATGACGCGGTCCTGCAGCGCGAACACGTCCTGAATCGAGCCATCGTATCGTTCCGCCCAGAGGTGCTGGCCACCGAGCGCGTCGATGAGCTGGGCATTGATGCGTACCGTGTCGCCCTCACGCCTGACGCTTCCCTCCAACACGTAACGCACGCCAAGATCCTTGGCCACCTGCTGCACCTTCACGGCCTTGCCTTTGTAGGTCGCACTGGAGTTGCGCGCAATGACCAGGATTCCGGAAAGCTTGGACAGATCGGTGATGATGTCGTCGGTCATGCCATCGGCGAAGTGATCATTCGCCGAACTGTCGCCCAGGCTGTCGAACGGCAGGACCGCGAGGGACGGTCTGTGCGGAAGCGTTCCGGTTGCGCTCGCCGTCGCGGGCCGTGTCTCGTCGATCGTTGTTGCAGACGCCGCCGCAGCGGCCGGCGGTGCCGGTTCCCCCTCGCTCGCCCGGTCGTAGCGCCAGAAGAGTCCGCCGCCGAGCAGGAACAGCAGCGTAAGAATCGTCAGCTCGATGCGGGTGACGCGCTGCTCGCCGCGGTCGCCGTGGTACCAGGCGATCACCAGGACAATGGGCAGGCCGATCAGGAGCAGCAGCAGCGCGATCTGCTTCAGCGCACTGGGCCAGGCAAAAGCGTCGGCTGTGAAGCCGATGCCCTGCAGCAGCCCCCAGGCGCCGGCCAGATAGGCGAGGCCCCACTGCACCACCTTTCGGCGGCGCAGTTTGGCCCAGGGGCCATCGCCCTCACGCTCGAGCGTCGAGTCGGTCACGTCCATGCTCCCTCGCGCCAGAAGTGTAACGGGTATGCGGCAGCGAGACACAACCACGGCGCCAAAAGAGGCCAGGGAGCGCCAAAAACTCACTTTGACAAGCCGGTCGGCGTCGTCACTCGCGTCGGTGCACCCGCCCCTCAACCAGTTCCGACCTCACCCACACCACCTGCCTCGTAAGCCGCCCGAAGACGCTCGTGGAAATGCCAGACCCCAGCCTCTCGCGTCGGACACAACCTGCCCGCCCGGTAGTGACCGGACGCGAGCCCCTGCTGCACGCGCTCGCAGATGTCCACGTCCTCTTCCTGGACGCTGTTCGTGAACTCGCGATCGTTATCGGCGCGGGCGACTGCCGCATCATCCAGCGCGCAGAACCAGTCGAACTCGACGCGGCAGCGGCCTGGCCCCATGGGTATCACGCGGTTGGTCTGCAGCCGTCCTGGCATCACGTTCAGCATCACGTTCGGGTACACGAAGTAGTAGTACGCGCGGCCGTCGCCGTAGACGTCGTCACAGGACTGCAGCGGCGAATGCTGCAGCGAGTACCACTCCGACAGCTCGACATCGTACTGGCGGTAATCGACAACCTTTGCCAAGGCCGGGTGCACCAGCGGGACGTGATAACCCTCGAGAAAGTTGTCGATGTAGACCTTCCAGTTGCAGGCCACGTCCCATGAATCGCGCAGCACGAAACGCATGGCGCCGAGGTCGACCGGCGCGATGCGCTCGGTGATACCTGAATACACCCGATCGAAGTCCGGCACGCAGTCGTCGAGCGCGACGAACACCAGCCCCTGCCACTCACGCACCTTGAAGCTCGGCAGTCGCACGTCCTCGACCCGGAAGCCCGCTGCGCCCTGCATCTCAGGCGCCGCGATCAGTCGGCCGTCCTGGCTGTAGAGCCAGCCGTGGTACTTGCAGCGCAGGTTGCCGAGCCCCTTGCCGCTGCACAGCACGAGCGGCCCCGCACGATGCCGGCAGACGTTGGGGAAGGCGCGCAGCGCGCCATCGGTGCCCCGCAGCAGGAGGACCGGCGTACCGGCAACGTCCATGAGCACGTGATCGCCGGGCCCTGCCACTTCGGCACGGTGCGCGACCAACTGCCAGGACGCCCCGAACACGGACTTGAGTTCCAGTTCGAGCGTCGCGTCGCCGAAGTAGTACGCTGCGTCAAGCGCATGCGCCCGCTCGAGGCCGACCGGGATCACTTCGCCGTTCACCGTACTCACGGTCACCACCCCTCTTCCTGTCCAGCGCCAGGCTATTTCGCCACGGCAGAATCCGTCATCAGGAATTTCTCGTTCCAGCCGATCAGCCGCTGCAGGCGGTCCTGCAGGTAGCTCGGCACCTTCAGGGCGTGGTTCTCTCCGGGGTACACGACCAGTTGCGTGGGCACGCCGAGCGACCTCAGCGCCTGGTACATCTGCTCCGAACCGTTGCACGGGACGTTGAAGTCCTGCTCCGCGCAATAGAACAACGTCGGCGTCCTGATCCGGTCGGCATGCAGGAACGGGTAGCTCACGCGGTCCCACACGTCGCGATGAGCCCAGGGCGTGCCGAGCTCCAGCTCGTATTCGCGCACGTACATGTCGTGACCATAGAGCGCGGTCCAGTTCGATGCGCCCGCGCCGCTGACGGCCGCCTTGAAGCGCGTGTCGGTCGCGATGACGTAGTTGGTGAGGATACCGCCGTAGCTGCGCCCGCCGACCCCAAGCCGCTCCCGATCCGCAACGCCCGCGGCCACCACGTGGTCGACGGCTGCCAGCACGTCCTGCACGTCCTTGTTGCCCCAGTCCGCGTAGATCGCCCTCGCAAAATCGAAGCCGCGACCGGAGCTGCCGCGCGGATTCGCCGCGACGACGACGAAGCCCTGCGCCGCGTACGCCTGCCAGTCCGGCATGAACTCGTGGCTGAACTGGTAGACCGGTCCGCCGTGGATGCGCAGGATCGTCGGATAGCGGCGACCCGGCACGTAGTCCAGCGGCTTCACGACAAACCCGTCGATGGACGTGCCGTCCGCGCTCTTGAAGGTGATGTCCTCGAACCGTGCCAGCCTCTTCTGCGCGAGCCAATCGTTGTGCGAGCCGAGCGGTCGCAGTTTGCCCTGCTCCAGAGCCGCCAGCTGGTGCGGCGTCACGTCGTCACCGCCCAGCACGACGATGCGACCCTGCTTCGATACGGCGAGGCCGGCGTCGAAGCGTGCGCCCGCGGTGAGCGCCGTGACCTTGCCGGACGCCGTGTCGATGCGCGACAAGTGGGTCACGCGGCTTTGCTCGACCAGCGCCAGCACGCTCTTGCCGTCAGGACTCCACCGCGGCTGCGCGAACCAGCGATCGATCGGCGCCGGCACGGTCACGACGCCGGTGGTCGCATCGATGATCGCGAGCTGCATCGGAGCGTAGTAGATCCACTGCTCCGCGCCGCCCTGCAGGTACGCGATACGACGCCCGTCCGGAGACCACTGCGGTCGCAGTCCCTCGAGCGCGTCGCTGTCGGCGCCGTCGAGCTGCGCGAGCGGGCGCTCGGTTGCGCCGGCCCTGGGCTCGATCAGGTGCAGTGAAATCTTCGAATGCCGGTCCGGATCCTCGCCACGCCGGGTGACGTAGACGATCTGCCGCCCGTCCGGCGACCACGCGGGATACGCCTCGTCGTGCGCGCCGGAAGTGAGCGCCGTCGACTGCCCACTCTCGACATCGTGCAGGTACAGGTGCGAGCGGCGTGCACCAAGGTAGCCGTCGACGTCCTGCTTGAAGTGGAAGCGCTCAGTGACGATCGGCGGCGGATTCTTCGGCTTCGGCGTATCGGCCGGACGTTCGGCATCGGACGCGATGACCGCAAGCCGCCGGCCGTCCGGCGACCACGCGAAATCCTCCACGCCGCCAGGCAGGTTCGTCAGCGCCCTTGCCTCGCCGCCGCCGACCGGCATGGCCCACACCTGCGTTGCCGCGTCCTCGTCGCCCCGGTCGGACAGGAACGCAAGCCAGCGTCCGTCCGGAGACCACTCCGGCGCCCATTCGTCGTGTTTCGGCGTGTCGGTGAGCTGAGTACGGTTGCGACCGTCGTAGCCGACGCGCCACAGATCGGATTGCAGCTTGTCCTCGGCCGCGTTGGTGACGGTCACGCTGTAGACGACCGACTCACCGTCGGGGGCGAAAGCAGGCTCCGCGACATCGGCGAGCCGCGCCAGGTCGGCCGGACCGAACCGGTCGGCAGGTACGGCGGCGGCTCGGACGGTGACCGCGCAGGTCAACAGGACGGGAACGGCAAACCAGCAGGATGTCTTGCGCATTGGGTCTCGATGCTTGGTGGCGCTGTCGCGCGATCGTAGCGAATACGCGAAACTGTCGCCCCTACTTTGCCACGTTCAGGGAGAGCGGCATGGCCCGGAAGCGTCCTTTGCGGTCGAGCGGCACCGTCGTGATGCTCGAGCACCGATCGAAGATCCTGGCCGACAACCCGCTCGGCGATCCCGCCTACCGCACGCTCGGGGTCTGGCTCCCTCACGAATACGATCACGGGGCCGCGCACGGGCGCGGCCGGCGGTTCCCGGTCCTCTACGACCTGGTCGGGTTCACGGGCACCGGCATCGCTCACCTGAACTGGAAGCCGTTCAGCGAGAACGTGGCCGAACGAGCCGCGCGTCTGGTGCGCGACGAGCGCATGGGGCCCGCGATCATCGTGTTTCCGGATTGCTTCACGTCGCTCGGCGGCAACCAGTACGTCAACTCGTCCGCGATCGGCAACTACGCGGATTTCCTGCTGCAGGAAGTGATTCCGCTCGTGGACCGCGAGTTCCGCACGCTCGCCTCGCGCGATCACCGCGGCTGCTTCGGCAAGTCGTCCGGCGGCTACGGTGCGATGATCCACGGCATGAAGCACGCCTCGCACTGGGGCGCGATCGCCAACCACTCGGGCGATGCGTACTTCGATTTCATCTATCGCGCCGACTGGCCGAACACGCTGAACGAACTCGGCCGCTACCGCCGCCCGGCACGCAAGGAAGGCCGGTATGCGAACCGCGCGGATTCCACCGCCGACACGCTCATGGCGCAGGGCCTCGACGACGGCCGCATCCGTCGTTTCCTTGAAGCCATCTGGAAAAAGCCCAAGCAGTCGCCGGGCGAAGGTCATGCCCTGATGAACCTCTGCATGGCTGCGACCTACGATCCGGACCCGGCCGCGCCCAACGGCTTCCGCGTGCCGTTCCACCTGGAGACCGGCGAATTACTGCCCGCGCGGTGGCAGCGCTGGCTCCGGCACGACCCGGTCCTGCTCGTCGGCAAGCACGCGAAAAGCCTGCGGCGCCTCAAGGGCCTCTACATCGATTGCGGCTGGCGGGACCAGTACCAGATTCATTACGGCTCGCGGCAGTTGTCGCGGGCCCTTGAAAAGGCAGGCGTGCCGCACCACTACGAGGAGTTCGACGATACCCACTCGGACATCGATTACCGCATGGACGTCAGCCTGCCTTTTCTATATCGCGCCTTGCGGCCCTGACGCGGTCGGACCGTGGGCAGTCCGCCGCCGTTCGCATCGCTGCCGGAGCTGCCGGTCGAGGTGTACCGCTCGCACTGGCGGCCCGCCTGCGAGGAACGCGCATTCATGCTGCACGCGGTCGGAATTGGCTCCCAGGTCGTGCCGAACGGCGAGCTGTGGAGCCTCGTCGTGCTGCCGTCTCTGGCCACCGCCGCCGTCTCGCACCTGCGCGGCTACGACCGTGAGAACCCACCAAAGCGACGGGTCCTGGCGCGCCCGGAGCAGATGCATCCGCATGCCTGGATCGGCGCGGCGTGCTACCTGTCCGTGATGCTGCTGGTCGCGTGGCTCGCGGGTCATCGAACCTTTGCGATCAACTGGTTCGAAGCGGGCGTGCTCGACACGACGTCGGTGAGGACGGGTGAGTTCTGGCGCACGGTCACTGCTCTCACGCTTCATTTCGACGTGGCACACCTGCTCAGCAACCTCGGGTTCGGCGCGTTTTTCGGCTGGCTGGCCTCGCAATTGCTCGGCCCGGGTGTCGCGCTCGGCGGGGCCGTCGCCGCGGCGACCCTGGCGAACGCGATCAATTCGTCGATCCAGCCGGCCAACCACGTCTCGGCCGGCGCATCGACGATGGTCTTTGCGATGCTGGGGCTGCTCGCGGCGTATGCCTGGCGGCGGCGTGCGGACTCCGGCCAGCGCTGGGCGTATCGCTGGGCGCCGCTGATCGCGGGCGTCTTCCTGCTCGGGTTCACCGGCGTCGGCGGCGACAACACGGACGTGCTGGCGCACCTCACCGGCTTCGTGACGGGCATGGTCACCGGATGGTGGCTCGGCCGGCTGTCGCGGATTCCAGCGCAGCACGTGCAATGGCTTGCTGGGGTCGGCGCCCTGGCCGCCATCGCGACCGCGTGGTGGGCAGCCCTGACACTGGCCGCCTGACGCTCGCCATCAGGTATGCTCGCGGCCGCCCTGCATCCCCAGCGAATCGACCTATGGCCCTGCAGCAACTCACCCCCGAACAGGTCCGCACCTGGACGCGCGAGCAGAAAGACCGCTGGTGGTTCACCAACGTCTATCGTGGCGACATGGCGCAGCTCACGCTGCGCTCCGCGCTGACCGGATTCATGCTCGGCGGATTGCTGAGCGCCACCAACCTGTATGTCGGCGCCAAGACCGGCTGGACGCTCGGGGTCGGGCTGACTTCGGTGATCCTGGCCTTCGCGCTGTATCGGGCGTTTGCGCGGCTCGGCGCCCGCGACATGACCATCCTCGAGAACAACTGCACGCAGTCGATCGCGACGGCCGCGGGCTACATGACGATGCCGCTTACCTCGGGAATAGCCGCCTACATGTGGGCGACCAACCAGGTGCTGCCGGTCTGGCAGATCATCGTGTTCAACGTCCTGCTGTCGATCCTCGGCGTGCTGGTCGCCTTTCCGATGAAACGCCGGTTCATCAACGACGAGCAGCATCCGTTCCCTGAAGGACGCGCCTGCGGCGTCGTGCTCGACGCGCTTTACCACAGCGCGGAGGCCGCGAAAGGCATGCTGCAGGCGAAGGCGCTGGCGGCCGCGGCGGCGATCGCCGGCTTCACGAGCTTCATCGCCGGCGAAAGCTACATGAAGCTGATCCAGGAAAAGTGGCTCGGCTTCGGGTCCTCCTGGCACCTGCCGGTCAAGCTCGATGGCTGGTACTACTGGCTCGTCGAAAAGGGTTACGCCCCGCTGCCGAAGCTCGCGGGCGTGGACATTCGCCAGCTCGCGCTGTCGCCAGGCCTCGACTTCGCGATGATCGGCGCGGGCGGCCTCATGGGCATCCGCGTGGCCTCGAGCCTCCTGCTTGGCGCACTGCTCAACTTCGTGGTCGTCGCGCCGATCATGATCTCGCTCGGCGAAATCCCGCCGCGCGAAGGCTCGATAGAAGCCGGCACTGCGCTCTTCGGTCGCACCTACATCCTGAACAACTGGGCGCTCTGGTACGGCATCACGATGATGGTCGTCGCGTCGCTGGTCGCGCTGTTCGCCCGACCGGACGTGTTCGTCGAGGCGTTCCGGGGCCTGCGCCGGCGCAAGGCCGACGTCGAGCGCGACGACGTGCTGCGCGATATCGAGCTGCCACTGAAGATCTCCTGGATCGGCGTTCCGGTAATCGGCGCGATCGGCGTGTGGATGCTGCACTCGTGGTTCGGTGTGAACTGGGTGCTCGGCGCAGCGGCGATCCCGATGATCCTGGTGCTCGCGCTGATCGCGGCGAGCAGTACGGCGCTCACCGGCATCACGCCGTCGGGCTCGTTGTCAAAAATCCCGCAATTCACGTTTGGCGCGCTCGATGCGCGCACGCCGGCCCCGAACCTGATGACCGCCGTCATGTCGTCGGAGGTGGCGAGCAACGCCTCCAACCTGCTGATGGACATCAAGCCGGGCTACATGCTGGGCGCCAAGCCGAGGCAACAGGCGATCGGCCACGTCATCGGCATCTTCGCGGGCGCGCTCGCCGCCACTCCACTACTGTTCGTGCTGTTCGGCCTCAACCAGTTCGACCCGGCCGCCGGCAGGACCGTGGCGGATACGATGGTCAGCGAGAAGTTTGCGTTTCCGGCCGCGCTGCAGTGGAAGGGCGTCTCCGACCTCGTTACGGCCATCTTCGGCGGCCCGGAGGCAGGCAAGCTGCTCACGACGTCCATCGTCTGGTCCATCGCGATCGCGGGCTTCGCTGCGTTTGTGATGGAAGTGCTGCGAATCCGCACGCAGAACCGTTTTCCGCTCTCGCCACTCGCGATCGGCCTGGGCGTGGTGTTGCCGCCGGACTCCTCGTTCATGATGTTCTGCGGCGCGGCGTTCTTCTGGTACGCAGGCCGCAGGTTCCGATCGCAGCCCGGTACGCGCGCGCACTCGATCTGGGTCGACTCCCAGGAGCCGATCTGTGCAGGACTGATCGCCGGCGCTGCCCTGGTGGGCATCGGCGACATCCTGGTCAAGGTGTTCGTTCTTTCCTGAGCGCGAGCAGGTCGCGGAACTCGAGGTAGGCCGCGAGAATCGCAGGTGGCGCCTCGAGATGCGGGTAATGGCCAAGATCGTCGAACACGACCACGTCGGGTTCGGGCACCAGCTCGCGATAGCGTTCCGCAAGGTGGCGGCCCGACACCGGGTCGAGCGCGCCGCACAGCAACCGGCACGGCACCGTGGACTCGACCAGCGCACCCACCCAGCGCGGCCGGCTGGCACGCCGTTGTTCCATGTAATTGATCAGGCGCGCGAGTGCCTGGCGCCCGTTGTCGCGCACCAGCAGAGTCCAGAGGTCCCGCAGGTCCTGTTCGGGCGGCGGCTTGCAGCCGCCGATGCCGC